>Ga0210406_10004753_pt1 | contig 14419 bp, 13 predicted proteins | sample IncBWC30MmetaG_FD_155454 | JGI IMG/M metagenome (GOLD analysis project Ga0210406, IMG submission 155454) | Forest soil microbial communities from Barre Woods Harvard Forest LTER site, Petersham, Massachusetts, United States - Inc-BW-C-30-M | ecosystem: Environmental > Terrestrial > Soil >... | reverse complement strand
TCCTGCAGCGGCGACTGAAGCTGTTATCGCGCCGACGCTGGCAAGGAAAGAGGCGTCGACGAGCGACAGGCCGGCGATGAGCAGACCGACCGCGTAAGGCACCGATTTCGGCACCGGTCTGCGCGCGAGCAGATAGAGCGCGACACCGGCATTGGCAATGACGCCCAAGTAGACTGCCATACCGACAATTCCGGGCTGCGCCGCCGGCCATGTTACCAGCGCCGGCGTGGCAAGGAGGAGCAGCGGCCAAAGCTTGCCGACCGAGCCGAGGCTCTCCTGTCGCGCTGCATAGGTCAGTCCGGCGGTGTAAGCCACGAGCGCGACCGCCGCGATGACCGGCATTCCCGAGAAATTGCCGACGGCTGCAGCGCCGGCCGCGCAATAGACCAGGCCACGACACAGCCCCATGACCAGCGGTGCCACCGGATTGCGTTTGTGAAACCAGTCGTAAGCGACGATCGCGGCCGCAAGCGCCAAGCTCGCTGCTGCCGCCGCAACCCCGAAGCTGGCCATCAATGCGGTGCCCGCGAAGAGTAAGGCGTATCCGATGATCGCTACCGTCGTTTGGGAAATTTCTCCTCTCGGGATCGGCCGCTCAGGCCGTTCGCGCGCATCAATGTGTCGGTCGCAATAGTCGTTGAGATACATTCCGCCGATGTAGAACATCGACATCGCCAGCCCTACGAGGACTGTTCGCGCCCCGCCGGCATCGCCACCGCCGAGAATCGTGCCGGCAAGGACATTCGTCCACACGGTGGGGAGATTCGAGACCCGGCCGAGCTTGAGATGAGTAGCCGGCGATACCAATGGATGCGCGGTAATCGCCATTAGCGCAATTCCGCTGCGACCCACCGGCGCTCTCGCGCGACAACATGGACGATGCTTGCCCGCCGAAGCGGCAGCAGGCTTCCGGCATAAGTCTCGACCTCGACATAAGGCGAGACGAAGCGCTCGCGAGCGCAGGCGATCATTGCCTCGGGTTCAGGCAGGCGCGCGGAGGCAAGCATCACGACCTCCGGTTCGACAGTAACTTTGCATTGCTCACGGCAAAGGTCTCGCCGATCTGGTTCGGAGCTATTTCGATTGTTGGTGGCCGTCACCGATCATGTCAATCCCTCCCCGATCTTGCCAATGTTCGCTGAGATGTCGAGAATGACGGCAGCCGGAACGGAATCATGCGCCCGACCATCGTTATCCTCGTCGTCGGTCTGACGCCGCGGCATTTGGGGCCGCACACGCCGCATATGGCAGCGCTGGCGCGCGGTGGAGTCATGCGCCCGCTGACGACGGTAACGCCAGCCGTCACGTGCACAGTGCAGGCGACATTTATGACGGGCGCCTTGCCGCGCGATCACGGTATTGTTGCCAACGGCTGGCTTTTTCGCGATCTCATGGAAATCTGGTTATGGCGCCAGTCGAACAAGCTAGTGGACGGTGACAAAATCTGGGACATCGCCAAGCGTCGCGATCCTGCATTTACTTCGGCCAATTTGTTCTGGTGGTACAACATGGCGGCGGGCAATGACGTTGGCGTCACGCCGCGGCCGATTTACAAGGCCGACGGGCGCAAACTGCCCGACTGCTACACGCGGCCATCCGAGCTTCGCGAAGAGCTGACTCGCAACTTGGGTGAGTTTCCGCTCTTCAATTTCTGGGGGCCCGCCACGTCCATCACAGCGTCGCAATGGATCGTCGATACGGCCCTACACGTCCGCAAGACGCGTTCGCCGACATTGACGCTCGTCTATGTTCCTCATCTTGACTACGATCTCCAACGCCTCGGGCCGGATCATCCAGAGATTGCCACCAGCCTTGGAGCGGTCGATGAAGCCGTGGGCAAGCTGCTGTCGGATGCGAACAGGGATGGCGCCCGCGTTATCGTGCTGTCGGAATACGGCATCACGCCGGTGCGCATGGCGATCCACATCAACCGCGCACTTCGTGAGGCCGGGCTCCTGGCGGTCCGCGTCGAGGATGGTGGCGAAATTCTTGATGTCCCGCAATCACGCGCTTTCGCCGTCGCCGATCATCAGATCGCACATATTTACGTGCAGGAAATCAGCTTGATTGAAGAGGCACGTCGAATCGTGGCCGGCTTGACCGGAGTGGAAAGCGTTCTCGACCGATCCGAGCAGCGTGCTATCGGGCTGGATCACCCGCGTTCTGGCGAACTTGTCGCGATCGCGAACAGCGACGCGTGGTTCACTTACTACTACTGGCTGGACGATAGTCGCGCCCCAGATTTCGCGCGGCTGGTCGAAATCCATCGCAAGCCGGGATATGACCCGGTCGAACTCTTTTTTGATCCTGCCATTCGCTTTCCCAAACCTGCCGTTGGTTGGCGCTTGCTCAAGCGAAAACTAGGCTTTCGCACGCTTATGAATGTCGTGCCGCTTGATGCTTCGCTCGTGAAGGGGTCGCACGGACGCCCGACGGCTGATTCCGATGATGGCCCCCTGCTGATCTCCAACATGCCGGGCCTAGTCGCGGACAAGCCGGTCGCTGCGACCGCGGTCAAGGATTTGATTCTGGCGCACGTATTCGATTGAATTGCCGGAAAAAGCAGGAACTTTCTGTCGCACAAGGGCGTGGAAATCGGTTTGCGATGGTGATAGAAAGGGCTCGGTGAGTAGGGAGGATCGCTTGAGGTCAATGTGGCCCTGCTTCCGCGTTCTGGTGGCTTTGACTTTACTGCCGATCATGGCCCCGGCTGCGCTTGCGGTCGGAGACTCGAAACACGGGCAGGCAATCTTTCTACAGTATTGCCAAGGATGCCATGGTCCGGACGGCAAGGGTGGCGGGAAGGGATTCATGCCTCACGTCGGCCCCCTCGCTCGCAAGGACTATATCGAGAACTTGCCCGACGAGTACCTTGCTGCGGTGATAACCGAAGGCGGGACCTACTTTGGCAAGAGCGCTTTCATGCCGTCCTGGAAGTCGACGCTGTCGGAGCAGGATATCGCAGACGTCATCGCCTTCATTCGTACCTTGCTAGTCGAGTGAGCTATCCACTCGTCAGAAAAACAGATCGATCGAACCTAAAAGGGTTAGATTAAGGGAGGAACTCAATGTGGAAATGGACCGCCTCATTAGTATTAGCCGCACTGCTGCCCGCATCAGTCGCGTTTGCCGACATGCAGGCTCAGCAAGGCACCCCTCAGGCGGGCGACTGGGTGAAGCGTATCCCCGTCGTCCCCAACCCCGACAAGGTCGTGGTACCCGCAGGCTATAAGGTCGGCGTCTTCAAGGCTGGCCTGGATACGCCGTCCTCGGCGGCTGTCGACAAGGATGGCAACCTGTGGGTCGCGATTTCGGGGCAGCTGTTCAACACCATCGATGAGCTCGAGCCGCCGCATGTCAAGATCTTCGACAAGAGCGGCAACTTCGTCAAAGAAGTCGGCCGCGGCGTATTCAAAACCGTGATGAACGAAATCGGCTACTGCGCCGAGAACGATACGATGTACATTCCGGAATACGGCGAGAAGATCTGGGAAATGAAGGGGGTGAATGGCGAGCTCAAGCTGATTATCAAGGACTTGTTCGTCGGCGATCACCGCAATGGCGGCATCACTTGCAAAGACGGCTACATCTATTTTGCTCTCGGCTTCCCGAGCAATAGCGGCTTTGCTGATCCTGACAATCACGGCTGGACCGATACCCCGAACGACCCCTTCTGGGTCAAGCATCAGGACGGTCTCGGCACCACCCCGCACGATGCACCCTGCCGGGACATCGTCCATACCGGGCTGAACGTTCGCTCGTCCGATGGTCGGATGACCGGCGCCTACATGCCGGTGGGCGTGCCGGCAAAACCGGGGCAGGTTGTGAAAGCGCAAGTACCCTGCAGCGGCTCCGTCATGCGCGTAAAGTTCGGAGACAAGGGGCCCGACGGCGTCTATCCGCACGAGAAGATGGAAGTCTACGCCATGGGCTTCCGAAATCAGTCCGGCGTTGCGTTTGGCCCGAAGGGCTCGCGATTTGAGAATGCCCTTGCGGTCACCGATAATGGCGCCAACGATCTGGGGCACCGTCGCATCGCCAACGCCGCGGAGAAGCTGTGGATTATCACGGAAAAGGGACAGGACGCCGGGTTCCCGGACAAGGAGGGAATGAACTTTGTCTCCAACAAGCGATTCTCGCTGATCCCGTATTTCGGCAACGCCGTCGATCGGCCGTATCCGCAGGTCTATGTTGGCGACAAGCCATTCGTCGTGAAACCGGGCCCGTATCACTTCCAGCGCCACACCGATGGCTACCGTGGTGTACCGCTGATCGTCGCCAATCCAAATCCGAATGGCTACATTAACCCGGTACTAGAGTGGGACAGCAACAACCCGATGGACGGCATTTCGTGGAGCGCGGCAAACTTCGGTGCTGATAACAACTTGTTCACCGCCGTTTACGGCATCCTCGATACCGGGCCGGAAAGTCTTATCCCGACCTGGCCGGTCGTGCTGCGCGTCGAATTCCTTGACCCTTCAGGTATCAAGTGGTCGGAATTCGCCCATAACATTGATCCGGGGCCTAACGCCTATCAGAAGCCTGAAAATCGCGGCGGACTGGAGCGTCCCAACAAGGTCGTTTTCAGCAACGACGGCAAGACCATGTACGTGGTCGACTACGGCGAAGTGTATACTAACTTCCAGATGCCGACGCCGTTCTACACGGTGGGCAAGTCCGGCGTGATCTGGACGATTACGTACACGGGCGGCAAGTAACCGTGCCGCTGAACCGGGCAAGAGGCGCAGCCTCTTGCCCATCTAACTCACGTCGTGATGCGTGAGAGGCGATTGGTATGCAAGTGATCGAAGCCTTGGTTTTGCGCAGTGCGGAACCGAATGCTGCGCGCTGGTTCGAAGACCACATAGAAACCAAGGGCGTTTCTGCAACTCGCTTCAGGGCAGCCTTCGCCGGCGCCGGACGGCGCCTTGGCGGAAGTGCGCCGCAATTGCAAGGTTCGGACGCAGCACAATTGGAGCATGCCGGCGTCGCGGCGCCAGCCCAGTGGACGCTGCCGACGTTCGCCCGGGCGGCGTTCCTTCTGCGAACCCTTCACGCTTTGCCGCCTGGCGAACATGTGGAATTCGTCCGGGAGGTCTATCGTCGTGGCGATTTCCTCGAGCAGGCTGCGTTGCTGCAAACGCTGATGCTTATTCCAGATCCTGCTCGGTTCGTGAATATCGCGGTCGAAAGCTGCCGGACCAATGTGCGCGACGTGTTCGAGGCTATTGCCTGCGAAAATCGGTATCCGGCTACGTATTTTGCCGATGCCAATTTCAACCAGTTGGTGATAAAGGCTTTTTTCACAGGGGTCGCGGTCGAGCGCATCGTGGGACTGGAGCGGCGCAAGTCCGACGAATTGCGGCGGATGGCGGCGGATTATGCGAGCGAGCGCCGCGCCGCGGGCCGCGCCGTACCCAATGACCTCGACCTTGTGCTGAGCTAGCGCCCAGCCCGGGCTGTGAAAGTCGCATCAAAATGCGTCAAACGTGGTAATCCAACTAACCCGCTCCGCCGCCTTCGGCTAATGGGAGACGACACCAATGAGAATGTTTGATCCGCACATCCACATGACGTCGCGAACGACCGACGACTACCAAGCAATGGCGACTGCTGGTATCGCTGCCATTGTCGAACCGGCATTCTGGTTGGGTCAGCCGCGGACGCATGTCGGTACATTCGAGGACTATTTCTTGTCGCTGGTCGGCTGGGAGCGCTTCCGCGCCGGTCAGTTCGGTATTCGGCACTTCTGCACCATGGGCCTCAACCCTAAGGAGGCCAACAGCCCGGACGTCGCGCCGGGCGTCATGGAGCTTCTGCCAATCTACCTGGAAAAAGACGGTGTGGTCGCAGTTGGCGAGATCGGCTTCGACGATCAGACCGCGGCCGAGACAAAATACTTCGAGCAACAGATGCAGCTCGCGATGGATTTCGAGTTGCCGATATTGATACACACGCCACACCGCGACAAGAAGGCCGGGACGATTCGCACGATCGATTTGGTCAAAGCGAGCGGCATAGATCCAAAGCGAGTTCTCATAGATCACAACACTGAGGAGACGTTGCCGCTTTCGCTCGACAGCGGTTGCTGGGCCGGCCACTCGATCTATCCCAACACGAAGATGGACGAAGTTCGAATGGTCGCGTTGGTCAAACAATACGGCAAGGCGCGCATCATCGTTAACAGCGCAGCCGACTGGGGGGTGAGCGATCCGCTCAAGGTGCCCAAGACAGTCGCGGCGATGCGCGAGGCCGGAATCACCGGCGCGGACATCGAGACAATTGTCTGGTCGAACCCTGTAAGCTTCTTCGAGCAGAGCGGTCGGCTCGATCTCGGTAAGCGCCCGATCGATCAAACGGCGCTTTGGGAAGGCAACTCGGTGCTGCGCGGTGGTCAGAAACCGTTGGTCGAGCCGGTACGGTAGCTGCTACACCGTGTCAGCGCGTCTATCTCGAGCCACTACAATGGCTAAGCGCAAAATGCTTGCCCCCGGGCGCGAACGGAGGGTAGCTCCCGATTCAAACATCCAGGCGGTGCCGCTATAATGTGATCGACAATCCCGTAACGGTGCGGCCCGAGATATGTTGATCGGCAAGCATTGCCGATTAGGTTGCAAAACGACGAGGTATCAAAGATGGGATTGCCTGGCTTGGCGGGTGCCGATCATGTCGGCTTAACTGTCCCCGACCTTGAGGCGGCAACTAGATTCTTTGTTGAAGTCATAGGTTGTAAGGTCGTGTTCGACGTGGGGCCCTTCATTTCGGACGACGATTGGATGGAGAAGCACCTAGGTGTCGACCCACGTTCAAAGATAAACAAACTACGAATGCTGAAATGCGCTAATGGTCCTTCGATCGAGCTATTTGAATACGACGTAAAGGATCAGAAGGCGGTTGGTCCGAAGAACAGCGACATCGGCGGTCATCATCTAAGCTTTTATGTCGCCGACATGAACGCTGCGGTCGCTCACCTTCGCGGGCACGGCGTGCAGGTGCTCGGCGAGCCGACTCTGATGAATGAGGGACCGTCGGCAGGAATCAACTGGGTTTATTTTACAGCACCGTGGGGGATGACGATGGAACTCGTGTCATACCCGCGTGGCATGGCTTATGAAGCGAACGCGAAAGAGATCTTATGGAGGCCGGCTGCTTCCGCCTCTTAGGGTGTTAGCTGAGATCTCTTAACCCGTTATTTTGGCTCTCATGCCGGCGACAACTTCCCGGATGAGGAGACCTTGCCGCACCGCTGCCGGCGAATGTCGCATGCTACTCGCGTAAGAACTTATTCGTCGCTTTTTGCTGCCGCCACATGCAACGTCGTGTTGCTGCAACTCATGCGCGTTCGCTGGTCGAACGGGCTGTTGTTTTCGGGTGGCCGGCGGCAGACCCGTGGGAAAGCAGATGCCAGAGGTTCTTTATAACGTTCCGACACGCGGGTCCTTCTGCGGCACTTAGGGAAAGAGCATCAAAGCGGCGGTGCTGACCAATGGCAACGCTTCCGATGGCTAGAGGGATAGTGGAATGACTTTGGCCGTTCTTGCTGCACTCGTCTTGGTCTTGCTGCTCGCCGTCCTTGACCAAACCATCGTGGCCATCGCGTTGCCGGTAATAGTGAGGGAATTAGGTGAGCTGAGCCATCTTTCCTGGATCGTCACGGCGTATTTGCTGGCAAGTACTATCGTCGCCCCCCTGTACGGGAAACTTGGAGACATGTACGGACGCAAGATAGTTCTGCAGACGGCCATAGTCATTTTTCTTGTCGGCTCGGTCCTGTGCGGACTATCGCAAAGCACCATGCAACTGGTTTTTGCCCGTGGCTTGCAAGGCATCGGCGGAGGTGGATTGATCGTCACCGTGATGGCCTTAGTCGGCGACCTCGTCCCGCCGAGGGAGCGCGGCCGCTATCAAGGAGTATTCGGCGGCGTGTTCGGGATTGCCACGATCGTCGGCCCCCCCTTGGGTGGATTTTTAGTCGATCATCTTTCGTGGCGCTGGATCTTCTACATTAACCTGCCAACAGGCGCTTTCGTTCTGCTGCTCGTTGGTACCGTCTTGCGCTTGCGAGCGCCGCAGCAGCAGGGGACGATAGACTATCTTGGCGCCATCTTGTTGGCGGTAGCGCTTACCGCCGTCATCCTGTGCACGTCCCTCGGCGGCACAGTTGTTGCGTGGGCGTCGCCGGGCGCGATTGGCCTGCTCGTCCTCGCGATCGCCGGTTCCATTGCGTTTGTAGTCGCGGAAATTCACGCGGACGACCCGATTCTTCCCCTCGGACTCCTCCGCAATCGCACTTTTGCCATCGCCTGCACGGTTACTCTCATCATCAATGTTTCGCTGCTCGGTTCAGTGACGTACCTGCCGATATATCTTCAGGTGGTGAAGGGCCAAAATCCTTCAGCTTCGGGTCTGGAACTTCTGCCAATGATGCTAGGCATGATCGTTACTTCTGTCGCCAGTGGCCAGATGATCAGCCGATGGGGTCATCTCAAGCCTTTTCCCATCGCTGGTACCGCCGTTATGGCAGTGGGCTTGGTCATGCTATCGCGCCTTTCCTCGGCAACCCCGATCTGGCAGACCTCAGGCGCCGCGGCGGTCGTCGGTCTCGGCCTCGGAATGGTAACGCAGGTGCTGGTGCTGGCGGCGCAGGACAGTGTGGATTTCAAAGACCTCGGCGTCGCCACTTCCGGAACACAGCTGTTCCGCTCACTTGGGGGCGCTCTCGGCGTCGCGATCTTCGGCGCTATCTTTGCCAATGAACTCCACGCGCTCTTGGGAAGTGTGGTGCCGGCTAGTGCCGACATATTCCCCGGTGCAGCTTTGTCGCGACTCGCCACCTTCGACCGAGCCATGTACACGGTCTACATAGAAAGTGTCGCCGCGGCGTTGCGGCCAATTTTTATTGTCGCTGCAGCCACCGCGGCGCTCGCTTGCGCCCTTTCTTGTGTTATGCCGCGATCTCCATTGCACAAATCAAGTTGAGTCGACGCATGCCCGCGACGACCTTGGCTGGCTGGGCGCGGACGGGAAATAGTCCTGCACCCTGAAGCAGATAACGGTGAATAGGCTTCACCTTGACAGCTTCCTTTCGATGACCGTTGCCCCGGAGTGGATAGCCGAGCCGCGGCGCGCGCTGTTTGTTTGTTGGTGTTTGTTTGGTTGATAGTGTAGCACCGCCCCGCCGAGGCGGAATGCTGCTCGTGGATATCCCACTGCCGACATCGTTAGGGCATAGGTGAGGCCTGCGCCGACGAAAGATCGTGGAAACATGCTGGTGATCTGGCTGGGGAATGAGAGCGCGTCGCCAGCCTGGACTTTGAGAGTGCGGTGTTGATGGGATCGGCTGGCGACGCCCCTCACGTAGCTCTCATACCGCGGGGCTCGCGGCGGGGCAGCAGTGGCCGCAGGCGCAAAGGGCAGGTTCCGGGGCCTGTCGACGGTCAGTTATCCATCAATTAAACAACTATCAATTTCCCACAACGCTCACGAGGCGGAAATTTCCATAGCGGAGTGCAGGCTAGGCGTCGCGGGTCGCGGATGTCGTGTTCCGGGCCAGGATAGCGGAGGGAGCAGGTCGCCCAGGTCAACGACGCCGTTACGGCCGACCCCATCCGCGCGGCGATGCCAGCGGAGCAGAAGACGGCCGCAGCGCCGCAGAAGACGGTCCAGGGGGGTGGCCTGCATAGCTACACGATCCGCTGGAACGAACTGGCCCGCGAGGCCATCGCGCTTGGCATTCCTAAGGTTCGGGTCCACGCAGAGTCGGGCACCGACGCAAATGGGAAGTGGAGGATCAACACCTTCGCATCCTACGCAGTCGCGAAGGCGCGGGTCGCCTGGCTCGAAGGACAGATCGCCGCGAAGAAGACGGTCGCGGTCGAGGCACCGGCGCAGAAGGCCAAGCAGGTCAGGAAGGCCAAGAAGGCCAAGAAGGCCAAGAAGGCTGCAGTCGCGGCCTGACTAGATTGCGATGATCTGTTTATCCCGGCCGCGGGGCGTCGCGGCCGGGTTTTTGTTTGTTCCATTTCATTTTACCACCCGCAGCTGGCCGTAATCGCGAGGTGGGTGCGGTGGATAACAAAGACTGTTGTATTCTATCCAATCGGCCTCGGTGACGCCGCCGCCGTGATAGAACTCGGCAAACATCCTCCGCGTGAATGGGACGGCACCCACTAGCAACGACGCCAGATCATTCTGGGCCTCGATCATCTGTTGCCTGAGGCGGTCAATGCGGCGCAGCCTCTTGGCGATGGCCTTGCTATCGTGAAGGTCAAACTGGTCAACCTCGGCGCAGTATTCGGGGTCGTCCGCCCAACATTTATATGTTGTCATCGCGCTCTCCTGGTCCTCTAGTAACATACTCCTGCTCCTGTCGAGCGGCGACGGCGCGGCTCACGAACTCGTTGGCAGCGCCACGCATACTCTGCTCCTGCTGGTCGCGCCTGCTGCGATGTTTGGCGTCATAGTGCTTGCCGCCCCGGCACCAGCTTTTCCAGGTCGATAGCCAATTCGCGGAACGCCTGTTTGCTGATCGGCTCTTATCGCGCAGCTGCTCGAACTGGTCAGAGATATATTCCTGCGACCAATGCGGACAAGCCTCCTGGGCTGCCTCTATCTCTACCTGACGGCGTCAGCCGCTCCCACCGGCCCTCGCGCATGCTACTGTTGGCGGGCGCCAGCTTCCGCGCCAAAGCCAGTCTCATGGCGATCGGTGACTACGGGCACAGTTAAGTTCTACAACGACCAACCAGGCTTCGGCTTTGTTCAGCCGAATGACGGCGGGACATTTTCGTTCATGCAACCGCACTTGAACACGCTGGAATGCGTGGGCCGGTACAAGGACAGAAGGTTACCTTTGATACTCAGGAGGACCGTCGCACTGGCAAGATCGCCGTGGGTAGAATACGCTGGCCACCGCGGCAGTGGCAGGCAGGCTCCACCGCCAAATCTCCCGCATCGCGATGAAGAGAAGCGCCGGTCGCACAGTCGTTGACCGAGCCCTCCGTTACCACTGCTGGAAACTTTGCCCAATAGTACTTCGCCGACCCAGGATTTCGCAGCGACTGCGCCACCGCCGCCTTCAGACGGGCCCGCTGCCTTATTCCCAGATCGGGACTTACGAGTGGCAGGATACGATTACGTATCGCCTATCAGATCGTGGGCGACGGCCCTTCTTCGAAGAGGCCAAAATGCCGACTAAGCTATTGATATCGCTGGAGAGAACCTGGCAAGGCCATTAAGTTTGTTTCGCAAAACCGGCACATGGATCTCGAAAAATCTTGAAAACAACCCCATGCACAGTAAGTTTGCTACACGGCGGCCGCTGGAGCGGGGTCGATATCGGCGGAGACCCGCGTGCTTCCCTTGCCATTGCTCGTGAGTGCGATGCTGCTGCCCGTTGTGTTTTTTTCGCGCGGCTGTCTTAGCTAGTTGGAAGTAGAAGTTCGCTGGCGTAATTCCCAGTTGGAGCTGATGCCCGCATCGCATGCGTGGTCAAGCAAATGGCCATGTTTTAGGGCAGTGCGTTTTAGGGTAGCAGGTCGACAATCGCTGCCCCTTCACCGAGGTGTTGCGTTTCTTCGCAATAGTGTGTCCGGTCCCCTGGTTCGTCCAACTTGGACGTCGCTCGGGAGATTCACATTGCGTGCGTTCGCGCCATCGCCCGATCGATGGATGAGCTGGGTTGTGCCCGGCAATGAAAAAAAATGGAGTAAAGCCATGGTCAAGCGTTCGCGACCGGCAAACGTGAGAAAGGTCGACGATAAGAGGTCTCAAGCGCCGTTGCCGAACGATGGCAAGTCTCAAGCGACTTGCGAGGAAGCTCAGGGTTTAAATGATAAACCTGCCGCTGAGCGCTTCTTCGTTGAAGACGAGGAGTGGATTGCATTCGAGCAAGCCCGCTCGCGGCTCAAGGAGGCGCTGAGGATCGACGACGACGATTTTTGTACGGGGATTTTAGGTCAGCTGAAAAAGTTAACCAACTGGGGACATTGGGCCGACCAGGACGACTTTAACTTTGTGCTTTCGGTCCTCAAGGATGCCAGGCCAATCGATAAATTCCACGCGTTGCTCCATGTCCAAATGGCTGTTTGCTACCTCTGCGCAATGAGGCAGACGGAGGTTTTGTTAAAGTCTGTCAGATTCGAGCTGCCGGCTGACTTCCAGTCGGATTTACACTTCGCGAAATACGATGCCAGTCGTCTGGACAAACAAAAAATCAGGGTGGACGACCTTCCCGTTCGCCAATCCGGTACACGCGCAGTCAGAGGGCTGATGCAAACCTATGTTCAGCAGTTCCAGACATCAGCCGCTTATCGTAGAGCCATGGAACCCTCGGTGAAGGGGCAGCCAGTATATACGAATGCGGGCGGACAAGAGTTGCTTAGCGACGACACGAAAGCAACATGGCAGAAGACGCAAGAGAAGCCGTCCGCGCTTGCGTTGCGGAAGCAAAACGGTTCCCATCGATCCGCAGAGTCATTCACCGACTGTTCGAAGCAAATGAATTCAATCACCGCCCGAAAGGGTTATGGCCATGCATCATCGTAACACTCACGCCATGCGGGCGAGTCTCCGCTGTGGGGCAAAGACGCGCTCCGGCAAGCCCTGCATGGCGCCTTCGGTAGGTGGAAGAAGGCGCTGCCGTATGCATGGCGGCGCGGCCGGGTCCGGAGCTCCCCGGGAAAACAAGAACGCTCTAAGACATGGTGCATATACCCGTGAAAGAGTTCAAGAACGCAGGCAGATCCGAGACTTTCTTCGGGAAACACGCGCTCTGATGCGAAAGATGTATGCCACTTAGCCGAGGTAAAAAGGTAGCTTCGCCAGTTGGTATTAAAATCCGCTAATCCAGACAGAACGCGCCAGACATTTATGCTGCTCACTTTTCTTTTGATGCGCTTCTGCGCCCGCACACCCAGGCGCTGCGCAAGGTTGCCGCGCGGTCGGGGCGCGGTGTCGCGGATCTCATCCGCGACGCTATCCGCAAGGTCGTGCTTGAGCAGGCCATGGGCCGTTGCTAAGTGATACGGCAAAGGGAAACAGTTTTCATTAACACCGGGGCGTCCAAGCTCAAAACTTCACGCCTCCGTTCCTGTCATCATCGAGACATTAACATTTCTGAGTCATGGATCACTCTGAGGCATGCGACTTCAGTAGTCGGCGACGGCGCGACGACGCAAAGAGGCGTCGTGTTGAGGCAGCGGTTGACGGATTGGTTCGCCGTTATGGACTACCGCTGGACGCGGCGCTGATCCTGAGCGAGGGGATTTACGGGCTCTATCGGAAGCTCATCACACAAAAATCCCTTGACGATCAAGATCGGCAATATCGCGAGTGGAAGCATCACGCGCGTGACTTTGCGGAACGGACTGCGAATGCGTCCGATACCGAGGTTTCAGTCTATGTCGCCGATATGAGAGAGTTCGCGGCCCACATGATCCGCCTGGACACTCATGAACGACGCAATCTCGGCCGTGGCAAGGCAATCGAGCAAGCGAGCAAAGCCACCTGGGACCAACTCTCGCCGAAGGAAAAGCGCAAGGCGAGGGAATATCTCACACGCGTTGTCATTCCCGGCGACAAGACTCGACGGCCAGCACGAGAGGTCGAGTTTCTGAAGTCCGTTGCGGACCTCATCGAGCAGGCGACCGGAAGTCGTATTTCCTTCAGCAGCGCCGCGTCTGACCCGAGGCTGCCGGGCAGCGCGCGCCATCACGGCGCGGAATTCGACGTGATGATGGCCGCCGCGGGGATGGCCGACTATCGGCTGAGTAACGAGGCGATGGCCCGACGGATTCAGCGCATCCGGCGGCACAAGTCCGCAAGATTATCGCCAAGACATTCATAACGCGGAACTTTTCACCACTCGACAAATGCCAGTTTTGCGAAGCCGAGGCGAAGCGACGATTCTCGTCGCAAGATGCGACGCAAAAAAATAGCTTTAGCCTCGAGCGATTTGGCGCGTCAAAGCTGCGTCGAAGACGCGCTAAAACGCCTCATCAGGATCTTGGCTCGCCAAGCAGTACACGAGGCCGTGGCTTCAACGCCGGAATCGACCACGGACCTGACCAAGGAGGCATGATTGAGCACAGCACGCGATACGACATTAGGATAGTCTCTTCGACAACTATCAACAATCCCAAGGGAACGAGCCGCATATGGGTCGTAAGGCGCTGCTTTCTTGGCCTCAGGGGGATCGACTGGAGTGGGAGGCAGTAATCCGCGCCGATCTTTTCGAGTAGAAGAAGGCAGGGGCTGACGGTCGCCGCCCTCACGGCGAAAGCCCCACGCGGCTATGGCCTCTGGCGTGGCTGCTCCTTGAATGGCCGAAGTCAGGAGCTCTGGTGATGCGCGCCGCCATCTATGCAAGGTTCAGCAGCGAGAACCAGAGCGCCTCCTCGATCGCCGACCAAATCGAGGT
>Ga0210406_10004752_pt1 | contig 14420 bp, 11 predicted proteins | sample IncBWC30MmetaG_FD_155454 | JGI IMG/M metagenome (GOLD analysis project Ga0210406, IMG submission 155454) | Forest soil microbial communities from Barre Woods Harvard Forest LTER site, Petersham, Massachusetts, United States - Inc-BW-C-30-M | ecosystem: Environmental > Terrestrial > Soil >... | reverse complement strand
CACCAGCAGGCGAATTCTAGATTTGAAAACCAGCAGAGCCACGCCGTATTCCGGAATGAATGCCCATTCGGGGCTGAAGTTTCTGGACACGTTTCCTGCGAAACGCGCTACCACGTAGAGGACCATATAGCTATAGGCCCCGGAAAGCAGAGCGTAGATGGTGAAACCAAGACGGCGGCGCTTTGGAACATAGGGCACTTCCACAGGCAGCCGCCAGATATGGCGTTTAACCCATCCGGCAAGATAGGCCGTTGAGTCTTCTTTCAGTTCCGCGATGCCGAGGACCTCGCACAGCATGTGATAGCCGTCGAGTTTCATCAGCGGATTCCAATTTACGATCAGGGAGACGATGCCAGTTAGCATCATCATGAAGTAGGCTCCGTCGTGGACCAGGGAACCGGGAGCGGTCAACCACCAGATGGGCGTAGCGATCGAGCAGAGCATCAGCTCGGCCCAGATCCCGCCAAGCGCGATCACCAACCGCTGCGAGCGTGTGCCCATCACCGCGCCTTCGGTGGTGTCGGTATAAAAAGCGGGAGTCAAGAAGATTAGGGCAAATCCCATGGCCGGAACACGGCCGCCGCTGTGCTTGCAGGCGTGGGCATGCGCATACTCATGCACAGCCACCACGATCATTCCCAGGGCATAAAGTACCAGGATGTCGGCAAAAGTCTTGTCGGTGAAATTGTAAAACTGCGCGGTATCACGGCCAATTTCTGACCAATGGCTTATGGTGAGGCCGGCAGTGAAGGCAAAGAAAAGTAGGGTCACAGCGGTAAACCAGCGGGTGTAAATAAATCGGGTTCTCGCGTACAGCTTGGTGAGCCAGCGATCCGGATTGTAAGCCGGAAAGATAATTACGGATAGATCGGAGTAACGATTCTTGGCCTTCAGATTCTTGCGACGTTCTTCCTTGCTCTGCAGTAGCAACAGCACGTTTTTCTCTTGCGCGGTGCGAAACCAGAATCCGGCCGTTTCCAGCTCGGCGGAGAAATCGGCGATGGCCTGTTCATCGTAAAATTCGCCTGATTGCTGCGAATAAAGCTCGGCGATTTCAGGAAAGCCGCGATTGCCATCAAAAAGTTGGGCCAAAGCCCATTGAGCGGGAGTGAGCCTGAACATGAAGCCGGAACTCGGCGTGTAAACACGGACCACGCGCTCGCCATCCTCGAGATGTTCGCGAAAGGTGGTTTTGGGGTCAACGCGCGGCAAACGTCGAGAAAGAACACGAGCCGGAATTTCCGGCAGCGCAACGTCCAAAGCTCGCGTAAGATTCATCGCAGGCTGGTGACGTGGACCGCCACGTTCATGCCCGGCCGCAACTCCTGATGGGCGCCAACGACTTCCGCCAGAACTTCGATGGTGCCGCTGGAAGGATCAACTACCGGGCTGACTTGCACGACTTTGACCGTGTTTTTGGATTCTGGTAAATCTGGCGCGCTGAGCGGAAATTCCTGCCCCGTTTTCAGGTGTCCCAAATATTTTTCCGGAAGGGTGAATCTGACGCGCAACGGACCTTCGGCGGTCACCCAGAACAGACGGTCTCCTCTGCTGACCGACTGCCCTTCGCGCACATAACGGCGAGCGATCAAACCGGAGAAGGGAGCCATGATGCGGGTCTTTTCGGCTTCCAGCTCAAGCGAGCGCTCTTCATTTCTGGCGGTATTGAGTTGTTCCTTAACCCGCAGTATGTCCCATTGATCGGATTCCGCTTTATATTGGGCGTGCTGCAGCTGCTCCTCTGCAATCAATTTTTCATTCCAAAGCCGCTGCGCGCGCACATAGTCGGCTTTGAGCACTTCCGCTTCGGCTTGCCAATTTTTCAGGTCGGCTTCGATGCTCCGGGTTTTGGCCTTGGCCGCTTCCAGGTTGGCGACCAGTTGCCGGTCGTCCAATCGCGCCAGAGTGCTGCCACTTTTTACGCGAACTCCGGCGTCGACAGAGATGCTGGTGACCATTCCATCGCGCTGCGCGGTGACGTCCACTTGGTGTTCGACAATCAGCGGGCCGGTGATTGCCAGGTCTTCGAGGCTCGAACCGCTAGCGGCTGCGCGCGCAGGCGTCTCTGCAGGGATACCGGATACTTGGGCCGGCGCGGCGATGGGTGTCTCCGGTTTTAGGTCGCCACATCCAGAAACGACCAGCACGGCAGCAAATGCAGCAAAAAATAAGTTATGTCTACCCTTCATGTAGTTCATCCTCACCAGCCGAACCAATCCCAGGCGCGGGAATATAGCCACAGCACGGGTTTGCGAAACAAAACGTAGCCCGAAGTGCGCCATCCCGAAGAAATTTTTCCCCGCCCTTCCATGCCAGAACGCATGGCTCCGTCGTTGTTAGGAATCGCGACGCGCGCGAAAAATACCCTCGCGTCGCCCTGCACTTCGGCCTTGGGACTGACCACAGCGACTGTGCCGCGGAAGGTTCGCGTGGGATAGCTATTCAGCTTAATGGCGGCGTTCTCTCCGTTGCGAAGCATGCCGACATCCGCAGCGTCGATGGCCACGTCCACCATCGCGCTTGAAGTGTCTACCACCTCTGCAAAGGCTTCGCCGAATTGCAGCCTGCGACCTGCAAAGGTTCCCACATGTGGAGTAGCAACCACACCATCAATGGGAGAGCGAAGCTGCGCGCGGCCCAAAAGTTCCCGGGCGTGAGCCACTTCATTTCTCCAGTAGTCGGCTTGCACACGTTGAATTCCGCCCTCCTCGCCGTCATTGGTGGCCAGAGCGTGGTTCATTTGCAGCAAGGCGGCTTGGTATCTGGCTTCCGCGGAGGCCAAAGCGGACCGCAGGTCCCATGCGTCCATCTCGGCCAGTACCTGCCCGCGCTTCACCAATTCTCCTTCGTGAACAAAGACTTTTCCGACCACACCTTCGAACTCCGGCTGTACCTGGGCCCGCTGGGCCGGGCCGACTGTGGCGTCACCGGCAAGACGCATGGGAAGAGGCAAAACCACAAGGAATAGCACTGCGGCAGCAGCGGCGATCATCATGGAGACTCGACGGGTTTTCTCAAGAGCCATGAACTTGCGCTTGCGCTCCAGAACCGGTTCGAGCACCGAAATGAAAGGAACTTCCTTGTACATTTGCGCGTTGCGCAGAGCCACGGTCGCCTGGCCGGCCAGCACTTGCAGCAGTTCGATATGCACGGCGGAGAGAAAATCCGGGTCGCTGCTTTCCAGACTGAGAATTCCCACTCGCCCGGTGTCATCGTTCAGAGGCAAGGCGTAAAAACCGCGCATGCCGGACTCGGCGAAATATTGTTTGAATTTGGCGCGCGTTTCTTCGCGATCGCTGTCGATTTGATCACCGTGCTGGCGCACATTGACGATTTCTTCCGCCAGCGCCGCCCATTGCAAGATGCCATTCAACGGCACGATGTCGGGCGCGTCGGCGTTTACCTGGGTGAGCCCAGTAACGGCGCTCAGTTTGAATCTGCCGCGCTGCTCGAGGGCAATTGCCGCCCGTTCGTAGGGAACGACCGCCTGCGGCGCGTTTACGATGGTCTGCAGCATGCGCTCCAGATTCAGAGTCGAGGTGATCTCATGGCTGACGGTAACCAGCGTCTCCAGGATTTCCACCTTGCGTTCGGCCATCAGCAGGCTGGCGTTATGCAGCGCCGTCGAAGCAGTTTCGGTGACGCTTGATAGCGCAAAAACGTCGTCGTCATCAAAGGGCGTAGCGTCGAGTTTATTTATCGCTTCCACCACGCCGACCAGTGAGCCGCGGTCCATTATTGCGACGACGACCAGTGACGAAACGCCGTCCGGCACGTTCGTAGCGCTCCGAGCGCCAAGCCTGGGGTCGTCGGGACCTGCGATTAAGACCGCTTCGCCGTTGTCAGAAACGTCGCCGGGAATTCCTTCGCCAGGTTTTTGCACGCTGCCTGCCGGCGTCGTCGGATCAAAGCCCGACCGGTGCATCAGCTCCAGGCTCTCGTCGCCCCGCAACAGCCACAGATTGATCGCTGAACATTCCATCACTTCGCGAAATTTGTCGCTGATGATCGGGAGCAACTCGTCCATCTCGAGAGTGGACGAGAAAGATTTTTCCAGATCGTAGAGCTGCGTCAGGCGGCTGATCGAAGCCAGGGAATCATTGCGCTCGCTTTCGTAGCGATGAGCTGCGCTCAACGCGAACGCTGCCACGTTTGCCGCTTCCTGCAGCTCCGCTATTTCCGCGTCGGTCACTCCATTTTCAAAACATAGAATTTCCACTACGCCGACCAGATCAGCGCCGCTCACGAGCGGCAAATACGCCAATGAGTTCAGCGTCCGCCTAATATCCAGGTGAGCGTAGTCTTCGCGCGAGAGAACACTGCCAGAGAAAATGAGCGGCTCTTGCCGTGCTGCCAGTTCGGCCAGGGTTCCGGCGCTGATTGGCACCGAAGATCCGCGAACCGTTTGCTCGCCGCTCCATGCACGCGGAATCCAGACTTCCGCTCCCGCGAGCGCGCCGGCGGTATAAATGTTCACCGAGCTGCCGGCAATCGATTCAGCCACGGCGCGCGCGACAATTCGCGCACGCGGAATCAGTTCCCGCGCGCCAAGCAATTCACAAGAAAACGCGGTAAGGTCAAGTTTCAATCAGGGTCTCGGTACGGTGGCAGCGGCAACCGCCTCCGCCAGGTGACTTCGGCCCGCGGGGACGTGGTGGCCGATTCGACCGACTTGCAAAATTGCCACCATTCTTCTAATTTGAGCGCGCACTGTAACAGACCGAAATCGCCCACGCAAGTATCCCGTTACGAGTCAAAGGCTTGGGTAAGGGCTTGGTTTAAAAGGAGCGGCCAGTGGAAATTGATGTGCGCACACAGGACCAGGTGAAAATCATCAAGCTGCGGGGAAAACTCAACCTGGGAGCGTCACTGGACCGCACCAATGAAACCTTGAAGGACCTGGTAAACGCCGGAGAATCGCGATTTCTGTTGGATTTGCAGGAAGTGCCGATGATCGATTCCAGCGGAATCGGACTTCTGGTGCGTTATCTGACCGCCGCCAAGCAGCACGGCGGTTCGCTGAAGCTTCTGAATCCTTCAAAGTTTGCCTTACAAACTCTCAAGCTGGTAAGGGTGTTGAGCCTATTCGAAGTATTTGAAGAGCAACAAGCAGCGGTGGCCTCGTTTCAATAGCATTCACTGCCCAAATACATTTTTCCGCGTATGGCTCGCCGCTCAGTCCGGGCAGCAGAGTTACGCCATGTACTGGGCATGGCGGGTAGGGGGGCTTGCACCGCAAGTTGTGATCATCATTGCACTGCCCTGGTTCGGAACTTCGCTGTCCGCACAGGTTCTCTCCCCGCCAAATTTGCCGCGGTCCGAGCACTTCCTAGCAAGCGCCGGTGCCGCTGATCGCTGCCTGCTTCTACCGGCCAAGCTATGCGAAGGACTGCCAGAATCGCAGTCCAATGGCTCGTCTGCCGCACCCGGATCCATTTCTTCGCCGTCAGAACCCTGGACCGTTCGGCGGATCCTGAAACGTTTGGCGCACGATCAAGCCAGCATTTATTACTCGCCGCTGCGGCGGGTAAACGTCAAATGGGATGCAGCTTTCATCCTGGGCACGACGGCGCTGGTGGTCACCGATCGCCACACTATTGGCATCGTTTCGCGCGACAACGAAAACATCAGCCGCAATATTTCCAATGTCGGACTATACGGAACCGAAGCAACGGCAGGGACAATATTCTTGACTGGGTTGCTCACGGATAATGCCCACGCCAGGGAAACGGGGTTCCTCACCGGCGAGGCGCTCTTGAATGCTTACCCGGTATACATCGCTATGCAGTTGATCGCCGGACGCGAGCGCCCCGATCAGGGCGCCGGGCACGGAAGATTTTTCCAGGATCATTCCACGAACACTTCGTTTCCTTCGGGCCACTCCATGTTCACATGGACCGCGGCCGCGGTAATCGCTCATGAGTACCCGCGCACCTGGGTGAAGATTCTGGCCTACGCCACCGCTGCTTCAGTCTCCGTCGCTCGTTACACAGGCAGGGAACATTTCCTGTCCGATACGGCGCTAGGCGGGTTCATCGGATACTTCATTGGGCGGCATATTTTCAAAATGCATTGCTCGACGGAATTCAGCGAACGCTGCGTGAGACCGTGAGTTATTCGCCACTCAGGAACGCATAGCGGCACAGGAAAAGCGCGGACAAAATCCAGATCAGCGGACTGATTTCTTTGTATCGCCCTGAACCGATTTTCAGGAATGTGAAGGACAGAAGGCCGAGGCTCAGTCCCGTTGCGATGCTGAACGTGAGCGGCGTGGCGATGACCGTCATGAATGCGGGAAACGCTTCGGTGAAGTCGTCCCATTTGACGCGCGCCACCGAACCGCACATCAGCGTACCCACCAGAACCAACGCCGGCGCCGTGGCATAGCCGGGTACGGCCGTCACCAGCGGCGCGCAAAACATCGCCATAACAAACAGCGCAGCAATGAGAATGTTGCCCAGGCCGGTTCTTCCGCCTGCCGCTACGCCTGCGGCGCTTTCGATATAACTGGTAACCGTCGAGGTGCCGGTAAGCGCGCCTGCAATGCTACCGAAAGCGTCCGCGAGCAACGCACGGCTGGCGCGAGGCAGCTTTCCGTCGCGCAAGAATCTGCCCTGTTCGCAAACGCCCACCAGCGTTCCCACATTGTCGAACAAATCCACAAAGAAAAAGACGAAGATCAGTTCGCCGAGACCGATCTTTGCGGCGCCGGCAAGATCGAGTTTCAGAAATGTTCCCGAAGGGTGTGGCAGAGAGAACAGTTGTGCCGGCCAGTGACTGAGCCCCAATGGAATTCCGGCGACTGCGATCGCGACCATGCCGATTAGAATTGCTCCGCTCACGCGCCGCGCCATCAAAATTGCCGTCAACAGTAATCCTGCAATCGCAAGCAGGACTTCGCGTTCAGAAATTTTTCCGAACGCAACCAGTGTCGCTTGGTTGGCGACAATCAGCTTGGCATTGCGCAGCCCGATAAAAGCGATGAACAACCCAATGCCCGCCGCAGTTCCGTGTTTCAGGCAATCCGGAATATCGTTGACGATATGCTCGCGAACTTTGGTCAACGTCAGCAGCAAGAATAAAATACCGGAAAGAAATACCACGCCCAGCGCGGTCTGCCAGTGCACTCCGCGTTGAATCACGACAGAGTATGTGAAGTAAGCGTTCAGCGACATTCCCGGCGCGAGTGCAATCGGATAGTTGGCCCACAAACCCATCAACAACGTCGCCAGCGCAGCCGACAGGCAGGTCGCGAACAGCACGCCATCGGCCGGCAAGCCCGCTTCTGAAAGAATTCGCGGATTCACCACCACCACGTAGGCCATGGCCATGAACGTAGTCAGTCCCGCGAACAACTCGCGGCGCACCGTGGTCTGGTTTTCCCGCAGGTGGAAAATGCGCTCCAGCAATCCCTTCTCCTTCGAACTCAAAACGGTGCGCCAATATAGGTTGGCAGTATTCCGATGTCAAACTTGCTGTAAAACGGCGTGCATTTTTTCCGTCCGCGGCCATCCTGCCCTGCTATGCTCTTTTTCCTCGAACCGCGGACCACAGACAATGGAAGGCACCTAGTGTAGGCAAGAATCTCCGTTGGCAAAGAAAAGTTGTGGCCCGCCTACGCAAAGAACTGTCGAGATGAAGAAAGGGGTCTCTTGCGCATGTTCCGCATGGAAAAATTATTCATCACGCTCGCTACGCTGCTCGCATTCGTTGCACCCTCGCACGCACAAACAAAGGCCAAGCCGGCCGAAACCGGCATGACGCCGCTCGAACGCCGGGCCTCGCTGAATTTAGAGGCGGCGCGCTTCAATCCACTGCAGCTGCGCAATTTTCTTTTCCAGATGCCCAAGGGGGCCGACCTGCATAATCATCTTAGCGGCGCGGTCTACGCCGAATCCTGGATTCGCGCGGCTGCCGACGACCATCTGTGCCTGGACCCAGCGGCACTGCAAGGCACAAAATCCGTTTTTTCCAAATCTGAGGGGCAGGACTCGCAAGCCTGCAGCGCTGGAAAAATTCCCACCGCGGACATTTATAAGGACCAGGTTCTTTACGACGATTTGATTGATTCATTCTCGATGCGTGGGTTCGTTCCTTCTCCGGGCGTCACCGGCCACGATCAGTTCTTTCGCACTTTCGCCAGATTTGGGGGCACCTCGCACCAGCACCTGGGCGAGTGGCTGGATGAAGTGGCCACGCGCGCCGGCCGCCAGAACGAGCAATACCTCGAGCTGATGCACACACCCGAATTCGATCACGCCGCGAAAGCCGGTTACGAAATCGGTTGGCAGGAGGACCTCGCACACTTCCGCGGTGCGCTGTTGACAAAAGGTTTTGGCCCGGATATTTCTGCGGCAAAAGAGGCCATGGATGAAGCCGAGGCTTTACGCGCAAAGCGTGAGCGTTGCGGCCAGCCTGACGAAAGCGCCGGCTGTAAAGTGCAGCTGCGCTACCTGTGCCAGGTGTTGCGCGGCTTTCCCAAGCAACAGGTTTTCGCGCAAGCCATTTTCTGCTTCGAACTGGTCATGGCCGATCCGCGCTTTGTCGGGATCAACATGGTCATGCCGGAAGACGGCTACAACTCGATGAACGATTACGCCGTGCAGATGCAAATGGTCAAATTTTTGCACTCGCTCTATCCCAAAGTTCATATCAGCCTGCATGCGGGAGAGATCGCGCCCGGCCTGGTTCCCTACGAAGGACTGTGCTGCCACGTTCGCCTGGCAGTCGAACAAGCTTCGGCGGAACGCATCGGCCACGGCGTCGACGTTATGTACGAACAACGCCCGCACGAACTGCTTAAAGAAATGGCCGCAAAGCACGTCATGGTCGAAATCAGCCTCAGCAGCAACGATCTGATTCTCGGCGTCGCCGGGAGAGATCATCCATTTCCGCTGTACCGGCAGTTCGGTGTGCCGGTCGCGCTTGCTTCGGACGACGAAGGCGTGTCGCGCATCGATCTCACTCACGAATATGTCCGCGCGGTTCAGACCTATGACTTGCATTACATGGATTTGAAGCAGATGGTCCGCACCGGCATCGCACACGCTTTCCTGCCTGGGAACAGCCTGTGGGCGGCGCCGGACAAATTCGCGCCAACGGTCTCGGCCTGCGCACACGATCAACCCGGCGCGGAAAAACCATCCGCATCTTGCGCGAGTTTCCTGAAGTCCAGCGAAAAAGCCCAACAACAGTGGGAACTGGAACGCCGCTTCCGGGAGTGGGAAGCATCGCTCTAGGGGTCTGACGAATTGTTCACCCGTTAACTGGCCTTTCTAGTTCACAAATTCTCGACCATGCACATCGCCGGTGATCACATTCAATGCAACCGCCCATCGAGAGACCGAATCGCCCACAACAACTGAATCTGCGTTGGGATCGCTTTCTAAAAGGAAGAAGCGTTTCCGTTCAGGTCAACCTGCAAATTAACCGACCTTGCTTGCGGCGTGACACTTGCGATTAACACGCCGCGCTCCAGAACGCTCCCCTCAACCACAATCGTTCGGTCGCCGGGCCGCTCCGACTTTTTCTGAATCTCAGGTGCATTCGAAGCCCCAGAAGCTGTAAAATTCACATCAACCTGCCACCGCAGCGTCCCGTCGCTTCAAACAACGACAGCACGTTCGCTATGCTGAACAATTCCAAAATCTGCCTGCTCGCGTTCACCACTTCCAGCCTGCAGCCCCGCGTCCGCGCCGAAACGTGCAGCGTCACCACCGCTCCCAGCCCCGAACTATCCATCATCGGAACTCCCTTCAAGTCCAGCACGATCCGCCCTTTGCTAGCGCACGCCTCGCGCATCGCATCCTTCAACAGCGGCACATTCTCGCTCGTCAGCCGCCCAAAACACTCCACCACCGAACAATCCTGCAATTCTTTCCGCAGTACTCGAAATCCCCGCGACGAACTCGCAGCATCATTTGCCGCCATCCGCCCTCCGCCATTCGTCGTCGAGCTCACTCGCTTCTTTATGCCGCTCGCCGCTCTCTTCCTATCGCGCATGGCGTTTGTACCTCATTTCCGCCCGTTTGCCCAGAGAGAGAGAGAAAGAGAAAGACCACCGGCTGGTCTCTTTCCGCTCGCACGCAACACGCTTTTCGCTTTTTCCATTTGATCGGTTCCAACCGGTACTTCGGCTGTTCTAAGTCCTGTAGCTGGAATGAATATTCTCAGAAACGTGCTCCTGCAAACCCTTTAGAATGAGTACTTACCAAAAGAAACGGGAGGGGGTACAAGACAATATCCAGACTCGAGCTCCGATGTGCTAGCCGACTGCCGATTCCTGACCCACCCGCACTTCTATCTATTCTCAGCGCTTAATGTTCATCTAAGAATTCTCTTGCTTTTCTTGACATCCGGTGCTAAAGTTTTGTTGCGTTTGTTGCTCTTGTATCGCCTTTGAGGTTGTGAAGCGGTCGCGGGTCAAACTCGCGGCTTTTTTTGTGCCCGCGCACAGGTCTTAGGGCTGGTTTTAGCCCTGATGCTGGAACGGTTACACAGAAAGCAGCTGAAGACGGCCAGAACCCTCAGGAATTCATCGCAAGGCGGTGGAAACCACGGTTTCGGTTTGCGGGGCACCAAATAGCTTTTTCAACGAAAAGAGTATAACGAAGTGAGCAAAGAACAAGGAACAGTAAAGTGGTTCAACGCCAGCAAAGGCTTTGGCTTCATCCAGCGTCAGACCGGGGAAGATGTATTCGTACATTTTTCCGCGATCCAGGCGGATGGCTACAAGTCGCTGAATGACGGCCAAGCGGTCGAATTCGAAGTCGTCCGCGGCCCCAAGGGCCTGCAGGCCTCGAACGTTCAGCCTCTGTAAACCGCTTTAAACTCGTTCAAACGGGCGGCAGGAGCAATCCTGCCGCCCGTTTTCTTTTTACGCAGTCTCTCCGTGCATGCGCAAGCCTGTTGCCGTTTGCGCACGAAGGCCGCATTGGTTCTATTGCCTCCCCCGCTCATCCCTTCCACGATGGATAACTTACAAGATCCCATCGGCCATCTTTGCAAGGATGCTTTCGATGGGAGAAAAGGCAGGAGTGCATGAACGGCGGTACGATGCTCAACCGGGAAGAACTCGACAAACTGGAGCGCCGCGAACTGCAGTTGACCGTGCTGTCCGTGGTCTTCGTTCTGGTGCTTGCCGGCGGTCTGGCCACCTTCATGTATCCGTTGGTGTTCGTTCATCCGGAAGGTGGGAAGTGGACCATGCGCGTAGCCTTCTTCGGGTTTTGCGCGCTCACTTTGCTTTTTGTCAGCTACCTGATGGAGCGGCAGCGCACCGTCCGCAAGTTGAAGCAGCATATTCTGGGCGAACTCGAACGCAACATCGCGCTCAAGCATCAGGCCAACATGGATCTGCTCGGCTCCATGCCCGACGCCAACCAGTTCTGGGACCGGCTAACGATGGAATTCCGGCGCGCCAAGACCATGCAGAAGACCCTGTCGCTGGTGCTGCTGAAAGTGAACCGGGGCGCCAAGAATCCGGACATGGCCGCGGTCTGCAGCGCCACCGCCAAAGCCCTTTCGCGCCGGTTGCGTCCCACCGATTCGATCTTCCGTCTTTCGCCGGAAGTCTTCAGCGTGGTGTTGCCTGAAACCGATGCCATGAACGGGAAGCGCGTCGCGGTCCGATTGCAGGAAGAGCTACAGAATGCGCGTGCCGCATTTGCCGTGGTCTTTGACCTCAACGTGTACAACTATCCGGAAGACGTGGTCAGCGCCCACGAAATGGAAGATCTGGTGAAGTCGCTGCTGCCTGAACAACAAGTCTGGGACGCCGCGGTTCCCGTCGCGGAATAAACGCCAAGAATCGCTCCTCGCATTTAGCTGTCGTTCTGGGAAAAGATCAGCGACATTTGCCTGCCTAAGCGGCGCTTCCTCTTGCGCATGCGACGCAAAACCCTTTGCTCGAAGACCTGCAGCGTCTTTGCGGGGCTCACCGAACCGGAAATCTATTCTATACTGTTATATAAAATATATCCTCACTAATACTAACCGGGAAATTCCATTCAAAGTATGAGACACCCTCGAATGAAGCTAGCGCCAAGCTGAATTTACTGTGCGGAGACGCACATGCTCACGGCTTTAAAGGAGGCGCAGAGGATCTGCCGCGTAGTTGCGTACGCTTTGGTGAATACAGGCATGCCGTTTGATTGCTTCGCAGTGATCTTCAAGATTTCGTAACTCAGTACGGTTTCCGGAATAAGTCTTTTAACGGCCGTGCCAACGCGATGTCTCTGCCGTGTCTCTGTCCACAACTTATTCAGACGCTGAACTTTATTGGATGACTCGCTGCTAGGGATTGCCAACCGAGAAAGTCTCCCCGCGAATCCATTGACCGGTAGCGGGAATGCTCCGTAACATCAATCCATGCGGCTCTGGTGCACATCGTTGTTGTCGCTTGGTCTCGCGCCAGCGATGTTTGTGCCTGCAGCTGCCTCGGAAGCTGCGGTCAACAAACCAGTTCTCGCTACGGCTGCTCGTCCGCAGAGCACGTTACAACTGGCTCCTTTGCCGCTTTGGAGCCGCGACCGGCAAGCTCCGGCATCCCTGCTTCCCGCGATTCCCGATGGCAAAACCCTGTTGATGGCCAAGGTCGAGCAGAAATTCGCTTCGGGCGAGCAGAACTTTAAGGCTGGCCACCTGGACGCCGCCCGCCGCGATTTCAATGACGCCGTGGACTGGATGCTCGAGAGCGGCTACGACCCGAACAGCGATCCGCGATTGAGCGAACTGTTCCGCCGCGTGGTGGATTCGGTCTACTCCTACGAATTGCAGGCCTTCCGCGCGGGCGACGGCTTCCAGGAAACTCCTGCCGTTCCCGCCCCGATCGATGAAGTTGCGGAAATGACCTTTCCGGTCGATCCCCGTTTGAAGGACCGGGCCGAGCAAGCGGCCAAGACTACCTCGCATGATCTTCCGCTCACGGTGAATGACGAAGTGCTGTCGTTCCTGAATTTTTTCCAGACGCCGCGCGGCAAGGCCATTGTGGAGACCGGCTTGCGTCGGTCCGGCCGCTACCGCGACATGATTTCCCGCGTGCTGAAGGAGGAAGGCGTCCCGCAGGATTTGATCTACCTGGCACAGGCGGAAAGCGCGTTTCAGCCGCTGGCGCTTTCGCGCGCCGGCGCTCGCGGAATCTGGCAATTCGTGCCTTGGCGCGGCAATGAGTACGGGCTGAAGCGCTCCTGGTGGGTGGACGAGAGGCAGGACCCGGAAAAGGCCACTCGTGCGGCGGCACAACATTTACGCGATCTTTATGGCCTGTTTGGCGACTGGTATCTGGCTATGGCTGCATACAATTGCGGCCCCGGCAATGTGCAAAAAGGCGTTGAACGCACCGGGTACGCCGATTTTTGGGAGCTGTATCGCCGCAACGTGCTGCCGCGAGAAACCAAGAACTATGTGCCCATCATCGTGGCGCTGACGCTGATCGCCAAAGACGCCGCGCACTATGGCGTGCAGACCGAACTCGATCCGCCCGTCCCGAGCGACGTGGTAAAGCCCGGACGCGCGATTGACCTGCGGCTGGTCGCAGAGACCATCGACGTGGATACCGACACCCTGCGCTCCTTGAATCCGTCACTGTTGAGAATGGCGACGCCGGATGACCCTAGCTTCGAACTGCGCTTGCCGAAGGGCACCGCGCAGAAATTCTCGGCGGAGATTGCCGACATACCGCCGGAAAAGTGGGTCAGCTGGAGGCGGCACCGCGTGGAAGCGGGCGAAACTCTGACTTCGCTGGCCAAGAAATACCACGTGACGGCCCCGGCGATTGCGGCAGCCAACAGCCTGGGCCGCACCGACGTGCTTAGCCCCGGGGACAAGCTGATCATTCCGGCATCGCAGCCGGTGGCAGAGACCAAGAGCCGTCTGGTGCGTTACCGAGTGCGTAAGGGGGACACCCTGGGAGGCATCGCCGACCAGTTCAGCGTTAGCCCGGAAGAGCTCCGCAAATGGAACGGCTTGAAGACGGCACGGGTGAGCCGCGGCATGGTTTTGCGCGTATATACCATCGGCGGCGCCCCGGATACGGTGATGGTCGGCAGGCGTTCGGCGGCCAAGAAGAAGACCAGTTCCGGCGTAAATACCGCGTCCGCGGCAACACACCGCAAGAAAACGCCTTAAAAGCAGCGCTTGCTTGCAGTCTTGTTGGCGCCTTCCGCGGCCGGTAGCGTATGCACGACCTCTGCGCGGCCGGAATTCCGGCCTGCCGCGCAAATCGCGCTTGTTCACTGTTAGAATCCTTGACATTGCCCGCTGAATACGGTACCAAACCGAAAGTACGCTGCTGGGCGAGCTACGATCTCGTACTGTGCCCGGCCCCGATACGTCGGGCTAGTTTCTCCCAGGGGAGGATGGAATGGATTTCGAAAAGGATCATTTCGACGATGAGACGGAGTTGTCTCCGCTGGAAGAAG
>Ga0210406_10004751_pt1 | contig 14420 bp, 12 predicted proteins | sample IncBWC30MmetaG_FD_155454 | JGI IMG/M metagenome (GOLD analysis project Ga0210406, IMG submission 155454) | Forest soil microbial communities from Barre Woods Harvard Forest LTER site, Petersham, Massachusetts, United States - Inc-BW-C-30-M | ecosystem: Environmental > Terrestrial > Soil >... | reverse complement strand
AAAGGCATCAATCACCCGAACCGGATTGTTCTCATCGATCCAGTCCGCCAGGCACTCCGGAAACAGCGTCGCTTGCCCGCGATCGATCCCCTCAACGAAGCGCCTCATTCGATCCCTCCGCAGCAGCACACTGCGGTAGTGAATCACATACAGCGCGTTTTTACACAGCCAGGGTCAAACTCGGAAGTGGCGATGCGCTCGTTGAGAGTCCGTTCGACGCATAACGGACATCGACAGGCGACAATGCTCAAATGAGACGCGAGCGATCAAACCAAGCCCACAACAAAATCGGATGTCGCGTGATCGGCCTATACGGAAAACCCATTCGCTACCGCTTGGAGGGAAGGGGCGTATCCAAAGGGTTTCCTCACCGCACTTAATCTATACTGAAATCAATTGATTTCAGTATATTCCCGGCTTATGATTTAGCGAACGGGTCAGGGAGGGCTCCATGAAGCGCGTCGCCATCTACCTCAGAGTAAGCACCTCGCGGCAAGACACCGACAATCAACGCCGCGAGCTTGAGGCCGTGGCGGATCGATCTGGTTGGACGGTTGTCAAGGTCTACGAGGACGCCGGCATTAGCGGTGCGAGGGGCAGGGACAAACGTCCAGGGCTCGACGCAATGATGAAGGCGGTGAACGCGCGAGAGTTCGACATGCTCGCTACCTGGTCAGTGGACCGGCTCGGCCGATCGCTCACCGATCTGCTCGCCATCCTTCAAGGTCTCCAAGAAAAGGGCGTCGATTTATTCTTACATCAGCAAGGGCTCGACACATCGACCACTGCTGGCAGGGCGATGTTTCAAATGCTAGGCGTGTTTGCCGAGTTCGAGCGCGGCATCATTAGGGAACGGGTCAATGCTGGGCTTGCTCGCGCGAGGGCGAATGGTGTGAGACTAGGACGCCGTCGTGTTAAGCTCTCGGTGGAAGCTCAAATAGTTGAACTGAGGGCCAAAGGTGATGGCATCCTAAAGATTGGCAGGAAGCTTGGTGTCGGCACTAGCGTCGTTCAACGGGTTATTCGCGGGACCCCGAAAACCCTAACCGCGTGATCCAGGCCAAGTTAACTGCCGCCTACCTCCGCCACCTCGATCGCGCGCTCGGACCTTGTAGCCTCCGCCACGCCAACGCGCACCATCGCGGCTAGAACGGCATCAACGTCTGGCCGGAACGCGGACTGTACCGCGAACAGCGCCGTGCTCTTGATCAGTGTCGAATCGATGAGCGCACAGACACGTCTACCGACTCCATGGTTGACCCAGAAGTCATTGTCGTCAGAGAAAGCGGAAACCCAAGCCTTCGCCGCGCCCATCAGGAGCGGGGCGTGTTCGATACGCGGTGAGACCTCCAGAAGATTAAGCGTCACGATCGCGACGAACAGACTTGGCGCGTCGCGAGTGAGCCGCTCCAGAAGCGGCAGAAATGGCCCGATCCGATCTATGCCCTTTGGGTATAGATATGCTGTTGCGGGTCGAGCGAAGTCGTGATTGTTGAAGAAGACTGCTCCAACCGCCGGCCCGAGGTGCATCCCGATCGAAGAAGATGCGCGTCTAATCATCCTGCGCCACTCGCCGGTCGCCGCGAGCCTTTCAGCGAGCGCGGATCTTACTCGGACCGCCTCATCTGGAGCGAGCCCACGGCCGTTGAAGAACACGACATCGAGGGCTCGGAGGAATATCGGGGTGGCTTCAAGGACAGACTCATCTGGCAAGGAACGGATCGGATCGAGCGCGAACTGGTCGACGTCGGTCGGCGACAACGATGGGAGGCAATTGGCGAGCAGGTCGAGGTATGCATTGTTCCATTCTGTCGGTTTGCTCGTCACCTCTTCGTCCCTTGGAAGGCCGGCGCCATTGGCGTTGACAGTCCATTTGGAATAGGCCCGCACGACGTCGAGCAGCCACGGCCGCTTCTCGGCATCGAACAATCCGCGGCAGTTGGCCAGCCAAAGGGCCGTCGCCTGGTAATCGACGTAATCGACGGGACGGCGGACGGCGACCGGGGAGGGCGCCTCGTCGGTTCCACCGGGTAGCCTGAGGCGTCGCCGCGGGAGCGGCATTTCCATCGGAAGCGCAGGCCATGCCGGCTCGGGTTTCTCGCCGGCAAGCCAGGCGAGTTCGGCCATGACGGCGGTCTCACAGCGCTGGTGGTAGACCTTGGCATCTGCGGCGGCGCGGTTTTTCGGCGCATTCCAATCGGGCCTTCTACGTTTGACCGATGCAACGAACGCGCAACGGAGCACGGATCGGGGTAGGCGCTCATCAATTGCAACTAGTCCAGCGACGGTGACCCCAAGGCCGACAGCCGCCGCAGGATTTGAGCGCGCGGCGGCCTCCAGCAGAGCGCGCCGGTCGTCCGGCCGGAGCCCGTCCTTGAGACCATGAACCATGCCGGCAAAAGCGATGGCCGGCGGATTGAACCTCAAACCAGACCTGAAGCGGTGCGCAGTATCCTCTTTGCCCCGCAAACTCGCCGCGAACACGCCGTCCGCCCAAGCCCGACAACTCGTCCGCAACGCGGAGTCGCAGTCCCGCATGGCGATCATCGCCGCAGCGACTATTGAATGTTGGCGCATGTTTCCGCCGTCGTCACCCGGGGCGGCCGAATCAACGGGCTGACGGCGAGCCCATTCCACCGCGTCCTTTGCCAGCGCTGGAGACGATTTGGATGGATCATCAATCGCCAATCCGACCTGGGCTTCCATGCCCGTATCCGCAAAACGTCCGGCACGCGCGGCTTGCAGCTCGCCAAGGTGGCGAGCCTCTGCTTCCGGTGCAACGTACTCCTTGACCTCCGCCTCGGTACCGTCGGCCAGGGTGATTTTCGTGTCCTTCCAATTAACAGGGTCGATCAGGTTGAGCGCATGGCGGATCATCAGGGCTGGATCGCGCATGTCAGCTTTGGGGTCGGGCTCCTTCAGACGCGAGGCTTGCTGCCTCAGCAAACCGGAAAGCCGATCGCGCGTTTCGGGTGGAGCGTTGAAGGCGTAGTGCGCGAGAATGCTCTCAAGCATCCATCGCCTCGATGGCCGCGCTTTCAGACTAGCGAGCGTAGCGGCGCCGGTCGGCTCCTTTTGAAGCTCGTTAAGGCCGAAGATGTCCGGAAACGGCATATTGTCATCCACATGCCGTTCGCGATCGATGCTGAGCAGCTCGGCGCTTGCGAGAAAAGGAACCGCCGACTCTAGCGACTTCGGCCAATGGGAAATCAGCAGATCGACGGCGACCAACAGATATGCTGCGGGTGCACCGGGTTCACCAAGCACATCGTTCAACACCTGATCAAAATCGTCGCCGCTTTCGACGCGCTTGTGGGCCCAAGCCTCAAGCGCCATGAGCGCTGACGTTACACAGTAGTGGGTGCTGCTAGACGAGCGCGACCAATTGTACGTGTTGGTCCACGGAAACGCGCGTTCGGCGCTTTCCAATTGGATTGTTATGGCATTGACGCCGTAGGGCTTACCGTCGCTGTGGAAAGCGACGGCGTGGTCGACCAATCGGCGGATCAGCGGCAGCCCGTGCTGCGGCGCGTGAGTGAGCAACTCCAGGAACGGGCCCTGGGATGGCGACTCGGGCAAGAATTGGTGATCCAAAAACCCGAAAGGCTGCTCCATGTCGTCTTCGCGGCGATATCTTTCCGGCTTTGTCTTCTGGATTAGAGCAGTGACCGTGAGCTCGGCCAGCTCGGCAGGCGCAGCTTCCGCCAGCGATCCACGGAACTTGAGAATACTTTCTGCGATGAGGGCGTTGTTTCGCGTCTTGAGCGCCGTCAGATAATTGGCGGCGAGTGCGGGCGTGCGGCGGCAAAACATCAGGAAGCCGGTCCGCAGGGCAGACTCCAAGTCACGCATCTTGTCGTACGGAACTCCGCCATCAAACGGTTGGCGCCGTTGGCTGAAGTTTTTTCCGGCGCGCGCAGTCTCAATCTCGACAAGCCAATGGTGCAGCCATTTCAACAGAGTCGGAGTGATAGGATCCATTCCAATCATCCCGATGGACCACGCGGTGTATAGATCGACGACATCCGGGATCGCGGCGGTGGGAAGCCGCGCGCCTATCGTCAGCAACCACCTGATCAGCCGAGGCCAGGATGGCCCGCTTGGAACGTTGAGCGTAGTAGGAATCGAAGGCGGATCAACGCCCAGCGCCGCCAAGAATTGTCCTGCCGGCACAGCATCAACTGCCATCGTGATGCGGATCAACTCGCGCAAAACCGCAGCGCCGTCGGCAAAAAGGGTTGGTGCCGCGCGCGTAAGCAGATCGGACGCGACCTCGGAGCGAACCAGGGCTAGGAGGACTGAGCGCCTCCACGACCCATGAACGCTGGGCCGGCTGAGACGTTCGAGCAAGACCTGCCACGCGGTGCTGTCACCATTGCGCTCAAGCGCGATGCGCGCGCAGAGCTCGACGCCTCTTGCCAGTGCGGCGGGCGCAGGACGGTCGAGCGACATTCCGTCGATTTCGCCCGGCTCGGATGCCAGGAGATTCGCGACGCCCCACTCTCGCAAGACGTCGTGGCGGAACGCAACGCGATCATTCCTGAGATCCCGCAAGCTTTCGCTGGCGATCAGTTCATCTACCGCCTGCGCGGGCCGATCGTCGACGTGGAGCGGTCCGGACCCCGAGAGGGCTTGGTGCGCCAGCGCCCTAAGGAGTCGCGACCTATCCCGATTGCCACTGTCCAACTTACCGTCCGCCGTCTGCCACCATTGGATGGCCATATCGATCTCGGTACGGGGCGCCGGCTCGTCAGCCGGGCGGTCGGCCAAGCGGCCGAGCCGATATAGGTTGCGGGTGACGTCGCGCGCCGGATGGCTGTCAGCCAACAGACTGGCCAACCTCGGCGCAGCAAGGCGGAGTTCCTCGATCTCGGCGGCGTAGAGTTCGCCTATTACCATGGGGCCCGCTCGGCCGAGCCGCTCAAGTGCCGAAGCCGGTAGCCAACTCGGCTCTTCCGACCCGAAGGTCCTTCGGGCCGTAGTGATGACCGTCAAGCCGGGTATGTCCGAAGCCGACCGGATCAAATCGATGACGGTGCTGCGCTCCTCGGGCGTGAACAGGTCCAGGTTGTCAACAAAGATCACGGCGCCACCGTCGCTGGCCATATCGACAAGCAGCTCTCGCGCAGAGCCGTCGAAACCAAGCTCGGCCCGCATTGCGCTCCACCCGCGGGTCGGCGTCCGCCCCGGACTGAGCACGACGATTCCTGACTCAGTGGCGATTTGCTCGGCAAGATGCTTCAACAAACCAGACTTGCCGACGCCGGCGTCGCCAAGGATCTCCAGATATCTGCCTCGATCCAGCGCGGTCCGAAGCTCGGTCAGACGATCGATCCGGCTGAGGGTGACGTCGCCGACTCGATCTCCGATGTCGGCCAGGGCGTTGCGCGAGCTCTCTGCTACGGCGGCGCGCGCCGTCGCAAATCGCCGCTGCCCAGCGAGCCGGAAAGATAGTGATCCGAGCTCGATTGTTAAGCCTTCGAAGGTGCTTGCGCCGCCGACCGAAGCGATCCGGATCGCCAGTTCGACGAGGGCCGTCCAAAGCGCGGCGGCCCGTGGGGATTCGTCAGGATGGAGAGCCCGGATCGCCCGCTCCTTGGCGAGATCCTCAGACGCTGATCCTTGAGCCGTGAAATCGAATGTTAGGATCTGCAACCTGCCGAGCAGCAGCCATACCGCCTCGTCGTCGCTTTTAGCCCCGAACTGCTTCAGGTGCTCGCGAAAGGTCTCGACGAAGGTCCGCATGTCATCGCTTGCAGAGCCTTTGCGACGAAGGCGCTCGAAGAACACCATCGCGGAATCCAGCCTACGGGCCCAGGTCAGGACGTCCTGATACGCGCCATCGATCTTCCGCGATGTCTTGGCGGTGGCGATGGCGAGCTCGTAGCGGCTTTTCCAGAAATCTCCAGTGCGGGCCGCCTTGGCGATTTGCTCTACTATGTCCCTAAAAACGGGGTCGGAGGGGGCGAAGGTCAGCGAGCGCTTGACCTGGACTTCCAGCACCGCCGGATCGCCGCAGGCGTCATGGGCGTGGATGATTACGTCGTCTAGCGCCCGGCCTTCAGCCGCCCTCTGGAATTCAACGCGATTGATAGTCGTTCCTGGCAAGCCGCGAGGCTCGGCTCCGACCAACATCGTAAGCAAATAATAAGCACCCACCTGGCCTTCGAACTGGCTGCCGGCCGGTCCGCTTGCCGCGGGGCTGGTAGCCCTCGGTTTCTCGCTCATTCACGCTCCCGGGTGCCTCGGCCACCGATTTCGAGAATATTTGGTGACACACTGTGGCAAACCTTGTCAGTCGCCAAAATAACGCTCTACTTCTGATCGTATTCGCTTCTTACGGCGTTCATAGCGAACGATCTTCCGCTCGATAGCATCAACTTCCGCATTGAGGTTATCGATGCCTTTCCTGAATTTGTCTCGCTGAGACTCGAACTCTCTGCGCGCGCCAGCGATCTCATTTCTGACCTTATCCACCTCTCCAGGCGCCCACTGACTCGGATCAAGGATGCTGTCCTCCAATTGTTCTATCAGGCCACGACTGCCTTGGGCGGAGTTCGCAAGGCTGTAAACCTGCATCAGCAGGTTCAGCGCGGTCGAGCGCGTTGCATCGTTGGTCAAGGGAAGCGCTTTTTCTATGTCCTTCTCGAAGGTCGATCCGGCCGTGCCGAACCCGTGGCGCGCGAACTCGGAAGTCATCCCATAGAAAGCGGTTATTTGTCCGAACGACGTCACAAAAGGTCTTAGAAAATTAACGGCATTGCGGAGCCCGGGCAGTTGCTTCTCGATCCGATCTTCCTCTCGCACAAGGATGTTGATCCTGATCTGGCGCGAGACGTTATAAGCGGCAGCCGCAATCCCGGCCGCGGCCACGATGGCGGATATCAGAGTCTGCCAGTTTTTCAGCCCCGTAAGGTCGAGCGGGCCGAAGATCCCGAGCCAGGTTGCCATCAGTACGCAAAACATGAGTCCTATGATCGAGGCGGGCCCGGGCAGTTGTGGCTTCATTCTCGCAAAATGGCGGTGCAATCCGCGGTTGTCGAGAGAGTCGGAACAGGCACCGCGTTCACACGGCAGAATGTCCTGCCTGTCTTTGTTTCGACCCTGAACAGATGGCGATCAAATTCCACGGATTTTCCACGGGTTTGAGATGCGCGTTCGCGTACCGTTCTGCGCGATAGCGTCGGTAGATTTTTGGGAGGGGTCGAAAAAGCCAATAAATCAGAGGGCTTCTGGTGGGCGCACAAGGGATCGAACCTTGGACCTCTCCCGTGTGAAGGACGTTCTCTGCCCAGAAAAATCAACCGCGACGCGTTTGTTTCCGCTTGGCTGCTGCGCACGCGCGGCTATCGACCAAGCTACCGGTCGCACCGATCCCCGTTATGAATGTCCGTCGCTTCATTGCTTGACCAACGCCGCCTAGCGATCATCCTCCGCTAGGACGGCGTTGCGCTTTTCGGATTGTCGATCGCCCGTTCCTGGGCGCTGGGTCGAAACAAAAAAGACCGCCCGAAGGCGGCCTCTCTATAGCGCTGATAGGGCTGTTGATCAGGCTACAGCGCCGCGCGGTTCATTTGGTAGCTTTAGGATGTACGCCGCCTTCAACGTGAGGAGCGGCTTCCCCCTCGGCACCGAAATCGGATTATCCAAGGGCGGGACCAGGACACGACTTACTGGCCCTCACCATCCAACTCAACCAGATAGACTAGCAGGAGTTCATCGGTCGATCGTGACCCGGCGGCTGCTTCTTTATAAAGAGTCGCCTCATCGCGGTTGGCGAGCCGAACATCCAGAATAGAGTTTTCCCCGGATAGAGGGAAATCACCGGACTTCAGCGAGCCGAGCTTGGTTCGCAACTGTTCGTCTCGGCAGATCGCCTCTGCTTCCGAATATCTTTTGGCACCAAACGCGAGCGTTGATTTGCCATCAACCTCGATCGTAAATATCGAGAGTGAAAAACGGCCTCGGTCTCTCAGAACATCTGGGGAAATCGACGGTGCGTCCTGCGTGAACTTCGAAATGGTGTTCGGTTCTGGTCCGGTAACAACTTCAGAGGTTGGGCATGCCGTCAGGTCTTCGGTGTCCAGTTCAATGCTAGGAGAGTCCACAATCAGAGAGATCGTTTCATGCGCGGGCACTTGATGCTCAGGGCTCAGCTCCCGAGCCTCCTGGATCGTCGGGTCCGGATTATTTAGGGCGTCCAAATTCTTCATTGTACGAATACTCCCGCAACGACCTGGCCGAAAAACTTGCCACAATTCGTTCCGGAGCGCATCCGCCCGCTAGATTGCGGCGGCTCCGGAGTTGGATCAAACACCCATTCGACGTGGCGGTTGAGCGTCCCGATCCGAGCTAACATGGTCGGGCCGCCTAAGGTTGCGACCAGCATTATTCAAGTCCCTGAACCGGCGGTGCGGTTTTTGAGGCAACGATTTCGGTCTTGGCAACAGCCGGCGCGGATTTTCCAGCAAACGCTTCGGCAGGTTTGGCAACTGGCAGCGGCGTTACCTTGGCATCAGCTTCCTGGTTTGCTGAGCCGGCTTGTGTAACACGCCGGGCGTTGGAGCGCGATGTGGAATGCCCAACTCCCCAGGAATGCGCGATTGCGGGTCCTGCGGTATATCCAATCAACGCGCCCGCCACCGCGCCCACTCGTCCCAGAACGATGGCTCCCGACACCGCCCCCAAAGCCGCACTTCCCGCACGTTCCTGCGCTTTTGCTTCGAACGAAATAGCCGACCCTGCGACCAATGCGGCAACAAGCAGCTTCCTCATCGTGCTTCCCTTCATGTATCGCGAGGAACACGGAAGGCCGCAATTGCGGCGGCACAAAGGTACTGGGCTTGACCTCAAGCGTGGTGACCCATCAGCAAGACGTGGCTCAAGTCGAGGAACCCCTAAGCGCGGCGGCGCGGCGGGAGCGCGAGGATGAATGGGATGCCGATCATTTCCCATACCGCTCGCCCTGAATGATCACGGCGACGACAAGCGGGTGCCGCCGTGGTTAGATATTTATGGACTGTCTCGCAGATCAGCTAATGGCGCCGGGTGCTCTATCTTCTTTCGCACATCGTCGCAGACCGACTTGACTTCAGCCGTCATCACCGATGCTTGTTCGATGCGCTCAAAGATCAGCTTCGCTTCTTCGCGATATTTTTGAGCAGTGTCTTGGACATAGGCAATCGCATCCGCGCATCCGGCGGCCATGTTCTCCGCGCGCTTGACACAATCGATCAGCGTTGCTCCCATCTCTTCAAGGGCTTTAACCGCGCCCTCATATTGTGTGATCACCGCTTCGGCACTGAGTTTGCCGATCTGATCGACATTAGCATGATGCTCAACATATTGAGGCATCGGCTGCGATGCGGTTCGCGATGCGCGCGGCGCAAAATCTACTGGACGGTTATCCCGCAGTGGAGCGGTTCTTGCCAGCACCTCGACAATGCTGTCTTCGACATTGATAACTTTATCTCTAGAAGCGGACTGTGCCATTACTCAATACTCCCTCGTCATGGACAGGAACTCTAGTTTCAGGCCAATGCTCTTGCCGTGCAATATCAAAAGGTTGATCTGAAGCCCCATGATTGGCCTGGATGGACGAGCTCGATGTATGGTCATTTTGACCATGACTGTTCTTTAGTGTATGGTCAGTTTGACCATAAAATCGGAGTATGGACCGTGACTATCGCAACGCTGCTGAGCCGAACTGACTATTGTAAGCTAGTGGGCCTAGAGGTCGAACAACTCAACGCGTTGCGACGGCGAGGCCAACTGCCATTGGTACCGAACGCCTACCTACCCGAAGAGGTGGCGAACGAGCGAGGTTATTCGCCTGGCAGCGCGCTGTCGCTCATCATGGCGAATGAGTTGACGGAGCGTTACGAGATGTCGCGGGACTGCGCGGCTAGAATTGCGGCCTATGGACTGCGAGCATATCAGCGCTGGGGCGATATTTTTGTGACCAGCGCTCAGGTCGCGGCGGCAAAAGAGCCAGCGTTTGACGTTCTCTTCGCCGTGATCGATTGGCACTGCGCCGCGCCCGACAGGAAGAACAGGACAGCGCAAAAAGTCGGTGTCGGCACGCTTAGGGAAATCGCCGCGCAATTTCCGGATGCCCGCGAAATCATCGCAATCAGCGTAACTCGGTGTGCAGCGCTGCTGCGACAGCGGGCGGCGAAAGCCCGGATCGAACTGGGCGACTTTTGGGCGACCGCATAGTATTTGAGTATGTCCCGAGCAGGTTCGCAACTGTCGCAAGCCGATGGTGCGGGAGGCATCCAAAATAGCTATTCTGCTTCAAAGAGCCGATATTCCCGCACTTTCGACTCAAGCCACTGCAATCATTACGATCGCTGACAATGGGTCCAACTTGTCTTTAGGAGGGGAACCGGGCTGCACCTCAGCACAAGGGCATCACCGAGTTGATGCCGTATCATAAAGAGGCGGAAAGCCCCCCGCAACCTCGCGCAGGAGGGCCAATTGAAGCGGTTAACGGGGTGGGTATCTGGAACTGGTGCCCGGCCTCTGCTAGCGCATGCTCATCTGTGTTAATTGGAATTCGACATGGCTGACGTCATCCGGCCGCTGATCGCCGGCAACTGGAAAATGAACGGCCTCAAGGCGTCCATGGCCGAGTTGGAGGCGATGCTGAGAGGGGCGTCCGAAGTCGCGGGTAAGGCCGACCTTCTGGTCTGCCCGCCAGCGACGCTGATTGCGGCTTTTGCAGAAAAGGCGCGGGGCGCAAGGACGCTCGCGGTTGGCGCGCAGGACTGTCACCCCAACGCGGCCGGCGCCCATACCGGGGACATTTCCGCGGAGATGCTGGCAGACGCCGGCGCCACGGCCGTCATCGTCGGCCACTCCGAGCGGCGGGCCGATCACGGCGAGAATGACGCCCTGGTGCGACGGAAGGCGGAGGCCGCCTGGCGCGCCGGCCTCGTTGCCATCGTCTGCGTCGGCGAGACGCGCGCAGAGCGAGATGCCGGGAAGACGCTCGATATCTGCGGGGGTCAGCTTGCGGGGTCGCTGCCGGACGGATCGACGGCCGGTAATCTGGTGGTGGCCTATGAGCCGGTCTGGGCGATCGGCACGGGTCTCACCCCAACGTCAGGAGATGTCGAGCAAGTTCATCGGTTCATCCGCAATTCCCTGGTTAGTCGATTTGCGGACGAGGGGGCCGAGATCCGCATTCTCTACGGCGGCTCGGTAAAACCCTCGAACGCGGCAGAATTGATGGCAGTCGCCAACGTCAACGGCGCGCTCGTCGGCGGCGCAAGCCTGAAAGCGGCGGATTTCCTTGCGATCGCGGCCGCCTGTCCCTAATCGTCGGCGCGTTCTTGAATGCGCTTCCAGTAGATCATGGTGCCCGTAAGTCCGCCGTGCGGCTTCAGGGCGTAGTCCGGAATGATGCCGGTCAACTGGAACCCGAACCGTTCGTAAAGCCCGGAGGCGCCGCCATCGACGGCGGTGTCGAGCACCAGCAATGTGCGCCCGCGCTCCACGGCCATGCGCTCGGCCTCGCGCATCAGCGCCGTCGCGACGCCGCGGCCACGATGACTGATACGGGTCATCATTTTTGCGATTTCGGCGCGGTGCGGCTGGTTTGGCGGCAAGTGCAGCAGCAGCGTGACGGTGCCGACCAGCCTCTCGCCGTCGAAGGCACCGAGAACGATACGCTCGTTTCGATCGGCTGATGCGAGCGATTCCCGCCAGAAACCTTCCGCCATCTCCGGCGCCAGCGGGTGCATGAAGCTGACCGAGCCGCCGCTCGCCACCGTTTCGATCAGAATCTCGCTCAATGCGGTGCAGAGCCGTGGGCAGGCATTCAGTGGCGCGATTTGGAATTCCTGCATCGCGTCAGCTCCGTGCGACGGCGACGACATATACGCAGGGCGCACCGGTTTCGTTGCTGAAGGTCACCTCGGATGGCGACCCAAATCCTAGGCAATCGCCCGCTCCAAGCACGTGCCGTTCGCCGGCTTCAATGATGACGAGGCTGCCCGTGCGCACCCAAACGGTCTGACGGATATGGGCGTAAGACGAAGCAGGGAGCACGACCCGCTGTCGGGCCGGTAGTTCGACTTCGACGATCTCCAGGGGATGATCGGGCCGGCTGAACACCTGCTTGCGCAGATAGCCGGTTTTAGGGTCGCGCCAGACGGGCTGTTCGCCCGCCCGGATTAGCTGTCCCTGGCTTTCCGCCCTTAACAGCAGGCCGGCGAGCGTGAGATCGAACGCGCCGGCCAATCGAACGAGGATCACCGCGGTCGGACTGACCTCTTCGCGTTCGATCTTGCTGATCATCGCTTTGGAAACGTCCGAGCGCTCCGCGAGATCGGCAAGCGACCAGCCGCGGCTGTCACGCTCGAGGCGCAAACGGGCTGCAATCCGGGGAGCGGGATCGTCTAATAAAACAGACATATGTCTATGATATTAGAATTTCCGGGGTGAGACAAGATACGAGCTGAATCGAAGTCGCCGCAAACCGCACTCCAAATTTGCGCTGAAGGGATTATGTGACAGGTGCCGTGCCAGGGGTGACAATGCCCCGTCCGATCGTGTAACACCCGCGCAATCCCGCAAGCCCAACGCCTGCAGCCGGTACCCGGCGGCCATAGCTTTGCGACGGAAGGTAGAGATGCAGACTGTCATTATCGTCATTCACCTCATGATTGTCGCGGTGCTGATCGCCACCGTGCTGCTGCAGAAATCCGAAGGTGGCGGCCTTGGCATGGGGGGCGGCGCGGGCTTCATGTCGAGCCGCGGCACCGCCAATCTGTTGACGCGAATGACGGCGGTTCTGGCGGTGGGGTTTTTCATCACCAGCCTGTTTTTGTCCTGGCTCGCGAGCTATGACCGCAAGCCGGCTTCCATCATCGGCGGGCAACCGGCCTCGCAGTCCCAGCCCGCCGGAGGCGCAACCCCGGTCGCTCCGCCGACCTCGGGTGGCATCCTGGACACGCTGAAAAAAGTCGACGAGCAGCAGAACCAGCAGGCCCCATCGGGCCCGCAGGCACCACGTTCGCAATAAAGCAGGGTGGCCATGCAGGATGGCGGCTACCATCCTGCATCAAAAGCCCCCATCAACAGGCTGATAAAGCTCCTAATTTCGGCTCACCCACAGCCCGGCAAAATGTTCGCCGCGGCATCCGATTGGCTTTGGCGAATCGCTTTGGTGGCCTTAAAGGTTAAGTCCCATGGCGCGGTACATCTTCATCACCGGCGGCGTGGTTTCCTCGCTCGGAAAGGGACTGGCTTCAGCCGCACTCGGTGCGCTGTTGCAGGCGCGCGGCTACAGGGTCCGGCTTCGAAAGCTAGATCCCTATCTCAATCTCGATCCCGGAACGATGTCGCCCTACCAGCACGGCGAAGTGTTCGTGACCGACGACGGCGCCGAGACCGATCTCGATCTCGGCCATTACGAGCGTTTTACCGGGCGGCCCGCGACCAAGGCCGACAACATCACCACGGGGCGCATCTATCAGGACATCCTGACCAAGGAACGGCGCGGCGACTATCTCGGCGCCACCATCCAGGTGATCCCGCACGTCACCAACGCGATCAAGGAATTCATCCTTTCCGGCAACGACGACTACGATTTCGTGCTGTGCGAGATCGGCGGCACCGTGGGCGATATCGAGGGCCTGCCGTTTTTCGAGGCGATCCGCCAGCTCAAGAACCAACTGCCGCGTGACCATGCCGTCTACATTCACCTGACGCTGTTGCCGTTCATCCCGAGCGCCGGCGAGCTCAAGACAAAACCGACCCAGCATTCAGTCAAGGAATTGCGCTCGATCGGCATCCAGCCCGATATCCTGTTGTGCCGCACCGACCGTGAGATTCCGAAAGAGGAGCGGCGCAAGCTCGGCCTGTTCTGCAACGTGCGCGAAAGTGCCGTCATCGAGGCGCGCGACGTCGACAACATCTACGCGGTACCCGAAGCCTATCATGTGGCGGGGCTCGACGACGAAGTGCTGGCGGCATTCGGGATTGTGCCCAAAATTCCGCCGGCGCTGCAAAGCTGGCACCTGATCAACGAGCGGGTGCGCAATCCCGAAGGCGACGTCACCATCGCTATCGTCGGCAAATATACCGGCATGAAGGACGCGTATAAGTCGCTGATCGAGGCGCTGTCGCATGGCGGCATCGCCAACAAGGTGAAGGTCAATCTTGACTGGATCGAGAGCGAGGTGTTCGAGTACGAGGACCCCGCGCCGTTTCTCGAGCACGTCAACGGCATCTTGGTGCCCGGCGGGTTCGGCCAGCGCGGCGCGGAAGGAAAAATCCGCGCGGCACAGTTCGCACGCGAGCGCGACGTGCCGTATTTCGGCATCTGCTTCGGAATGCAGATGGCCGTCATCGAAGCTGCGCGAAATCTCGTCGGCATCGAGGAGGCAAACTCCACCGAGTTCGGCCCGACG
>Ga0210406_10004750_pt1 | contig 14420 bp, 14 predicted proteins | sample IncBWC30MmetaG_FD_155454 | JGI IMG/M metagenome (GOLD analysis project Ga0210406, IMG submission 155454) | Forest soil microbial communities from Barre Woods Harvard Forest LTER site, Petersham, Massachusetts, United States - Inc-BW-C-30-M | ecosystem: Environmental > Terrestrial > Soil >... | reverse complement strand
GCTGTACGACCGAACGTTATAAGGTGAACTTTGATTTTCTACCGTGGCAGGCTGAAGCTTTGGACATGCTGGAGAGCGGAAAGCTTGATCTCATTCTCCATAATGACGACGTCTTGCTGCCCTCTCACTTCAGTTCGGAGAGACTTTACCGCGAGGACTGGATCTGCGCTGTTGCTCGCCAGAGCAAGTTTGGCGATCGTCTGACACTAAAGCAGTACCTGGCCGCAGAGCACCTTATAGTCAGCCCTTTTCTAAGCGTTCAGAACATCCCGGACAAGCAGCTTGCTGCGTTGGGTGCAAAGCGCCGCTCCTCTGTCCGCATGCCCTATTTTGGCGCGGCCCTTAGTTGCCTTCCTGGCACGGAACTCGTCCTCACACTGACCAATGGCATGAGGCAAATGGTGGAACGGAATTCCACCTTGCGGCTTGTGAAAGCGCCACAAGAGTTGCGTCCATTTCATTTCTTGATGGTCTGGCACCCGAGGCTCACTACGGACGCCCGGCATACATGGCTTCGCGAGGCGGTGCGCCAAATTTCTCCTAAGGAAGCATCTGGGCAACGCTTTTAACCAAATGGGGATGACGACCACCGAACTGATCGGATACTCGCCGCCTACGCAATCAGTCGGTCTTGCGCGGTGAGTGCGGACGATCCTTCATGAGTGGTCGGCCAACCGGAAGGGATCTGATGCTGGCTTACCGCGATTAGTGGTGGGAAGTCGGCATTTGGGAAGTGATCGCAATTGCTCGACTTTCATATTTGACAATCGCTCTCTGGCCGCTAACCGGTCATTCGCCGGGTTTGGTGGAAGCCAGCTAGGATACTACGGAAGTTGGTGGGCGGCTTCCTCAGGGCTCAAGATTCGCACACCGTACTCTGTGAACCGGTGCACGGTCTGGTTCAAATCGGCTTGCGAATGAGGGAGCGCTCCGGACGGAACTTCGAGCTTTCGGGCGGGCTCATGTCGCGAAAGACGTCTTCCAGCCCTGCTGGGGTAACGAGCGTGAGCAGGCGGATCCGCGGCGAGCGGATAATAAACGCCTGCGGCTTAAGTTTAGGGAGAAACACGCATTGTCCTGTCTGCACTCTGAAAACTTCCTCTCCCACGTAGACGTCGAATTCTCCGTCGAGACATAGAAGAGTTCGTCCTCGCGGGAGCGCACGTGTGGAGGCGGCTCCGTGCCAGTTTCTATGCGTGGTTTCGGCATAATTCAGTATCTATGCGGCCATGGCACATGGCGTGGCAGAAAGCCCCTTTTCCGGACGTCTAATTGCGGTAGTGAAACTCAAGCCCATCGGGGTAAGTCTGTCTGTGTTCCGAGATGCAGCTATTATTTTAAGAGGTGGGAGGCGGGCGCGTGAGTCAGTTGCGGTCGGGATCCACAGTCTGATCGAGATAAATCCAAAGAACTCGGGCAAATAGGGTTATCGCCGGAGCGAGCGGTAGGAACAACACGACCGCCCAGACGGTGTCTTTTGTAATCCACCAGCCGGTAACGGCCCAGAGCAGCGCGGCAATCAGCGCGATGATTGTTAAGCCCAAGCCATAGCTGATATACATGGCCCCCAGGAAGTACCCTTCTTCCCGCTCGAAGCGGAGATTGCAAACGGGACAACGTTCGTACATTTTGGGCAAGCCTACGAAGACGGAGTAGTGGAATATCTTTCCCGAGCGACAGCGGGGACACCGTTGGTGAAGAATGTCGCTTACAGTTGAGGCCACCGTTGCACCCATGGAGGCGCCTCGACCTCCCGCGTCGGGGTAGCCTCCAGCATCTTATCGCGATCCAGTACTGGCGTGGAGATACGTAGCGGGCGGTTCCCAATAGCAGACGACTGGAGAATCGATTTCCATATAGGACAAGGGGGGCATCCGCTTCTCGTTCTCTCATTTCATCCTCCCGCTGTTGGATGAACGATGTCCACGCGGTCGCCCGGGGAAATGCGGCATGCATCGTAGGCGCCGCGCGGAACGAATTCCTCGTTGTGAGCAACGGCGAACGGACCACGGGGCGACAGCTTCACGAGCGACGCGGACAGCGTCGGAGGTTCCGGCAGCGGATGGCTTTCGCCGTTCACGATGACAAACATGCCTGCATCTCACGTGAACTGTGGATATCTCCACTGGGTCCTACGGACCGATTCACACCCAAACATGGCCACCGACCCGTGCATCGTCCTTCTAACAACAGCAAAGCCAAAGTCTCTTCGACAATCGCGGGCGTTAGCAGGAATCCATGACGATAAAGGCCGTTTATCCGGAACACCTTCCGCTCGCGATCGAAGTGTAACGACGGCAGATTGTCCGGCAGGACAGGCCGCCCTTGCGTGTTGAATTCGAGGATGCGCGTCCGTATCACCCCAACATGGACTCTATTGTTCGCAGCGAGGCTCGCAGACTCCGCAGTAAATTAAAGGAATACTACGAATCCACAGGTAAGGACGATCCGGTCTTTATCTACTATCGGCTGGGCAGCTATGTACCTGTCTTTCGGCTTCACCGCAGTGAGGGACAGGGAACCCGCACGGCGGTTTTGCCCTTTGTGGATGCATGCCGCGGCGATTTATCTGGCGCATGCGCCCAAATCATTACCGATGAATTGATCCGCGAAATAGGTCGAACCGAAGGATTCCGCGTGAGCGCCGCCAGTTCAATTGCTCCGCCGGTCGCGCAAGCTCTTGACCTTCCTGCTGTGGCCCGCAAACTTGATGTTCAGATCGTCTTTGAAGGGACGGTGCGGGAAGATAACAACCAGCTGCGGATTACCTCCAGGGTTGTCAGCGCCGACGGATTTCTGATCTGGTCAGAACGTTTCGAAACAGACCCAGATACCCAAAGTCTTTTCCGAGTGTCTGAGAAAATCGCATCGGCGTTGATTGGCCGTGTTCGCCCTGAAAAAACCTCGATCCGGAAACAGAAGGTCAAAAAACCGGCGTACAATCCTCACTTTGAGGAAAACAGTGAAGTTGATCGCACAATGCCTAGCAGGAGGTGAGAAATGATTGCCAGCTGCGACATATGCGTCCACGGCGGAGGAGAAATCGAGGCAGGTCAAAGATGGTCGGGAGAAGGCTTACGAACGTGCACTTGCTGGGTGTGAGCCGCGATATCACCGCTACCATACTGAACTCTTCGACGGACACGAACTGAGCTGTTGGGAAAGGCATCTGCTACAAGCAAACAGCGGCAGACTCGCCGCTTAGCACGCCGAAGACAGAAGATCGAGATAGCGACTTGGAGCGGCGGCTCGTTCTTGTGTTGGTTATCGGTGGTAGGTTGCAGTGAGGCACAGGCAATTATGGGTTCAGCAGAACACATAGAAGCGCCAACCAGTAATTCGGCCGGGGGGCGTTGGCTGATCTTGGCAACCGCAACAGTAGCCACCGGCCTCGCTGCAGGGCTGGGTGGGATGGTGCTCGGTTTACTGCTGCATTTTATCCAGCACGTTGCCTACGGCTATAGTCTTCACGCGATCGTCAGCCATGAGAGTTTCCTTGAGGGGGTCAGAGCATCTTCACCACTGCGGCGCTTCGTGGTGCTCTGTGTTTGCGGGGCGGTAGCGGGAACCGGCTGGTGGGCACTATACCGATTCGGCAGCCCTTTGGTTTCCATCCGCAAGGCGGTCGAAGACAGAAATTCCCGCATGCCGTTTTTCACTACGATTGGGCACGACCTTCTTCAGATCGTCACAGTGGGCCTGGGTTCACCCCTTGGTCGTGAGGTTGCACCTCGTGAGGTCGGCGCGATGCTTGCTGGACGATTGTCTGACCGGGCGGGTTTGGCGCCGGAGTTTCGTCGAGTGATGGTTGCCTGCGGCGCAGGAGCTGGACTGGCAGCGGTCTACAACGTTCCGTTAGGGGGAACGCTTTTTGTTCTTGAGGTTTTGCTTGGAGCATTGGGTTTGCCAGCGCTGATACCGGCTTTTGCAACCTGTGTTATTGCGACAGTGGTGGCCCGGGTCGGTTTGGGAAACGAATCGCAATATTCTTTGCCGCCATTGACCATTTCCTCGCCCCTCGTCGTCTGGTCGATCGTAATGGGACCTGTGTTTGGATTTGTGGCGTACTGGTTTGTTCGCGCGGCTGGAGCAGTTCGTGCGCACGCCCCTCGAGATTGTCGGCTACCGTTATGGTGTGCCGTGGTGTTTCCGGTCATCGGTCTGCTGGCGATCCCGTTTCCGCAACTGCTGGGCAACGGAAAGGGAGTGGCACAGGAAGTCTTTGACAGCAACATCGGTCTCACACTCGCAGTCGTGCTGTTGTTGCTGAGGGTGCTGGTCACGCTAGGCGCTCTACGCGCAGGTGCGGAAGGTGGCCTACTAACCCCAGGGCTATCAATCGGCGCCTTGCTGGGGATCATTCTCGGCGGATTCTGGAATTATGCGTGGCCTGGTGTGCCTCTGGGAGCGTTCGCGATCGTTGGAAGTGCCGCTTTCCTAGCATCCTCCATGAAGATGCCACTTACAGCCGTTGTCCTGATCATCGAGTTCACTCGGGTCGGTCAAGATTTTCTAATTCCGATGCTTTTCGGTGTTGTTGGTTCCGTCTCCGTCTTCTATCTTTGCACGCAACACATCCTTCAACCCGTATGGAGAGCGCACCAGGACGATATCCCCCGCTCAGTATCGAGAGAACGAATTCTCGCAGGCCAAAAGGTCCGGGGAGCTAGACCGGAAGACCGCTGAGCACGTCATGCGCAAGGATGTAATCCTGGCGAAGGCCCGGAAGAACGGATTGAACGAGCGGCCCGTCGCGATTCTCGGTTATTTGCTCACCGCTGGTAACGCGACAGTGGCAGAATGCGAAGAAGAACTGCAGATGAACAGAAGAACGCTCCAGAGCGATCTCAAACTGTTGGTTGAAAAAGCACTAGCCCGCGAAGTCGGAACAAGCCCTACGGACCCCACCAAATACTACCAACCGCTACTGTGTCATGGTCCGAACTACCTTGCCAACATCGTGCGGATCATTACCGAGAACTACTTCCTAGTCTATGATCTCCGCTCACTTGAGCGCTGGAGGCGTAGCCGACGCTGGCCTGGCGATTCATCGGTAACTTCAAATACTACTTAAAGACTTGCGCATCGCCCTGCCGAAGCTTTTGCATTACCCATTCGCGCAGGGCACGTCGGGATTGTGCACAGCCACGCCGCAATAGCCCATTCGTGCACAGTTCGTGCACAGTCGGGGCTCAAAATGGCGCTAACGATTAGCAGTAATGTTGGAAAGTGCTTTAGAATGAGTAGTGCAGTTCATGTCGGGGCGTAGCGCAGCCTGGTAGCGCGCCTGCCTTGGGCGCAGGAGGTCCCGAGTTCAAATCTCGGCGCCCCGACCATTCACTCCAGAGTGATCCATCCAATTTTTGCGGTGCTTCGGCAACGGATGGGGAGTCGGCTTAGTTGCGAGGTCGGAGTCATCTTAGATTCATTGCGTTTGCGAAAGGCGGGCTGCATTGTGCGGCATTGCTGGCTTCACGCATAAACATTGGAGCCCACCCGAAGGACGGATCCGCGAGGCCACGGACACGCTGAAGCACCGCGGGCCGGACCAGCAGGGCGTTTTCTCGTCGAGCCTGTTTTCTTTTGGCGCGGCCCGGCTGAAAATTATCGACCTCGAAGCCGGCAATCAGCCCATCCTCGAAAATGGCGGTGAGTGGGGCATCGTATTCAACGGTGAGATTTACAATCACCTGGAAATCCGCGCCGAACTCGAAATGCTCGGACACCGCTTTACCTCGCACTCCGATACCGAAACCGTCCTCAAGGCCTTCCTGCAGTGGGATAAAGAATCCTTCACCCACCTACGCGGCATGTTTGCCCTGGCCATCTGGAATCTACCCGCGAAGCGCTTTGTGCTAGCCCGCGATCGCATGGGCATTAAACCGCTATATTATGTGCGCAAGGGCGAAGATCTGTTCTTTGGGTCGGAACTGAAATCCATCCTGATTCATCCGGAAATCGACCGCAACCTAAGTCTGGAAGGTCTCGATTGCTATCTCTCGCTGAACTACATTCCCTCTCCCTGGACGTTGATCGACGGCGTGAAAAAAGTTCCGCCGGGCGAGTGGATGGAGTGGCAGGACGGTAAGATCACCACCGGTAGTTACTGGACCCTGCCATTTGGAGTTACGCAAAAAATCTCGCACGAAGATGCGCAGGCACAGCTCGACCGCCTGCTCCAGGATTCGATTCGCGAGCATCTGCTCTCGGATGTGCCGCTGGGTGTGTGGCTCAGCGGCGGCGTGGATTCCACGACGATTCTGCATTATGCCGCCAAAGCAAGTTCCTCGCAGTTAAAGACCTTCTCGATTTCATTTCTGGGCCGCAGCTTTGACGAGACTCCGTACATTCGCGCGGCGGTGAAGCAGTACGGTACAGACCACGACGAGATGGACCTCAATCCCGAGGTTGACCTGCACGGCGCCATCGAGGAGTTTGCGTACTATTCAGATGAACCCAGCGCCGACGCAGGCGCCTTGCCGGTGTGGTTCCTCTCCAAGCTTTGTAAACGCAAAACAACGGTGGCGCTCAGTGGTGAGGGCGCGGACGAATTGTTCGGCGGCTACCTCACCTATCGCGCCAATCGCATGGCGCGTTTCATCCGTGCAATTCCCGGCGCCACCGCGTTGGGGCTCGCCGTGCTGCGACACTGGCCCGTTTCCGATGAAAAGATGGGCTTCGATTACAAGGCCACACGACTGCTGGAAGGCTCGCGCATGGGTGAAGGACGCGCGCACGTCTATTGGAACGGGACGTTTGCCCAAGAGCAATTACGCACGGTCGTGAATGGCCCGCTGCCCGCTTCACTAAACGCGATTTTGGGCGAGATGGGAGAATTGCCGCGAAACGGCGACGACCTGGCCCCATTCCTCTGGCTGGACCAAAAATATTACCTCGCTGACGATATCCTAACGAAAAGCGATCGCATGAGCATGGCGCATTCAGTGGAAGTGCGACCGGCGTTTCTGGATCACCGCATCGTAGAATTCGCCGCAAAGTTGCCGGCGAAATTGAAGATCGACGGCTCTCGCCAGAAGGTCATCCTGAAGGATTTGATGAAGGACAAGCTGCCGCCCGCGATCATTCATCGGAAGAAAACCGGATTCGACATTCCCGCCCACGAGTGGATGCGCACCATCTTGCGCGATTTGTTGGAGGACGCGCTGAAGTTTGGCCTTTCGGAGTATGGCGATCTCTTCAACCGCGCGGGCATCGAGGAACTGAACCGCCGGCACCAGGCACGCGAAATCAACGTCGGTTATCACCTCTGGGGGCTGCTGATACTGCTCCTGTGGATGAAAAAGTGGCAGGTGAAGGTTCCCGCGTTGGCCGCGCGATGAACGATATGCTGCAGCGCCGTTGGTTTGTGTTTGCGCTCGTGGCCGTCATCGTCGGCGCGATCTATTTGGGCTGCAACGTGTCGCCGCCATCGCTGATGGACGACGTAGACGCGGTGCAAGCGCAAATCGCGAAGACCATGTTGACCAGCGGTGATTGGGTGACCGCGCGGCTCGACGGTGTCTTGTATCTGGAAAAAGCGCCGCTCATCTATTGGCTGATCGCGATTTTCTACAAAATTTTTGGCGTCAGCGACTGGGTTGCGCGGCTGCCCGTGGCCCTTTCTTCGATTGGTCTTGCCCTGCTGACCGCGGCGTTCGGCATGTGGGCTTTCGGCAAGCGCGCGGGGCTGTATGCCGGACTCGTAGTGGGCACGTGCGTTGGGCTTTTCCTGTTCACCCGTATCCAGATTCCCGACGTGATGCTGACGTTCACGGTTACCCTGGCGATGTGGGCGTTTCTGCGCGCTCTCGATGACGACGAGCTTCATCCGCGACTCTGGGCGGCAACACTAGCAGCCAGTTTGGGCACTGGGCTGTTGTTGAAGAGCCTCGTCGCAGTCGTGTTTCCCGTTGCCGGCGCACTCATTTATCTCTTCGCTACAAAACAACTTTTTGTGCGCCGAACCTGGCAGAGGCTCCATCCTTTCAGCGGAGCTCTGATTGCTGTGGCGATCGCGGTACCCTGGCATGTGTTAGCCGCGTTGCGTAATCCCCCCTACTTTGCCTGGACCCTGAAGAGCGGCCCCGGACTCTACCACGGCTTCCTCTGGTTCTACTTCATCAACGAACAGCTGCTGCGATTCCTGAACATGCGCTACCCGCACGACTACAACACCGTGCCGCGCTTGTATTTCTGGCTGTTCCACTTGCTTTGGCTGTTCCCCTGGAGCGTTTACCTTCCCGCAGTTTTCAAGCTTTCGTTCAAGCCCGTGGACCGCGCGGGTTGCACCCGCCTGCTCGCTCTCTGCTGGACCGGATTCATGCTGGTGTTCTTCACCTTTTCCACCACCCAGGAGTATTACTCCATGCCGTGCTATCCTGCACTGGCCCTGTTGATCGGCTGCGCCATGGCCACGGAGGACAAGTGGGTACGCGGCGGCACGCGCACGCTCGGCGTGATCGCGGTTGCTTGCGCCATTGGCACGCTCGCGATCGCCTTCGAAGTGCGCAACTTGCCCACGCCCGACGACATTTCCTCTGCGCTCTCGCGCCATCCTTCGGCGTACACGCTGTCGCTAGGGCACATGTTGGACCTCACGCTGGATTCCTTCGCGTATCTGCGTTTGCCGCTGATCGTGGCAGGGATCGCCTTCCTGGTCGGAGCGATTGGCAATCTGCGCTGGACGGGTGTTCGTGCATTTCTACTTGGCGCTGTGATGATGGTTTTGTTTTTTCATGCCGCGCGCCTCGCTCTAGTCGTATTTGATCCGTTTCTTTCTTCGCGGCCCATCGCCGACAAGCTGCGCGACGTGCCTCCGGGCAAACTGATTCTCGATCATCACTACTACACCTATTCTTCGGTGGTTTTTTACACTGGGCTCGATCCTTTCCTTTTGAACGGCAAATTCAACAACCTTGAATACGGTGCAGCCGCTCCCGGCGCGCCGGATGTGTTCCTCACAGACGCGCAGTTCGCGGCACTCTGGACCAGCAGGGAACGCTGCTACCTGGTGGGCTCGGAAAAAGCGGTCCAGCGCCAGCGCGACTTGATTGGTGCGCGCGAATTCGAGACGGTCTTGGAGAGTGGCGGGAAGCTGTTGCTCACCAATCGCGCATCCGCTTTCCGCGATGCCGACGCAACATTGAACACATCGCGGTGATGTTCTCAGGCAAATTTCGAATGGCACACCAAAACTCCTTGGCCGGTGGCAAGGCCTGCAAGACATAACCGGGCGCATGTTAGTTGCGATGGCCGCATACGGCAAAGCACGAGGCATCTTACTCTGCGCGATGGCCCTCTCGTTCCTTGCGAATCTGCCGCTCGTCGGCGTGACGGCCCACCGTTAGCCCCGCCCAACTCTCGTGGAAGCTTTGCCTCGTGGCGCCGGTCGGGCACCTGGTCAACAGCCTGCCCCTAACCCCGGGCGGAATCGGCGTTGGCGAAACAGCATTCAATGCCCTTTTCTCCCTGACCTAAATGACCGGCGGGGCTGACGCATCGCTCTGCCTACGCATTTGGAGCCTTCTCGTGGGGGCGTTGGGGCTGCTAGACTATATCTTCGGCATGGATCGGATCGTTCATTGGCAGAGGGACCATCCAGGTGCGGGCCAGCTCGCGTCCTCCAAAGCCACCAGTTCCAACAAGTAAGTCGGTACCCAATTAGGGGGAAACATGAAGATTGCCGTGCTCGGCGGAGACGGATATTGCGGGTGGGCCACAGCTCTGTATCTTTCGGCGAAGGGACATTCCGTGGCCATCATTGACAATTATTTGCGCCGCCAGTGGGATCACGAACTTGGCGCGCAGACGCTCACGCCCATTGCGCCGCTCCGTGATCGCTTGCGTACCTGGAAGCGCCTGACCGGCAAGTCCATTGACACGTTCGTGGGCGACATCGCCGACTACGATTTTCTCCTGCCCACACTGAAGACGTTTGGGCCGGACGCCATCGTGCACTTCGCCGAACAGCGCTCCGCTCCCTATTCCATGATCGACCGCAAACATGCTGTGTTCACGCAGGTGAACAACGTCGTGGGAACGCTGAATGTTCTGTTCGCGATTCGCGAGGCCATGCCGGATTGCCACCTGATCAAACTCGGCACCATGGGCGAGTACGGCACACCAAACATCGACATCGAAGAAGGCTACATCCAGATTGAACACAACGGTCGCAAGGATGTCCTGCCCTTCCCGAAGCAGCCCGGCTCCTTCTATCACCTCTCCAAGGTGCACGACAGCCACAACATGATGTTTACCTGCCGAATTTGGGGTCTGCGCGCCACCGACCTGAATCAAGGCGTGGTCTACGGTACCGTGACCGACGAAACAAGTTTGGATGAGACCCTCATCAATCGCTTTGACTACGACGACGTCTTCGGCACCGTGCTGAATCGTTTCTGCGTGCAGGCCGCGATTGGACTGCCGCTAACTGTCTACGGCAAGGGGGGACAGACGCGCGGCTTCCTCGATATTCGCGACACCGTTCGCTGCATTGAGATTGCTTGCCTGAACCCGGCGGCGAAGGGCGAATGCCGAGTTTACAACCAATTCACAGAACAGTTTTCCGTGCTCGACCTAGCGAAGAAAGTTCAGGTTGCCGGAAAGCACCTGGGCCTCGGCGTGAAAATCGATCACCTGCCTGACCCACGCGTTGAAGCCGAACAGCATTACTACAACGCGAAGCACTCTAAGCTCATCGACCTGGGCTTGCAGCCGCACCTGCTCTCTGACTCCCTGCTGGACTCGCTAGTGAATATCGCGGTGAAGTACCGCGATCGCGTGGATCATTCCCTGATGATGCCAACGGTGAACTGGCGCGAACCCAACAACGAGCGCAGCCTGCATAAGCGCGAAGCAGTGGCGTCCCGCGTAGCCGTAGCCAGCGAAGAACGATAGTTCGGACCCGCTCGTGTAGCGGGTTCCTTCTGAGTCAACGCTTTTGTCTTCTTCTGCGTAGGGGCAATTTCGCCTCGCCTGCATTTTGTTTCTCGGGTACGCAGGGAGGCTTTATGCTGCCTCGCCTTTTGTCTGTTCTTGGGCCTGTAGGGATTACCTTTTTTATACCGAGCATCGCGAGGGTCCGAGGCGGTCCGTCACAACAAATACTTGGCTTTACGGTAGCGCTCTTGCTTCTCCTTAGCGGTCGCAGCTTCAGAGTGTGCGTGACCACTCCGGCAACTTAGGAAGGCATGAAGTCGTGCCGTCTGAGGTGCAGACATTTTCACGCCCAACCTAAAAATAGCGACCCTGATGGAACCCCAAGAACCCACACGTAAAATCGCCGTGTGGCGCACCCAGGAAAAAACCAAAAGGAGAGAGATTCCTCACTCCGCTGACTTCGTTCGGAATGACGAGATGAGAATCTTCCCGGGAGCCTGAAGTCGCACCCCCGAATAGCAAGAGTTTGCACACGGACTATTCAGGTCTCGGCGCTACACGGTTGCTGCGCGGCGGCGGTGGCCGCTAGCAAGATAGACCGAAGCTCTAGGATCCAGCAGCGGGTCCCCTGATGGTTCAATGCCATCCACTCGGGGAATCGGGTCGAAAATGATTTGGCGCTGGGCGGCGTCTCCGTCGGTAATAATGCCGTTTAGCTCCATAGTGCCGAATTCCACCAGAGGACGCTGAGCGGGCCACTGGATGGTGGAATCGTCAACGACGTCTCCATCCGATGCCACTTGAACCAGGACACGCATCCTGATCGTATCATGCGCAATTCGGTCCTTAATTTCGTCGAAGAGAAAACTCGGGTTCTTCTTAACGGCCGCGGATGGCTCGAGATAGTCGTTGCCGTCCTGAGGAACGATGCGGTAGCGGCCGAATTTGCTGACTCCTTCGTTGTTGGTAAATTTGTATGCGCTAACGGAGTAAAACGATTCCTTTGCGAAACTAGTGGTGATGGGCTTCGGTGCTTGAACGAACGCGAGAGCAGCCGGATGTGCAGCAAGAAAAGACTCGATCGGAGTGGGCTTCGGCGCACCGGGACCGCTGGCACCAATGGCGCGAAGGAATTCGACGAATTCTTCGGCTGTGCGGGTGGGGAACGCATCGACGGAGTGCGCAATGATATCCGTGTGGACGTGTTCGGCGAGATAGAAACGAACGGCGAAGCCGCGTGGGCTGGCGTTCTCATCGTAGTCTGGTATGGCGGGAATACCGGTGAAGTCCGAAAACCGGAGTGCGATGGGAATTGAGGGCCGGCTCACGTGAGGGGCGCGGGTCAGCGTTCTTATACTGGAGGAAGGAGTGAAAATCCCAGACAAGAGAATTCCTTTGGCGTGTACCGGACGATAGCCGGGGTGAAGTCCGAATAGTTCGTCGAAGGCCTGAAGAGCGTCGCGGCTCAAGGGATCAAGTTGCTCCATTTTTGTCAGCGGTTTTGTCATTGGATTTTTCCTTTCGTAAACAGTGGGCAACACTACCTGGTCATCGGGGATAGGCGGAACGACGTGCCCGGTGCCGTTGGGACGAGGAGTGTACCATGGACGAATTGCCGTGGGGTAACGCGTGGCGGAGCAAGAGAAGAGCGGACTCACCCTTTGCAAAAACCGCAAAGGGTAGGCCCGGCCCGAGCGAATGGATTGTTGACAAGCGTTTGGTATCGGGAAATGCGGACGCTATTATGTATGGGTACATTCGCGAATCCGCATAATGGTCCTTGGGGAGGCAAACGATGCCTTTGGAAATAACGCAGCGTGAGATGAATGGAATCTATCTTCTGGCGCTTAACGGACGTCTTGTGCTCGGACAAGAAAGCGGCGGGCTCCTTACGGTGATTGACAATCTCCTGGCATCCGGCGGCACACGGATTGTCATCAATCTGGAGCACGTCAATTATGTGGACAGCGCTGGCTTGGGCACACTGATCGAAACGCACCGAAAGACAAAAGCGAGAGGCGGATGTCTGAAGCTTTGTAATCTCGGGCCGAACTTGAAGCGAGCGTTGGAAATCTCCCGGCTGCTGCCAATATTCGAAACGTGTGAGAGCGAAACGGCGGCCGTTGCAAGTTTCTGAGGACGACGGACGATACCAGAATCCGCTTGGACACATCTCCCCGATCCCGCGGTATACTCGGAGCATTCGACATCTGGTCGATATCGGCGTTTTTGCCGAGAAGGAGGTGATCCAGTGAGGTACGGTTTACGTTGACGCAGTAGAGGAGGCGCTTGTGAGGTTGCCGAGCGCCTCTCTCCTTTTGTCCTGCCAGTGCGAACTCCCTGCGAATTGACGAATGGACTATTTTGAAATCGAGAACCGATCGACGAAATGGGCGTCAGCGGTGGCGGCTGTCGCTCTCATCTAGTGTGGCGTTGGTGCGCATCCCGCAGGCTCAGGCTCTCTGCAGCTCGAGCTTTTGGCAAGTGCCTTTCGCGGAACACGTAAGGTCCTGGAGTAATTCTGTGCCTGCCATGCGCTAGCCGCTTGGCTACGTTCTCAATGCTAATCCGCCTTCCAGCAACTCACGGGCGAAGCTGCCACGGGAACGTCCCACCTCCAGAAACCATTTTGAATACACGTGGGCAAACCAGTAGGATATCCGCGTGCCCAAGATCACACGTCGTACGTTAATCCGGAATTGCAGCATCGCAGCCTCGGTTGCGACACTTACTCCTGCGCATCTGCCCGAGGTCGCGGCGAGAGAAGACGAGCCAGGCAGCGTATTTCACGTATTCGCATTTCGCTGGAAGCCGGATACATCGGAAGCTCTGAAGGAGAAAGCCGCGACGGAGATCGCTGCTTTCCAAGGCCAGATCCCCGGCCTTCTTCAGACTCACGTAGGCCCAAACATTTCGCCCCGAGGAAAGGGCTATACATTCGGTGGCATCATGCAATTCAAAGACAGAGCCTCACTTGACGCGTATGTCCAACATCCTGCGCATCAAGCCCTCCTCGCCTGGCTCGTACCGCTGATCGATGCAATCGAACTGGACCTTCGCGCTTAAAACTCAGGCTGGAACCGTGCGAGGTCGTATGAGGGCATGCCGGCCCAGTTGTGCACTCAGTTCCGGCAGGCGTTCCAGAGTCTTGCGGATACCAACCGTCGGGTCAAGCTCAGCAAGCAATAGTTCGCTGATCTTCACCTCGTCACCTCCCATCATGTTGGATGGGGGTCCCGCGGCAAATGTTCGTGACCATTCCTGCTCTTGCGATGCGGCGGCATCGAATTGTCTGTGCGCCGGGAACGGCAATAAATTCCGGTGGACATAATGGCGCTTTGTTGTAACCTTTCCTAAACCAAGCCATCCTAGTAGGGGTTTCAGCCGACTGACTTAGTCATGTCGTCCAGCGCGGGTGAAGGAGGAAACGAGTATGAGATGGCCCGTTACGGCAGTGCTCGTAGCCCTTTCGGCAATCGCGCCTCGGAATGCGGCTGTCGATTCGCTGCGCGTCCCGCAAGAATCGGCGATGCCGGCGCGCA
>Ga0210406_10004748_pt1 | contig 14426 bp, 13 predicted proteins | sample IncBWC30MmetaG_FD_155454 | JGI IMG/M metagenome (GOLD analysis project Ga0210406, IMG submission 155454) | Forest soil microbial communities from Barre Woods Harvard Forest LTER site, Petersham, Massachusetts, United States - Inc-BW-C-30-M | ecosystem: Environmental > Terrestrial > Soil >... | reverse complement strand
CCGTCGCTGAGAGCGCGTAACATACGCCCAGCGACGTTTGTCCCACGGCGCGAATGAAGATCAGGGCGATGCGCCGCGCCAGACCGGTCTTAATGAGCGCAGCGGAAATGAAGAACGCCGCCATCACCAGCCAAACCGTGGGGTCACCATAGCCCCCGAGCGCGTGCTGAATTGTGAGGCCTCCGAAAAGCGAAGCGAGGATTATGGCGATCAGGACGGACGCCCCGCCCGGTATCGGCTGCAACATCAGCGCGCCGATTGTGGCCACGAAGATTCCGAGCAGGCGCCAGCCCGCGGGTTGAACGGATTGCGGCCGTGGCAGCCAAAACTCAATCGCCAGATAGATCGCCGCAAGCCCCGCGCCGCTCAGTAACCGGCGTCGTAGCGACGGGGCCTTTAGGTGTGGAGGTTGGATGGCGGGAGGTTCGGCGGTCGAATCCAAGAAGACATCTTCGCACGGTATTGCCAAGTAGCCCACATGGCATATACGGACCACTGGCAGCTTGTGGGCGGATGTGCTGCAGTCGGATGGCGGAGAGCATTCCGTTGAAGCAAACGTGTATCGCGATCTTGATGATGACCGGCACCGTGACCGCGGCGCCGCGTTACATTGGCACGGTGACGGCTGATGGGCGGTTGTGGGTCAACAGTGCCGGAGTCTCAAACCACGCGACGATCTTTGAAGGCAGCGTCATCGAGACTGAAGAGGTTCCGGCCAAGCTGCGGCTCACCTCCGGGACAAGCGTGTGGCTCGACGTGTCCACACGTGTGGATGTGTTCCATGATCACCTGCTTCTGCGGAAGGGTCGCGCGCAACTCGACGCCAGATCAGCATTCAGAATCGAAGCCAGGACATTGCGTGTCGCCCTGGCCTCGCCCGAATCTCGGGCCGTCGTCGGCATACAGGTTTCCGGCGCCGTCCAGGTCGGAGCGCTGAATGGCGAAGCGCACGTAAGGAATGCGAAGGATAAGATGGTCGCACGTGTAAGCCACGGACGCCCGGTGGACCTTCGGCTGGATTCAGGCGGCGGATCTCTGGTGACCGGCTGCGTTTCGAAACTTGGGAAATCGTTTGTCATGCGCGATGAAGTATCGGGTGTCCCGGTCGAATTGCGCGGGAAGGGATTGGACACCTACCCGGGGAAGCGAATCCAGGTTAGCGGTACGGCAGGCGAGTCGCGCGCTACGGTGGCGGCTGAGCAAGTGATTCAAGCGAGCGTGCTCAAGGTGCTGGGGACGAGCTGCGCCGCTTTCCTGGCTGCCTCGACTGGCGCCGCGGCGGAAGGATCACGCGCGATAGCCACCATTAGCGCCTCGGCCGGAATCAGTTCCCCGCGGGCGGTGCTAGGTGGCGTCGCAGTCGCTCCAGACTCCGGGACAGTGGGACACATCGCTGCCGCGAAGAAACCCACGCCACACATCAGCCACGGACGCTAGTCTGCACCCCATCACACCATTCCCAGCAGCGCATTCACCATCAACGCGCCCATGCCGATCGGGATCATGTATTTCCATCCGATATTCATGAGCTGGTCGTAACGGAAACGCGGAAAGGTACCGCGGAACCAGATGAGCAAATAAATGATCAGCGCTACTTTGAACAGAAACCAGAATACGCCTATGGCAGCGCTATTGAACTGGGGAATCAGGAACAAGGCGCCCGCTCCCAAGAGCAGCAGCGCCACGGCGATCAGCACTTTCTGCTGCACGGGATCGCGCAGCTTTTTCACCAGCAGGAAAGTCGAGCCGCCTGAGCCTGCAAACAGCAGGAACGGCAATACGAAGTTGATCGGCGCCAGCCACTGGACATTTGGAAAGGGCCGCAGCCAGCCGCCCCAGAACAGGGTCACCGCTACGCTGCACGCCACGAAGATGTTGGCATACTCGGCGAGAAAATAAAGCGCCCAGCGAAAGCCGCTATATTCGGTATGGAATCCGGCGACGAGTTCGGACTCCGCCTCAGGAAGATCGAACGGCGCGCGATTGGTTTCCGCGGTGGCGGAAATAAGATACACCACGAACGGCACCAGCATGAACCCGTAGTTCGAGAACACAAACCAGATGCCGCGCGTCTGCTGCGCGTTCACAATTCCCTGCATGCTGAGCGTGCCGGCCACCATAAGCCCGGAAAGCAACGCGAACGACAGCGCGACTTCATAGCTCACCAGTTGCGCGGCGCTGCGCAGGGCTCCAAGCAACGGATAATGGCTGTTCGACGACCAGCCGCCCAGAATGATTCCCAGAATTCCTACCGCCGACATCGCCATGATGACCAGGATGCCCACGTTGACATCCGCTACGAAAAGATACTTGCTGAACGGGATCACGGCAAACGAAGTAAGCGCGGTGAAAGTGGAGATCACAGGCGCTATCCAAAAAATAGACTGGTCGGCATCGGTGGGAATGATGTCTTCTTTGAGCATCAGCTTGAGCGCATCCGCAATGGGCTGCAGCAATCCGTGCGGGCCCACGCGCATGGGACCAAGCCGCACCTGAAAATCGGCCAGTACTTTGCGCTCGACCAACGTCAGATATCCTGCCACCAGCGGGAACACCGCGATGATCACGATGGTGACCGCAATAGGGATGAAGAGAGGATGCTGGAGGACAGTATTCATAATATTGTTACCGCAGAGGCGCGGAGGCGCGAAGACGAAATCGATTTTCTCTGCGTCTCTGCGTCTCGGCGGTTAGGCTTTTCATTTCAATAGAGAATTTTGCGCCATCCGCAGCAGCGGCTCCGGATAAACTCCGACGCCGAGTGTCAGTACCCCGGTGATCCCCAACGCGAGCCGTAGGCCAAAGCTCGTCGCCAGCGGAGCTTTCTCGGTCAGCTCCCCCACAAACATGATCTTGACCACCCGGAAGTAGTAGTAGATGGCGACCGCAACGTACAACGTCGCGATCACAGCCAACGCATAGTGATGGGTTTCGATCAGCGCCAGGAAGATGTAGTATTTCCCAAGAAACCCGGCGGTGGGCGGAATCCCGGCCAGCGAAAGCAGAAAAACCAGCATCAGAATCGCATAACCGGGGCTCTTGTACATCAGGCCGGCCATATCGTCCAGATCTTCGCCGATGATGTTCTTGCGCCGCATGGCGATCACCACCAGAAACGCGCCCAGGTTCATGAAAGCATAAACCAGAACGTAGACCGCGATTCCCTGGAGTCCGGTTTCGTTGCCCGCAATCAGTCCCAGCAGCATGTAACCCGCGTGCGATATCGAGCTGTATGCCAGCAGCCGTTTGATATTCGACTGGCTGATGGCCGCGAGATTTCCGACGGTCATGGTCAGGACAGCAACCACAGCCAGCAACGGTTCCCACGAAGCGCGCGACGAAGCCAGCGGCCCCATAAAAATGCGCAGCAGAAAAGCAAACGAAGCTGCCTTCGAAGCTACCGACAGATATGCGGTGATGGTGGTCGGCGCCCCTTCATACGCGTCGGGAGCCCACATGTGGAACGGCACCGCGGAAATCTTGAACAGCAGTCCCACAGCCGTCGTTGCCGTAGCGAGAAAGACGATCGGGTCCCATGGATCGCGCGCGCTTACAGCGGCGGCTACTTTAGTGAGCTGGGTCGAGCCCGCCAAGCCATACAGAATGGAGAAGCCATACACCAGGAAACCGCTCGAGAAGGCTCCTAGCAGCAGGTACTTCATGGCGGCCTCATTCGAGCGTTTGTCGCTGCGCAAGAAACCCACCATCACATAGAAGCAGATGGCCATCAGCTCCAGGCCGATGAACAGAGTAACCAGGTCCGTTCCGGCAGCTAGAAAAAACATGCCGCACTGCGCGAACAGCATCAGCGCGTAATACTCTCCGTGGTGTTCACCTTCGATCTCCAGGTAGTTATACGACACGATGGCCACGATGAGCGTAGCCAGCTCGAACACCCAGTTGAAGAACAGCGCGAACCGGTCGATGGTAATCGCGCCCTGGAACGCGGTTATCTCGGTCATGCCGTTAACTGTGAGATATACCGCCTGTTTCCACAAGCCGAAGCCCGTGAATCCCAGGCCCAGCACCACAAAAAGCAGCAGATATTTCCGCTGTTTCGGATTAGGAAATACCAGAAAATCGAACAGGAGAATTGCGCACCCGAATAGCGCCAGCATGATCGCCGGGACAAGACAGAAATGGTCGTTGACGGTGTAGAACTGGCTCATTGCCCCGCCCCGGCTTGCATTGTCGCCGTGTCGCCGTGTCGCCGCGTCGCCGCGTCGGCCTTTACTCCGCCCTGATAGTACCCCGGCCGCACGCGCTCCACGATCTGCTGCACGGGCCTCTCCAGCAAATCAAAATACGGCTTCGGATATACGCCGATCCATATTGCCCACGCAATCAACGGCAGGAAGAGAGCCACCTCCCGCAAGCTCAGATCCGCCAAGTGCAGGTTGCGGCCATTGGTCACCTGTCCCAGCATGGTGCGCTGATAAAGCCATAGCAGGTAGGCGGCGCCGAGAATCACGCCCATCACCGCAAAGGCCGCCCATGCACGGCTGGCTTCGAACGCGCCCTGCAGAATGGTGAACTCACCGACGAAGCCGTTGAGCAGCGGCAGGCCCGCCGAGCTGAGCATGGCAATGGCAAAAATGATCGCGTACTTCGGCATGACGTGCGCCAGGCCGCCATATTCCGAGATCGCACGCGTGTGCCGGCGTTCGTAAATGATGCCGATAATCAAGAACAGCATACCCGTCGAGATGCCGTGATTGATTTGTTGAATCACGCTGCCGGCAATTCCGTTGGGATTCAAGGCGAAAATGCCCAGCGTGCAGAAGCCCAGGTGGCTGACCGAAGAATATGCCACCAGCTTCTTCCAATCCTGCTGCATCAGGCAGACCAATGCGCCGTAGATAATTCCTACAATTGAGAGCACGGCGAGAATCTGCACGATTGTCTTATCTACCGACGCTTTCGGCAGCAGCGGCAGCGAAAAACGGATGAATCCGTATGTCCCCATCTTGAGCAACACCGCCGCCAGGATCACGGAGCCCGCGGTAGGAGCTTCCACATGGGCATCGGGCAGCCAGGTGTGGAACGGAAACATGGGGACTTTGATCGCAAAGCCGAGGAAGAACGCCCAGAAAATCCACTGCTGGAGACCCAGCGGAAGATCGAGCTTCATCAGGTCGGCGATCTCGAATGTGTACGCGCCGAACTGCTGGTGATACTGGAAGTACAGCGTCAGGATGCCGAGCAGCATCAGCACCGAGCCGGCCAGTGTGTACAGGAAGAACTTGATGGCCGCGTAGAGCTTCCGCGGCCCGCCCCATACGCCGATGATGAAGTACATCGGCACCAGCACCAGTTCCCAGAACACGTAGAACAAGAAGAAGTCGAGCGAAACGAACACGCCGATCATTCCCGTTTGCAGCAACAGGAACATCGCGTAATATTCCTTTACTCGTTCATCGATGGCGTTCCATGAGGAGAGAATCGCCAGGAATCCCATCAGCGTCGTGAGCATGATCAGCAACAAGCTGATGCCGTCGATGCCGATCAGATACTTCGCCCCAATGCTAGGAATCCAGTCGGCGCGCTCCCCCATCTGGAAGCCCGACATCGTTTTGTCGAACCTGGTCACCAACGGCAGTGAAACCAGGAAGCTCGCAAATCCAACCAGATTCGCCCATATCTTGATGAGATTCTTCTGCGAGCCGGGAATCAGCAGCAGCACCACAAAACCGGCCAGCGGCGCGAACAAGACGATGCTGAGTAAGTGCTGGTCCATAGTTTTATCGCGCGATGTAATAGCCGAAAAATGCCAGCGCGCCCACCACCACGAATAGCGCGTAAGCCTGCACCCGGCCGGTCTGGACGATGCGCACCGGATACGAAGACAGCTTGACCAGCAGCGACGTCAGGCGCACCGTGCCATCCACAATCCAGGTGTCCCACCACATCGAAATCGTCGCGGAAAGGCGCGTGAGCCAGCCGGCGCCGTTTACCGCGCCATCCACCACGTTGCGATCGAAAGCGCCAAGCACGGTCCCCCCGCCTTTGGCGAACCCGTTCACGAAGAGAAAGTCGTAGAGCTCATCCACGTACCATTTGTTCAGCAACAGGCCATGAAGGGGTGCGAGCGTAGCTTCGATTCTGTCCGGTATGTGTGGGCGGTGATGATAAAAGTACCGCGCGATGCTGATCCCGATAAGGGCGATTGCCACGGAAACACCCATTAGAATCCACTCGGTGCTGGCATCATGCGCGCCTTCGTTCGCCGCCTCAATCGCGGCTGAGGTGAAGGCCGGCTCCAGCCACTGTTCGAATCCACGGAACCATGCGGACATGCCCCACAGCTTCGGCGTGCCGATCCAGCCCGCCAGGACGCTGCCCAGCGCCAGCAATGACAGTGGAATGGTCATGGTGGCCGGAGATTCGTGAACGTGCGCTTCCACTTCCGGCGTCACGCGTGACTTTCCGTAGAACGTCATGTTCATCAGCCGCCACATGTAAAATGCCGTCAGGCCGGCGGTAACGAGGCCGACCACATAAAGAATGTTCGAGCCCTGCTTGGAGCTGTACGCTTGCCACAGGATCTCGTCCTTCGAGAAAAAGCCCGCGAACCCTGGAATACCCGCAATCGCCACCGAGCCCACGAACATCGTCCAGTGCGTTATCGGGATCTTGTCCTTCAGCGCCCCCATTCGGCGCATGTCCTGCTCGCCGCCAAGAGCGTGAATCACAGAGCCCGACCCAAGGAAGAGCAAGGCTTTGAAAAATGCGTGCGTAAACAAATGGAAGATGGCCACCCAGTACGCCCCGACTCCCAGTGCCAGAAACATGTAGCCCAACTGGCTGACCGTCGAATACGCCAGCACTCGCTTGATGTCGTTTTGCACCAGCGCAATCGAAGCCGCGAGGATCGCTGTGAACGCGCCGACTGCGGCCACGATCGTAGATGTCTGCGGCGTTAGTTGATACAGCGCGCTCGACCGCGCCACCATATAAACGCCCGCCGTCACCATAGTGGCAGCGTGGATTAACGCCGAAACCGGCGTGGGACCTTCCATGGCATCGGGCAGCCAGACATACAGCGGAAACTGCGCCGATTTTCCTGTTGCGCCGATGAACAGCAAGAGCGCCATCGCGCTCAAGACCCCAAATCCGGCGGCCTCGGCGTGAAACTGGCCGCCGCGCAGGATCTGGTTCACGTCCACAAACTTCACCGTTCCGAACACGCTGAACATCAGCAGCATGCCAAGAATGAATCCCGCATCACCCACGCGGTTGACTACGAACGCTTTTTTCCCGGCGTCGCCCGCCGATTTCTTGTGAAAATAGAAGCCGATCAGCAGATAACTGCAGAGCCCCACGCCTTCCCATCCGACGAACAACAGCGCGTAGTTGTTCGCCAGCACCAGCATCAGCATGAAGAAGACGAACAGATTCAGGTAGCCGAAGAAACGGTAGTAGCCGTTGTCATGGCTCATGTATCCGACTGAGTAAACATGGATCAGGAAACCGATGCCGGTCACTACCAGAATCATTACCGCACTGAGAGGATCGAGCAGAAAGCCCCAGTCCGCGGTGAAAGTCGCCAGGCGTCCATCGGCCATGTGAAACGGCAACCCGGCCAGCCAGGTGAACTGGATCACCTGGTGGATGCGCTCCGGGGCTTGAGAGAGCTGTAGCACGGCGCCGGCAGAGAAGATGAACGATAAGAGCACCATGCCCGGGCAAAACAGGCTCACCAGCCCGCGTAGCGCGCCGTGATGGTGGGGATGCTCGTGGCCGTGATCGTCGTCATGCGAGTGTCCGTGGCCGTGATCGTGTGAATGCGCGCCGTGCTCACCATGCCCATGCCCGTGATCGTGCTCGTCGTGCGTGTGGTCCAGACCCGGCGCGATGGCCACTTCCGACGGCGGCTGGGGATCCAATTTCTTCCCAACTAGCAGCATGACAATCGCGCCCAGCAGCGGGAACAGCGGGATGAGCCAGATCTGATCGAGAAAGTTCATGCGCCTACCACTTGAGTAAGTCCACCTCGTCCGCCAGCACCGTTTCTTTGTTGCGGAACAGAGCGATCAGGATTCCCAGCCCCACCGCCGCCTCAGCCACGGCATCGGTGATCACGAAAATCGCAAAGATCTGTCCATCCACGTTCTGCCAGTAGTGCGAGAAGGCAATCAGATTGATGTTCACCGCGTTGAGGATCAGCTCGATCGACATCAGAATGATGACGATGTTGCGGCGGGTGAGCACGCCGATGGTACCGATCAGCAGCAGCGCGGCGCTCAGGGCCAGATAGTGCGCGGTTGTAATAGGTCCCATGCTCAAATCCTCTTCTTCGCCATCACCACCGAACCTACTACCGCAACGAGTAACAGCACCGATGCAATTTCAAACGGGAGAAGATATTGCGAGAAGAGCACGGTGGCGATCTGCTCGGTATTGCCCTCCGTCGATGCTGCGGCGGCGGGCGCCGGCGGGAACTGGAATGCGCTCGCGCCCTTGCGCATGAAATAGACGATCTCGGCTCCCACCGCGGCAACACACAGCAACGCAATCACCCACTGCCGGTTGAACTGCCGCTGCTTGGCTGCCTGATCGAGATTTACCAGCATGATCACGAACAGGAACAGCACCATGATGCCGCCCACATACAGCACGATCTGTACGGCGAAGAGAAATTCGGCCTGCTGCAGTAGATACAGGCCCGCTACGCCGATAAGAGAAACGATGAGGCTGATAGCGCTGTGCACCGCATTGCGCCGCGTGATGGTGAAGACTGCACCTCCCAGCACCAGCACGGCGAAGGCGTAAAAGAAGAGCGCGTCCATCACCACGAGCCCACTCTCTCCATCGCGCGCATCAGCATTTGTATTCGGTGGGCTTCGGGCCTTCCTCGAGCATCTGCCGGTCCCAGATCGCACCTTCGCGCGTATAACTGGCTAGCTCAAAGTCCTGCGTCAGCTCGAGCGCATCGACCGGGCAGGCATCTTCGCACAGGCCGCAGAACATGCAGCGCGAAAGATCGTATGTGAACGTGGTCAGCTCTTTGCGGCGCGTCTGTTCGTTGCGCTCGGCTCCCACCACAATGAGCAATTCCGGGCAGGCTAGCGCACAGAGGTTACAAGCGATACAGAGCGTCTCGCCGTTATCAGGGTTAATATTCAGCCGCGGCGCGCCGCGATAGCGCTCGGCCACGCGGGGCCGCTCGGCTGGATACTGCTCGGTGTAAATGTACTTGGGATTTTGATTGCGAAACGTGACGATGAGTCCCTGGAACAGGTCCACCAAAAAGATTGTTCTTAAAAACTTGCCCATATTTTTACCGGTCCACTTCGCCTAGCACGATATCTAATGTTCCGATGATTGCCACCACGTCCGCCACCAGGCCTCCCCTCACCATGCGATCCAGCGCCTGCAAATTCACAAACGAGGGCGGCCGCACGCGCATCCGGTAGGGTTGCGTGGAATTATCGCTCACCACGAAATATCCCAGCTCGCCTTTCGGCGCTTCAATCGAAACGTAAACTTCACCCGTGGGCGGCTTGATCACTTTGGGCGTCTTGCCAATGGGCCCGCTGGGTATCTTGTCCACCGCTTGCCGGATGATGCGCACCGACTGCCGCATCTCCTCCATGCGCACAATGTACCGGTCGTAGGTATCGCCGTTCTGACCGGTGGGAATTTCGAAATCGTATTGCTCGTAGCCCGAATAGGGCTTGGCTTTGCGCAAGTCCCACTGGACGCCCGCGGCTCGCAGCACCGGACCCGTCACGCCGAATTCCTTGCATTCGTCACCCATGAGAATGCCGACACCCTTCAGCCGCGCTACCCAGATGCGGTTATTGGTGAGTAGCTCCTCGTACTCGTCTACCTTCGGCAGGAACATGTCGCAAAAGGCCTTCACCTGCTCTTCGAAGCCGTCGTACAGCTCATATTGCAGGCCGCCGATGCGAAATGCGTGTGTGGTCAGGCGCGCGCCACAGTAGTTCTCGAAAATCTTGAGCACTTCCTCGCGTTCGCGAAAGCAGTAAAACACCGGCGTGATGGCCCCGATATCCAGCGCATGCGTACCCAACCATAGCAAATGGCTGGCAATCCGGTTCAGTTCGGTGAGAATTACGCGCGTCACCTGGGCGCGCGGCGGAGCTTCGATGTTCAGCAGTTTTTCAATCGCCAGACAGTAGCCCAGGCCGTTCGAGACCGCAGCCACGTAGTCCATGCGGTCCACGTAGGGCGCGAATTGCTGGTATGTGCGGTTCTCGCCAATCTTTTCCACGCCGCGATGCAGGTAGCCGATGACGCACTCGGTACCTATCACCTTTTCCCCGTCTAGCTTGAGGATCACGCGCAGCACGCCGTGCGTCGAGGGGTGCTGCGGCCCCATGTTGAGCACGAGTTCGGAGCTGTCGAGGAAAGTCGTTTCCGGCATGATTATTGCCCGCTCTCGATGCCCAGATTCTCCCTTACCCAGCGGTCATCCTGCTGCACGATGGACATTTCTTTTCGCAGCGGGAAGCCCTCCCATTCCTCCGGCAACAGGATGCGGCGCATGTCGGGATGTCCAGCGAATTGGATGCCGAACATATCGAATACTTCTCGCTCCAGCCAGTTGGCGCCTGCGTGAATGTTCACCGCGGTAGGCGGCTGGGTGCCGTCCGCGATCATAGCCTTCACCCGCACGCGCTCGTTTCTTTCGAAACTGTATAGGATATAGAACAGCTCGAAACGCTCCGCGCGGTTCGGATAATCCACGGCAGTAATATCCACCAGATAATCAAAATTCGCTTCCAGCTTCAAGAATTCGAGAATGGGCAGGACCGCGTCCGATTTAGCCACAACAAAATTCTGTCCCAGATACGTGGCGCACTCCGTAATCTGATCGCCGAAGTTTTCTTTCAACTGGCTGGGAAGTTCACCGTCCCACGGCGTGGATGCCATCGGCGCCGGAGGCTTGGGGGGTGCGTGTCCCCCCGCATGCGGTGCCGCTGCTGGTTTGGGAACCGCCGCCTTCGGCGTTTCCGCCGGGGGCTTGGCTGGCTCCGCCGCCCCGCCTTCGGGTTTTTGCTCGTCGGCCATTCGGTTTTTGGATGGAAGATCACTACGATTAGCACAGGGTGCCAGGGTAGTCAAATTGTGGCCTAAGTGGGGGATGTTCTTCTCTGCGTTCTCGCGGCTGGCGCCCTACGGTAATTGAAACCGGCAATGACCCCGGACGGAATGTAGGTCGCAGTCCTCTCTGTGTTCTCTGTGTCGTTGCGTCTCTGCGGTGGTGTGGTTTTTCGTCTCCGCTCACCCTCTCTCTTGCAAATCCCCCTTGCGGGTGTAAAATGTTCTGTTCGACCAAGTAACGACAAAACGATAAGAGGCTGCCGGGGAGGTGGGGACTGATCCGGTCAAGCGGAAAAGCAGTGAATCAGGCTTTCGCAACGATGTGTTCATAGTGAAGTACGGATTACTAAAACAGGCTTTCCATAACCTATATAACGGAGCCTGCTGCTTTCGCCCCTTTGACCTTTCCCAACCCACCAGTTCCGGCGTGTCCATGAATCCAGCAGAAGGGAGACCGGCGATGCCGGTCCGCAGGGCACGAAATGGCTGATCCGACTGAAAAACCTGCCGGCGCACCAGCGCCGGAGTCCAAACCCAACATGGCGGACGCGTTGAAGAAAATCTTCACGTCCAACGATCCCGATCCTGCACGAGTGGTCGCGCGACGGCGGCGCTTTGTCATGGCCGGCGTGCTCGGATTTCTGACTGTCAATTTGCTGATGTTTTTGCGCTTCTTCTTTCCCCGCGCACTCTACGAGCCGAAGACCAAATTCCTCATCGGATATCCTTCCGATTTTGGATTCGGCGTTGACACCAAGTTTCAAAATGCGCACCGCATCTGGGTGGTGCGCAACACCGAAGGCATCTTCGTCATCTCGGCCATCTGCACACACCTGGGCTGCACACCCGACTGGAAGCCGAGCGAGAATAAGTTCAAGTGCCCCTGCCACGGTTCCGGCTACGATCCCGAAGGCGTCAACTTCGAAGGACCGGCGCCGCGCCCCATGGATCGGGCGCATGTCGAAATCACCCCCGAAGGGCAGATAGAAGTCGATCTGAGCCGCCTTTACCGGTGGCCCAAAGGCGAGCGATCGGAATTCAACGATCCCGGCGCCATCGTTCGTGTTTGAGAAATTCTGAGGGACAGCCATGGCTGAAAAAGAAACCAACGGTTCGGGCGGTAACGGAGCCGGCAGTTCCGGCGAAAACGGCGTCAAGAAAAGTCCCGTCACGGTGCTGGTCGAGGGCGCCAAGGCCGTCGGCACACAAGCCGCCGAAGAGCTCAAGGCGCTCAAGCAGCCCGAAAAAACCGACGTCTGGAAATCCGTGCTGCGCGTCAAGCACGACGACACGCCACGCAGCCGCGCGCTCGGCGTCCTGTCGAACGTCTTCCTGCACCTGCACCCCGCGAAAATCAACCGCGACGCGGTGGCCTACAAATATACCTGGGGCATGGGCGGCATGACGTTCTACGTCTATATCACGCTGGTCTTCACCGGCACCCTGCTCATGTTTTACTATCACCCCTCGAAGGTCGTGGCCTTCCGCGACATCCTGTATCTCGAGCACGACGTACCATTCGGCAAGCTCCTGCGTAACATGCACCGCTGGGGCGCGCACCTGATGGTCATCATGGTCGAGTTGCACATGTTCCGCGTGTTTCTCACCGGCTCGTACAAGAAACCGCGCGAGTTCAACTGGGTGGTGGGCGTTCTCCTGCTGGTGCTGACCCTGCTCCTCAGTTTCACCGGTTACCTGCTGCCCGACGATCAGCTCGGCTTTTGGGCGGTCACCGTCGGCACCAACATGGCGCGCGCCACACCGCTGCTGGGCCATGACGGACCCTTTGGCCACCAGCTGGGCATGACCCCGTTCAACGACGTCCGCTTCGGGTTGTTGGGCGGCTCCATCGTCGATTCCAATGCGCTGTTGCGCGCCTACATCTGGCACTGCGTGGCCATCCCCATCATCGCCTCGGCGTTCATGGTGGTGCATTTCTGGCGCGTGCGCAAAGACGGCGGCATCTCCGGCCCGTCTCCGGTGCAATTGGAATCAGAAATTAAGGAACCGAGAAAGTTATGAACTCACCGCAAAGGCGCAGAGACGCGAAGATCGGTTTCGGTTTGCTCGGCGTCTCGGCGTCTCTTCGGTAAAGAGGAATTTATGGACCTCCATCAACTCTGGACCATCGTCAGCCTGCCGGACAACGTGCCCATCGTGCTGCTCATGATCGTGGTGCCATTTTATACGTGGTACGGAATGCGGCAGGCCTTCGCCAACGACCGGCTGATTGCGGAGCTCGAAGCCAATCCGGCGCTCGCCAAGACACATCACCGCAAGACGCAGCCCTGGAAGCCTGGCTGGGCCAGAGAAGTTCACGTCTGGCCGTACTTGCTGCGTATCGAGTTTCTGGCCGCTATCATCGTCACATTGCTGTTGATGGTCTGGTCCATTACCCTCAACGCGCCACTCGAGGAACCTTCCAATCCCACGCTCACGATGAATCCTTCCAAGGCGCCGTGGTACTTCCTGGGATTGCAGGAAATGCTGGTTTACTTCGATCCATGGATCGCCGGCGTAGTGATGCCTTCTCTCATCATCGTGGGCCTGATGGTGATTCCCTATATCGACGCCAATCCGCTGGGAAACGGCTATTACACCTTTAAGCAGCGGAAATTCTCCATCCTCACCTTCATTTTCGGCTTCATCGTCCTGTGGGTCACCATGATCATTATCGGCACCCTCATCCGAGGTCCCGGCTGGATGTGGTTTTGGCCGGGCATGACATGGGATCACAACCGCCTCGAATTCGCCGTCAATCGCGACCTGCCCGACATATTCGGCATCAAAGGCCGTGTCATGAAGATCATTTTCGGCGCCATCGTTGTCGGTCTGTACGCCGTCGTTGCCGGCATAGGCATTCACAAGCTCATGAACTGGACGCCGTTTGCCCGCAAGATTTTCAAGCGCATGAGCCTCTTGCAAATCGTCACCATGCAAGTGTTTCTCATCATCATGCTGTCGCTGCCCATCAAGATCATCGCGCGCCTGCTGTTCCGGATTAAATACGTCTGGGTAACCCCGTGGTTCAACGTATGAGCGATCAAGAACAAGACAAAGACCCGGTAGTCACTTCATCGCTGAGCACGCACCTGTTCATCTGGTCGGCGCTGCTCCTGCTTTCACTCGGGTGGGCGCTTTGGGACGAAGTCTACGGCATCCGCCCGTGGAAGTCCTATGAAGCTCGCTTTGCCAAGGTGTACACGAAATATCTCCGCAGCGTCCGGCCCCGTGAATCCGGCTTCGAAAAGCAGATCAAGGCGCAACCGGAATATCAAAAGCTCGATCGCGACATGCAGGCCGCGGAAGAAGCTGTCAGACAGAGAGTGGGCGAGATCGACCGTGAAGTGAACCAG
>Ga0210406_10004747_pt1 | contig 14430 bp, 10 predicted proteins | sample IncBWC30MmetaG_FD_155454 | JGI IMG/M metagenome (GOLD analysis project Ga0210406, IMG submission 155454) | Forest soil microbial communities from Barre Woods Harvard Forest LTER site, Petersham, Massachusetts, United States - Inc-BW-C-30-M | ecosystem: Environmental > Terrestrial > Soil >... | reverse complement strand
GCGGGGCTGGGGGACGTCGCTCCAGGTAGCGCCGCACGAAACGATATTCGTGGACGCCCATCTCCAGGGCGGCGGCACAAGCTTCATCGAGGGCTGCGGTGCCGTACTTTTTAGCCAGCGCGAGAACGCCCAGGATGCGGCGCACGCCCACTTCGCCTTGCTGGCTATAAATAAGGTTACAAAGTGTACCGACATGGGTGCCCACTCGGCCGGCCCGGCCGAGCAGCTGCACCACACGGAACGGAGTTGGCTGGGGATGATCCTCGGGCTGAATGCGATACCAACCCCGCTTCTGCCGTATATGTTCGCGCAAGAGTAGTCCGGTTTTGGGATCGAGGATACGAACGCAAAGTTCATCCCATTGGACTTTCACGCCGCGTCCAATCCAGCCTGGCGGTAGACCGTAGTAGGCGGCTGCGACTTCGCCACAGCCATCCAGATGCACCACCCGTTCGCCGTACTGGTAATAGCGGAACGGTTCCACCGGCAGCGGGAGCAGGGTGGGTTTTTCTTCTGCGAACATGGCCGCCACTTGCCGTTTGGTGGTGCCGTGGATGCGTGTATCGGTCCAGTTCGCTTCCCAGCGATCCAGATAGGCTTGCGCCTGTTCCAGACTCTCGAAGCGTTGTCCTTTGAGAGGGGTTTTCTTGGCGTGGCCCACGGCCGACTCCACTTTGCCTTTTCGATCTGGATCCTGGATCCGGCAGGGCAGGGCGACCGCACCGTAATGAGCGAGCACGTCGCGATAGACAGGATTGAGTGTGGCGTCGTAGACATCGGGAACGAGTACGCCTTCGCGGAGATTGTCCAGCACCAGGATGCGCGGAGCTCCGCCTAATCGACGAAAAGCTTTCTCGTGGAGCTCGGCCCAGATGCGTGTGCTGGATCGGAACGTCAGCAGCCGTACTGCCTTGCGGCTATAGCCCAGCGTGAGCACGAACAAACGGGTGCGTCGATACTTCCCGCTTTGCGCTTCGCGTACCATCGGCCCGCTGCCGTAATCAACTTGCCCCTCCTCTCCTGGAGCGGTGAGGATCACCGCCCGTGCTTGTGGTACTCGGGCTCCACCCAACTTGTGAGCGAAGCGCCGAACGCTTTGATAGCCACCCTGGAACCCGAGGTCGGAAACCAGATCCTGCCAGATGGCCATGGCATTGCGATCCCGACTCAAACCCAACTCGATGATTTCCCGATAGGGTTCCCAGGTACTTGCCGAGCCCGTGCCTCTGGAGTTTTCTGGTACCTGGCCGCTCAACCCCACGCCAAAGTCGGTGATCACCGCTATGGCCGGTTTTGAAGTTGCGGTTGCTTTTCCCTTCGCAGAAAGGTTTTCGGGGTTGGGGTTGGAGTGATCGGCAAATCCCGGAATGGCCGGTTTTGTTGCCTCCGAGCCGGTGATCACTGGTATGGCCGCTTTTGCCTTACCTTCGCGTTTCCATCTTCCCGGCGGCCATATTTCCACACCTGCGCCTCGCAGATAGGCGCTGATGGTCTCTCGACGCACTCGCGTGGTCTCTTGGATCTTTCGCAGAGACCATCCCAGTCGTCCTAAGGCTACGATTTGCTGTTTCTTCTCGTCCTTCAAGACATTCGCCATGTCGCGAGAGGCTACGGACCCTCCCGCTGCTGTCAATGTCCTGGACGTCTCTTCTGAAAGTATGGCCGCTTTTGGGTGTTCACTGAGGTTACATCAACTATGCGATGCCGTTGAACTCTTAAGCGCGGACATTCGTACAATAGAGTATGAAGATCGACACAGAAACAATCGAACGTCTGGACGAACAAAGTGAGTTGCTGCTAAGGATGTACCATCTAGAACTTGCTAAGGACCCTAGCAGCCGTGCCACCGAATCCTCCCGCAGCAATATGATTGCTTTGCGGCACAGCATTGACCAGATTTATGGAGAGGCCGTTTCACGCGATCTGCTTTTCCAACCCAATCCAGAGCAGGAAACTGCCCCGTAGCAAATCCACCCGCACCTACCAGAGTCCGGCTGTCCTTGATGCCGATCATCCCCGCTTCTGGAAAAACCGGTAGGCAGCGTAGAGGAATGCCAGCACGACCACGACCTCAATCACATTAGTAGCCGTCATATTCGCGTCCAGGACCTGGGTACACGCTTTTCGCGACCCGTTTTTCAAATCCTCAGTTCGCTCGGTCGGCGTTTACGCGGCTCTTCGGACTCTGAGAAATTGCGCCGTCACGCCACCGAATCGCGGAAGGCCAAGCCGTTGGGTTGAGTAAGGTCCTTGGTGAGCAGCCGCACGCTGCCCTTATCATCCAGACGATAGACACCCTGAAAAGGGATCTCCTGCTTTTCGCTGGCAACCAGATCCAAGGTGGGATCGGTGAAATAGAGGGCGCCGTCGGGACCGGTGAGTACGTTATCGGGACTGTTGAATTTCTTGCCGTCGAAATGGTCTGCGAGGACTGTGTATTTCCCGTCAGGGGTTACAGCGATGATGGCACGCAAGACGCTGGCGCAATCAATCAGCCGGAACTGCCGGTCGTAGGTGTTTCCATCAGGATCGCCCAGTGCGATTACTTCTTCCTTCTTGCCATCACTGCGAACGCGGAAGATCTTGTTGAGGATTTCATCACTCACGTAAAGAAAGCCGGCATCGTCCCAGACAGGTCCTTCAGTGAAACCAAATCCCGTGGCAACTATGCTCAGCTTCGCGTTGCGGTCGACGAGGTCCCAGAAATGGGGCGATTCCGCTTGCAGTTGAAAGGGGCGGGGTAGCGTGGCTTCGGCGGAAAAAGCATGTGCTCCGAACAGAAATAGAATTGCTCCGCAAAAAGCGCGTGCGATTCTCCGCATTTTATTCCTCGTTTTCTTTTGCAGGTTCTGATGTATTAGTTTCTTGTGAGCTTAGAAGATAACTTACAAGATCGTCCAATTCGGCTGCACTTAGGGTGGAGCCGTAATCTGAAGGCATCAAGATGCGCGAGTCGGGCTCGAGACGGGCGAGATCAGTCTTAGAAAGAAAGTGAAAGGCGCCATCCAATGTTTGCAGCTGGACTGAAAAGTTATCTTCGTTACGGAGCCTGCCGGCATATTTCTGGCCATCGCGAGTAGTGGCCAGAACGGCTCGTCCTTCTAAGAGAGGTGCGGGCTCGGTAATCGCGCTACGTACCTCCTCGACCGAATGGGTACGTGCATAGTCCGACAAATCAGAAGCGATGAACCCGCCATTGCCCGCAACCATGTGACATTCGGAGCACCTGCCCTTGCCAAAGAAGACCTCTTTCCCACGTTCCGGGTTGCCGCGCAGGAAGGTGGCTTTGGTCGCCCCCTGCAGAATCCTCAGGTAGGCCACGACCGCCTTCGCATCCGGCGTGGGCAGCGATCGAAACGCTGGCATTCCGGTTCCCGGCACGCCTTCCGCGATGATTCGGGCCAAGGCCTCATCCGAGAGGCGCTGCACCTCCGGTTTCTGCGCGATGTTGGGAGCACGCTCGCTTCCGCGACCATCCAAGCCATGACAACTGGCACACACCGAGGAAAAAGTGGCTTGGCCTTTCGGAACTGGTTGACTCGTACCCTGAGTGCGTGACTGAGCCACCTGGAGCTGCAGATTCATTAACAAAACGCAGCCTGCACAGAGTCTGGAAAGCCCAGATCTGAGCGTGCGCTGGGCAGGCCGCACTTGACGGGACTCACGCTCATTGAAAGACTTGCCAGCCCTCGGATGATGCGGGCGCTGCTGGGGTCGCATCAGAAGATGAACTTTGCGGCAATCTGCATAATTCGCGGGTCGCGCGCTGAGGTAATCAGGCCAAACGAGCTCGAGTTGATTTCGCCCGTGGGATTGGTGAACTGGGCATGGTTGAAGACATTAAACGCCTCAAATCGCATTTGCAGTTCTTTGGATTCCGTGATTTTCGTGGACTTCAGAAGGGCGATGTCGAAACTGTTCAGGCCGGGACCGTGGAAGAAACGGCGCCGCGAATTGCCGAACTGCCCTAGCAATTCGTTGCTGAAGAGCGATGTTTTGAAGTACGCGTTTCCATGACGCGGGTTCGTATCTGCGAGGACTGAACCTCCCGTGAAATTTGGAACATCGACTGGAACCGCGTTCGCACCAATCAGTGCATTGTCGTCGTTTTCGGACAGGCTAATTGGTAATCCTGTCGCGAATCGAGTAATTCCCGACAAGCTCCATCCTCCGGCGACCTTCTTCGCCCAACCCGAGCTGACATATCGATCGAAGGGAAGCTGCCAGTCGTAACTGACCACAAAGCTCTGGGTAACGTCGAAACCGCAGAGGCCAATGCTGCGCCGCGGGTCGAAGGGATAAGTTGAATCTTGCAGGCCTGAGGCGTTATCCATGCATTTACTGAAGGTATACGCGGCGAGCAAGCTCAAGGGGCCACTATTGTGGTTCACGCTGACTTGCAGTGAATTGTAGTTCGAGTTCGCGACCGTGGATTCGTAGGGATTAGTATCGAAGGACGGACCTAGCGGTCGAGTACTCGCGATCACTTGTCCGGTGGTGGTGACCCATGGACCGCCGCTGGGAGTCTCGCCAAATTGACCGCAGGGTGGGGCACTGGTCGGACCAAGGTTGGCCGGGTTACTCAAGAACAAGCACTGCGACTGATTTGCAGGGTTAGCTTCAATCGAAGTCACCAGACGATGACCCTGATTTCCTACGTAGCTGACTGAGGTTACCGTGTTCGTACCAATCTGGCGTTGGATCGATAACTCGTAGTGTACGGAGTACGGCAGCTTGTTTCTGTGGTCGAATGAGAAACCGTAAGAAATGGGTTCGACCGAAGGCCAGTCGAATGTGGTGTCCGGATTCGAAGGCGAGACGTTCGTGGGCGGAAACTTAAAGGGGAAGCGCTGCCCCTCGCTGAACCCGGTGGCGCGATCAATATAAGGCGTCTCTAAAACCGGAGAATTCGCGCTTCCGTAGTAGAGGCCATACGGAGGGTCGCCGACTTCGAGGAATTGAGACAAGTCTTCGACAGATGTGTAATACAAACCGCCACCTAAGCGAATACTTGTCCTGCCGGAGTCACCGATGAGTTTCCCGAGGATGCCACCATGTGCGTTGGGGGAGTAGGCCAATCCCAGGCGAGGGGAGAAATTGTGCCATTGCGTGGGCGCCAAGGTTCGGGGGATGCCAGGATCACCTGGCACGACCCATCCTTTGGGAGCGCCAGGAAATACGACCGATTGTAATCCCGGCACGATCGTTTCGATCTTGTTTTGCGTGTCGTACCAAGGCATGCTGGCTTCCCAGCGCAAACCGTAGTTGAAGACGAGACTTGGAGTTACTCGCCAACTATCTTGAGCATAGAGACTGTAATACTTGCTGCGTGAGTCGAGGATCTGCTCACTGGCTTGCGTCAGACTGTCTGGTGCACCAATCAGGAAATCAGCAAAGTCAATACCGGTCTCTGAACCAGAGAATCCAAACTGGCCGTTCTCGGCGGCCAGGTTTCTCTCGTTGATCTGGTCGTAGTGGAACTGGCCACCAAACTTGAGCGAATGACGCCCGATCACCCTGGAAAAATTGTCGAGCCACTGGAACGAATTGTTGAACTGGCGGGTAGTAACTTGTGGCACACCCATTTGGAAGTTGTTGAACGTGATGTACGGGACCCCTTCCAGCGCCGGCTTGATGGCGGCAATTCCACCAGTGGTCGCATCCCAAGGGGTGACGAACCCCAGAGACTGCAGACTGTGTCCGAGCCCACCCTCTGGATTCGTGAGTGCGAGCGTGTTTCGTACGAAGCTGAAGCGGAATTCATTAACAGCATAAGCGCCGAAGTTTCTGGTTAGGCCAAGGTTGATCAACTGGGCTCGTCCGGTAGTCGCGGCCGCGAAGCCGGGCACCGTTGCTCCGCCATTTGGATAAGCACTATCCAGGAAATAGTCGTCGAGGAAGTAATATCCGAAGAGGGTTCCGAAGCGGGTATTCTGATCGATACGAACTCCGCCCTTATCGTCCCGCAACTTTTGTGCTCCGGCTGAGGTTTGAAAGAAGTTATTTGCAGCGTTGGGCTGAGGGATAAATTGCAGGAGTTGGACCGCCGCCGGCGACCATGCCTTTTTCGGAATGAGAGCATTTGGGAACACGCAGCCAGTAACCGGATTGTTACTTGTGCAACCTTGAGTGTAATAGGGTTCCTGGTCGGTTACGCTGTAGCCGAGGCGGTTGGATAACAACCCTGCAAAGTACGGTCCGTTGACTACAGTGGGAATCTGATTGCCATTCTCGTCCGTGGTAACAAACGATGCGGCCGAATCAGAAAAGTCGCCGATCCGATTTGTGAGCGAGGGCATCTGCTGGTTTTGAGTTTGGCCTATTGTCTGGCGCGTGCCCTGATAGTCAACGAAGAAGAACGTTTTGTCTTTGCGGATCGGCCCACCGAAGGTTCCACCAAACTGGTTCTGCTTGAATTCTCCCTTCATCTGCGGCGCGGGGTTGAAGTAGTTGCGCGCGTCGAGCGAAGTGTTGCGAAAGAACTCGAAGCCCGTGCCATGCCAGGCGTTCGTGCCGGACTTGGTGACAACGTTGATCTGGCCGCCGCTGTAGTTGCCATATTCCGCGTCGAAGTTGTTGGTGATAATTCGAAACTCGGAGATCGAGTCGAGGTTGGGGATGATGGCGGCGCCGTTGTTCTTGCCTTCTTCGACGTTCGAGCCGTTCACCATGAAACCGTTGGACGCTTCGCGTTGTCCGTTCACCGATTGATTGCCGGAGTTGAGACCCCCATCGACAGATCGATCGTCAAGGCCCGCTGTTTGAGTGTCGTGGGCAGAGTAGGGAGAAACGCCGGGTTGCAGAGCCAGCAGATCGGTGTAGGAGCGTCCGTTCAGGGGGACCGCGGTCATGGTTTTGCCAGTGATGACGTCTCCCATCTGCGTGCTTTCGCTCTCGACGTGGACAGCATCACTGGTGACCTGCATCGTCTCGATGGTCTCTCCGACATCAAGCGAGACATCGTTTCGCAGAGCGGTATTTGCGTCGATGACAAGACCGGTCTTGCGGTACGTCTTAAAACCGACCTCGGAGATTTCGATGTCATACTTTCCGACGGCGAGGGCAGGCACGCTATAGAAACCCTTCGCGTCAGATTTCACCGTGGTCTTGATACCGGTGTCGACGTTGGTCGCGGTGACAGTCGCGCCCTGTATGACCGCGCCGCTTGGGTCGGTTACAACTCCCGAAACGCTTCCGGTGATACTGGCCCAGCAAGAAACGACCAGAAGCGCTGCCAGCACGGTTGTTCCAGCGAAGCAGGCGATACGCCGCATACGAGACCCCCTCAAGAGCGTGCTTTCACCAGATGAAAGCGCCGGCGCTAGATCTGAAATCCGGACGCGCGATGGAGGGAACGTTTATCTCAAATCTGTGCGGCGTGTCAACAAGTTCTTGATTGGGGAGAACGGGCAATCCTAGTCTAGAGTTCCGTATCGGTAAACGGACGAATTGCCCCGATTCAGAAAACGAATCACGCTCTGCTTTCGGAGCAGCCCCGATTTACTTTGCGCGAAGGGCGATCGCTGAGATTTCGATGCGCGCGTTGTTTACGAGTGCTGCGGCTTGAATGGTCGCGCGGGCGGGCTTTGGATCTGGGATGAATCCTTTGTAGACGCTGTTCATGTCGGCGAAATCGTGAATGTCCGCCAGATAGACGGTCACGGAGACGATGTCTTTCAGTTCGAATCCTCCCGCTTTCACGACCTTTTCAATGTTCTCCAAAGCGGCCTTCGTCTCTGCCGCAATTCCGCCCGCGGCTAATTTTCCAGCCGCGTCTGTACCTTCCTGGCCCGCGACGTAGAGTGTGTTTCCAGCAACGACCCCATCACTGAAAGGCAGCCCCTTACCGCCGGAGAGGTTTACGGCTTTGTGCTCCTGCGCATTGGCAGACAGACACACAGACATCAGGACTGCCATGGTCATTGGAGCCAGGAACACTTGTACTAATTGTGCATGCATTTTCATTGTGCGAAATTCTCCTTCTTCGAATTGATGAACCGGCTCTTCCGTGCGATCGCAAAGAATGCTAGAGTCCGCGGACATATATACATCCGGGAGGACTCAATGCACAAATCTCTCAGCGCCGGGCAGCGTCACAACCGCGTATTTCTTGCTTCTCTTGCAATCGTAGGAATATTTTCCAGCGCTGGATGGCTGCTCTGGGCGCGGACCATTCCGGTTGAGCCAGGTGCTCGCGACGATCATGCCTTGATCGCGGAGTTTCGCAGAGTGGAAGTGGCATCGGTCTCCGATGCGCTCGAGCAACTGACGGGCAAGAGGATGTACATGACGCACCGGATGCAAGGAATCTTCGTCGCGAAGTTCGCTGGATTCGCGCGCACTGTGGAACTCAAGAAGGACGAGGGGAACACGGATCCCGCGGCGCTGAACGGCATGCTGGAGGCTATCGATCAGGGGTCGGCGGACTCGGTGTATGTGATGAGAGTCGAGGACGGAGCGGACATCGCCGGCATGGGTGGCCTGATGGGGACCGCAATGGCGGCGCGAGGCTACAGCGGCGCGGTGGTCGACGGCGGAGTCCGCGATGTCGCTTACCTCCGCAAGATTGGCTTTCCAGTATTCGCAACAGGAATCGTGCCTTCGACCTCGGTGCATCACTACCGCTTTGCCGGCGCGCAGATTCCGGTTGCGTGCGATGGAGTGACGGTGAATCCAGGTGACATTGTGACGGCAGACAGTGACGGTGTGGTGGTGGTGCCACGCGCGAAGGCCGACGAGGTGCTGGTGCTCGCCCAACAGATGGACTTCAAGGAGCATTCGATGTACGCCTATATCGAGAAGCTCAAGTCGATCGTGGAGGCGGTCAAGCAGTTTGGCAGGTTGTGAGCGAAAACGCGATGTTGCAGAATTCGCATTTTCATCAGATAATCGCGACTTTCATATTTGCAGTTTTTGCAATTCGTGAGTTTTATGGCTCGCATTCCCAAACGCACTTACACGATCACTTCCCTGCAGCGGGGCTTGTCCCTGTTGCAGATGTTCACCCATTCCGAACGCGGGATGACGGCGAAGGAAGTGGCGAACCGCTCAAACCTGCCGGTGAGCACGGTGCATCGTTTCCTCGTGAATCTGGAGGCCGCAGGATTCTTGCGCTGCAGCGGGGAAGGCCTGTACCACCTGGGCGTCGGTTGCTTCGCCATCGGCCACGCGGCCTTAGGTCAACTGGATATTCGCCGCCTGAGTTTGCCGTACCTTCAGGAATTAAACCGACAGACGCGCGAGACGATTCACCTCACGGTGCGGCACGGGCTCTCGGCAGTATACGTGGACAAGCTGGATTCTCCGGAGCAACTGCGCATTCACTCGCGCATTGGCGCCGCGGTTCCTCTTCATTGCACGGCTGTCGGCAAGGTGATGCTGGCTTTTATGCCGACTGAAGAAGGTGAGAAGGTTCTGCGGCAATTGGAATTGAAGCGCCTCACGCCAAATACCGTGGGCAGCGTGCAGGAGCTTCAGGCAGAACTGAATCGCACACGGAAGAATCGATACGCATGTGATCTCGAAGAGAACGAACTCCATATCCGCTGCATCGCCGCGCCGATCTGGGACCACACGGGGAGCGTCAACGCCAGTGTCAGCATCACGGTTCCCGTAGTGCGCATGCCGGTCAATCGCATGCGGCAACTCGCTCCGTTGATCCAGCACGCGGGTTTGCAGATTTCCAGGGAACTTGGCTACAAGCCCCCGACGAAACAAAGCTTCACGGTTTCTCAAAGAAGTGCGGGCGCGGAAAGAACTGGTCTTGCCAAAGCGATCGTCTAGAGAGACCACGCATTGGTCACCGGTGCGAGCCGGCAAGGCATTTCGTACGTTTACAGCCCCAGGGTTGGTTGGACGACCTCTTTCCGCCTGCTTGTCAGAGGATGGAATTCATATCGTGGGCTCGTTCGGCGTGTTCTTTCCAGGGAAGCTGAGTGCCCACATTCTAGATGGCGGCGGCGCAGAACGGGCAGTGGTGTGCGGGACGTTGATCCTCTGGAAGTCGTTGCAGTCGACGAAAAGCTGGCGCGCCCGTGAATTCGGCGTCACGGGTTTCTTTGCGCCTGGATGGACGCATCAGACACGGAACGTTAGGCGAGACGTCGATCGTCAAAACGGATCAGAACTCACAGCTATGCGAACCCTGTTGTGGATGATCATGATCTTCGGATGCATGGGTGCGGTAGCGAAGCAAGTCTCTGACGCGCGCCCGGGTGACGCGGGCGCAATCAATGTGCGCCCGGAAGATTTGCTGGTGAATCCGCCGGCGAACAACTGGATCGGTTACAACGGAGACTATTCCGGTCGCCGTTTTAGCGCGCTAGGCGAGATCAACGCAAGTAACGTCGATCGACTGAAGGCGCAATGGGTGTTCCACACCGACAATACCCGGCACCTCGAAGTTACTCCGGTGGTGTTCAACGGACTCATGTTCCTAACCGCAGCGAATGAGGCCTACGCGCTCGACGCGCGCACCGGAAGGGAAGTGTGGCATCACAGGCACCCCATCTCAGAGGGGCTGATCGACGACGCCTCGCGGCACATCAGCCGAGGAGTTGCCGCCTGGCAAAACCGGGTGTACATGGAAACCGACAACGCGCACCTGCTCTGCCTCGATGCGCGCTCCGGCAACCTGATCTGGGATGTTGTTTACGCCGACTGGAAAAAGAACTATGGGGCTACGAGTGCCCCGCTGGTCGTGAGGGATAAGGTTCTTGTGGGCACGTCCGGTGGCGATGACGGAGTACGCGGCTTTGTCGCGGCCTTTGACGCGCGCACCGGGCAATTGGTTTGGCGATTCTGGACTATTCCCGCTCCCGGGGAGCCGGGCTCGGAGAGTTGGCCGGGTAACTCGTATCTCCATGGCGGCGGCACGACATGGATGCCGGGAACCTACGATGCCGAACTCAACACGATCTATTGGGGCACCAGCAATCCGTCGCCGGATTTCGAGGGCAGCGTTCGGCCCGGCGATGATCTCTACACGGACTGTGTTCTGGCGCTCGATCCGGATACCGGGCGGCTGAAATGGTTCTTTCAATTCACTCCGCACGATCTATTCGACTATGACGGGGTTGAAACGCCGGTATTGATCGATGCCGAATACAAGGGATCGAATCGGAAGCTCCTCGTCGAAGCGAACCGAAATGGTTACCTCTACATATTGGATCGCACAAATGGGCAGTTTCTATTTGCTGCGCCATTTGTAGAAAAACTGAATTGGGCGAAGGGAATTGACGCTCAGGGAAGGCCCATTCGAACTGACGTAAAGCCATCTCCAGCTGGAACCCGAATTTGTCCGGGATATGCGGGTGCGACGAACTGGTTCGCTCCGTCGTACAACGAATCGACGCACTTCGTGTACTTCATGGCATTGGAACAGTGTGAAACATACTTTTCGAATCCTACGCCTGAGTCCTTCAAAGAGAGCCACGAGTACTACTCGACAGGAGTGAAGCAAATTCCGGGGGAGCCATCGCAGAAGATTCTCATCGCATTCGACATTGAAAAGGGTTTGGCTTCCTGGAAATACCCGCAAGTAGGCAGTGGGCACTCATCCGCAGGCACCATGACCAGCGCAGGAGGCGTGGTGTTCTTCGGCGATGATGCTCACTCGTTCGAAGCGGTCGATGCCGCGAACGGAAAGCCATTGTGGCATTTCAATACAGGACAGCACATCAGCGCTTCGCCAATGAGTTATGGAGTCGCGGGGAAGCAATATGTTGCGATCGCCGCAGGCAGTGATGTCTTTAGCTTCGCATTGCCATGAACCTCAACCTTACGCAAGGAGAGAGTAACTCATGAGCAGAACATTGACTCGCCGATCATTTGCTGGCCGAGCCGCCTCTCTACTTTCAGCACTGCGTATCACAGGTTCTCTCCTGGGAGGACAGTCACAGGCTCAAACGCCGTCGAATGCGGAAGTTCAGAAGTTGAATTATGACGGGAAGCCAGCCGATGGCAAGCAGATGATTACGTCGCTGATCGTGCACAACGGTTTGATTTACATTTCCGGGCAAGGTGCAAATGATGCCGGCGACGTGAAAGGCGCTGATATCGAGAGCCACACCACAAAGGTGATGAAGAACGTGAAGAAGCTGGTTGAAGCGGGCGGAGGCAGCATGGATACGATTCTCCAGCTCACGGTGTATCTTTCGAAACTCGACGACTACGACGGCATGAACAAAGTCTTCAAGGGTTACTTTCCTCGCGGTGGGCCGGCTCGCACAACGGTGTCGGTAGCCGGAGTGCCGGGGCATTCCTTGCTCGAAATCAATTGTATCGCCGCTGTTACCGGTAAGTAGGCACACGGGAGGAAGCAGAATGCGTTTTAGTGGGAAGTGGAGTCGCCGGACGTTCCTGAGTGGAATTGCGATGATCACCTCGCTGTCGTTGCGGCGACGGCTCTTTGGCCGCGCTCTCACAAGCGATCCCGGTGCATCGGTGGCGGGGTTTGGACAGACGGGCAATCCATATGAAGAGCTGGGAGTTTCTACCGTCATCAATGCCGAAGGAACGATGACGATGCTGGGCGGTTCATTAATTCGACCGGAAGTGGAATTAGTGATGGCGCAAGCCTCACGCCACTTCGTTAGCATTCCCGCGCTCGAAGAGGCTGCCGGAAAACGAATCGCTGAGATGCTGAAACTTCCAGAGGGCTACTCAGCCATCGTAACCTCTGGGGCGGCGGCGGCGATCCAGTCAGGACTCGCTGGGGTGCTCACCGGCGACAACGAAACTTTTATCAAGCAACTGCCTGATCTCGCAGGAATGAAGTCAGAGGTCGTCATTCAGAAGACGCACCGGAACCCATTCGATCATCAACTTCGCGGGACGGGGATCAAGCTGATCGAAATTGAAACGCGTGAGCAATTGCGGGCAGCCATCAATGAACGCACGGCCATGCTGCATTTCACCAACTTTGCGAATGCGGCCGGCCAGATCAAAGTGGATGAGTGGGTCAAACTGGCGAAGGAATACCGCCTTCCGGCGATGATCGATGCGGCTGCCGACACGCCTCCAGTCTCGCACCTTTGGGACTACTCGAATATGGGGTACGACCTGATCACTTTCAGCGGAGGCAAGGCGATCCGCGGTCCGCAATGCGCTGGGCTTCTCATTGGGCGGCAGGATCTGGTGCACTCTGCCCTGCTGAACAACAGCCCTTACGAAGACACTCTCGGTCGCGGGCAGAAGGTGGGCAAGGAAGAAATTCTGGGAATGATCAAGGCCCTCGAGCTTTATTTGAACGAGGACCACGAAGCGCTGACGCGAGAGTGGCAAAAGCGACTTGAGTTGGTATCGACCGCGCTGGCGAAGATTCCGGGTGTCAGCACCTCATTCTTCACGCCGGATGTCGCCAACCATGTGCCTCACCTGAAGATCAGTTGGGATTCGCGGATTTCTTTGACACCACAACAAGTCTCCCAGCTTCTCAGAAAAGCCACCCCACCCATTGCAATGAGCGGTGGGGAGGAGAAGCCGGGGCTGGCGATGAATTCGTTCATGCTGCAGCCGGGAGAAGATCAGATCGTCGCGGACCAGCTTTCGCGAATTCTGCGAGAACACGCTGCCTAGAAGCGTAGGGCGACGGGGTGCGGGGCAAAAGATGGACACCACGATGGTTAGCTGGACTCGGGGAGGATGCACGGCGCGATCACTTCGCAGGCACGCTGGGTGGCGATTCTGTTTCGACAGGTTTCGCGCACGACCTTGGAGTCAGCATTCTGCCGCGATAGGGATTCGATGATCCCGATCATAAAACCTCGCGTGCGGTGGGTGCTCGTTTTCTGGATCTTCGTCCTCAGCGCGGTTGCGTTTCTCGATCGGGTCAACATTTCGATTGCAGGCAGTTCGTTGGCTGCCGCTTACCACCTGAGCAACGTGCAACTGGGCTGGATTTTCACGGCTTTTCTGATTGGATACGCGGTGTTCCAGGCGCCTGCGGGACGACTGGCTGACCGAGTGGGACCTCGTCGCGTGTTGGCGGCAGGAGTCCTCTGGTGGGGAGTCTTTACGGCGCTCACCGCCACTGTACCAACATCGCTGAGTTTCGGGCTGCTGTTGCTGATCGTGATTCGTTTCCTGCTAGGGGCGGGGGAGGCGGTCGTGTATCCAGCTTCGAACCAGTTCGTGGCGCGATGGATTCCCGTTCAGGAACGCGGGCGGGCTAATGGCTGGATCTTCGCCGGCGTCGGCGTTGGAGCGGGACTATCTCCTCCACTAATCACTTATCTCATGATTCATTATGGCTGGCGGTCTTCGTTTTGGGTCTGCGCAGTTCTCGGTGTGGTCGCAGGTTCGATTTGGTATCTCATCGCACGGGATGAACCGTCTGCCCATCCTTTCGTATCGGGCGGGGAGTTGGCCCACATTCGGTCTGGATTGGTTGGATCGAGCGCTGCGACTAAGGGGGGCGGCAGCGAACGA
>Ga0210406_10004746_pt1 | contig 14435 bp, 13 predicted proteins | sample IncBWC30MmetaG_FD_155454 | JGI IMG/M metagenome (GOLD analysis project Ga0210406, IMG submission 155454) | Forest soil microbial communities from Barre Woods Harvard Forest LTER site, Petersham, Massachusetts, United States - Inc-BW-C-30-M | ecosystem: Environmental > Terrestrial > Soil >... | reverse complement strand
GAGGTGCGCGTGCAGCGCCGGATCCACATTGCCGTAAATCGCGTAGTTGATGCGGGCAGCGGCGGTGATGTCCAACAGCACATCGCCGATGAGCGCCATGTCGAACAGAAATTGACTGCGCGCCTCAGGAGCCAGCGCATTCAAGTGCGGCACCACCGGATCGGGCAGCAGCAGGCAATATCCCGGCAGCACCTGCCGCTCACCCATGACCACGAAGCCCGAAGGCACCTTGGCAATGGCAGACGGCAAGGTGCCTGCGCGGCAGCGCTCGACCAAATCATGGATGGTGGTCATGGCCATTATTTTTCGCGCGCTTTGGCGATCGTTGCGGCATCGACCGGCGGCGCCGAGTTCCCGAAATTTGCACGAATGTACGTGAGCAATGCGGCCGCGTCATCATCCTTCATCCAGCCGAACAACAACATCTGGGTGGGATAGCGGCCCGCCGGAATCGTCGCCGGCCGTTTCTGGCTCAATACCCACTGCGCGAGTTCGATTGGCTCACCCATCACCGCCGCCGATCCGGCCAGACTTGGATACACATTCGGCACCCCCTCGCCTTTTTCGCGGTGGCAAGAGACGCAGTTTTGCATATACAGGACTGCACCTCGATCGGCGGGTCCTGCAGGGGCAGCTGCGCTCGTCGCCGCAACCGGGGCCGATGGCTGGGAGCACGCGCCGACCGTCATCAGCAACGGCACAGGCAACAAGTGTCGCAGTTTGGCTGCCGCTGTTTTCAAGGCGTAGCCTAACCGCGCCAGGTGCGAAACGCACCCGTGTCCAGATGCACGAAATTCGACGCGCGGTAATAGCCGACGCCGCCCCGCTTCAAATCCTGCGCGCGCGCCGCCAGATCCGCGCAATCCACGCCGGTCATGCGCACATCGATGGCGCGTCCCTGCATGTGCAGGCTGTGCTGCGAGACGCCGGTGCTGCGCTCGTGCAGACGCTCGTTGGTTTCAGGCGAGCGGTAGCCTGAAATGACGCTGTACGCGGGCGGCGCACCGACTTGAGCCGCGACATCGACCAGGTAGTCCAGCAGCTTGGAATCCATGGCGTGTTTCTCGCCGCTGCGAAAATCCCGCAACAGGACATCGATCGCAGCAAGCGCCTCAGGCACGTATGCGTCATCGCGGAAGTACTCGGTTTCCAGCCGCTCGCCGGTATGCAGATTGATCAGCGCAATTCGCCGCGGCTTGAGGTTGGGATCCGGAGCGCCGATCGCGGAACGCGCCCAGAGCACCGCCGTGTAGCCCAAGGCTCCCGTGGCCAGGAGCATGCGGCGTCGAGAAATCATCCCTGGCCACCGTCGAGCAGCCGGCCGTGGTCCAGCGCCAGCACGGTGGCACGCGGAAAGAAATTGAATTCCGACGCCGATGCCCAGGTGTAGGCGCCCATCACGCGGCCGATGACCAGATCGCCCATGTCGAGCTTGGGCAGCTCCAATTTCTCCCGGATGACATCGATGCTGTCGCAGGTGGGTCCTGCCAGCACCGACGGGAAGGTCTCCGTCCCGGGCAGCAGGGCCTCGACCGGAAACACCGTGTGGTCGTACATCTGACCACTGTAGCTGCCGTACAGGCCGTCATCCAAGTAGTACCACCAGCGGCCGTCGCGCAGCGCGCGTCCCATCACGGAGGCCACGGCGATCGCCGCAGGGGCAGCGATATAGCGCCCGGGTTCGGCAATCACGCGCACCGTGGGCGGCAATTTGGCGAGCGCCGCTTTGATCGGCGCGCAAAATTCTTCGATGGGCATGGCGCGCTTCAGGTATTCCACGGGAAATCCGCCGCCGATGTCGAGGATGTAGGGGGCATGTCCGGCTTCGACCGCGCTCTGCAGCAGTTCGCGGCACACGTTGATGGCCCTGACCATCATTCCGGAGTCGGCATTCTGCGAGCCGGTGTGGAACGACAATCCGTCGATTTTGATTTGCAGGTCCGCGGCGAGACGGAACAGATCTGCAACCGCTTCCGGATCGCAGCCAAACTTGCGCGACAGATCGACCTGGGCGTCGGGGCTGCGGAAGGAAGCGCGGATCAGGAGCGATGCGCGGCTGCGATACTTGGTGAACTTGCGCAGTTCATCGGGATTGTCGATGACGAAGCGGGTCACGCCGAAGCTCAAGGCCGTGCGGATGTCGCTGTCGCGCTTGATCGGATGGGTGTGAATGCAGCGCTCGGGCGCAACCCTCAGGCGCCGCACCAATTCGACTTCGCCATTGGTCGCAAGATCGAAGAAGGCGCCTTCCGAATTCAGCGTTGTGATGAGCGATGCGTGCGGCAGCGGCTTCAAGGCGTAGTGCAGATCAACGCCCGGCAGCGCCGCGACGAGGCGGCGGTATTGTTGACGGATACGTTCGGCATCGATCACGAGCAGGGGGGAGCCGTAGCGGGCCACCAAATGTTGAATCGCCTCTCGCGAGAAAGGATCTAGCTTGGGATCGAGCTCCATGCGCTAGCTGACGCTCAGCTCCAGGGAATCATCGCCCATGCCGCTGGCGCGCTGCAGGCGGTCGAGGATCGCCGCCCACCGCTCATCCTGAGGCAGACTCTGCACGAAAATCTTGACGCAACCAACGCGATCCAAGGTGCGCAAATGGTTGTACAGGTTGTGCGCGTAGGTGTCCGGCTTCTTACCGGCGTTGATCCAGGTCATATGACGCTGGGTTTGCAGCGGCGGGCGCATGGCGAGCACGGCCACTTTCTCGTCCCGCGCCACGATCTCGCCGGCTCGAACCTCGAGATCGTCCGAGGGCACGATTTCGAGCGGTGTCGATGGCGCATAGTGCAATGCCCGATCGCCCGGGACCCGGGGAGCCGTGCCGCCGACCGCCATGGGCCCGATCACCTGCTCGAGCTGCGATCGCGTGACGAACCCCGGCCGCAGCAGCCGCGCCTGGTTGTCGAGGCAGGACACTATGGTGGACTCGAGCCCGATGGGCGAATCGCCGCCGTCCAGGATCACCTTGACGGCATCGCCGAGTTCATCGCGCACATGCTCAGGCTTGGTGGGACTCAGGCGACCATATCGATTGGCGGACGGTGCCGCAATACCGCCGCCAAAGGCATTCAGCAGCTGCTGCGCGATGGGGTGCGAGGGCACGCGAATGCCGATGCTGTCCTGGCCGCCCGTGACGATTTCATTGACGTTTTCCGCCTTGGGCAGAATCAGCGTCAAGGGTCCCGGCCAAAATTTATCCGCCAATGCCTGCGCAACCGGCGGCATATCGGCGACCCAGCGATGCAGGTAGCGCGGATCGTCCAAATGAACGATGACCGGATGATCCGGCGGGCGCCCCTTGACCTCGAAAATCTTGCGCACGGCCGGGGGATTGGACGCATTCGCGCCGACTCCATAGACGGTTTCGGTCGGAAACACGACCAATTCTCCGGCGCGCAATGCTTCGACCGCCGTTTCGATGTCTGTCTGTGTAGCTCGTACCACAGGCTCATGATATCAAGACTGAGATACGAGCAAGGGCTGCTTAAGGTTCAAGGCGTCTGTTTTACAGTTGTTGACTGATTTGTAGCAGGAAGGCGACATTGTAGGAACACCAGATCGAGCCAACGGCCGAACTTGAATCCCACTTCATGAAAATGCCCCACATTGATGAATCCGAGGCTCTGATGCAGCTTGATCGATGCGGCATTGTCGGCGTCGATGCCCGCGATCATGACGTGCTTCTGCATGGCGGCAGCTCGATTCATGAGCTCGGCGACCAGACTACGGCCTATCCCTAGACCGCGGCAATCCGCGCGAACGTGAACACTGTGCTCGACGCTATGGCGGTAGCACGGCCAGGCGCGAAACTCGCCGAAGCTGCCGAAACCCGTGATGCCGGATGCATCCCGCGCGACCATCAGAGGAAAGCCGCTCGCGATTTTCGCGTCGTACCACGCCTCGCCGCGCTCGGCGGTCAACTCAACGTCCGTATATACGGCCGTGGAGTTGCGGATAACCTCGTTGTAGATCGCTAGAATTTCCGGAAGGTCATGACGTGCGGCATAGTTAATCATGCCGATCAATCGAGGTAGGCCGGCGGCTTGGGCAGCGCCTGGAAATCCCGCGGATCGTGCTGCACGATCAGCCGTCTCGAGGTAGGCCGGCGGCTTGGGCAGCGCCTGGAAATCCCGCGGATCGTGCTGCACGATCAGCCGTCCGCGCGTGTTCTTGATGATGGTTTCGATGCGGCTCATCGAGGCGAGGGTGTCCGCGCGATCAGTATTGTAGACCGGCACGCGCTTGAACAGCCGATTGGTTCGCAGATGATATAGATCGCCCGACAGGATGACGGTGCCGCTCTTTTGCAATTTCAGCTTCAGAACCTGATGCCCGGGCGTGTGTCCCGGGGCTCTCAAAATCATGACCCTGCCGTCGCCGAAAACATCATAGTCGCCCTCGATCGTTTCAGTTTTGGCGGTCTTGTACGCGCTCCACGTTTCAGGGAGTACCCCGCCCGGCGGCGGAAGCGTCAGCGCCGCCGCCAGTTCCAACTTGTTCATGATCCAAACCGAGTCGGCGAACTCGTTGGCATTGCCGGTGTGATCCCAATGCAAGTGCGAGAAAGCAATGAAATTGATGCTCTTTGGCGTCAAATTCAAGGATTGCAGCTGGGCGATGAGCGTCACCGGCACGGTGACATGCACGCCCGGTGCGGCGTCGCTTCCCTCCTTGGGATAGTTGTAGTGATCGCCCAGGCCTGCGTCCCACAACAAATCGCCCTTGGGGTGACGGACCAGGAAACACGGCGCGGCGATTTCACCCGGCTTGCCGTCATACTCACCCGTATCCGAGAAGCCACCCATGTCCTTGAAGGTGGCGTGTCCGCAATCGAGCACGTAGAGCCGCAATTCCGGGGCGCGCGCGTTGCAGGGGCCGGCCGCACTCAAGCCCAGAGCCAGGAGGGCCGTCGCCAACCGGGCGCTTAGGTGAGTACTGGCGTTTTTCATGCGACTGGCCCTCCTCGAGCCTCTTATACTAGAACAATGAGCGAGCACGAACACCACCACCCTCACGAACCCCACTCTCACGAGGCCCACGCTCAGCGCGCGCCGAGTCCGATGGAGCTGCGGGTTCGCGCCTTAGAGGCGCTGCTGACGGAAAAGGGCTACATCGACCCTGCGGCTCTCGATGTGCTGATCGATGCGTATCAGACAAAAATCGGGCCCCGCAATGGTGCACGAGTCGTGGCGCGCGCGTGGTGCGACGCTGAATTTCGCCGCTGGCTGCTGGCCGACGCCACGGCGGCCATCGCATCCTTAGGCTACACCGGCCGTCAGGGCGAGCACATGGTGGCGGTCGAGAACACGCCGCAAGTGCACAACCTAGTGGTGTGCACGCTGTGCAGCTGCTACCCCTGGGCGGTGCTGGGGCTTCCGCCGACGTGGTACAAAAGCGCGCCGTATCGGGCGCGCGCCGTGAAAGATCCGCGCGGCGTTCTGAAGGAATTCGGTGTTGAGCTGCCCGAATCGACGCAAATTCGCATTTGGGACTCCACCGCGGAAGTCCGCTATCTGGTATTGCCGCAGCGGCCGGCGGGCTCCGAGGACTTGAGCGAGCAGCAGCTGGCAAATCTCGTCACACGTGACTCGATGATCGGCACGGGTTTGCCGGGCAGCGCCTAAGTGAGCTATCATTTGCCGGGCAGCGCCTAAGTGAGCTATCACTCCAACGCCGATCTCGGGGGGCAGGATGTGCGCGACCCCATCGTGATGGAACCTGAAGGTGAGTTGTTTCACGCTCCGTGGGAGCCGCGGGTCATGGCGCTGGTCGTGGCCATGGGTCCGACGGGATTGTCGAACATCGACATGAATCGCGCGGCGCGCGAGACGCTCCCCAACTACCGCGATCTCAGCTACTACGAGATCTGGCTGGCGGCGCTTGAAAAACTCCTGCTGCAAAAGGGTGTGCTCGGCAACTCGCCTCCTCCACCGAAGCAGGTATTGCGTGCCGGCCTGGTCGCCGCGGCAATCAGCAAGGGCAGTGCGTTCTCGCGAACGCCGACGGGCCCTGCGCGCTATGCGCCGGGACAGCGCGTGCGCACGATCGCCGTTCAACCTGCACACCACACGCGTCTGCCCGCGTATGCGCGCGGCAAGGTAGGCATCGTGGAACGAGTCCATGGTGCGCACGTATTTCCGGATACCAACGCACGCGGCTTGGGCGAAACCCCGCAGTGGCTGTACACCGTGGCCTTCGATGAAAAGGAGCTGTGGGGCGGGCAAATACCCCAGCAGCGCTCCACTATCTCGGTGGATGCCTTCGAACCGTACCTCGAACCGGCATGATGCACGAGGCGCTGGCGGGATTGCCGGGAATGCCGCTGGATGCAGACAGCCCGGTTTTCAACGAGCCCTGGGAGGCTCGAGCCTTTGCCATGGTGCTGGCACTACATGAGCGCGGTTTGTTCACCTGGCCGCAATGGGCCGCGGCGTTGTCGCGCCAGATAACCCAAGCGCAAACCGCAGGAGCTGCCGATCTCGGCGACACCTACTACCAGCATTGGCTGCTGGCGCTCGAATCGCTGGTGATGGATCTGCCCAAGGTTATGGCCGTGCCGCCGCCGTAACTTCCGGCGGATCGAGCGCGGTGCGCGTCCATGTGCCGTCCTCTTGCCGGTTGAGTTCGTAGGCGGGCCAGTAATGCTTGTCGAGCTTCAAGGTAATGACATCCGTCTGGCCGTTCCAACTGATGGTCTTCAGGCGCAATGAGGCTCGATCCGGTTTACCGCTCACGGCTCTGATGAAGGCATCGAGATCAGGTATGGCTTGACCGTTCACTTCCGTGATGCGCCGGCCGGCATACAGACCATAGTGGGTGGCGGGCGAGCCGTAAAAGAAAAACGACACGAACACACCGTAGGGGGCAATTCCGCGTTGCGCCGCCATGGCGCGATGCGGCGCCTGCAGGGTCGCGCCCGCCCAGATGAGCACCCGATCGATGTCGCGGCCGTTCAATGCCACGGTCTTCATATCCAGGGTTTTTTCTGCGCCATTGCGCCACACGGTCACGGAGGCGGTCGGACTCTGCACCGCGCGTTCAACCTCGCGGAAGCGATTCACGACCTTGCCGTCAATCGCAAGCAGCAAGTCGCCGGGCTCGAGCAACGCCGCGGCGGGAGAGCCGGCGACGAGGCGATTGATGCCGAGCACCTGACGGCGCTGCGGATTGTGCTCTGAGAAGCGGCGCACCCACTCGTCCGGCAATCCCAACTCGCGCGCGGCGGCCAAGGACTGCACGTCGAACTCCGCTTCGAAGGAATACAGGGGCCGTCCGTCGGCAACCACACCGATCATCTCGCTGACCAGATCGGCGGGTATGCCGCGATTGATTTGCTCCAGTTCGCGCTGCGATTCGAATGCGAAGCTGGACCAAAGCGCGAGCACATCGCCTTTCTCATCGGTCAGGACGCCGTCGTAATCGCCCGGCGGATTGATCAGGCTGACCGCTTCCAGGTTGCTGTCGCGGAAGCGCAGCGTGCGCGACAAGGGAAATGACACCACATCGACGCTGGAGATCTGAGTTTTCTGCGAGAGGATTTTGGAGTCGGCCCGCTGCCCGACCACCCAGACATCGTCACCCGCACTCAAGGGCCGCGTGACCAGCGTCGCTGCGCGAACCGGCGTGTTGCCGATCGACTTCGGATCGTAGGAGACGACGGCGAGATTGTGCAAGGGATGAATGAACACGACCTTGCCCGGCACTTCGACCGTGCCGGCAAAGGTGATGCGCACATCGCCCATCGCCACCGGCACCGTATTGCGATCGATGGCCACCAAACCGCGCTGCGCGTCCACGATGACGCCGGTCCCGTGATAGTTCTTTTCCGTGACGCCGGACGTTGAATAGGGCATGTCGAAATTCACCATCACCAATGAGGGCGCCAATCGATCGATGCGCACATCGCCGGTCTTTGCAAACTGAGTGGCGGCGGATTTGGCGATGGGTGGCGAGGGTCCGGAACTGATGCCTATGCAGGGCCAGGTTCCCAGGATGTCGTCCCGCTTGCACTCTCGCGCCGGAAACCAGCGCCTGTCCATGCGAATGACCTTGAGTTGAACCGCGCGCGGATCCTCGATGGAGACGTAGCGAACCGGCACTCTCGCGCCATCCGCAAGCTCGGCCAGCGCCGCCGCAAATTCAGCGAGAGTTGTGACCGGCCTGCCGTTGAACGAGCTGATCAAGGCGGCGCGCGGAATGCCGGCGGCGCCAAAGACATATCCCGGATTGGCGATATACACGCCCTTGATGGGCACATTGAAATGCCGCGCCTGCTGATAGGACAGCGTGTGCACCACCGCCTCGCCGAATTCGATGAATTCGTCGGGCGTAATGGCGCTCAAGGACTGAACGTCGAACTCGTGCTGCATCGATTGGCTGCCGCGCTGGACTTCGACTTTCACCCGCTGGCCGACATGATTGTCGAGCACTTCCTCGAGCGAGAAAAACTCAGGTATCGGCTTGCCGTCGACGCCCACCAGAATATCGCCGGGCGCCAAAATCCCGTCGGCACTCGATCCGGGCTGTACGTCGTCAACCACCAGCATGCCGGTCAATTTCGGATACGCCTTGCGCATACCCGCTTCCGTTTCGGAATTGAGGCCGAGGCGCTTCAGCTCATCATAGGGCGTGTACTTGAACACGGTTTCCAGCGTGCCGCGCGGCACAGCCTTGCCTGCATCGATGTATTTCAGCGCGCGAACCACCGCGGTCAGCGGCAGGTAGAAACTCGACGCTGCGCCCGTCGCGCCGCCGGCATTGAGCGCCACCACGCGGCCTTCGATATCGATCACCGGGGAGCCGGACGAGCCTCCCGATGTGCTCGAAGCCGCCTGGAAATAAAAGGTATTGAAGTCGTTGTACTTGCCGTAGCCGTATTCCGGCGCCTCGCGGTCCAGACGCGCCAGCGTGCCGGCGAGAATCGACAGCTGTTCGCCCGCATCGTTGCCGACGACGCGTATTTCGCGGCCGATGACCGCGCCCTGCGGATACAGCGGCAGCTCAGCGGGTTGGATGAAGTGCAGTTTTGCAGGATCGTAGTGATAGATGCCGAAGTCGTGGATCGGATCGCGGTAGACGGGATGCAGCTGCACCTCTTCCCGGTTCAAGAAGATGGCTTGCGCGGTCACCGGCCCTGAGGTTACGACGTGCCGATTGGTCAAAATGAGTCCGCGCTTGGCGTCGATGACAAAGCCGGTGGCCTGCGCGGTGGTGTTCCATTCGGTGTCGAAGGCACGCGTGCTGTCGATTTGAATGGTGACCACGCCGGTCGCGATTCTCTCCAAAGTCTGGGCCCAATTCGCAGGCGTGCCCGGATTACCGGCGACCGGAATGCCGGGGACTGAGACCGGGGCCGGGGTGGCGGCGCGGGTGGGAGCGGCGGAAGCGGCGGAAGTGGCGGAAGTGGCGGACGGAGCGCTGAATGCGGGTGAGACGGACAATGCAAACACGGACAAAAGCAGCGAAATGCGGGACATGCCGATCCTAGAAGCCTTCAATGGCCAGGTTAAATGACGATTATGCCGAAGGATCGGACAAGATCAGGAGGCAGCCGGTTCCTCTCCAGTCAATCCTTTCCACATCAAATCAAGCTGCTTTGCAGCGCGCACGTCGTCCAGGCGACGGACGGGCATTGTATGCGGCGCCAGCTTAAGTTTCTCGGGATCATGGCGCATTTCCTCGCGAATAGAGGCCATCGCATCACAAAACCGGTCCAAGTCCTCTTTGGCCTCCGTCTCCGTGGGCTCGATCAACAAGCATTCGGGTACCAGCAAGGGGAAATAGGTGGTGGGGGCGTGAAAGCCGTAGTCCAGCAATCGCTTCGCAACATCCATTGCAGAGACGTGGTACGCCTTGTTTTCCTGCTTCAGGGTGATGATGAATTCATGGCTGGCGCGACGCTCAGGATAGGCCGCTTCGAAGCCCAAGGCTTGCAGGCGCTTCATCAAGTAATTGGCGTTGAGGGCGGCAAACTCAGCGACTCGCACCATGCCCTCGCGGCCCAACAGCCGCATGTAGATGTAGGCGCGTAAATTCACGCCGGCGTTGCCCATGAAGCCGGACAAGCGGCCGATGGACTGCGGCAGGTCGCGCTCCATCAGCCATCGATAGCGGGCGCCCTCCTTGCCGACGATGGGAAGCGGCAAAAAAGGCTTCAGGCGGGCGCTCACGCCCACCGCGCCGGAGCCGGGCCCGCCGCCGCCGTGCGGGGTGGAGAAGGTCTTGTGCAGATTCATGTGAATGACGTCAAAGCCCATATCGCCGGGGCGCACCTTGCCGAGAATGGCGTTCAAGTTTGCCCCGTCATAGTAAAGAAGGCCGCCGGCATCGTGAACGATGCGTGCAATCTGCACGATCTTGCGTTCGAAGACGCCCAGAGTGGAAGGATTGGTGAGCATGATGCCGGCCGTTGCCGGGCTCACCGCAGCTTTCAGAGCCTCGATCTCGACATCGCCGTTTGCATCGCAGGGAATTTCCTTGACGATGAAACCGCACATGGTCGCGGTGGCAGGATTGGTGCCGTGCGCCGCCTGCGGCACGATGATCTCGGTACGCGCCAGGTCGTTGCGCGCCCGATGGTAGGCGCGAATCATCGCGACCCCCGCGAATTCGCCCTGCGCGCCGGCCATCGGCGTCAAGCTGACCGCCGGCATGCCCGTGATTTCTTGCAGCATCTCCTGAAGTTCGTACATGCACGCCAGAAACCCTTGAGGTTCAGGCCCCAGCGGGTGGCGGCCCAGGAATTCCGGCAGCATCGCGTAGCTGTTGCAGGCCTTCGGGTTGTACTTCATGGTGCACGAACCCAACGGATAGAAATGCGTGTCGATGGAGAAATTCATCTGCGACAGGCGCGTGTAGTGGCGCACCGCCTGCAGCTCGGAGACTTCAGGTAATTTGGCGGGCGTCAAGCGGCGCAGATGCGCGGGTACTTGGGCGGAGCCTGCAACCCGCGGCGGGAACTGCGTGCCGGCGCCGCGTCCCGGCTTGCTCAACTCGAATATCAAGGGTTCGCGCAAATTGAGTTCAGTCATGAATAATTTCCCCTAGGCCGCCGCACGCGATGCGTTCATCACTTCGGCCAATGCCGTGGCATACGACTCGATATCGACGCTGAGTTTGGTTTCGGTCGCACACACGAGCATCGCATGGCCCAATTCCGGATAGCGCTCGCTCAAGTCCAGTCCGCCGAGGATTCCCCGGCGCGAGAGCGCCGCGAGAACCGCCGCGGGCGGGCGATCGAGCTGCAACACGGCTTCGTGGAAATGCGGGGCGGTGAAGGCCCGTTTCACGCCTGCAACCTGGGTCAAGGCCGCGATCAGATCGGCGGTGCGCTGCATGCTGGCCTGCGCGACGGCCTGCAAACCTTGCGGCCCGAGAAGACTCATGTAAATCGTGGCGGCCGTCACCATCAAGCCCTGGTTGGTGCAGATATTGGAGGTCGCCTTGCTGCGGCGTATGTGCTGTTCACGCGCCTGCAGGGTCAAGCTGAAACCCGGCCGCCCTTCCACGTCCACGGTGCGCCCGACGATTCGGCCCGGCATTTGGCGCACGTACTGCATGCGCGTCGCCATGAAACCGAAGTACGGACCGCCCGATGCCAGCGGCACACCCAGCGCCTGCCCCTCGCCGCAGACGATGTCGGCGCCCTGTGCCGCATCCACCTTGGATCCCCACAGTGCCGGCGGCTTCAGCAGCGCCAACGAGGTTGGGTTGACCACCGCAATCAGCATGATCTTGTTCTCGTGCGCCCAATCGGTGAGCGCATCGACCTCCTCCAAGCTGCCGAAGAAATTCGGCTGTTGCACCACCAGAGCCGTAAAGTCCTGGCCGGCGTGGGGTTTGAGCGCCTCGAGCAGCGTACGTCCGGCGGATCGGTCGAAGTCCACCGGCACGAAGTTGATGTCTTGGTTGCCCGCGATGGCCTGCGCCACCTGCGCGTAGGTGGGATTGACCGTTCGCGGCATCAAAATGCGCCGCGATGTCGAGCTGCGATTGGAACGCACCGCCATCAGGCACGCTTCAGCCAGCGCCGAGGCACCGTCGTATAACGACGCGTTCGAAACCTCCATGCCGGTGAGCGCGCACATCATGGATTGGTATTCATAGATCAGCTGCAGCGTGCCCTGGCTCGCCTCAGCTTGGTACGGGGTGTACGCGGAATAAAATTCGCCGCGCGTCGCGATCGCCCACACCGGTGCGGGGATGTGATGTTCATACGCCCCTGCACCGATGAAGTTCAAAGGCCGTCCATCGGTGGCGGCGCGCTCGGTCATGAGCCGCCCGATCTCCATTTCGGACAGGGGAGCCGGCACGTTGAGGACCCCGGCGCGCAGGTCGGCGGGAATCTCCTCGAAAAGATCTTCGATGGAGCGTACGCCGATGACTTCCAGCATGCGCGCGATGTCGTCGGCCGTGTGAGGAATGAATGCCATATGCATCCCTTACTTGGATTCTTCTGCCAGGAAACTTTCGTAGGCACTCGCGCTCATGAGCGAGGACACGGCGGCGGAGCCGGTCGTTTCCAAGCGAAACAGCCAGCCGGCACCATAGGGGTCTTCATTGAGCAGTTCAGGTTTGCCCGCGAGTGCGTCGTTGTTCGCAATGACCTTGCCCGCCAACGGGCTGTACACATCCGACGCGGCCTTGACCGACTCGACCACCGCACAAGCTTCGCCCGCGCTCAATGCGCGGCCGACATCCGGCACCTCGACGAAGACCAGATCGCCAAGCGCGCTTTGCGCATGATCGGTGATGCCGACTTCCAGGGCGCCGTTTTGCCCTTGGCGCACCCACTCGTGGCTCTTGGTGTACTTCAGATCGTTTGGTATTTTGCTGCTCACGTTGGAAACCCCCTAGCTGATATCGATCAATGTCTTGCCATGGCGCACGAACGGCGGTTTGACGATGCGCGCCGCGTGCAATTTGCCGCGAATGTCCACCTGCACCGCCGGCTGTGAAGTCTTCGGCACCCGCGCCAGCGCAATGGAACGATTCAGCGTCGGCGAAAAAGTTCCGCTGGTAACCTCGCCGGAGAGGCCGGCCGTTGTGGCGCCGGCACTTAAGACTTTCTGATGACTGCGCAGCACGCCGCGATCCTCGAGCAGCAGCCCGACGAGCTCGCGCCCGGATTCGCGCTGCGCACGCTCCAGTGCCTCGCGGCCGATGAAATCCCGGTCCTTCGGCTCGAAGGCGACGGTCCATCCTAAGCCGGATTCCAGAGGATGAAAATTCTCATCCATGTCGTTGCCATACAGATTCATGCCGGCTTCCAGACGCAGCGTGTCTCTGGCACCCAAGCCCGCGGGCTTGACGCCCTGCTGCAACAGCCGACCCCACGCATCAGCGGCTTCAGCGGCAGGGATCATGATTTCGAAGCCATCCTCACCCGTATAGCCGGTGCGGGCCACGAACCAGGAGCCGAATGGCGCGCCGAAGAATGGTTTCAATTCGAGCACCGCAACTTGCTGCGGCGGCGGCAGCAGCGCCGCGGTCTTGCGGCGCGCATTGGGACCCTGGACCGCAATCATCGCCAAGTCCTTGCGCGCGACCACAGTGACGTCGAAGTCGATGGCGTGCTTCTGGATCCAAGCCAGGTCCTTGTCGCGGGTTCCGGCATTGACCACCATGCGGTACCAGGTTTCCGACATGTAATAGACGATCAGATCGTCGATCACGCCGCCGCTGGGCAGCAGCATGCAGGAATACAGCGCCTTGCCGAATGATTTGAGGCGGCCGACGTCGTTGGCCAAAAGAAGACTCAAAAACTCGCGCACGCGCCCACCGCTCAAGTCGACGATGCACATGTGCGACACGTCGAACATCCCGGCGTCCCGGCGCACCGCATGGTGCTCCTCGATCTGCGAACCGTAGTGCAGCGGCATATCCCAGCCGCCGAAGTCGACGATCTTGGCGCCCTGCTGGACGTGGGTGTCGTATAAAGGAGTCTTAAGGCCCATCGCAACCTCGTGGAGAACGAACACAGCAGCCTAAGCACCTTCGTGCTTCGCCCCTCTGTCCTTAAGACCTGAGAGATTGCGCGCTTGAGTTAGCGCTGCTCCCCTTCGGTGGATCGCCTGGCGCGACCGCTCTCCAGAGATCGCGAGAGTCTGCCGTTCATGTGCCTGAGCGTTTCCGGGCGGTTGCGCCTTCGGCGGCCCTAGTAAAAGGACTCTCTCCAGACAGCTCTTATCGCGATTGGGGCGGCATGATACAGAAGAGCCTCCAGGGATTGAAGCGCTGATACCTCATATATCTTGACCAAAGGTGGATGCGCAGGGACGGGGCCTCGTGTGGGTGCAGCGCTAGCCGCCGGATTTTTTGGCCGGCCAGCCCATTTTGATCAGCTCCGCGACGATTGAATCGCGATGATCGCCTTGGATCTCGATGATGCCTTTGCGCACGGTGCCGCCCGATCCGCATCGTTTTTTTAGTTT
>Ga0210406_10004745_pt1 | contig 14436 bp, 9 predicted proteins | sample IncBWC30MmetaG_FD_155454 | JGI IMG/M metagenome (GOLD analysis project Ga0210406, IMG submission 155454) | Forest soil microbial communities from Barre Woods Harvard Forest LTER site, Petersham, Massachusetts, United States - Inc-BW-C-30-M | ecosystem: Environmental > Terrestrial > Soil >... | reverse complement strand
GATTGCCCCAAGCATCTGCGCCGCAATATACGGAATGCACTTCCCAAACGATCCCGCACGCACCGCAAACCCCAGTGTCACCGCCGGATTCAAATGCGCGTCGCTGCTTCCGCAAGCGATCGCCGTGAATACCCCCGCCATCACCGCAAACGCCCATCCCGCCGTGATGACCATCCACCCAGCCCCTTCGCTCTTCGTACGCTTTAGCAGCACCCCCGCCACCACTCCATCTCCTAGCAATATCAAGATCATCGTGCCCAGGAATTCCCCCAGGAATGGCGATGTCATTCGTCGTTTCCTCTCCCACGCATTACGCATCCATCCAATCGAACGAGCGCTCGACCGCTTTATTCCATTGCCTGTACAAGCGCTCGCGCCGCCCCTCTTCCATCTTCGGCTCCCATTTGCGGTCCATGGCCCAATTCGCCCGCAACTGCTCCAGCCCCGGAAAGAAACCTACCGCCAGCCCTGCCGCATAGGCCGCGCCCAGCGCCGTCGTCTCCTGAATTACCGGACGCACCACTTCGCGGTTAAGAATATCCGCCTGAAACTGCATCAACAGCTCGTTAACGACCATCCCGCCATCCACCCGCAGCGAAGCCAGCGAAATATGCGCGTCCTTCTCCATTGCCTCCACGATTTCGCGCGTCTGAAACGCAGTAGCCTCTAGAACCGCTCGCGCCAAATGGCCTTTTGTTGCGTACCGCGTCAGCCCCGCAATCACTCCGCGCGCACTCTCTTTCCAATACGGCGCATACAATCCCGAAAACGCCGGCACAAAATAAACGTCGCCGTTGTCTTCCACCGTTCGCGCCAGCGTCTCCACCTCCGAACTCGTCGCAATCATCCCAAGGTTGTCCCGCAGCCACTGCACCAGCGCACCCGTAATCGCCACGCTCCCTTCCAACGCATAGCAAGCTGCCTTTTTGCCAAACTTGTATGCAACGGTCGTAAGCAGTCCGCACGTAGACGCCACCATCCGTTCGCCCGTATTCATCAGCATGAAGCAACCCGTGCCGTAGGTGTTCTTAACCTCGCCCGTGTGAAAGCAAGCCTGCCCCACAAGCGCCGCCTGCTGATCTCCCAGTATTCCCGCGATTGGCACGCCCGAGATCACCGGCAATCTCGCCGCGCCATACTCTTCGCTGCTCGAGCGCACTTCGGGCAGCATCGCGCGAGGAATCTCAAACGCCGCGAGCAGCTCCTCGTCCCAATCAAGCGTCTCCAGGTTCATCAGTTGCGTGCGGCTGGCGTTGGTCACATCCGTAACGTGCGCGCCCCCACGCGGACCACCGGTCAAGTTCCATGCCAGGAACGTATCGATATTTCCGAACAGCCACTCCCCAGCGGCAGCTTTTCCCCGGGCGCCCGGCACATTCTGCAGAATCCAACGCAGCTTAAGCCCACTGAAATACGTACTAAGCGGCAAACCCGTCGTCGCGCGAAAGCGGTCTTGTCCTCCCGACTTGGCAAACGCCGCAACCTCGTCCGCGACCCGCGTATCCTGCCAAACTATGGCGTTTGCCACCGGCCGGCCCGTGTTGCGCTCCCAAACTACCGTCGTCTCTCGCTGGTTGGTAATACCAACCGCCGCCAAATCGGCGGGCTGCAAGCCGCGCTGCTGCAGCGCGGCGGCGATGACTTCGTGGGTGCATCGCAGAATCTCCTCGGCGTTGTGCTCGACCCAACCGGGCGCAGGAAATATCTGCTGATGCTCCTTTTGCGCCCTGGCCACCACCCGCGCATCTTTATCAAACACCATGAAACGCGTGCTCGTCGTGCCTTGGTCGATCGCCCCGATGTACCTTTTCACTTAACGGTCCTCTCCCCGTAACAAGTCAAAATGCGGACGCCCGCGCAGCACGACTCCGGTCTGTATGCTGCCGGATATAAATGGCTTAGCTATGCGATCCCGACCCGCCTCGTCTCACGCGCACCGATGCTATGCGATTTTTCCATTTTAAGCATCTAAGAATAAGGAGAAAAAAATAATTCGATGAACACTAACGTTCGGCCCAACCCGGTGCGTTTGCTTTTTGTTGCTTCTCTTCTAATATTCACATCCTTCACAAACCTTCCAGCTCGCGCCGCCGATGTGACCGTCACTGTCACTGCCGTCGCGAAAAAAGGGGTCCCACCGCCGATCAAAAAGGAAGACGTTCAGGTCTTCCAAGGCAAGGAACATGTCCAAGTCGCGGATTGGCGTGGCGACGGACCTCTATACCTGGCCATCCTCATTGACGACTCGCTTGACACGGAGGCCGCCAGCCAATGGAATGACCTCAGGGCTTTCATCAACGAGCAACCGCCAAACACGTTGGTCGCCGTTGCCTACGCGCGCAACGGCACCGCCATGGTGGCACAAGATTTCACGCAGGATCACGCCTTAGCCGCCAAGGCTCTGCGCATTCCGCAAGGCAGTTTGGGCGCTTTCGCTAGCCCGTTCCTTTCGCTGCAAGACTGGCTCAAGCGTTGGCCCTCCTCCGCCGGCGACCACCGCTCCTCGATCCTCCTGATCTCTTCAGGCATCGACTATTTCCGCGGGGGCTTTGACCCTGTCGACCCCGATCTGGACACCACCATCGAGCACGCGCAAAAGGAAAACGCCAATATTTGGACCATCTATTATCCCGCCGAGGGTCACCTCGGCCGCGGCTTCTTCCGCGCCTTCAATGCGCAATCCAATCTCAGCAGGCTCTCGGAAGAAACCGGCGCCGAATCCTTTTATTTGTCCTTCGACCGGCCGGTGACGCTCAAACCGTACTTCGACGAATTGAACCAGCACTTAAATAATCAATATCTGTTGACCTTTGTGGCGGCCGGTGGCGGAAAGAAAGGGAAGTTTGAACGCGTGCGTGTCGTAACAGAAGTTCCGCACGTACAGTTCCTCACGCCTTCCGAAGTCTTCCTGCCGCCATCGCAATAGCACGCCACAGCCAGAGGCGGCAGTCCGAAAGCGATGGAAACGCGGCACAGGGAATCTACGGGTTTCCGTCCGAGAGCGCTGGAGGCGCGTCAGCGCTGGGTGCACGACAGAACATAATTCGGAGCGCCGTAGGTGCGGCACACATCGTTTGTCGCCCGATTGACCACCCTCGACGCACACCAATTGCAACTGTCACCGCAAGAGAGCACGCCGTCGAAAATCGGCGGGCTCTTTTTATCTATTCGGCCTGACAGCCTATAATCTCTCTCTCTTGGAGAGAGCATTTCGCTCGCATGCCGAAAAATCGCACAACACCCGCTCACACAAAGCTCGTCATCTGCGTTTGGCATCCCTTCACATTTTGGCGTCCGCAACTCATCCTTCCCGAAACATTGCGCCGCCGTTGGCCGGAAATGCGCATTGTGCATTTGCCGGTTTACGATCATTTGCCGGAGGAATTGCCCGACACGGACATTTTCGTCGGCTACTCGCTGCGCCCACAGCAGCTCAAGCTCGCCAAGCAACTAAAGTGGCTGCACTCCACTGCTGCCGGTGTCGCCCAACTCATGTACCCGGAACTGCGCGATTCCGGAATCGTAGTCACAAACCCCAGCGGCATCTTCTCCGTCCCAATGGCCGAACACACCATGGGCCTGCTCGTCGCGCTAGCGCGCAATTTCCCCGATTCCGTGCGCCACCAAGATAATTCTCACTGGGGTCAGCAGGATTTATGGGACAAGCCGCAGCGCCTGACCGAGCTCAACGGCCAGCTCCTTCTGATCGTGGGATACGGCTCGATCGGACGCGAGCTGGCCCGCCGCGCCCACGCCTTCGATATCCGCGTTTGGGGCGTTACGCGTTCCGGAAATGGTGATTCTAGCTATGCTGAGAAAATCGTCGCAGCCGCGCAGCTCGACGAAGTCCTGCCGCAAGCCGATTACGTCGTAATCGCCGCCCCCGAAACTCACGAAACCGCACACCTCATGAACGCCGCGCGCATCGCAAAAATGAAACGCGGCGCCCGCCTCATCAATGTAGGCCGAGGTTCGTTGCTCGATGAAGGAGCCTTGCTAGGCGCACTGCAATCCGGCGCGCTAGCCGGCGCAGCTTTGGACGTAACGGGCATCGAGCCACTCCCTCCAGATAGCCCCTTGTGGAAAGCGCCCAACCTATTCATCACGCCACACACTAGCGCCGTAAGCGACCGCCTCTGGATCAGGCAAGCAGACATCCTCGTGCAATTATTAGAAAGATGGTTCGACGGCCGCGACCTCTTCAACCAAGTCGACCTCTCCCGCGGCTACTGATGTGAATAGCCGCACCAAGCGTGCAGTAACGATGTTTCCAGATTCAAAGAGGCGCACGCACTAAGTACTCTAATGGCAGAGGTTTGGAGAATGCTTCCTGCCGATGCGGTGATTATCAAGGACAAGGGGATCCTGGGCGGAACTCCGGTTTTTCGAGGAACCCGCGTCCCTTTCCAGGCCCTGCTGGACTATTTGGAGGGCGGGCAAAATCTTGAGGAATTCCTCGATGATTTTCCCACCGTAACCCGCGAGGCTGCGGTGGCGGCTCTGGAGCTAGCGAAGTCGACGCTCGTCATGTTGGCTATTGAGTTCTCTCAATCCCCCACGCCGCCCTTGACCGCCGTATACCCTTCACGCGCGTAAACCACCACTTTCTGCTTCTTACCCTTCTGATCCTTCACATCCAGCGGCCCCCCATCCGGCGCCACCAATTCCACCTTAACCTTGTGAAATTTCCCGTCATTTGCTCCGGTTGTGGGCGTGTAGGACAAACTGTACTGGTTGCGTAAGAAAGCCGTTACGCTCTGAAATATTCCAGGTATTTCACCGTCGAACTGCGGAAACCAAGCAAAGCCGCCAGTCATCTGCGCAAACGTCTTGAGCTGATTCTCTCCCTGCAAGTAATTCATGTGTGAACCCATCGAGCCGTGCGACTCCAGAAAGTTTATGTACGGCTTGTCCAGTCCCACACAGAAGATCGTCGTGTCCGTTTGGCGAAGCTGCTTCATCGTTTGATCCAGCGTGTGCTTCGAAAACGTATCCACGCCGGTAGCCAGCAGAAGTATCGCTTTCTTTCCCTTAACATCCTTCAGGCGCTCCGTCGTATCAAGAATCGCGTCAAACACATTCGATTCGCTGAAGCCCGGAAAATAGAGGTGGTAGAGCGCGTTCCGCACTTCCTCTTTGTTCTGCGTGAAATCCACTTCCACGCGCGGCTTCATATCAAAAGTGACCAGCGCCACCCAGTCCTTTTGCTTCAAATTCGGGAAGAACGCATCCGCCCAATACTTCGCTTGGTACGCAAACCAGTCGTAGTAGCCGCGGCTGCTGAACTCCATCAGCATCACGATCGTGATCGGGGCCTCGCTCGACCCGAAGTTGCTGATCGTTTGCGCCACTCCATCGTCCATGATCCGGAAATTCTCTTTCTTAAGGCCAGTCAACAGGTCGCCGTGGTTGGTCGCGGCAATCACGTCCATAGTAACCACCGGCACTTCCACCGCGATGCTAGCCCCAGCCTCTTGCGGTTTCTGTTGAGGGGGCGGCTCAGGTTTGGGTTGCGCTGGTGGGGCGCCCTGTTGTTGGCCGCCCTGCGGCCCTTCCGGAGCCTGCCCACGCGCATGGAGCGCGCTCACGGAAAGGGTCAACGCACCTGCAACAATTAGCCACAAACCACTTGAAAAATTCGCTCTCATGCTAGATCCCTCATTTTACAATCATAAACGGACTTACGCCGGGGCAGCAACGCCCGGCCTCAGAGCGCCTTCAAACGTTACAGATTGCAACCGCTCCTCGCTGCGTGCGGCAAGTTCCTTCCACCCCGCATGTTAGTATGAAGCACATTTGCCTTAGAGCGTTGCTGGTGGGCCAAGTGCCGGCAGGTCAATTGAGCATGGGCCGAATAATCATCACCTGGAAAGTGGAGGACAGCTTTGCTGATTTTGAACCGCGCGACACGCATGCTCTTGCAAGCGATTGCGATTTTCTTGGCATCAGTTCAGCCCCTTGCCGCGCAAGGTATCCCTCCGAACCCGCCTCCCCGGCAGGCCGTTTCTTCTCCTGGTCCTGATACAGCCGCCCTCTCCAGAGAAGCTCTGGTCTGGCTAGCGCAGCTCATTCAAATCAATACGACCAATCCTCCCGGCAACGAGCAAGCGGCCGCAAAATACATCGCTGGCATTTTGGAAAAAGAAGGAATTACTCCAGAAGTTCTGGAAGTCGCCCCAGGCCGCAGTGCCGTCGTCGCCCGCCTGCGCAGTTCCGCGATTTCAGACCCTTCGCGAGCCCTGCTTCTAGTCGCGCACATGGACGTGGTTGGCGCCGAGCGTGCCCGTTGGACCGTGGACCCCTTCGGCGCAGTAATGAAGGACGGCTACATCTATGGCCGCGGCGCCCTCGACGACAAGTCCATGCTGGCCGCAAATCTTGCGACCATCGTCGCGCTGAAGCGTTCGAACGCTCGCCTCAATCGCGACGTGATTTTCCTCGCCACCGACGATGAAGAAGCGGGCGGCGAAGCCAGCATTAGAACGCTGATCGCGAAAAACTGGGATAAGTTTGCCGCCGGCTTCGCGCTGAACGAAGGCGGCGAAGTCGTCGCCAAAAACGGCAAGGTGCAATACGTCGCCGTGCAAGCCAGCGAAAAGGTTTCCGTCAACGTCGCGGTCATCGCTAAGGGCCCGTCCGGTCACGCTTCGATCCCCACGAAAGACAACGCGGTCGTGCACCTTGCCGCCGCGGTCGCGAAAATCGGCACATACTCCGCGCCCGTGCACTTCACCGCCGTCGTGCGTCGCTATTTCGAAGGGCTCGCAGCCATTTCCGACGACGAAATCGCCAAGTGGATGCGTTCTCTCGAAAGCTCCGACCGTGCCGAGCACGCCCAACGCGTAATTGCCGAAACCAATCCTGAGTGGGGCGCCATGATGCGAGACACGATCGCGCCCACCATGCTGTCCGCCGGCGTTCGCGCCAACGTGATTCCCGGCGAAGCCCGCGCCATGCTGAATATCCGCTTGCTGCCCGGAGACACGATCGACGTGCTCCTCGGCGCCCTTACCAAGCTGGTCAACGATCCGCAGGTGCGCTTGGAAGTTCAGCCTAATTCGGGTCTCGCCGCACCAAACTCGTCTCTCGAATCCGATTTCTACGCTGTCATCAATAAAGTCGCTTCCCAGGATTTCGGCGGCGCTCCCGTTCTGCCCTACCAATCGCCTTGGGCCACTGACTCTTCACAGTTGCGTCTGCATAACGTCCAGGCGTATGGCCTGTGGCCGTTTCCGGTCACTGACGAAGACCTAAAGCGCATGCACGGTGATGATGAACGCCTGCCGGTATCATCGTTCAACAAAGGAATCGAAGTGTTACTGCACATCGTCAGCGATTTCGCGGTCACCAAATAAATGGCCTTTCGTCACTCCAAAATTGTCTGCACCATCGGCCCTGCCAGCCGCTCGCCGCGAATTATCGACCGCCTTCTGCGCGCGGGCATGGATGTTGCCCGCCTCAATTTCTCCCACGGCTCGCACGCAAACCACGCCGAGAACATCGCTGCTCTGCGCGCCGCCGCCATGCACCTTCACAAACCGATCGCCATCCTCGCCGACCTGCAAGGTCCCAAGATTCGAACCGGCCCGCTCGCCGGCGGCTCGCCCGTAATTTTGCGCACCGGCCAGAAATTTGTCATCACCACCGCGCGCGTGCTCGGCGATTCCACCCGCGTCAGCACCGTTTTCAAGCCGCTGCCTCGCGAAGTTCACCGCGGCGACCGCATTCTTCTTTCCGATGGATTGATCGAATTGCGTGTGTTGCAAGTGCGCGGCCGCGAAGTGATCTGCGAAGTCGTGAACGGCGGCGCTCTCGGCGAAAACAAAGGAATCAATCTGCCCGGAATAAAATTGCGCGTTCCCGCGCTCACGCCAAAGGACCGCCAGGATCTGCTCTTCGCGCTAAAGCATGGTGCCAACTACATCGCGGTCAGTTTTGTCCGCCGCCCCGAAGATGTCGTGCTCGCAAAAACACTGATACGCCGTGCCGGAAAAGATACGCCGGTAATCGCCAAACTCGAAAAACCCGAAGCCATAGAAAATCTCGACGCTATTTTGCGCGTCGCGGACGGCGTGATGGTCGCGCGCGGCGACTTAGGCGTGGAAATGAATCCGGAACGCGTTCCCGTCGTGCAAAAAACAATTATCAAGCGCGCCCGCGAATTTCGCCGTCCCGTAATCACCGCCACGCAAATGCTCGAATCCATGACGGAAAATCCGCGCCCCACCCGCGCCGAAGCCTCGGACGTGGCCAACGCAATTTTTGACGGCTCCGACGCCGTGATGCTTTCCGCGGAAACTGCTTCCGGAAAATATCCAGTCGAAGCGGTGAGCATCATGGCGCGCATCATCGAGGAAGCGGAAAGCAGCATTGAGGAATTTCCGCGCCCCGCCCCGCAAGAGCGCTTAAAAGTAGCGGAGACTGTCGCCGAATTGGTGTGCCACGCTTCGCGCGAGCTGCACATGAAATTAATCGCGGTGTTCACACACAGCGGGTTTACCGCGCGGCTGATTTCGCGCTATCGGCCCTTGGTTCCCATCGTCGCGTTCTCGCCGGAGGAGGAAACGCGGCGGCGCATGGTGCTGATCTGGGGAGTTCAACCGCAAAAAATTTCGGACGTTCGCAAAGTCGACGGCCTTGCCGCGGTCGCTGAGAAGCGCTTACTCGAAGAGCGGCTAGTGCGCAAAGGCGACGTCATCGGGATCGTCGCGGGAACGCCGATGGGCATTCGCGGCACCACCAATTTTATGAAGTTCCACGTTATCGGCGGCGTGGAATAAGTTCTTCTACTCCATCTTCAAGCTTCACGGTCTAGGACTCGCCTTAACTCTCAGCGCCCGCTTTCAATTGACCCAGCGGTCCGGCCTTGACGGCGGTTCTTTGTGCTTGTTCATGTAGACCTGAAAGCGTTTCTTATTGCGTTGGATCTTCCAGTCGGAAACGCTGTTGCGCACGCTGTATAAAAAAGAGCCGCGGCGCAAATAAACGTAGCCAACCAGCATGCCGCCAAGGTGGCAGATGTGGCTGATGTTGTCTCCGCCAAGCCCGAATGTTCCCAAAAATTCCAGTGCGGTCATGACGATCACGAACGTGCGCATGCTCATCTTGATCGGAATGGGAAACATGACGACCTGGCGATCCGGAAAAAGGATCGCGCACGCGAGCAACACGCCAAAAATCGCGCCGGACGCACCGATCGTTGCAATGTAGGACTCCGGCTGGCCCCAGAAGAACGCGATCTTCACGATGACGTTGATGAGCCCGGCGCCGACGCCCGTGAGGAAGTAATACTGCAAGAAGCGATTGCGGCCCCAGGCCAGCTCCAGTTCACGCCCAAACATGAAGAGCACAAACATATTCGTGAAGATGTGCCAGAAGTTTTCATGCAGGAATAAATAGGTGAAGGGCTGCCAAATGCGCAAACCGGGGAAAACGGCGGAAGGAACGAGTCCGAAATGCCCGATAAACCAGGTGTAAGCAGAAAGCCCGGAAAATGTTTGCAGCAAAACCTCGAAAATAAATACGGCTGCGTTGGCAATCAACAGCCACTGGACCCCTGGCGTGATGAAGAGGTTAAAACTAAACCGGTAGTTTTTGATTCCGGAGCGAGATGCCATGGTTGTTCAAGTCTACGGCTCAGCTACCAAGCAGTCAAAGCCGGTTTTTTGCTCCTAATCCAACTTCTTCCGGGCGAAATAAAACAGCGATGTGGCTAACAGAGCGAACATGATTATGCCGAACAAATTGCTGGTAGCTAATGAGCCGAAAAGCTTAGGGCCGAAGGAAAACAGGTCGGGCCGCCAGGGCAGGCGCAGCACCGAAGTTAGCCACTGAGGTACGCGATTTGATATTTCGGGATCTTGCAGAAGATTGATAATGATGCCGAGTAAGCCGAAGACGCCGCCGGCTGCGATGAGTCCGCTGGAATAGAGCGCACCGGGACTGGCCTCGCTTTCGTCCTTTTTCTTGGTAGTCGCGTCGACGAGCATACGGACGAGGCCTCCTGCAAACATGGCAGCCGTGGTGCCGAGCGGTAGATACGAGCCCGTGGCGAACGCCAGTGAGCGCACGCCAAGAATCTCCACGGCGACAACCAATGCCACGCCCATCAACACCAAACGCCACGGCAGGCGCTGATTCAGAATGCCGCTAATTACGGTGGCCATCAGACGAGCTTGCGGAGCTGGCGCCTTGTCGCTACCGATGCCCTGCGCCCACTGATATTCGATCCGGTGGCTCGCGCCATCGTAAAGATACTCACCATCAGGAATTTCGTGCGATCCCAGCGAATTGATCAGCACGTAGGTTTTGCCTTGATAGGTGAAAGTGTCTCGCTCGACTTTTACGCCGGAAGGCAAAGCCTGAATATTGACTGGAATTTGGGTTGGCAGATATTTCTCCAGCCCTTTATTCATCAAATTGAGTGTCGTACCGATTGCGAAAGTCGAAACCGTGACACCGATCAAGAGTCCCATTTGCTGCCAAAACGGCGTAGCTCCGACGAGATAACCGGTCTTCAGATCCTGCGAGGTGGCGCCGGCAATGGCGGCGGCGATGCAGACCACGCCGCCAATCATCAAGGCAAGTACTTGGTAATTCGGCGCAGTCCAGCCAGCGACGAAGAAGATGGCACACGTAGCCATCAGCGTGGCGATGCTCATGCCGCTGATCGGGTTGGAAGAATTGCCAAGCAGGCCACTGATGCGCGCCGCCACAGTGACAAAGAGAAAGCCAAATACCGCGACAAAGACACCGGCAAACAGGTTCTGCCACCACTTCGTTTCCGCGCCTTGCAGCGGACGAAAGGTCAACAGCACCCACATCATGAAAATGATGACGATCGAGCCGGCGATGACCCAGCGCATGGGCACTTCGCGATCGATGCGGCTCGCGGCAACAGTCTGCCCAGCGCCTTCGGCACGAACATTTTTTAGCCCGGTGCGCAAGGCGGAAATAATCGTGGGCAATGTGCGCAGCAGAGTGATCAATCCCGCAGCGGCGACGGCACCCGCAGCCATGGGCCGAATGTAATTGCTCCAAAGCTGGTCGGGCGTCATTTGGGGGATCGGAATAGTAGAGGGATAAATCGGAACGTTGCCGGCGAGCTGACCGTAAAACTTGATGGCCGGCATTATCACCAGCCAGGAGATGATGCCGCCGGCGAACAGAATGCCGGCTACGCGAGAGCCGATGATGTACCCGACCCCGAGATATTCCGAAGTGATCGCGACACGAAACGAGGCGCCCGGAAACCAAGTCGGCCGATTTTCCGGCTGCGCGGTCCACGCCTGCACCGTGTTCATCAGGAAGGTGTACGCGCCGCCCAGCCCAAGACCCCAAAAAACACGCCCGGCGAAAGAGCCGCCGCGTTCTCCCGCAACGAGCACGTCCGCGCAAGCCGTTCCTTCGGGAAATACCAGGTTGCCGTGTTCTTTTACGATGAGCTGGCGGCGCAGCGGCACCATGAAAAGAACACCAAGCCATCCGCCAAGCAGCGCCAGCGGGAAAATTCTCCAGAACGTAAATTCGGAACCAAAGCCGAGAAAGATCAACGCGGGGATCGTAAACATCACACCGGCGGCGAGCGATTCTCCCGCGGAGCCGGTGGTTTGCACGATATTGTTTTCAAGAATGGTCGAGCGGCCGAACGCACGCAGAATGCTGATGGAGAGAACGGAGATTGGAATGGAAGCGGAGACCGTGAGACCAGCGCGCAGCCCGACGTACACCGTCACTGCGCCAAAGAGCAGGCCGAAAAGAGCGCCAAGTACAACGGCGCGAATCGTGAATTCCTTGAGCGTTTCGTCCGCCGAGATGTACGGGCGAAATTCTCCCGGCGGCGCCGTAGAACTCCACGGACGGTCGGATACTGCCGATGACTTGCTCACACGGACCTCCCTCGCAGCCGGGCAGCCGAGGCCGGCGCGGGGATTATGGACCATTTTGGACTGGCGACGATAGAGGTTCGGAGTTGGTCGCGCAACCACTTCATGCGGGGCGGAGATGCACGAGCTGAACGTGAGGTCATCGGTACGTCACTGAATTGCGGTCGCACTTCGGCGGGAGATCGTCGGAGGACAGCCATGAGTGGCTGTCCCACCGGTACCCACCCCCGGTGTTTGGCAAAAGAGGCTGCAAGCCATTGAAAACAAACGATAGGAGGGTGAAAAAGAGAGCAAAGAGAGAACAAGAGGCGGCAAGCTCTTGTGAACAAACGAGTTCAAAGAAACGGCGCAACACAGAGAGCGCTGAATTCGGAGCACAGAGCGCACAGACGGGAACACCCCCAGGGTTTTGTATGGATGTGCAAACAACGGAGTTGCGGGAGGAGCGATTTGTAAGTTTTTGATTCTAAGGGGGCGTAGGGATTCACCGCCAAGGGCACGGAGAGCACAAAGGTTTGAAGGATGAGAGGCAGGCAGCCGCTGGGAAGCGATTTTCACAATTTACGATAGCACGGAAGTAAATGGATGTCAAGAGTTTATTTATAGGTATACCGTTCGAACGGCGAAAGGCGTCACTCGTAGCGAAGGGCCACGAGTGGATCGACTTGTGTTGCGCGGCGGGCGGGTACGAAACAAGCGACCAAGCCAGTTACGGGTAGGATGGCGACAACTGCAGCAAAGGTCCAGGGATCTGTGGGGGAAACACCCCAAATTTGGCTCGTGAGAAAACGTGTTAATGCGAGGCTTATGACTAAGCCAATGGCCATGCCAGCGGCAATCAGAGCCAGCCCAAGCTTGAGCACCATCCTCAATACGTCGCCACGCTGCGCTCCCAGGGCCATCCGAACACCGATCTCGTGAGCGCGAGTGGAAACGGTGTAGGCCATCAGACCAAATATCCCGACGATCACGAGTAACAGACCAATGCCGGCAAAGGCACCAAGAGTGACGAGGCCGAACTCCGGCGCTGCATAGTCGAATCTCTGAATATAGGTTTCGAGAGAACTTGTGTCTGTCAAAGAAACGCCCGGGTCGACTGACCAGATAGCCTGGTGTACCTCTTTGGCCATCAATTGCGGATCACCCCCGGCTGTCCGCACGAGGATGTTTCCCCCAGGAGTGCCGAACATCGTGTACGGAATATAGGCCTGCGGTGCGGCAGATTCGCGTAGTCCGCGATTTCTAACGCTATTGACAACTCCGACGATCTCGAAATAAGCGTCATGCGGCGCATCCGGAATCAAATCGAATACTTTGAACTTGATTTTTTGGCCGATCGGTTCGATTTCGCCGAAGAAGTGGCGAGCCAGAACTTGGTCGATGATGGCTACCCGTTGTGCCGAAAGTATGTCACGTTCCAAGAACAATCTGCCCCGAAGCAACTGAATTCCGAGACTCTGGAAAAAGCCGTCGCTGCACAAATCAATCTCCACGATGCGTCGGTCGGAATGCGCGCTGGCGGCGGGTACTTCTATTTCGCTACCTGGTCCTCCGTACGGAGGCAGCGAGGCGGTGGTCGTGGCGGCGACTACACCCGGCAATGAAACCACGTTCCGGAGCGCTTGCTGGAAAAATAGTTTTCTCCGGTCCTCCGCCCTGTACGAATCCGTAGGGAAAGCTAATTCTGTAACGAGAACATTCGATGGGCTGAAACCGAGGTCGACGTGGGTGAGCGCAAAGAGGGTACGCGTCATGAGGCCAGTAGCAATCAGCAGCACGATTGACATCGCAACCTCTGCGATGACGAGACCGCCCCGAAGCTTTCCTCCCCGAATGTCTCCGCCCGCCCCTTTACCGCTGCCGGTCAAACGAGAATGCACGTCGCCTCGTAGACCGTAGAAAACGGAAACCAGTCCGCAGAGCAGAGCAGTGAGCATGGTTGCGCCCAAGGCGAATAGAAGCACCGCAGAATTCAGTTTAATTGCTGCCTCTTCCGGAAGCTTCCCGCCGGGAAGAACAGTTAGGAACCCTTTTAGAGCCCAATTGGCGAACAAGCAGCCGACCGAACCGCCACAGGAGGCCAACGCAAAACTGTCCAGGAGAAGTTGCCGAACTAGGCGGCCGCGGCTCGCCCCAAGCGATGCCCGAATCGCAATCTCTTTTTCGCGAGTCGTCGAGCGGGCTAGCAAGAGATTTACAACATTCGAGCAAGTAATAAGAAGAAGCACCGCCACAGCACCAGCCAACGCGTAGAGCATGTTTCTGAAGTTTCCGATAACCACATCGACGTAAGGCCGCGTGACTATCGCGAATTGCGGCGGGTAAAGAACCGGAAAGGCTTTCGCAAGGCGTTGGGCAATGAGGTTCAAATCGTAGGATGCAGCCTGCGGACTGAATCCAGGCCTGAGGCGTCCCAACGGCCACCAGAGGTGCATAGGCTCGGCTGCATTGATGCTTATGCCCGAATCACTCGGATTAGGATTTAACGGAATCCATATGTCCGATCCCTCGGGATCGACTTGGAAGCGGGGAGGCATGATCGCAACGAGGG
>Ga0210406_10004742_pt1 | contig 14439 bp, 8 predicted proteins | sample IncBWC30MmetaG_FD_155454 | JGI IMG/M metagenome (GOLD analysis project Ga0210406, IMG submission 155454) | Forest soil microbial communities from Barre Woods Harvard Forest LTER site, Petersham, Massachusetts, United States - Inc-BW-C-30-M | ecosystem: Environmental > Terrestrial > Soil >... | reverse complement strand
TGTTTCGACCGCGCTGCAAGAAATTCATCAACGCGATCTGCGCGACACCGAGCGCAAAGTTTCTCCGCTGCTGCGTGCGCCTGACGCTATTTTGCTAGATAACACCGCGATGGACGTCGAAGAGACCGCCCGGCTCATCGTTCTGCTGGCACACGATCGAGAGGCCAAGCTAAGCAACGACGCCGGCGCCGTAGCCTGACGCGTACAACCGCTTGGTGAAAAAGCGGCTGCGGTCCGAGCCGCCTGCACCCTCACTAAGTGCCTCAAAATAAAGATGTAACGTTCGAAACCGAAATTATTTTTTAAGTCCGCGCAATTTTTCCTTGACACATTTTCCGTTCTCGTTTACTTTGTGATTACCTCGGTTGCGAGCTGCTGTTTGTCCGCAGTCCTTACTGAGCGTGGAGAGCAATGGATGGCGTCGCATATACAATCTGACCCAATGAAGCGGTTGGGATGGCTTGGCGGCGATCTTTGCTCTTTCCCGCGAGTCTAAGCTAATCCCGTTAAGCCGTTTAAATAGAGTCGAGTAGCCCGGACATGTGCCCCGGGATGGTGAAGTTTACGGTTACTTCGTCTGGCAGGGCCAAAAGGCCTGCGGTTCGAATCCGCTAAGCCCGTAAACGCCAATTCCTCCCGGATTTGTTTGTGTTTATGACTTGGTGAACATTCGGGCCTTGCCGCCATGACGCTAGAGGTGTGTCTGTTCGAAGAGGAGAAAGAAAGGCGTGAAGATATGACCAGGCATTGCAGAAAAGTTTGCGGCGTGGTGAAGGCACGGGTTACTTCGATCACAATCGGTTGTGGGTTCGAATCCCACCGGCAACGAAAGTTGCCGTAGCTCAATGGCAGAGCAGAGACATCCCGAGCTGCTGATTCCCGCCGCAAAAAAATACCGATGTGGTGAAGGTGCGCGTCACTTCGACAAAACAGGGCGCTTCAGGCAACTGGAGAGATGCGGCATCGGAAAACCGCCGGTCTCGCGAGAGGCAATTAGCTCAAAACAAACACGGACCGATCCTTCCCATCGGAGCGCAGACAAAATTCTCCCCGCGAACAACGCCAGGAGACGAACAGATGTCGGCGCGACAAAAGCCGGGATGGTGCGGAGGAGAGCTACTTCGTCTGCGAAACGACGCGGGACTGTAGTTCCGCTACTCTCCTCGATTTTCCTCCCGGTACGAATTTGCGGAAGGAAGACGAAGTTGCGGGTTTCAGGGCTTGTTTTACGAGCTCTGATCGCTGGACGTGGTGAAGGACGGGGTTACTTCGCCTACTAAGCGGGAGGACGTGGGTTCGAATCCCACCTGGCCAAAAATTTCACATGCCACAAGGCTTGTGAGGCTGCGGGCCAGTAGCTCAGAGGTAGAGCGCCTAATGTTCCCTGGCCGTTTGTTCCCGTCCAGCAGTGAATTATTTTCTGCGAGAAAGGAGGAGTTACACAGATGACGAAGATGAACGTATGGAAGCGCATGTTTCCGGCGCGAACGCATGAAGGGGCAGTGGCGCAGCGGATCGATGTGCGGCGCGAGCTGCGGCGTACAGTGCTGAATTGCCTGCTCTGGGAAGACGCCTTCTACGAGAAAGGCAACGACATCGCGAAGCGGATCGCGGAGCTCGTGGCGCGCAACAAGCCCGAGGATGTGGCTGCGCTCGCTTGCGAAGCGCGCGACAAGATGCAGCTTCGTCATGTGCCGCTTTTCCTGGTCCGCGAACTTGCGCGGCGCAAAGGCGCGGGCCGTCTCGTGGCGGAAACGCTCGAGCACGTGATCCAGCGTGCGGACGAACTCGGTGAGTTCGTCGCGCTGTACTGGAAAGCGCGCAAGGAACCGCTCTCCGCCGGTGTGAAGCGCGGTCTGGCCGCAGCGTTCACAAAGTTCGACGCCTACCAACTGGCGAAGTACAACCGCGAAAGCACGGTAACGCTGCGCGATGTGCTGTTCCTTTGCCACGCCAAGCCGAAAAACGCGGGGCAAGCCGCACTCTGGAAAAAGCTCGTCGAGAACACGCTCGAACCTCCCGACACCTGGGAGGTTGCCTTGTCCGCAGGGAAGGACAAGCGCGAGACCTGGGAGCGGCTGCTGCGCGAAAACAAGCTCGGCGGGATGGCCGTGCTGCGCAATCTGCGGCTGATGCTGGCCGCTGGAGTTGCGCCGAAAATGATTGCGGAACGTCTGGAGAAGGGCATTGCCCGCGCTCTGCCGTTCCGCTTCGTGACGGCGGCGCGGCACGCTCCGAAGCTTGAGGAAGCGATCGAAAAGGCCATGCTAAAGGGCATCGTCGGATTCGAAGCGCTGCCAGGAGTGACGGGTCTGGTCGCGGACGTTTCCGGTTCCATGAACTACCGGCTTGCGAAGAAAGGCGAGACCACGCGGATGGATGCAGCCGCGGGCCTGGCAATCCTGCTTCGCGAAAAGGCGGAAGAGTTCCGCATCGCCACGTTTTCCGACACGTGCGTGGCGCTTCCGCCGCGTCGCGGATTCGCTCTGCGAGACGCGATCGTAGGTTCGCAAGCGCACTCTGGAACCTACCTGAAGCGTGCACTGAAGACGCTGCAGGCCTGGAACGACTGGAGCGGCGTGGACCGGCTGATCGTGATTACGGACGAGCAGTCGCACGACGGGATTCTTCCGGCGTGGACCCGCAAGGCCTACGTCATCAACGTCGCGCCCTACAAGAGCGGGATCAGCTATGGAAATGGCTGGACGCACATCGACGGCTGGAGCGAGCGAGTGCTCGACTACATTGCCGCAATCGAAGGCGAGAATGCCGGATAAAACGCGCAAGTACTGCGCTCAATGACAGGGAAGCGCGGGAAGCGAATGCTCCCGCGCTTTTTCTGTATCCAGAGTATTTTTAAATTCGGTTTCTGTATTCGCGAGCAGGCTGCTCGGATTCATTTCGGGAAGAATTCATAAGAAAAATTGTCGCCAGGCGCGCGGACATCGCGCCCTTCTGACTAGCGCATGACCCCAGTCGCGCGCGTGCTGGCTAACAGGAAACAAGCCGGCACGGCTTCTTCTGAATGACCCGCGTGCCGGGCGACGCGTGAGAGCTGATCCTAATCGACTTCATAAGCAAACATCGTTCGATAGACGTTCCCACCGCGCTTCCGTCTCCGCTCTGCGCGAATCCCCGCGGACAACGAAAGCTCGGTCCGACTCTACAGCGCTCAGGCCGGCGTGGACATTGACGCCAGAAATTCTCCGTTGGACTTGGTTTTCGTCAATCGGCTGAGCAACAGTTCCATCGCTTCCACGGTGGAAAGCGGGCTCAAGACTTTGCGCAGCACCCACACCCGGCTGAGCTCGTCGGGTGGAAGAAGCAGTTCGTCCTTACGCGTACCCGAGCGTTGGATATCGATGGCAGGGAAGACGCGCTTGTCGGCGAGCCGGCGGTCCAGATAAATTTCCATGTTGCCAGTACCCTTGAACTCTTCAAAGATGACGTCGTCCATGCGGCTGCCGGTGTCAATCAACGCGGTCGCAATGATGGTCAGCGAGCCGCCTTCTTCCACGTTGCGAGCGGCGGCGAAAAAGCGCCGCGGGCGCTGCAATGCGTTGGCATCGATACCGCCCGAGAGAACCTTGCCCGACGGCGGTGTAACCGCGTTGTAGGCACGTGCCAGACGAGTGATTGAGTCAAGCAACACCACGACGTCGCGCTTGTGTTCGACCAGGCGCTTGGCCTTTTCCAGCACCATTTCCGCCACTTGAATGTGCCGCTGCGGGGCTTCATCGAACGTCGAACTGATCACTTCGCCCTTCACGGTGCGCTGCATATCCGTAACTTCTTCCGGGCGCTCGTCAATCAAAAGCACGATCAACGCGACTTCCGGATGGTTTGTAGTGACGGAATTGGCGATGGATTGCAGCATCATAGTCTTACCGGTGCGCGGCGGCGCGTTGATCAGCCCGCGCTGGCCCTTGCCGATGGGGTTCAATAGATCCAGCACCCGCCCGGTCATATTTTCCTTCGACGTTTCCATTTTCAACCGGCCTTGCGGATAGAGAGGCGTCAGGTTGTCGAAGAAAATCTTATTGCGCGCGACTTCCGGATCTTCGAAGTTGACCGCTTCCACTTTGATCAGAGCGAAGTAGCGCTCGCCGTCTTTCGGAGGCCGTACCTGGCCGGAGACCGTGTCCCCAGTCCGCAGGTCGAACTTGCGAATCTGCGACGGCGAAACATAGATGTCGTCCGGCCCTGGCAAGTAGTTGTATTCCGGCGCGCGCAGAAATCCGAATCCGTCGGGCAGGCATTCGAGGACACCTTCAGAGAAGATAAGCCCGCTCTTCTCGGTTTGTGCGCGGAGGATCTGAAAGATCAACTCCTGCTTGCGCATGCCGCTGGCGCCGGGAACGTTGAGTTCCTTCGCGATCTTTGCCAGGTCGGTGATGTTTTTTTCTTTGAGTTCCGCGAGGCTGATGCTGATTTGATTGTTGGTTTCTGCAGTTTCTTTAGGCATATGTCCTTAACTTCGTAGTGTTTGAGTGTTGAAGAGTTCCTGTAACAAGAGATTGTTGTTTTCTCGGGATCGATTGCCGCGTCTGGCGGCGGATCGTCCTATCCGAGGATTTGCAAGTGCAAACCCCTGAAATCCTGCCCGCCAAAATGGGCAAACCGTGTGATTGGCAACTTTCGCTTCCCGCGGGGAATTCTTTCCTGCACCCGAAGAGGGAACCCCGGGCAATGCGGGAATCGTCAGTTGGTCAAACTCGAGTCTTTCTCGGCTCCGCCGACAAACCCTTCTGCAACCGGAGCAACGGCGGCGTGCTCTAAGGGCACGATCGGCCGCTCAAGCGCGATCTGCAAAACTTCATCCATCGTCTCAACCGGGTGCACTGTCAGGCTTGCGAGGATCTCCTGCGGGATGTCCGGCAGGTCCTTCTCATTGTCCTTCGGAACCAGTATGGTACGCAAGCCCATTCGGTGAGCGGCCAGTAATTTTTCCTTGATGCCGCCGATGGGCAGAACCTTGCCGCGCAGCGTGATTTCGCCGGTCATGGCTACGTCGCAGCGCACCGGAATTCGTGTCAACGCGCTCACAATCGAAGTGCAAATCGTGATACCCGCTGACGGTCCGTCCTTCGGGATTGCGCCTTCGGGAACGTGCAAGTGAATATCCAGCGTCCGGTAAAAATCCTTCGGCAAACCCAGCTGCATGGAACGCGAACGCACATAGCTCATCGCAGCCTGCGCCGACTCCTGCATCACGTCGCCAAGTTTTCCGGTTAGCGTCAGGCGACCTTTGCCCTCCATCAGCGTTGCCTCGGTAGACAGCACCGATCCGCCGACTTCCGTCCACGCCAAGCCGGTCGTGAGTCCGATCTCGTTGTGTTTCTCCAGCCAGAATTCGCGGAACTTCAGAATGCCCAGGTATTCGCCGACGTTCGCCGCCGTAATTTCAACTTTCACGGTCTCCGCGCCGTCGGTGACAACCCGCCGAGCCACTTTGCGCGCTATGTTCTGAATTTCGCGCTCCAGGTTGCGCACTCCCGCCTCATGCGTGTAGTGGCGGATGATGTGCAGCAGCCCTTCATCCTGGAAACTCAAATGATCGTCGCTCAATCCGGTCGCTTCGCGGCCTCTCTTGACCAGGAAGCGCTTCGCGATTTCCAGTTTTTCCTGCTCCGTGTAACCGGCCAGCCGCAGAATTTCCATGCGGTCCTGCAATGGCTGAGGAATCGTATGCAGAACGTTCGCGGTGCACACGAACATGACCTTCGACAAATCGTACTCCACGTCCAGATAATGATCCGTGAATGCGTGATTCAGCTCCGGATCGAGCACTTCCATCAAGGCCGCGGAAGGATCGCCTCTAAAATCCGTGGACATCTTGTCCACTTCGTCCAGCACGAAAATCGGATTCACCGTTCCGGCCTTCTTCATCATTTGAATGATTTGGCCGGGCAGCGCGCCAATGTATGTCCGCCGATGGCCGCGAATTTCCGCCTCATCACGAACTCCGCCGAGCGAAACCCGAACAAACTTACGTCCCGTCGCGTGCCCGATGGACATTGCTAGCGAAGTTTTTCCCACGCCGGGAGGCCCGACGAAGCACAGAATCGATCCCTTGGGATTCTTCACCAGTTGCCGCACTGCAAGGAATTCCAGGATGCGGTCCTTGATTTTTTCCAGGCCAAAATGCTCTTTATTCAATATTTCTTCGGCAGCCTTGATGTCGCGAATTTCCTTCGAACGCTTCTTCCAGGGCACCGCCAGCAGCCAATCCAGATAGTTTCTGCTTACCGTGGATTCCGCGGACATCGGCGGCATCAGTTCCAGCCGCTTCAATTCGGTCAGCGCCTTTTCCTGCACTTCCGGAGACATTCCGGCGCCTTCAATCTTTTTCTTCAACTCGTCGAGTTCGCTTTTCTCGCCGCGGCCAAGTTCTTTTTGAATGGCTTTGAGTTTTTCGTTGAGGTAATACTCTTTCTGCGCCCGCTCCATCTGCCGTTTTACGCGAGTATTGATGTTGCGATCGACATTCAGCTTTTCCAGTTCGATTTCCAGGATGTCGCAAATTCGTGTCAGGCGCTCCAGTGGTTCGGTCGTCTCCAGCAAGTCCTGTTTTTCGTCCACGGGAAGTTGCAGGTTGGCCGCAATCGTGTCGGAAAGCCGCGCTGGATCATCCACCCGCGCCGCCGCTATCATCGTGTCGTAATTCAGGCTCTGCGACAACTTGATGAACTGCTCGTACAGCCCGGTAACTTTCTGCACTAGTTGCTCGACTTGGGGGGAAGGCTCAACGCGCGCGCCCAGCAAGCGCACTGTGGCGCGGAAAAATCCTTCTTCGCCGGTAATCGAGAGCGCCCGCGCTCGTTCGACGCCTTCCACCAGCACTTTGATGTTGCCGTCGGGCAGCTTCACGCTCTGCACGATGTTCGCGAGCGTTCCTACCGCGTAGATTTCTTCCGGCTTCGGATCATCCACGGAAGCATCATGCTGCGTGGAAAGGAAAATCTTTTTATCGCCCGCCAACGCTTCTTCGAGAGCGCGCACGCTGGCTTCCCGTCCCACAATAAACGGCGTCATCTGCTGAGGGAAGATGACCATGTCCCGCACCGGCATCATCGGTACGCGTTTCATTTCCTGTTTTTCGCGATTAAACATTAGTACCTTTGGATCCCCTTGGCAGCCGCTCAGCTCGAGCCGGCAAAACTTATCTGAATGAGTCTCTTGCGGCGGGCGCCCACACGCCGAATCTGCGTGTAGGTTTTGCGCGGTGATCAGCCCGCCTTTTCCAACAAACTCCAGTTAATCTCGTGTCCGCGCACCATTTCCGCGGTCACCACGAAGTCGCGCACTTTCCTCTGCATCGGCAGGTGGTACATCAATTCCAGCATGAGGTCTTCGAGGATCATTCGCAAGCCTCGCGCTCCCACTTTGCGCTGAAGCGCCAACTCCGCCACCGTGTCCAGCGCATCGTCGGTAAACCTGAGCCGCACGTTTTCGAATTCGAACAGCCGCTGGTATTGCTTCAGCAGTGCGTTCTTCGGCTCCGTCAAAATTTTCATCAGCGCGCCCTTGTCCAGGTCGTTCATCACCCCAGCCACCGGCAAGCGCCCTACGAATTCCGGAATCAATCCATAGCGGATCAAGTCGCCGGGTTGCACTTGTTCCAGCAATTCCATATTACGGCGCTGCATTGTCGCGGGCGTCACATCGGTGTGAAAACCCAGCGCCCGCGTTCCCGCGCGCTTCTCGATGATTTTTTCCAGGCCTACGAAAGCTCCGCCACAAATAAACAGAATATTTGTGGTATCTACGGGCGTAAATTCCTGGTGCGGATGCTTGCGGCCGCCCTGCGGCGGCACATTTGCCACCGTGCCTTCCAGAATCTTCAGCAGCGCCTGCTGCACGCCCTCACCGGAAACGTCCCGCGTAATCGAGGGGTTTTCGTCCTTCTTCGCGATCTTGTCGATCTCATCAATATAGATGATGCCTTGCTGCGCTTTCTGTACGTCGCCGTCCGCGGCTTGCAGCAGCTTCAAAATTATATTTTCAACGTCCTCGCCGACGTAGCCGGCTTCGGTCAGCGTGGTCGCATCCACGATCGCAAAGGGAACTTCCAGCATCCGCGAAAGTGTTTGTGCCAGTAAAGTCTTGCCGGTACCAGTCGGCCCGATCAGCAGAATGTTCGACTTGCTCAGCTCGACATCGCCGGGCTGCTTGTTCAGAAAAATCCGCTTGTAATGGTTGTAAACCGCCACCGCCAACTTTTTCTTCGAGCGGTCCTGCCCAATCACATAGCCATCCAGAAATTGTTTGATCTCAGGAGGGCGGGGAAGCCGTTTCGCCGGAGCTGCTGCCTGCTCACGCTTTTCGTCTTCAAGAATCGTCTCACAGACGCTCACACACTCATTGCAGATATACGCGCGCGGATAATCTGAAGGCGAGCTGATCAGCTTCTCAACTTGCTCCTGCGTCTTATGGCAAAAGGAACAGCGCAGCGGCTCATCCGGATTGTACTTTTGTTTCACAGGTGTGAAGGCCTCCGCTCCGCCAGGCTTGCGGTGGAGCTCTTCCATTTCATTCTAGGCCGAATCTGCCTCCGTGCCAAAAACAATCGGCTGCGGCTACTTAACTTTTAGGAACGGCTTTCCAGGTACGTCCCCGGCCAACTCTGGCCCAGCGCAGCCCTGAACTTTACGCCTCAAGCAAAAAACCGTCATTCCGAGCGAAGCGAGGAATCTCTCTTCGATGGCGCACTAGCGGTGCTTGAAAATAATTTCGTCAATCATCCCGTACTCTTTGGCCTGGTCGGGATTCATGATGTAATCGCGTTCAACATCCCTTTCGATTTTTTCCACCGGCTGGCCGCTATGCTTCGACAAAATCTGATTGATCGTCGACCGCATCCGCAAAATCTCTTTGGCATGCAGATCTATATCCGTTGCCTGTCCGCCCAAACCAGACATCCACGGCTGGTGAATCAGCACCCGTGCGTTCGGCAATGCGAACCGTTTCTTCGCCGCTCCGCCAGCCAATAAGACTGCCGCGATCGAAGCCGCCTGGCCCACGCAAGTCGTGACCACATCCGGTTTCACAAACTGCATCGTATCATAGATGGCAAATCCCGCCGTGATCGAGCCGCCCGGCGAATTGATGTACAGCTGAATGTCCCGTTCCGGATCTTCCGCCTGCAAGAAAAGCATTTGCGCGGTAGCCAGATTCGCGACGTGATCGTCAATCGGCGTTCCAATAAAAATGATGTGCTCTTTCAGCAGCCGCGAATAAATGTCATAAGCGCGTTCGCCGCGGCTGGTCTGTTCCACTACCATCGGTACTAGCGTCGTGCCGTAATATACGGGTTCTTCGTAGTTTTTCATTTTTCTCGATAATCCGTTTTTTTCTGGAAGTGGTTTGCTAAGGCTATTGCCGTGATGGGTCAGCTGCCTGACGCCGCAGCCGCGGTACGAACATTGGCATTCTGTGCGAGCCAATCGAGAGTTTTATCGCTCCGCAACTTAGCTTTCATCCTATCCAGCGCTCCCTGCTTTGTCAAACGAGCGCGAATTGCTTCCACCGATTCGCCACTATGGCTGGCCAGGTGTTGCAGCTCGTGGTCCACTTCTTCGTCCGTCGTTTCTATGTTTTCCGTAGACGCGATGCGGTCAATAATCAATTCCGCCTTCACGTCATCCTTGGCTCGGTCTTGCTGGCGTCCACGAAGCGCCGACCAATCCAGATTTACGGCCCTTGGATCCACTCCCTGCTGCGCCAACGACCGCACCATGCGCTCCAGCCGTACATCCATCTGCGATTCCACCAGTGATTCCGGTACCGGGAAATCGTGCAGTTTCACCAATTCCGTGATCACCCGTTCGCGCTGCAAATCCTTCTGTCGGTGATCCCGCTGGTGCACCAGGCTCTCGCGAATCTTCGTCTTTAGCTCTTCCAGAGTCGCCGCGTCGCTCACATCCTTGGCAAATTCGTCGTTCAGCTCCGGCAGCTGCTTTGTTTTGATGCCGGTTATGTCCGCTGCGTAATGAAAGTTCTTTCCCGCCAGTTTTTCGTCGGGATAATCCGCCGGATACTCCACGTCAAATTCCTTGTGGTCCCCGATGTTCGCTCCACGTAGCGCCTCGTTGAACGGTTCCATGGTCTCTTCGGCGCCGACGTGGCACAACACGCTGTCCGCGTTGATTGCTTCGCCGCCATCAGCCGGCGTTCCCAACAGTTTCAATTGCGCGAAATCGCCGTTCTCCACAGTGCGGCCTTCCACGGGAGCAAATGCGGCGGCACGTTCCCGCGTTTCTTCCAGCGCTTTGTTGACGTCTTCGTCCGTGACGTCCATCGGCGGCATTTCGATTTCCAGACCCTTATAGGTGCCCAGCTCGAACTCCGGCAGCACCTCGAACACCGCACGGAACTTCAACGGCTGCCCTTCGTTAAAATCCAACTTGTCCACTTGCGGCTGCGACACCGGACTCAATTTTTGTTCCGCAACAGCCTTTTCCACCCGTTCCGGAACCAGCGATTGCAACACTTCGCCCTTGATATCATCGGCAAACCGCCGCTTGATCAGCGAAACGGGTGCTTTCCCCGGACGGAATCCCGGCACACGAGCAACCCGGGCCAGTTCTTTCGCCACCCGCTCGGTCGCCTTGGTCACCTCTTCGGCGGGAATTTCCAGGTCCAACTCACGCCGGCAAGTTGCTTCAGCCATGCCACTTCCTCTTTTCTACCTTTTTAATTGTGACCGCGAATCGGCCAGCTTAACTTGATTGTCGTTTGATTCCGTTCAGGGCAAATCAGGTATGGACAGGCGAGAAGTTACCCTGCAATCGAACTCCAAGTATAAGGGACGCTCTTAACCCGGTCAATTCAGCTGGCGTCATTGCTGCGCATAGAAACACTGCTGCCGGATGTGACAAAAGGGGGCAGAGCGCCAGTTCGGTCGACGTTTTTCGAGTATGTGGTTTGAGTTTGGCGGTGCCGAGACACTGACCGCGAGATTGCTGATGACCCTCTGTTCGAACAATCCGCCGGTAGACCCGGTGCAGTGCAGATAATCTACCGGAGGGACCGTGACGCTTCCGGTGCCAGATTTTTTTCGATTCGAGTCGCGGAGCGCTTAGGTTTAAGAACTTCACGTTGCCAGTTTCTGGAGGTCTTAGGATCGAGGGCCACGACCTGTTTCATCAGCCAGCGGTCAATGTGGTTGCAAGGCGTTTCTTCTATCAGTCCGCTGCTGCGTTCTTCCCGTGCGCCATCCCGCGAGCTAAATCCGCATGCAACAGACGATGGAAGAGATGTTCACCGGCTTCGCGGCGCACTGAGAGCCGCCCGGCCAAATAAGCGCGTGACGCGAGCCCTTTTTGCACCGCGTCGCAAATTGCCATGTCTTCGTCCTGCACTTTTTCGCTGACCTTGATACTCGCTTGATTTCGTTTCAACGCCTTCTTGCTGACGTCGCTGAAATAGTAGTCAAAGACGACAGCGCACTTGTCCACCGCCAGCGGCAAAACAAGATTCGTGTCCATCACCCCTTCGTAGGCATTGATCATGAAGTTCGGATAAATCCACAAATAAAATGCCCGCCCCTGCCGTGTAGCCGCCACGCCCTTTTCCGATTTCGCATCCGAACTCAGCGGACTCGATTGCAAACACGCTCGCGCAAAATTCTCAATCGTATAGCTGGTGTATTCGATCACGCTGCTCAGTCCTTTGTGCGCATGCGGAACGTGGTAACCGCCATCCAGATAATTGTCCACGTACACTTTCCAGTTGCAATTCAGCGCATAAATTCGGCGATCGAAAAATTGCAATCTTTCCGTCAACTGCAGCGGCGCCACCAGTCCCGGAACATTCGCCAGAAAATCCTTCAGTGATCCCGCCGCTCCATCCAGATTTACAAAAACAAAATTTTCCCAGGCATCTACCGCTACTGGAACCAGCCCATTTTTCGCGCGGTCGAAATCACACACCCCTTCGAACTCCACCATCCCCTTCAGCGCGCCATCATTCCCATAGGTCCATCCGTGATAGGGGCAACGAAATTGCTTCGCGCAACCTTGCGATTCCGTCACCACTGCCGCGGCGTGATGCCGGCACACATTGTAAAACGCGCGCAATACGCCATCTTCTCCGCGCGCCACCACGATTGGCTCGTCGCCAAGTTGCGCCGTGAAAAATTGCCCTTTTTCGCGAACCTGATCGACTCTTCCGGCAACTTGCCAGGTGTGCGCAAACACTTGTTCGTTTTCCAGCCGCGCAATCCGCGCATCGAAATACCACGGCGACGGAATTGTCGATGCCTTCTCCAGTGGATTTTCCGGACGATAAAGTTTCAAAAGTGACTCAACGCTGCGCTCCATAGGCGCTCCTTTGGGTTCTTGCGCGGGACAACGAAAGAGATTCTACATTTTTAGCGATGACCGCGAAGCGGTCAACTCGTTGTGCAATCCACGTGGGAAGGTACGCTCAAGACGAATCGCTCGTGCCGTCAAATCCGTAAGAGCTGAGGACATCTTTTAGAGTGACCATGCCCTCCAATTGGTGCACATCCGCTCGGCTGACCACCGGCAACATATCAAGATGCGCGGCTCCCATCCGGTCCAAAGCCAGACTGAGCGGCTGATCCCCATGCAGATGCGGAAAATGCTTATCGACCAGCTCGGCTAAGCTCTCAGCGGCGTTCCCGTCCTCCATCGCCTTCTTCAACATCGCCAGGCTGAGCACGCCGTGCAAACATTGCTTATCCACGACCAACCACGATTTGGACGCGCTACCTTCGGCCTTCTCAATCGCTGCTTGCACGGTCAGCGACACCTCCAGCGATTCGGTCACCGCCCGCATCGCTAGCGCTACTTGCCGCCGCCCATCCTGCGATCGTGTCTCCGTTGTGGGCAGATGAATGCCATCCTGCTCGGCCAGAACTTCGTAAATCGGCTGCGGCTGGAACCTCGAAGAAATAAATAAGCTGACCAGGTTTGAGATCATCAACGGCACGATGACCGCATAATCCCGCGTCGTCTCGAAAATCATCACCACGGAAGTCATCGGTGCCCGTACGATTCCGGCGAACGCAGTGCCCATGCCGACCAACGCGTACGCTCCCGGTGCCGCCACATGCCCCGGCGAAACCTTTTGCGCCACGGTACCGACAATTCCGCCAAGCATCGCTCCGATGAACAAGCTCGGTCCGAAAATCCCACCTGCATTTCCCGAAGCGTAGCTGACCGTGACGGCGAATAGTTTTAGCACCAGCAGTAGCACCATTAGCTTTAGCGCCATTCCGCCGTTCAGCGAATCGCCAACATACTTGTAGCCGACGCCCAGCGTCTGCGGCACAAACCAGCCCATTGCGCCGACCAACAGTCCTCCGGCAACGGGATGAAACCACCTCGTGTGATACGGAAACTTCAGAAAACGCGCTCGCAAATTCAGCAGAAGCTTCGTAAACACTACCGACACGAGCCCACCCAATACGCCGAGAATCGCGTACGCGCCGAACTCCCAGGGACTCACCAACTGATACTGCGGCACCTTGAACAGCGGATCGTTACCCAACAGCAATCGCAACATCGCCCACGAAGTCGCCGAAGCCAGCACCACTGATCCAAGCACTGGAGCATGCAGATCGCCGACAACTTCTTCCAGCGCAAACAAGACTGCTGCCAGCGGGGTGTTGAACGCCGCTGCGACCGCCGCCGCTGCGCCCACCGGGATGAGCGCCTTCACTTTTTCCGGACTCAGCCCGAGCTTGCGGCCCAGCAGGGATGCAAGCCCCGCCCCAACTTGCATCGACGGCCCTTCGCGACCCAACGGAATACCGCTTGCAAGGGTTGCAGCTGTACAGAAGAATTTACCCAGGACGGTCCCCATCGAAATGTAACCGCCGCGCGCATAGAGTGCGGCCTTCGTTTGCGGCACGCCGCTGCCGCGCGCATCCGGAAAATACTTGAACAGCAAATATCCCATCGTCAGCGAAACCACGATGGGTACCAGCAACCGGCGCCACGGTGCGCCCCCGACAGGATAAATCCGCAGGCCTGCGTGCTCGGTCAGCAATATGAATGCGACCACTATGAGCCCCACAAGCGCGCCGATCACAAGCGTTAAGACTAGAAAAACCTGTTCTTCCCGGCGTTTGAGAAAGGCTATCCAATGGCGCGTGAGGATGTGCCACCATTTTGGCAAAATTGCGTCAACCGCTTGCGCGACCTTGGACATCCGTTTGTAATCTCACTTAAGAACGTTTTTTCGGTCTCATCTACTTTACGCCAAGCACCTTCCATGAGAAGGCCGGTGAGTGTCAAGGCGTTGTTTCATTTTTTCTTTCTTCTTCTTTATTGTCTCTTTTTCCCATTGAGCCAAGCCGCCTCTGTCGCCACCCTTCCATCCGCACTCTTTGGTGAGCGATGGTCGCTCGGTGCAAGTTGGGTGTACTTGATTCAGTAGGTGCTGCTACCTGATTATCGACCTCTGTTC
>Ga0210406_10004741_pt1 | contig 14440 bp, 19 predicted proteins | sample IncBWC30MmetaG_FD_155454 | JGI IMG/M metagenome (GOLD analysis project Ga0210406, IMG submission 155454) | Forest soil microbial communities from Barre Woods Harvard Forest LTER site, Petersham, Massachusetts, United States - Inc-BW-C-30-M | ecosystem: Environmental > Terrestrial > Soil >... | reverse complement strand
AGGCGAACAGAAACCAACACCGCGGGGCCAACATCAGCGCCAATACGTGCGAATTATCACTGGTTTTTCCCTCTTTCCGGCCTTGCTAAGGTCCTGGTGGACCGAACGCGCAACGCAGTGATTCTATCTGCGCAACCGACCGCTCACCGCCTCAGCTCAAGAAGTTGGATATAGCTGCCATTTGAGACAAATCATGCTCAAACATACTTATCCCGGCGCGAATTTGGTCGTCTAGATAGTGTATTGGAGTAGGCTTGGAAACTCGCAGCGGCTTCACATTCTTATATGCCGAGACGAACTTGGAGAGAGCAAAGTCGCTGCGGTGGGCGATGTAGTTTCGAACGCGTTGACATCGGCGTAGCGTTTCTCTGTCCGATCCACTGAGTAAATTGAAGGGCCGGCCGCCGATAAGCAATAGCTCAGACATCTTCTCGGTACGCTCGTACGGTAAGTAGTCTGCATATTCCTTCCCGCCCAGGATAATCTCCTTCACTATTTCCGCTCTATGCTCCAGAAGTCGATTTGAACACCGAACGCGAACACCGTTGAGATTTCTACTCGCCCACTTCACTCTCTTCGTTGCAGGGCCGTGCAATTGGTCCTCAAGAAAGGCCTCGAAGGAGCGTACCGCGACCAAATAGAACCGCTGTATTGCATACTCTCGCGCGTGCCTTTCCGATCTTCCGCCGTGAAGCGCAACAACAACCGCGGCACGCGCGTCGATCAGGCTCGCGACGGTAGACTGAAATCGAGCTTTGGGAGTCATGGTCGGTCGATGGCGTTCTTAACAAATCCAGTCAGAGTAGCTCGATTGCTTTTGCTACCAGGTCGGCTAATAAGAGCGTCCTGAACCGACTCGGGTAGTTTTTCTCTATTGTTGAGTCGGTTGCTGAGATTGATAAGTTTAAGCTTGAGGCCGGCCAACCTATTTTTTGGCTTCACGCCGGTCAGCGAGTTTCCGAGTCCATACGCGATATCATAAAGAGCAGCGACTAAAGCATACAGCATTATTCTACTAGATAGATTAGTGTTTACAAGCTCGTCGTCGTATAATTCGTTAAGCGTCTCAAGCAGCCAGTTTAATCTCTTCTCGATAACATCGCGCTCTTGAAAGTGGGTATCATAATCTGAATAAATACGGTTTATTACTAACTGGCTTTTCTCTGTAACTCCTATCAACAGAAGAATATATAATTCGCTGACGAATTCTACCTCCTGCATTCTAGCAATATCATCTTCACTGAACGTTCCTCAACGTCGCATATATCCAGCGAGGCGAGAGCTGTTTAATAGACAGATTGTACTAATTCGCCAAATAACTCAGCGTTGCGTAACTCTTGCTTATTAAGTCTAGTTCCGGTTGCGTTCATCCGTCGAAATATATCGAGAACTTGAGCATCAGAAGTATCATTTGGAAGAATGTGTGTAGAAAATTGGTAGCTTAGAATTAATTTTTTTGAGCGATCATCCAAATTTGAGAACCGTTTGCCGGCCAATTCGATACTATGGGCGCGTTTCACTGTGAAATCGTCTCGTTCATCGTCATAGTCTAGCAACGCGTTGGAGTCGATGTAAGAAATTATTGTTCGGATCCGCTGCTGGCCATCGACCACCTCGCGAACCGTCTGAAAAGTCTTCATGTCAGTAATTTGTCGCAAAAATATAATCGGGGTCGGGAGCCCGCGTACTATAGTATCGATAAAATAAGACTTCGCCGGTTCCTTCCAGACGGCGCGCCTCTGAAAGCTGGGGCTCAAATTCAGCTGCCCGCTACGCTCCAAGTTACGAAGTCACTAACGGTGAAGAGTGTCCTAGTAACATCAAGGTGCTGCATCTTCCGGCATTTCCAGGAATCAGAGCGGGCAGTTGCTCGCGAAATTAGGCGCGTGACGGCTGTGGGTCGAGTCCTTCGTCTGGGAACGACAAGACCCATGTTCCGTCTCTGCGCGCCGACCAAGGCGTTGTTCGACAAGGCCTGGACGTTGCCCGAAGGTCGCCTCGCATTGATTATGGAGAAGCGGACGATCTCCATCGCCGCGCAGCCGAACCCTCACCGCCTCAGCGCGAGGCAAGTGATGTCGTCGAACTGAGACCGTCCGCGCGCGAACGCTCGCACCGCCGCCTCGATGCGCGCAGTCCATTGCGACGCGCTGGCGCCGTGGCCCTTTTGGACCAGCAAACCTTCGAGGCGATCCTCACCGAACTGGAGCGCGTCCGGGTCCTCAGCTTCGGTCACGCCATCGGTGTAGAGCAAGAAAAGGTCGCCCGGGCGCAATTGAGCCTGGCTAACCATCAACTTCATGGGCTCGAACAGGCCGACCGGCAGGCCGCCAACAGGCAGTGTCTCGACCACGCCGCCGGGGCGGCGGATCAGCCCGGGAAGGTGGCCGCAATTGCAATACTCAAGCGCGCCCGAGCGCGGATCGTAAGCGGCGTATAAGACGGTCGCAAACAGCTGGCCGGCATTGTTATCGACGAGAAAGGCGTTCGCCTTGACGATCGCTCCGGGCAGATCTGGATTCTCCCGCAAATTGATGCGGATGAGAGTCTTGGTAATGCCCATGAATAAAGCGGCGGGCACGCCTTTGCCGCAGACATCGCCGACGCCGATTGCGACGCGCCCGTCGGCGAGGGGCACGAGTTCGAAAAAATCGCCGCCAACGTCGCGCGCTGGTGTCATCGACGCCCAAACGTCGAGGCGGGCTTCTTCGGCGAAATCCTTAACTCTGGGAAGAAGCGCGCGCTGAATGACCGCCGCGCTCGCCATTTCGTCATCGCGCTGACGGCGCAGAATGAGTTGCTCGGCCATGCGCCCGAAGGTCTGCCCGAAGTCGGCAAGGCCCGGGATCGGATTGCGCAACTCCTCAAGCAGCGCGGGATCGAGCTCATGGCGCTCGAGCGCGCCGAGCGCCTCGGTGTAAAGGCTGACCGCACCATTGAACTTGCGCAGGCGCTCGCCCATCCGGGCGATGACGTCGATAAGCAAGGACGGTGTCGCGCGTGCGACCTCGACCAGGGCAGAGCGTCCGAAGCGCAGAGCGGTGACGGGCGTGTGGGCGCGTGCGGTCGCGCTGCGCGGCAATTGCGCCAGCGACCCCAGTTCGCCGACCAGCGAAGGAGCATGAAGGGTCGAAATGGGAATGGCGCCACGAGCGCTGTCGGCGGTGACCGTCACCTCCCCCTCCAGGATCAGCATTGCGTAATCGCTGGGTTCGCCCTGCACCATGAGGACGGCGTCGGGGTCAAACGCCTCGAGTTCGGCGGCTTCGATCAGGAGTGCGAGGTTATCGTCGGACAGCTCACGGAACGCGCTCGCCGCCCGAATGGCGGCCCGCAGCTCCGGGGAATCTTTCATGTCATCATGGGGCGCTCAACGTGTCCGGGCGCGCGTTGGCGTTGCGGCCCGCGTCGAATTCTAGCACGAGTCGGTTCATGCCTTCAAAGCGGCTATAGCTCATGCGGCGGGAGAATTTTTGCATCAGCCCCGTGCCATAGCCGCCGATGTCGAAATCTTGGGTCGGCCCGTTGATCCGTTTGGCCGGGGCTATTGTCGGATCGAACGGCGCGCCGTCGTCGGCGAACTCGACGATCACGCCGTGGGGCTCAGCGCATACTGAGATGGTGGCGCGATTGGCGTGGCCATGCGTGACGGCGTTGAGAAACACCTCTTCGAGGCAAAGACCAATGGCGAATTCAGCCTCTTCACCAAGTCCCATGTCGCTCGCCTGACGGGCGACCCAGTTCTCAGCCTCCGAGGCGGCCTCGACTGTAGCGGGAAAGTCGCGCGAGCAGAACGGAGGCCGAAGCTCGCTCATGCTTTCTTGGCCGAAAAGGCGGCAAGCCTCTCCTGGAGCGCACGGGCGGCAGTGTCATAGTCGGGGTAAAGTCCTGCGACTTCGTTGAAGCCGGTCGTGCGCAGAACCTTTTCAACGCTCTCGCTGGCTCCGCAGACCGCCATTTCAGCGCCTCGCCGAAGAAGCGTCTTGGCGCTCAGCATCAGCGTGCGAATCCCGAGCGACGCAAGGAACGAAACCTTGGAAAGGTCGACAACCAGAGCCTTGCTGCTCTTCGCCAGCTCCTCAAACCGGGAATCGACTTCCTGCGCGCCTTGAATGTCAAAGCGTCCGTCGAGCACGACGTGAGTCACCTCATCGTCGTCCTGGATGACTTTCATATCCATGCGCGCACCGTCCCAGCGTCTCTGTGTCGCGCACTATACGTAAGCACCGTTCGTGACGGTTTGGCGACAACCGGGAGGCTTGAACTATTGGGCCTGATCCGAGAGCGCAGCCCGCGGCGCGGACAAACGAACGCTCACGCCCCGCCATCTCGAAAGCTAATCCTCGGAGATAAGCTGAAACCAGATGATGGCGATCGCGAACAGAGCAAGCGCGACGATCAGCGAACCAAGCGCATGCGTGAGATGCACGTGATCGGAGCCGACTTCGAATCCGGGGAGGAAGTTTGGAAGGCCGCCGGCGGGCGTGAGCCAGTAAACCAGCGCGATGCCGATGAAAACGATGCCGATAATGCCGATAATCCATGGCACTGGCTTAGTCATGGTCCGGGTCTAGCCGAGGCCTGGGCCAGCAGCAAGAGGCAATCTCTTTCTGTGGCTTTCATCGGTGCGGGGTTCAGCCGAAGCCAACTCCGACCGCGCTCGGCGCGAGGCGGATGAGCCGCGAATCCTCCACCCCAGCCTGCCGGTGCTTGACCGCTTCGCGGTAGACGGGGTCGCGGATCATGGCGACGAAGGCTGCGACTCTCGGGTACTGGGCGATGAAGCAGAGGTCCCAGCGCTCCTCCGTTGGACCGATCAGCATCTGCTCGAAGGCGCCGCGCCAGACGATCGATCCCCCGAGGCGCGAGAAAACCGGCTCGCTCTCCCGCCCGTAAGCCGCATAGGCCTCAGCCCCGGTCGCGCGACGCCCGTCCGGATAGGCCGCTCGAGCGCGCAATTTGACCAGATTGAGCATATGGATTGGACCGGGCCGGTCGTCGGCGCGAAAGGCGGCGAAGGCCTCCTTAGTCGGGTCGACGTAGCCGGCCATGCGACCTCCTTTTCGGCGGGCGATCCGCCGAACGGGGCGCCAAGCCTACGAGGTCTACAACGACACGCGTCAGGGCCAAACCAAAAACGCGCGCGGTTTAGCGAGTACCCGTCGGTCGGAAATCCGCCACGCGCGCGGGCGAGGTTGACGATGCATCGGCGCTGACCGCGTCATAACCGAGAACCGAGCCGAAATTGCTCGGCGCGAGGCCCGCATATCCAACGGTCGCCGTCACCGCGGCGGCGGTGCTTTTGAGAGCCACAGTGGGCGTCCCGGCTCCGCGGGGAGCGTGGTCGAGGAAGACCACATCGGCCACTTGACCAGCGAGGACATCGTTGGTGATGTCCGGCTGCCGCGCAACCGCCTCCGCGGCGGCGACTGAGGCCGCGTCCGTCGCTTGTTGGACCCGACCCCTGAAGTGGGACACCTTAGCGTAGTCAGCGGTTACAGCGAGAGCCAGCACTGCGAGCGGCATCGCTGCGGCGCAGGCGACCGCTCCCGCACCTTCGGAATGCGGGCGGCTGAACATCCGCGAAAACCGGCCGGCGGAGACCCGTCCAAACATCACAATCTCCTCAACCAAGCCATGAGAAGCTGGCGCCAATCAACCCGGAGCGCGCCGGATTGTTCCCTTTGGAGTGTAAGGCAAGAGATTATCCGATTGATTGAGAAAGATGGTAAAGTAGAGCGTCAGAATAATTCGAGACTCGATTAGATCTTTGGCAAGGATGCCTTGCGGCTTGGCCGGACAATTCGGAGCGCGTGTGCGGAAGCCGATTGCTCCCCGCCGTGACGATAATACGTATCTAAAACGAGATATCGCGAGAGTTCCTTATTTTTCTCGTGAGTCCGATTGATTCTTTTACCAAAAGTCTATAGAATTACTCAATTAATAACCGATGATCGTCGGTATTGGGTCGAGGCTCTGCAATGTCCGAAGCAACACTCCCCCTCCGGGCGGCGGCTCCGCCTCGGTTCAGCGAGGACCTGGTCGCCGTCGGGCTGGGCCTTGTCGTCTTCCTGCTGGCTTTGGGGTCACTGGCCGGCGCTGATGCGCTCGGTTGGCTGGTGACGACGTCAGTCTGGACCAACCCGTCGTTGGCGCTGGCGCCGGTTTCCAAGGCCTACGCAAACCTCGGCGGCGCGGGCTCGCTCCTGGCGACGTACGTTGTCCTGACCGCTGTCCTGTCCGCCGCCGCCTATCTGCTCCGCGATGACGTCAAGCGGTTCGCCGTGGCCTTCACTGGCGTGTTCGTGATCGCCTATGCGAGCTGGTTCATCGGCTCTTGGGCGTATCTTGCCGCGGTCACCCGGGCCGATCAGGCCAAGTTCGGCGTCTCGTGGTCGCTCAAGCTCACGAACGAGGGCGGCTACATCGTTGCGCTTCTCGCTGGCCTCGTGATCGCGAACGCCTTCCCGGCTTTCGCTGAGCGGCTCAGGAGCGCGGTCCGCCCTGAACTTTATATCAAGATCGCGATCGTCATCCTTGGCGCGTTCATCGCGGTCACCATGGCGAGCAAGCTCACGCTGGCGTCGTCGCTGATGCTCCGCGGGCTCGCCGCCATCGTCGAGGCCTACCTGATTTATTGGCCGATCGTTTATCTGATCGCACGCAAGGGTTTCGGCTTCAGCCGCGAATGGGCGGCGCCGCTTGCCTCCGGCGTTTCGATTTGTGGCGTCGCGGCGGCTATCGCAACCGGCGGCGCGATCCGCGCCCGTCCCCAGGTGCCGATCCTCGTGTCATCGCTGGTCGTCGTTTTCGCGGTGATCGAAGTGCTGATCCTGCCGTTCATCGCGCAAACGTTCATGTCGCGCGAGCCGCTGGTCGCAGCAGCGTGGATGGGGCTTGCGGTGAAAACCGACGGCGCGGCGCTTGCGGCGGGCGGCATCACACAATCGCTCATTCAGGCCAAGACGGCGGCCGAGGGAATCGCCTATCAGCCAGGCTGGATGCTGACCGTGACGGCGACCGTGAAGGTGTTCATCGACGTCTTCATCGGCGTCTGGGCTTTCATCCTCGCCTACATCTGGACCAATCACATCAATCCCCGCGCGGGAGCTCAGAAGGCGAGACTCGGCGAAATCTGGGAGCGATTCCCGAAGTTCATCCTCGGCTTCGTCGCGACCTTCCTCATCACTCTGGCGCTCGCGTTGGGGACGACAGCGGGCTCGTCCGGCCAGCTCACCGCGGCGGTCGGCGAAGCCAACGTGCTGCGCGTGATCTTCTTCGTGCTGACCTTCTTCTCGATCGGGGTCATGTCGAACTTCCGCCAGCTCTGGCAGGAAGGATTCGGGAAGCTCGCGGCGGTCTATCTGGTGTCGTTGTTTGGCTTCGTCGTCTGGGTTGGGTTTGTCATTTCGTGGCTCTTCTTCGCCGGCGTCAAACCGCCGCTCGCGTCCTGATTGAGGAAACTTCCGATGCCCAAACCCGATTTGCGCGAAGCAACGAGCGCCTACGAGCCGCTGCTGCCGATCGAGAAAAAACTGATCGGCTGGAGCCTGGGGGCAGGCCTCGCGCTGCTTGCGCTGCTCGTTGTCGTCAACCACTTCGTGCCGCTCAACTAGAGCGCCCGACTTCGGCCTTCAATCTGCGCGATGAGGGGGCGCCGACTCGAGGCGCTTCGAAGACTCATGCTGATGACCGACTGGAACCCGACTCTCTACTCGAAATTCGAGGCCGAGCGTATACGCGCGGCGCGCGACTTGCTGTCGCGCATTCCGCTTCTCTCTGCGAGCCGCATCTATGATCTGGGTTGTGGTCCCGGCAACAGCGCAGAATTGCTCCTCCAGCGCTTTACGAACGCAAGACTCGTTGGCCTCGACACGTCCGACGCCATGCTTGCGCATGCGCGCGTGCGCGCGCCGCGCGCTCACTTCCTCAAGCAGGACATCGCAGATTGGGCGCCCGAGGATCAGCCGGACCTCGTCTTCGCCAACGCCACGCTGCAATTCCTGCCTGATCACGATCGGCTGTTTCCGCGCCTGATGTCCTATCTTGCGCCGGGCGGGGCGCTCGCGGCGCAAATGCCGAACACGGCGAACGAAGCCTCGCACGCGCTCATGCGCATGGTCGCGGCCGATGGACCCTGGTCATCGCGCCTGGTGCCGATCGCAAAGACCCAACCCCTCATCGCCGGTTACGACGACTATTACGATTGGCTCAGGCCTTACGCTTCGCGGGTCGACGTCTGGATGACAACCTACGTTCATCCGCTCGACGGACCGCATAGCATTGCCGATTGGTTCGCCGGCTCGACCCTGCAGCCGTTCCTGGAGCGGCTCGGCGACGACGAGCGCTGTGAATTTCTGGCGCGCTACCGCACCGGCCTCAAGGAGGCCTATCCAGTCCAGTCTGACGGCCGAACTCTGTTCGCCTACCCCCGGCTTTTCATCGTCGCCGTGAAGGCGGCGGCGGCGTAAGGCGCGTAACGAGCGAAAGACTCGAATGCGATCTCATCCTGCGCGGATGATCATGATCGCGATTCGCTAAGCGGACCTTTGGCCTAATAGATGACCTGCTGTTAGCCTCTACGTCGCAGCAGGATGCTCTATGCCAACAGTCTCGGAATACAGAAACGAGCATTTCGCTGGCGTCGAAGCGCTTTGGCGAGAGGCGTTCGCAAACGACGCTCCGTGGAACAAAGCTTCGACCGCCATTGCAGAAAAAATGCGCTTTCAGCCGGACTTGATGTTAGTCGCGCTCGAAGGGCTGCTCGTTGTTGGCTCGGTGATGGCTGGATACGAAGGACATAGGGGTTGGATTTCCCGAGTCGCCGTTCTCCGAGCGCATCGGCACAAAAGAATTGGACAAGCGCTGCTCTTAGAAGCTGAAAAGCGTCTGGCGGCGCTCGGCTGCATCAAGATCAATCTGCAAATCCTTGAGACCGACTCGGCCGTCGTGCGGTTGTATGAGGAAGCCGGGTATGAGGTCGAACCGCGCGTCAGTATGGGCAAACGTCTGCCGTCCAAGGTCTGAAGCGATCGAAACGGGTCTCCGCACCGCGCGAAAATCTTGAAACCTTGCAGCGCAGCTTCCGCTTTGGATCGAAGCGGCAGCCCAATCGGGTTTTGACCCCTAATAGCTAAACCCCCGCGAGATCGGCGGCTTCGACCTGCTTTGGTTGGCTCACCTCGACTGTGACCTCCATACCCAACTCGTCGCCAGCAGCGCCGAAATAGGCGCCTGTCAGGGGCGCCGCCTGGGCGGGATTGCGCGCGACTGCGACACGGATGAGATCCTTGCTGCCGACCAACCCATTCGTAGGGTCGAACTCGACCCAGCCGGCGCCCGGCAGATAGATCTGGCACCAGGCGTGCGTCGCCCCGCCGCCCAGCCGAACGGGCTCGTCCTCCCCCTTCGGAACATAGACATAGCCGGAGACGAAACGCGCAGCGACGCCAAGCGCGCGCGCCGCCTCAATCATCAGGACCGCGAAATCGCGGCAAGAGCCGCGGCGTCGTTCCAAGGTCTGGAGCGGCGTCTGAACCCCGGCCGCCTCGCGCCGCTCGTAAGAGAACCCTTCCTTGATCGCGTAAGTCATTGTCATCAGAAGATGGCTCGTCGGGATCGTGGCCCCCGACGAGACGAATTGGCGCACCCAGCGGTCAATGTCCCCGGCAGGATCGCTGTATAGACGCTCCATCGCCCGAGCGACGTCGGGCAATTCCTCGGGAGCGTAGGAAAAGGGAAAGAACTGCGCCCGCGGGTCGATCTCGCCGCCCGGTTGGTCGTCTTCGATCCGCTCGACGGTAAAGCGGTTCTCGACTCGGAGCGACGTCCAAGAGCCAGAGAAAGAGGCGACGGCGACGCAATTGTCGAAGGTGTCATACAGCCAGCGCAGCCGCCTGGGCTCGGGCTCGATGTCGAGTTCCGACGACAGGAGTCGCTGATCGTGCCCGTCGCGCGGGCGCATCATCATGCGGTGATCGCCAAATTCGACCGGCCGCTTATAGCGGTAGGTCGTCAGATGGCGGACGTTCAAAATGGCCCTGCCGGCCTGCATTTGACGCTCTCGATTCGCCGTTAAGGCCCCTCGCGATTCGGTCGAATCGCCATTCGCTCTCAGTATATGTTGATTTCGCGTACTTTTTCACGAAGAGTCGGTTCGACTTTTTCGCGATCCGCGCTTTGGGAGCCTACACAATATGTTGTGCGCCAGCGCCCTCGCACGTCAAGGGCGCTTGGCGCCGTCGACCGTTTACCCAAACAGGCCGTGCACAAACCATTTCGGCCGCATCGTCTCGCGACCCCACAGGCCCTCGCGATAAAGCCAGAAGCGTCGGCCTTCCGAATCCTCGGCGCGGAAATAGTCGCGCGTCGGCATGCCGGCGTGTCGCCACCAGGGCGCGGCGATGCGCTCCGGCCCCTCGATGGCCGTGACATCATGCAGGACGCGCCGCCAGCGGAAGCGCAAAGGGGGGCCATCGGGCACTTCGGCCAGGGCCTCGATCGGCTCCGGGCGGGCGAAGAGGCGCAAAGGCCGCGCCGGGGCGCCACCAGTAACCGCCTCGGGCTCCTCGCCGCGCACTCGCGCCTGTCCAAGCGTCGCCGGCGCAGACGCCTCGGCCTGTTCAGGCAGATGCGCATCGATAAGCTCGCGCCGCGTCACCGCGCGGGCCCCGAGCCGTGCGGAGAGTCGATCGAGAAGCTCGGCCAGCGAGCGGGCGCGTTCGGCCTCGTGCGCGCGCTCGAGTTCGGCTTCAGAGGGCGCGAGCGGCTCGGCCGTGAGGCAAGCGAGGCGCATGAGGTCGACGCCATAGCCGGCGTCGATGGCGTCCTCGTTCGGACTCGCCAGCCGCTCGGCGATGAGCCGCACGATCGCGCGCGCTTCGTTGAGCGGCCGGGAGGCGCCGATGCGGATGCGGCGCATTGCGCCATCGACGCGGTAGAGACTGAGCTCGATCCGCCGCGCGCCCTTGGCCTGCCGCTCCAACAGCACGACGAGATCGTCGGCGAGCTTGCGCAACTGAACCTCGATCGCCTCCACCGTCTGTATGGGCGAAGCAAACTGCCGCTCGGCGCAGAAATCCGGCGGCCTGAAGCGCGGCGCGATCGACGAGCGCTCGAGGCCTTTGAGCGCGTCGAGCCGCGCCATCGGAACGGCGCCGAACCGCGCCGTGATCGGTGCCCGCGGCCTCAACGCGATGTCGCCGATGCGTCTCAAGCCGGCTCGCGCCATGTCGGCGATGGTTTTCTCGTCGACGCCGAGCGCAGCAAGCGGCAGATCGTGAAAGAGCTTGACGAACGCCTTCTCGCTCAATGGCTCGGGCGCGGTTCTTACGCGCGAAAACCGCGCCAGCGCCCAGGCCGCGCGCGGATTGCTGGCGGCGCCGATGGCGACGGTGATTCCTTGCGCGGAAAGCCGCGCCCGACAGTCCTCGATCAGCGTCGCTTCGCCCTCGAACAGATGGGCGACGCTGGAAATGTCGAGCATCAGCCCGTCGCGCCCATCAAGCGCGGCAAGCGGGGTGTAGCGGGAGCACCAATCGCAGAGGCGCGTCAGAAGCTGCGCCTCTTCAAGAGGCTCAGCCTCGACCACGATGAGAGCGGGAAAGCGGGCGCGCGCGTCGGGAAGCGAAAGGCCCAGGCTCAATCCGAGCCTCGCAGCCTGAGCGTCGACACAGACCAGCCTTTGCGCATTGTCGACCTTGGCGACCGCGACAAGCGGCGCCGCCCTGTCAACGCCGCCGAGCCGCCGCGCGCGATCGGTCGCCAGACGCGGCAGCCAGAGGGAGAGAAATCGCCTGGTCGTCAACGCCCATGCCCCCGAAAGTCATGTCTTTGAAAGTCATGTCCTGGCTTCGCCATTCGAGACGGATGACGCGCCCCGGGTCGAAAGCCTGAAAAGGCGCCTCGGGGCCCGCACGCGCGAGGCGCGCCTTGATGAGCCGCGCCCCGCAGGCGAAGGGCCCGGGCAGGTCAGGGCCAGCCGCCGCCGGGATTGTGGCGCTGGGGGCAGCGGCGATCTCAAAGCGCGTCTCGGCGGCGCTGGAGAGGCGCTCCGCCTGGCCATAGGCGCTGGCCAGGACCAGAAGCCCGGGGACCTTGCCTTTTCGCGCGGCGAGCAAGAGGCGCCGCGAGGCGGCGAGGGTATAGCCCTTGAGGCTCCAGATCTCGCCAACGACCACGGCCGGCGCGCCACATTTGAGCGCCTCCTCGATTGCCCAGAAGGCCAAAGCCGCGTCGGGAGCGCGCACGAACACGAGACGGCTCAAGAGAAGGCCGTGGGCGACGAGGCCCGGCCCATAAAGCGCGCCTGACTCGTCAGCGGCGAAGCCTTCGCCAATGACGAGCGCCGAGGCCGGCCGCTTACTCAAGAACCGCGCAGCGAGCGCCAGTGCAAAGCCCATCGCCGCCGCCCCGTCCGCCGGCTGAGCGGGCGCGATCTCATGCAGGGCGTCGTCTGCGAGCCCGCCGCTAAGCGCAGAATCGAATGCGCGCGCAAACGGCAAGCGCCGCGCGGGCCGCTCGCTTGGCCGGCTGGCCTCCGCCTCGATCTCAGCGATGGCGCGCCTGAGACGCGCCATCCCCTCCGCTCTGCCGCCTGGCGACATTCGGTCCGCGTCCTATTGTTCGCTATTTGTTCTTGTTTTTGGACCGAACTGGCGAGGGAGTCAAGGACGGGGAGTGTCTCGGTTACGGGGCCGCTAACAGGCGTCTCCACATAATTGGCGCGCTGTGAATCATCTATTTTACTGATATAAGCTTGAATATGGTCCGAAATCCCGCCTGGACGCGAGATGAACTCATTCTCGCACTCGAACTTTACATGCGCCACCGTGATCGCCTACCGGACAGTGATCACCTTGAAATCGCTGAACTCTCACAAACCCTCAATTCGCTTTTTGGTAGCACAGCTAGAGACGCAGCGATCTTTAGAAACGCAAATGGCGTCTACATGAAGCTTGCTAATTTCCGCGCTGTCGATCCCAGACATACCTCGCAAGGGAAGCGTGGGCTATCGAGAGGAGGCCACGCAACCGAGCAAATCTGGGACGAGTTTTCAGCCCAACCTGAGCAATTAAAGGCCGCCGCCTCTACAATTCGAAGAACGGCTCTCTGACATTATGACGGCGCGAGCGTTCACGTCGGCGGGGCGCTTCTCGCCTTTAGGTCCGGTTGGCATTAGGATTTCTTCGCCGCAGGAGTGATTTCGGTGAAGCCGACACGTCGCCCCTCTATGTCCTCAATCCAAGCTTTGAATCCCTTAGTCTCAAAATCGGCGCGCATCTCTATGGCTTTCGCCCATATATCAACGAGAGTGGCGGACACCGCGCCGTCCGCTCCTTTTTTCTTCACGTACCACGTCATCCAGTAACTCCGCGCGCCGGGCTTCCCCCTAAGCATAGCACGGGAGATCGGGACGCCGCGAGCGCTCGTCAAGCCCATCAATTTTCAAACTGAGACACTACCGAGTCGTTGGAAAGCATCTCGGTTTCTGAGACGCTACTGTCGGCAAGATCCGGAAGAGCGGTTTGAGTCGTATCCCATACGACATCGAGGTTAACGTCGAAGTACCCGTGGGCGACGCGATTGCGCATCCCTCTCATGCCGCGCCAAGGTATCTCGGGATGGTCAGCGATGAATTCGCTATGCTTGTCCATAATCCTGGCGGCGGCCTCGCCGATGATGACGAGGCTTATCACCACGGCTTGCTGGGTGCGCTTATCGGCTAAGAAATCCTCCTTGCTCATTCCATCGACGAAATGGCGCGCGTCGTTTGTTGCTGTCCAAATCTGATCAGATAGTCGCCGAGCCGGCTCAAGCTCATATCGGTTGAGAATCGGCGAGAATGGTTTCCCAAAGCTTCGGCGGCAGATCGCCGGGGGTTAACAGGTCTACGGAAACGCCAAGCAAGTCCTCCAACTCGACTTGAAGGGCGCCAAGATCGAACAGGGTCGCTCCCGGCAACGCGTCGACGAGGATGTCGAGATCGCTTTCCTCCTCATCGGCGCCGTGCGCCACTGAGCCGAAGACCCGCGGATTCGCCGAGCGGAACCGCTCGGCCGCTTCACGAACCGAAACTCGATGAAGTCTGAGTGCGTCAGACGGCTTCAAAAGCACTCTCCACGACGGACCGGGCCGCGCTCGTCCTTTTGGAGCATGGCGCTCGAAATCACGAAAATCAAACACCGGCTCGACCCGCCGGAATCCTCGTCTCACCCCGTCTCCAAATCGCCTGGTTGGGGTGGGGCGAGCGGCGTGAACAGGCAGCGGTCGGGTTTCAGGTCGATGAGCGGCGTCCCATCGAGGCAGTCGAGACCCCTGACCAGGAGCGTCGACCCCCTCCGCTCAACCAGACCGACCAGCGCCGTGCCGATCGGGTTCGGGCGAACGGGCGAGCGCAGCGAAAACGTGCCGCGCGTCGCGCCATCGTCGGCCGGACTTT
>Ga0210406_10004740_pt1 | contig 14441 bp, 12 predicted proteins | sample IncBWC30MmetaG_FD_155454 | JGI IMG/M metagenome (GOLD analysis project Ga0210406, IMG submission 155454) | Forest soil microbial communities from Barre Woods Harvard Forest LTER site, Petersham, Massachusetts, United States - Inc-BW-C-30-M | ecosystem: Environmental > Terrestrial > Soil >... | reverse complement strand
GGCCTTTTGCGCCGTGTAACCCATGAGCGTTTGCAAAAACTGAGGAAGAAGGACGGTTGAACTGAAGAGAACGGCGCCAAGCACGAACATCATGAGATTGCAGCTTGCAAAATTAAACTGTTTGAACAGATGGACATCCACGATGGGTTCCTTGTGGCGCCACTCCCAGATAACGAGGGACACCAAACCCACGGCGGCAAGAATGATCAGTGTGGTAATGAACCGCGACCCGAACCAATCGTCCTCTTGTCCTTTATCAAGCGCCACCTGGAGAGCGCCTACACCGACGGCGAGCAGGCCAAACCCAATGTAGTCGAATTTCGCAATGTTAGCTTTCAGACGGGACAAGTAGGGTGGATCTTCGAGTAGCTGAGAAACCAGCAAGACGGCCAGAATTCCCACGGGAACGTTGATATAAAAAATCCAGCGCCAGGAATAGTTATCGGTAATCCAGCCGCCCAGCGTGGGACCAATGGCGGGGCCACAAATGACCGTGATTCCGTACAACGCAAAGGCCAACCCGCGTTTCTCCGGCGGGAAAGTGTCGGCCAGGATGGCCTGCGTCATCGGCTGCAGTCCTCCACCGAAGGCCCCCTGCAGCACTCGGAAAAGAAGCAGCAGTCCCAGGCTCGGCGCGACGCCGCACAAAAACGAGCTGGCTGTAAAAAATGCGACGCACATCAGAAAGAAACGCTTGCGTCCGAGCCAGCCAACGAGGAAGCCGCTGATCGGAAGCACAACGGCGTTCGACACCAGGTAACTGGTCAAGACCCAGGTGCTCTCATCATTGCTCGCGCCCATGCTGCCCGCAATGTGCGGAAGGGCCACGTTCGCTATGCTGGTATCGAGCGCCTCCATGAACGCAGCCAGCGAAACCGCGACGCCGATGATCCATGGGTTGACCTTCGGCTGCCACGTCGGTTGCTCAGCCGCGAGAGACGCCGCTGTACTCATCGCACCCTCACGTCTGGCACGACGGACAATCCCGGCTTTAACATTCCCTCCGCATTGAAAGCCTCTCCTGCGGTGCGATCGAAATCGATCCGCACCGGCACCCTCTGCACGACCTTCACGTAGTTGCCCGTCGCGTTTTCCGGAGGCAGCAGACTAAAAACCGACCCTGTGCCACCACCCAAGTTGGTCACGTGTCCGTACCACGCGCGACCGTAGGCATCCACCTTGATTTTCACGCTTTGCCCAGGCCGCATGTGCTCGAGCTGCGTTTCCTTGAAATTGGCCGTGACCCAAACATCATCGAGCGGCACAACGTCTAAAAGCTCCTGGCCGACATTCACGTTCTGGCCGACTTCGACGTTTCTCTTGCCGATGATTCCTGTAACCGGAGACCGAATGATGGCGTAGCTCAGATTCAATTGTGCTTGCGCGAATTGCGCCTTTCGTTGCGACGTCTGCGCATCGGCTGCTAGTGCATTGGCGCGCATCAGTGAGATCTGGTCGGGCGCGGTCTCAGCAGTCTTCAAGTCGTTTTTGGCCTGCAGAAGTTTCCCTTGTGCTTGCTGCACGGCCTCTTCGGCGGCGTGGACGCCGGCCTGTGCTGAGTCGACCGCCGCTCGGTTTGCGGTTGCCCCGGCGACCGCCTGATCGTACTGCTGGCGGGAGATATCTTCTTTCGCGACGAGCTGCTTGGCGCGTTCGAGGTCTGCATCACTCTTGACAGCATTGGCCCCGGCCTGCGTCAGCGCAGCCTTAGCCGATTCGTAGTTTTGCTCGGCTGCCCGGAGTCCGGCTTCAGCGTTAACCACCGCAGTTTTCGCTGAATCCAGATTGCTGTAGACCGTTATGGAGGTAATCGGCACGCTCCAATGCGAACTCGCGGCCGTGGCCAGGGCATTCGTCACATTCGCTTGCGCTTGTTCCGCCGCGATCTTGTAGTCCTCAGGATCAATCGTGACAAGCACATCGCCGGCATGAACAAGCTGGCCTTCAATAACGTGCACCTCCTGGATGTGCCCGCTGATTCGGGCACTCAGGGGCATAACATGTCCGTCTATCTGCGCATCGTCGGTGTCTTCGTAACGAAAAGCATTCCAGGCGAAATAGGCGGCTATGATGGCAACCACGATCACAGCCGAAATCACGAACACTTTCTTGCGCCGGCTTGTTGACGGTTTGTCGGTTCCCTCTTTCGACGGCGAACCGGCTTTATCGTCCGCAAGATTGATTGTCAGCTTTTCATCGGGGTCCATAGTTTGCGTACCATTCTTGTTCGGCATTACTTTGCTCCTAGATAGTGTTCGTAGCTCGTGCGTGCCACTCCGAGGGCCCGCGCCAGCGAAAGTTTGGAGAAATTGTGGTTGTAGAGGCTGGTTATGAATTGATCGTTAGCGCTGGCGAGAGCCTGCTCGGCCTGCACCACTTCCACGCTGTCGGTCACTCCGGAAGTGAAGCGGTCTCTGGACCGAGTTAGGCTCTCATTGGCAAGTTCGACATTTTGCCTGGCGACCTCCACCTGCTCTTTCGCGGCATTGAGATTGAGGAGAGCTGTGCGAACATCCTGGTCGATTTGTCCGCGAATGTTTTCCGCCTCGGCTTTCCGCTGCCGTAATTCAGCCTCCGCCTGCGTGATGTCGCCTTTGATCCGTCCGCCGGTGAAAAGCGGAACCCTGATTCCAGCCTGAAACGTGAAATCTCCATGCGAGTGGCCAAATGTTGACCCAATATCGCCGTAGTCACCATTCACAGCCACGGTGGGGTACCGTTCTCCTCTCGCAGCCGAAAGCGTCTGCGCAGCAGCTTTTTGAGAATCGAGAGCTGAGCGAAAATCGCTGCGCGACTTGTACGCAATTTGCAACGCATCATCTACGTTGAGCGGATTGATGTCGGAATAAGGAAGGGTGTCGGCCAGTTCAAACGGTTGCCCGAGCGGCAGTCCGATCGCACGCCCAAGGGCTAGTTTTGCAACTTCAAACTTGTTGCGTGCGATGCTTAGGTTGTATTCCTCCGTGTGCAACTGAACTGCTGTGCGTGTTGCCTCGATTCGTGGGGCCGTACCCGCCTGCACCTGATCGACTGCCCGATCGTAAAGAGCTCTCGCATTCTGTACCTGGGCTTCCTGCGCCTTAATTCGAGAGTCTGCCTCGATGATCTGCAAATAGGCGCTGCCGACCGTGAGCGTGACCACGTCGAGGATGTCCTGATAACTGAGTTGCGCGGCCTGTTCGGCTGTGCGCGCCGAGCGAAACCGCTGGATGGACTCAAAACTGAAGAGTGTTTGGCTGATGCTTCCGTCAACCGAGCTATAACCGAATGGTCCAACGACGGTGGGAATTCCCTGGAGTTTCAGCCCGCCCAATCCAAAGGTCGCGAGGTTCAATTGCTGGACGTTCTCCGAAGCGCCTGCGCTTACCTGCGGCAGCAGATTGCTAAGCGCTAGTAGCCGCTGACCGCGAGCAATCTGTGCGTTTTGTCCGCTTTCGATCGCTCCGAGGTTGTATCGCAACGCCATGTTGATAGTGTCCCGGAGAGTCAACCTCTGAACTTGATCGCTGGCTGGGCCGCTCGGCACGCTTCCCGTGACCGCAGTGTTCTGCGCTTTCGCGCTTGTGCCGCCAATGAGGAGCGCGAATACTGCCACAGCAGCCGCAAGGAAAAATCCGCTAAGCCGGTTGAGGAACGAGCTTTTGACTTTGGTGGTCAACTGCTCAAAAACGCCTTTGACGTAAACACCCGTGGCAATGCATTCCGCTCCAAAGCGTACGGCGAATGCTGTTACCACAGCCGCAAGGAAAAATCCGCTGAGCCGGTTGAGGAATGAGCGTTTGCGTTTGGTGTTCAATTGCTCAAGAACATGTTTGCTGTAGACGCCAGTGGCAACGCATTGCGCTCCTTCCCTCACCAACACGCGCAGGAGCCGCTCGCCGCTTTTGTCGATGAACGTGATTTCGTTCAGGTCCACGATGCAGGCTCGCTGGTTATCTCTGCGGTGTTTCTTTTTCCAGCAGTCCCGGAGTTCGCGAAACCACGGAGCAGTAAGCCGTCCCTGAAGAATCCATCTCTCTTCTGAAGGCGTTTCACTAAAGCTGATCTTCAACATGCTGTTTTCCTCACAGGCCAGACACATTGCAAAGGCGATGTTGCGGAATGTGCCCGGCGGTATCCCCCAAACCTGTAGTGTTTTTTCCATGCGCCGGATTGGGCTTCATATAGCGGCGCAATTTTTCTTGTAACTTCTTTCTCGCATGGAAGAGCCGCGCTTTGACGGCCGCGACCGAGACACCCATACGCCGGGCAGTTTCCTCAGTCGATAGCTCTGCGAGTTCCCGCAACTCGATTGCTTTCCGCATTCCCGGCCGCAAATTCCCAAGCGTCTTGGACAGAATTTGCGCTCTCTCCCGCCGCAGGTAGCTGGCTTCGGGGTCGGGACTTGAATCGGGCATTTCCAGACTGGCTGCGTATCCTTCGGCCTCGCTGTAATCGTCGGCCGACACCTCGCGCAGCGCGCGGCCATGGCGCAGTAACATCAGGGATTCGTTGATAGCGATCCGCGTTAACCAGGTGGAGAAGGAGGATTTCCCTTCGAACCTGTGCAAATAGACGAAAGCCTTCTGGAAGCTTTGCTGGACTATGTCTTCGGCGTCCTCCCGGACATGTGCGTATCGCAGCACAACACCAAAAATCCTTTTCCGGTGACGTTTGAAGAGAGTTTCAAATGCCTGTTCGTCTCCGTTCTTGGCGGCAACGACGAGCATTTGTTCCGCTGCAGGATCAGTCAGGCAAGCAATAGTTGGTTCGTTGTAGTTCATAGCGGGCCTCCCGATCAGCTATGTGCCAGCGAAAGGCGTGCCCAGAGTCTTGAACACTGCCTCGCCGCTACATGCGGAATAAAGGCAAGACCCGCGCCAAACCTGCAAAACCGTAAGTCGCTGAATCTTCAGCAGGAGATTGAGCGGAAGTCGAAAGTGTCGAAGCCAAGGGAGTTGAAACTGTTGAAACAGTCGAAGGTGTTGACGTGACGCGAATGGCTGCGAGGAAAGGGAGGCTGAGACTCTGGATCAGCATATCGGGGTTCGAATTCCGGGGGGCTTTGCAACTATCTGCGGCCAAAATGCTCCGGTCCCGTTCATTCCGGGATGCCGAGATCCCACCGGTCATTTTCTGGAGTCATCGAGCCAGGAATCTGCAGAGTGGTGGAACATGATAAACGATCAAAACCGCGAATGGACCGAGAGTCCAAAACACCAGGAGTCCTGAGCTCAACAGGACTACGATCTCGTGCACATCCCTTCCATGCACAAAACGCGCACGAGATTAATTTTTCACATCAGGCACCTGGCCAACTTCCGGTGACACGTGTGATTGTCCCGGCGTCCCACGATCCAAACATAATCATTGTTGCCAGCCGCCACCCAGCGCTTGGTAGAGCTGTACAAGGGCAAGACGCTCGTTAAGCTGCGCCTGGACGAGGTTCAGTTCCGCCGAGAAATAGTTCGTCTCGTTGGTCAACACTTGAAAATGACTCGCGCCGCCGTGTTGATAGAGGACCAGCGAGAGCCGGTCCGACCGTTCAGCTGCCTGGGGGAGCAGTTCCTGCTGCTCGCGGAACTGGCGATCCTTCTGACACGCGATGAGTGAGTTCGATACCTGTTCGAGTGCGTTCTGAACCGTCTGCTGGTAGGACAGCACTGCCTCTTGCCATTGCGCTCGGCTCAGCTTGAGTCCCGAGCGGAGGGCTCCGCCTTCAAAGACCGGCTGCGCCACACCGAGGGCACCGTACCAGGTCTGTGAGGGTGCGCTGATGAACCGATTCAGCGCGTTGCTTTCCAGCCCTCCCGTCCCGGTGAGAGAGATGTTAGGAAAGAAGGAAGCTTTGGCGACACCGATTTGCGCGTTGGCTGCGACGATGATTTCTTCCGCCTGGCGGATGTCCGGGCGCCGCTCGAGCAATTCTGAGGGCAGGCCGGCGGGAACGGCCTCGGGCACGTGTTGCTCCGTAAGCGCGCGGCCGCAGGGAATAGAGCCGGGATTTTCGCCCAGCAGGATGCTGAGGAGTCTCAAAACCTCGAATCAGCCGCTGCGATCCTGGCATTCAGAGCGCCCCTTCGATATTTGCCGCGGTAGGTTTCTCCTCTCACGATTTCGGGCGCGGAACGCTTTATTGCGGAGTTGCAGGCTATCTGCCCAAGAATGTAATTCGTGTATATGCCGCTGGCGGCGAATCGCGCTCCATCTCTGGCAAGCAAGCTCAACACCCGCTCACCGTTCATGTCGACGAACGTGATTTCGTGGAGGTCCACACGGCAGGCGCGTTGAGCATCGGTGCGGTGGTTCTTCTTTCAACAGGCTTCAAGCTCGGCCACCCAGGGATCGGTAAGCTGACCATGCAAAATCCACCTCTCTTCCGCAGGTGTTTCACTGAAATTGATCTTCAACATGCTATTTCCCTTAGAGCGCGTGAGCGGGAGGAGTCCTGCGAGGCCCACTGCGTTGCTGCCTTCGTTCGTACCGGCGCAATGACGGAGGAAATTACGGAACACGACGGCAACCACGATTGTTGTGATACCCATCTCATTAGTCTTTCGGGGCCTCGCCGTTGCTCTTGTTGTACTTTCCCTGGAGCTCACGTTCCGCCTGCAGCCACTCGTCCAAGTAGTTGTCCAGGTCGCAACCGTGATCGCCACGTTCGATGTGAATCTCAAGCGCCCGCCGATGGATTTCGTCCAAGGTGGGCACGTTCTTACCTATTTCTTCCGGAACGTCGGACTCGACACCTCTCGGCCGCGTGTTCTGAGCATTCCTGGCCACATTTTGCGCTTTCATGTCCTTTTCTCCGTACCTGTGTGTTCTTTGATCTCAACCGGCCGGCTCCGGTCCCCAAATCCCAAGTCGGGACAATCGGGACCCTGACCAATGGGCGGTCTCGCCGTTTTAGAAACGAATGACAATCCTGGCGGAGAGCTGAGCGCGTCGTCGCACCGGAACATAGAGTTGCCCAAACTCAGCTCCCTTGTGACTTCTACTTCTGTTTGGGTGGGTAGTTCTTCATTAGTTTCGCCATGGCCTTGTCCAGGTTTTTCATGTTCTTTTCGTGGTTTGAACCGGGGTCAATTGTCTTGGTCGCGCGCCCGGTCCAGACGAGCTGTTTCGTTCCGGGGTCATACATATCAAGAACTAGAGTGCCGACACTGATCGTCGAACTAGTCCACGATCCCGTGCCCATCCCGAAGGCTCGTGAACCAAAGGCATCCCATTGTGTTTCCTGACTGACGGCGGTTTGGTAGCCGATATAAAGATCAGCCGTGTCGCTATCGGTTTTGGTCAACCCTTTCGACGCCAATTGTGAGTCCACAGACTGCTTAATTTCCGCGTCCATAATCTGGTCCGGATGAGCAGCGCGGGTGTTCACCCATGTATACGTTCGATATTTCGAGAAATCTGTTCCCGGCATAAAGTTGTAGCGCACGTCTTGCGCCGTCAACGTCCCCGCTGTTACCAATAGCAATGCTGCGACCAGTGCCGATGAAAAGAACTTACCGTTTTGTCTTACTCGCATTTTGTTCAGCTTCGTCTTACTCCACAGAGTTCTTGTTGTACTTTTTCCCGGAGCTCGCGTTCCGCCTGCAGCCAGTCGTCCAGGTCGCAACCGTGAATTCCGCGCCGTTGCATATAGATCTCGAATGCTCGTTGCCGGATCTCTTCTGGGGATGACGAACTCCTTCTTCCCCGTTCTGCGTTGTCTGATGGGAATACGCTCGGCCTGCACCCGGCATTCCTTGCAGCATCCCGTTTCATTGCTTCGTTGCTCCTTGAAAAAATTCTTCTTCCATTTCTGAATCCTCCCGGTCAAAGCTTTGCGCCAGGAGTCCCGGCGGGGGCAGCCGGGACTTCGTGGCGACTCGCGCGGTATCGCCGTTCAGAACGACAAGCGATGTCCGCGAAGGCTAAGTGCGCTGTCGCACGGGATCGAGAGCCCCATCCAAAGCCGCCTGCGAAAACGCGATTCACCTGCGATACTTGGTGCGAGTGAACCCTTCTGGACCGATCAAGCAGAGAAAAACCATAATCGTTACTGCACCGATCAATAGAAACGTGACCATTTGGGACCTCCTCTCGCACCGGTCTTAATTTCACGCGCAGGTCAGGCGATTCTATGAATTCAGTTTGAAGTGCACCTGCACTTGCAACTCAACCGACACCGGCTGCCCGTACAAGGTAGTCGGCTCATACTTCCACAGCAGCACGGCCTTGAGCGCCGCATCCATGAGCAACGGGTGTCCGCTCACCACGTGCGCCTGGACGACATTCCCGTGTTCATCAATCACCGCATCCACAACCACCGTGCCCCAAATGTGCGTCTCACGCGCCAGCGGCGGATACACCGGATCCGCGGAATACGTCTGGCGCGGCGGTTTAACCCCTGAGCCAACTCGCACTACTTTCTGCACCGGCCGCGAAGCTGGAGGGGGCGTCGGCACAGCCGTTCCCGTTGGTCCCGAAAGACCTCCAAGTACTCCGCCAATCACTCCGCCCGGAACACCCCCTGGAACACCAGCACCTTCCAACTCAGGAGCCGTTTGGGAGACGTTGTCCGAGCTTGAGAGAACGTTCTTCGGAGTCGCAGTAGGCGCCGTCAGGTTTTGTAACGAGTAGTTCAGCTTTGCGTTTGGGCGCGTAACATGCGGAGCGGCTGGGTGTCCCGCCGGCGCCGCTGGCGGTGCCAAGGGCGGTGGTGGGGCTACCAACATCGTTTCGTGGAATTCACTTGGGCGAATTGTTCTCGTGGTGTAGAGCGGCACGATAATCAGCACTGCGACGATCACGATGTGAAATGTCATGGCGCCGAACCACTTCAAAGGGCTCCTGCGCGTCTGTTGTGTTGTAGGCATCTCGAGCAAGGCATTCAGAAACACGTCGTTTTTCATTGTCGGAGCGAGACGGAGCGATCCTGCAGCTTTTCTTGCGGGCCCGTCTGGCATGGAATCAAGGATCGAAAACCGATGAGTAGCCATAGCTGCTCCTAAGAACTGCACGAGTCGCTTCGCACATCTGGTCTTGCTTTGTGGGCCGGGCTCTTGCGCATACGAACCACGGTGCCTCGCTGTTCGAACGAGACCTCGTCCATCACCAACTTCATGATGTGGATTCCGCGTCCGTGATCCGCTTCAAGATTCTCGACAGTCAGAGGATCAGGAATGGTGCGCGGATCGAACCCTTGACCCTGGTCTCTAACGATTAGGGAGATTCCCACCCCGACCTTGCAGCGGCAGCGGACGTGAACTAACTTGTGGACATCCAGCCGATTGCCATGAACGACTGCGTTATTCAGAGCTTCCCGGAGCGCCAATTCGACGGCGGGCTCCTCGCCCGTGATGCAATGCGACCCTTCGATGAGCCGCATCAGCCGTTCCAGCAGCGGCGAAATCGCCTTGATCTCGCTCTGTATCCAAGCGTCAATTTCGAGCAGGGAGCCTGTGCCTCGGCCGCGAAACGCTGGCCGAAGATCCTCTCTCACATTCACTGGGCGTCCGTGATTCATGAACACACCCACCGGTCAGCTATGCGCCAGCCAAAGGCCATAGCGCACGGAATCCAGCGGTCCAAATCCCTTGCGTTGCCGCAGAACGCGGTACCACTTGTTCCACCTGCGGAGGAATATGAGAACCGGTGACATAGCGCCCCCTCTCTTCTGCGTTTCGTTCTTACGCGTGCGGTAAGGGCAAGATCCGGGCCAAACTGACAAGATCGTAAGTCGCTGAATTTTCGGGAGAAGACGCAACAAAGTTGAAAATGTCGAAGTTGAAGATGTCGAAAGAGTGGAAAGTGTCGAAGCGATTCGGGAGGACTACGAGAAAGAGGAAAGCCGCGAGTCAGGTGTACTGCTTCGCGTAGATACCAAATTTCTTCATTCGAGTAAGGAACGTTGTACGGTTAATTCCGAGCAGAGCGGTGGCGTCATCAGCGCAGTCCGACAGGCTTGCGTGAGTTCCATGCCGGGACGGTATTGCCACGATTGTGCGGAGAAAATACGCGGAACGATTGAGGCTGGCATCTTTTACTGCAATGTGACTACGCGGTCCGGCATCGGAGGCTTATGACCCGTGAGGCTCAAGATCGTCGACGCGAAATTCAGACTGTCGTATGGCTCGCTCACCACTTTCACCGGGACGCCCGCACCTGCCAGCATCCAGACCGAATGCGTGGAAATACGGAAGAAGCCTCCGTGATTACCGCCAGGATTCGGGAAGCGCACATTGAAGTTCCAGTGGTCCGCGGCAAACACATGAAAATCGGCCTGCACCAGCTCGCGGCGGCGACGCTCGAACCGAAGCAGAATGGGGCTCATGCCCGGCGATCCGGGAACGTGTTCTGCTACTGGTGACATCTCTTCCGTAATTCCGATCACGGCATTCGAGTATTCACACCGGTGCACGGCATCCATCCACTCGCGCTCGGGATGCGATGCGGAAAGCCAGTCAGCGCGGTCGCTTCCAGCAGGCAATTGGAGCTCAGGATCTTCGAACAGGTGCAGCGGAAATCCAGGAGCCCAGGACTGCGCAGACCAGCTTAGCCTTCCCTGTTCGTTCTGATGCAGGTGAGCAACTGGCCGGAGCGCGATGTTTCCTTCGGCATCAGTCAGGATCACAAGTTGGTGAGCTTCGTCTCCGTAGATCCAATAGGCATGCTGCGAACCCGTATCCGGCAACGCGGCGACAATGAAATCGATCGGCTTCGGAGACAACCTCAGCTGTGGATTGTTACGCACTCGCTGCGAGGCAAGTAATTCGAAATTGTCCACGTAACGGAACGAGCTTTCAGCATCGAGGTGACCGGACGGATCGAGCATCAGTCCCGCTGGGGCGGGTCCTGAGACGTAGTGCTGTAGGTCTCGAATTGTATTGTTATCACCCAAGGAAAGCTCGGGCACCAGAGCTCTAATGTTTTCGTGAAGGGTGCGGTTCGGATCCGGGTGCAAAGCGAGCAGAGCGCGCAGTTGGGCCGCATAGGCGCAATAACTCGCGTACTCGCGTTCCCCGGCTTGCTGTTCGTCTGCGGCCCTTCGCGCTGCCTTGTCTTCACCGGCTGCGATCTGTTCAGGAGTCCATTTCTTCGGCTGTCGGGCGACTATTTCTTTGCGCGCTTCCATCGCTTGTTGTAGTGCCGCCATTTCCTGATCGAGTTGGTTCGCTGTATTGGTCCATGCCGCGCGGTGGCTATCGATTATCTCACTCAGATAGGCTGCAGCCGCTCGGCGGACTTTGGGCTGCAGATCGGGCTTTGTGAGCTCAATCAGCAGGATGTGAATTTTATTCAAGTCGCTGTTGCGCAAATGCACGGAGGCGCGCTCGTTTCCATCGATATCAAGCCAGGCTGTGGGATATCGCGATGCCTCTCCCGCGAGATAAAACGAAGATGTACTGGGAGTGATCACTCGATGAACCAGTGGATTCAGACCTCTCAGCTTGTAGTCGCTGAGTTGGTGACGATCCGTAACGACATGGTGGGCTCCGCCGCCGGGGCTATTGAGCAGGTCGGGAAGGCTGAACGTTTGGCTCAAAATTCCGGGTATGTTGTTCATTCCGTGGTCTGACACCACGGCAAAGACGGTCTGGTCAGCAAGGGGAGCGTTCTGGATGGCTGTCCATATGCGGCCTGCGAGCGTATCCAGCTGGCGCAACACTTGGTACAAGGCGGCCGGATCGTTCGTGACGTGAGCGCGATGATCCATACTGCCAGTAAAGAAATCCAGATACAAAACTCCAGGCTGCTGCAATGCACGGTCGAGTTCGGATTCCGTCTGTTGATCGAGCTCTTCTTCGAAAGAGGGCGCGCCGGCGTGTTCAAGGGTGGTCAACAATGCGCCCTTTGAGAATCGCCGGCCCAGCGCGTGCTCCAGGGTGGGCCAGCGGACTCCGCGCTGAAACAATTGGAAACCCTCGTACGTCTGCCTGTAGGTAAATGTATCGATCAGCAGCGGAATGCCGGCGGCATCCAGCACCTCCGCGCCCGGCATGTCCACTGTCTGGCCCCGCGCGTAGCCGAGATAGAAAGGAAAGAAATTCAGATAGTCGTACACCTCGCCGATATAGCGATCGTACTCCACGTTGCCGCGAATGACGGTATGGCGACCGGTGCCCAACATGGACCAGGAGGGCGCTGACAAACTTATGCCGCGCGTGTAGAAATTCTCGAACACCGTGCCCTGATCACCGAAGATGTGAGAGAACCAGGGCAGCCGCGGTCTCCCAGTGCTCGGATCGTTCTCCCGCATGTTGCGATGAAGCAGATCCGCATTCAGCCCGTCAATTTTGAGGATAACAATGCGCCGTGCCGGCTGTTGCGCATTGCACGGAACAACAGCGGCGAGCAGTAGCAGTGCCAGCACGCGAATCATTTCATTGCTCCGGATTCCGAGAAGAACCCGCTTCAGCTACACCGCGAGATAAAGCCACATCTCCGGCGGGCCCTGTATTTCTGAGCGGATCGGTTTGTTTCATAACGTCGAGCGCCGTGGCGCACTGCGTCTGCAGTTCAGCATCTTTCGTGAAATTCTTCAGACGTAGCAGTGTGGTTTCCGCGTGCGACCGCACAGTGACTGACGATACGGTCGGAATCAAGCTGCTCAGCTCGTTCACAGATGACCTAATACGCTGACTGTCGTAGGCAATCTCGGGCGGAGTCTCAGGCTGAACGAGCGAATTCAGGAAGCTCAATTGAGCCGCTACTCGGCGCTCGCGATCGAGCGTGGAAATGTCATCGCGCTTGGCCTGCTGCTTATAAAGGCCCAACGTGGCGAAATGCGTCATGCTCTTCGCGAGCTTTCCTTTTTCGCTTTCGCCGAAGGACGACAATTCAAAGCGACGTTCCTGGTCGACTCGCGCCACTAAGCGGCCATTCTCGCCTGCTTCTGATTCGAGCAATCTATAGCGCGCAATTGCGCTCTGAATTTCGCGTTGCGGCGCCGCTTCGAGAGGATTCACCCCCAGCGCTCGGATCCGGCTCTCCATATCCTCCTTCAGCGCAGGATCGACGCTGTGATCCAGCGCCAGTTCCATACGAAATTCGGAGTAGCAGTCCAGTCGAGAGGCTTGGTCGACTGCCTTCCCACGCCGCGCCGCAACAAATCGGTGAAGATCGAAACCCATGTAGAAATACCAATTCGTGAAATGCGAGAGCCCGAGCACGCCCGCTGTTAATTCGCTGAAGGTACGCTGCATCATTTCACGCCGCCGCCCGCTGAGCTTTCTCCGGAAATTGATCAGGACCAGCGGCAGTTTCGGATAGTTCAGGCTGTACACCGCCAGAGGAATAACTTTTACGGAGCCGTTTTCGCCGAATGCGCGTTCATAGACCGGACCCTTCCAGTTCTTCAAGCTCTCGTCGTTCCATGGGTCTTGAATGCCCAGGAGTTTCCAAATCGACTGCGCTGAACTGTTCCCGAGTGTGATCGAATTTTTTTGGGGAAACCAAATGATTGCGTACTGGCCCTGGTTCCCGGCTAAAGTCAGCGGCTCGAAGATGAGTCCCGTCTTTTCTGCCCATTGCCGCAGAAGCTCCCAATTACGGCTACGAAAGCGCTCCTGCTCAAAGCCCGATTGCCGGCCCACGCTCGTGGCTTGGTTGTCGCTCACGAGACCACCGAGCATGGTCCTGCGTAGTTCCAGGCGGCCTATCACGGAATCAAGTTGTGCCGGTGTTAATGCCGAGGCGCCGGTTGAGACCGGCGCCTGGCGCAGATAGCTGATTGCCTCTGCGAGATGCAGTCTCTCATCGTTCCGTGCATTGGTGCCGTAGGCGCGTGTGGAGGCCCGGACTGGAGTCATGATGGGATCGAAGGCGGCCCGCTGGATCACTTCCTCACCAATCTGGGCCATCATGGGACGCTCGGGCGCGCTCAGATCCATGAGTGGTGCGATATCGTGCTCGCTCACCGATCCCGATCCTTTGCTTACGCGCCAGTAGAAGAACGGGACGGCTGACAAAATTCGCTGTCCCACACGCGGATGTGCGCAGGTCAATAGCCACACGTATGTAACACGGTCGTTTTCTGCAGTGTGATCGCCGAGGGTGTCGCGCAGCACGGAAACCAGCGGCACGTCGCGCTCACCACTGTTCGAAACATTGCACGCCCGGCAAAAAAGTGTTAACAGCTGAGCGCTGTCGCCTACCGGAATGGAATTCCAATAATAAAGGGAGGCCTGGCTGCTCTCGAGCCGCGTCAAAGGTAGGTCCTCAATGCTTGCCGGTTCACTCGGAGCACTCTCCGTGACTGGGCTCGGCTCGCCTGCCCCGACGCTCGCAGCAGGATTTTGGCCCGACGCAGGTATTACCCACCAGGAGGTGACTGCCATCGCCAAAATTGCAGAGTGCAAACCGCGTCGGGCCGGCCAGTGCCTAACATGGCCTGTCATTTGTTCGGCTCCTGTACATTTCTGCGAATCTTGCAAGCGAGCCGTTTCATGACGTGTTTTGTGAATACGCCCGAG
>Ga0210406_10004737_pt1 | contig 14445 bp, 15 predicted proteins | sample IncBWC30MmetaG_FD_155454 | JGI IMG/M metagenome (GOLD analysis project Ga0210406, IMG submission 155454) | Forest soil microbial communities from Barre Woods Harvard Forest LTER site, Petersham, Massachusetts, United States - Inc-BW-C-30-M | ecosystem: Environmental > Terrestrial > Soil >... | reverse complement strand
AGAGCCGCAGAAGCATCCGGCCATCCGACAGTGGAACCGCAGCCGGTATCGGAATCATGGGGGCTGTTTCCGCCGCCAGAAGTTAGGTCGTCTGCGCCAATCGACGCGACGCATACCGTCAGGTCCGGAGCCAATTCGACCACGGACGGAACCGTTGTGGTCGATAACCACATCCCGCAATTCTCGCCAAAACTCAAAGACGCACAGGGCAATCCGGCCAATCTTCACGAGTTCCTTGCCGAGCACGAAACGACCGAAGCCGAGTTGATGAAACAGGGAATGCCCTATGAGCAGGCCCATATCCGAGCCACAGCAGCGGAACGAGCCAAAGTCGAAGCGGCGGGAGTGGATTGGAACGCCTATACGCACGAAATCGACGGCTATCTCGATCACGTTGAGCATGAACCTAACAGCAATCCTCCAACCCAGCCCCTTCACGTCGATCCCGAAGCCGCAATCGGCCACCACAGGTCCGAAAACAAACCCGTAGCCGAGACCGGAATTCTTGGAACGGCGCCACGCTCAATCGAAGCCCAAAAGCAATTCATCGCCGCAGACGTAGCCAAGCAACTAACCGCTGCCGGCAGACCGTCAGAGGAAGCCGAGGCCGCAGGTAAACTCGTCGCCGCACGCTATGAAGCCAGAGCCGCGCGCATGGGTGGTCGCCTTGGGACTGCGCAGGAGATTTACGAGCGCGAGGGGGCGTTGATTCGCGGTCCCCGTGGTGCGGCGCCAGCGCCGGCCGGAGGAACGCCAGCGATTGCCCCAACGCCGGGCGCCGAAGCCATCCCCGAATCCGAAATCACCACAACCCACGTCGGTCCCAAAGCCGCACGCGGCCCACGCGCCGTACCGCAAGAACGCTGGTCACTCCTTCAATTCCTCACAGACCGCGGAGGAATCCGACCGGACGATAAGAATATCGGCGATGTAAGACAGAGTTTCGGCGGCAAGAACCATTTCGAGCCCGGATTCGGCCAACTAATTCGCCCTGGTGGCATGACGCTTGACCGAGCGAGAGAGGCCGCAGTCGAAGCCGGTTATCTGCAAGACCTCGGACAAACCGGAGTCAAGGCAGGCGAAGCCACTTCGAATCTCGACACGCTCCTGCAGGCCATCGACAAGGAAGCCCGCGGCACAAAGGTTTACCGCCAAGGCATCGAGCCTGCGGACGCGAGAGTCCGCGAAATAGACGAAGCGGAAGCCGAACGCTACCGCGCCGAAGAAGCCGAAACCGATAAGACCGTCAGCGACTATCTCAAAGACGTTGGAATGAAAACCTCGGACATCGAGCCAAACATCATGGCTCGCATGAGAGAACTGATCTCACGACAAAGACTGGAACCCGACATCGCTCATGAAAGAGCGGTCATGGAGGCAGACGATCATGCCGTCGAAACTGAAAACGCTCCCGAACGCGCCGAGTATATCCCCGGCTGGGACGTACCTGATGACGCCAGAGCAGCACAGGCAACGAGCGAAGCAACTCCGCAAGACCAAACCGTACTTGGCCAAAGCGCACGACCAGATAGCGAAGGCTATCGAGAAAAGACTTGGACGGAGTTCTACCAGCGGAAACGCGAACGCGACTTGATCGCGGAACGCGAGGCGGAAGGGCAGCAACAGATTCCGGGTGCGCAGAAAATCAGCGACGCCGAGCGAGCGCAGCGCGCCGCCAATCAACCGCTGCGTCCGACTGCCGAACAGAAGCCTATGGACGTTGGTTTGTTTGGTGACGAGAAGGATCAAAAAGAACTATTTCAACAAACCCGCGGCGGCATCGTCCTAAATCCCAACGCCGTCCCCGGCCACGACTATATCGGCATGGAGAACGTCAAGCCTCTCCTGCGCATCACCAGCGAAGGCAACGCCTCGACCTTCATCCACGAAAGCGGCCACCAATATCTCGCGGAGCTTGTCAGGGATGCAAGCCACGAAGCCGCTCCACAGGAACTAAAAGACGATATGAAAACCGTCACCGATTGGCTTGGCCTCAAAGGCCCAGAGGATTTGAAACTCTACCCCGAATCCAATCGCGTATCGAAAATCTCAGCAACCAAAGCCCACGAGAAATTCGCCCGCGGCTTCGAACAATATCTGAGGGAGGGAGTAGCCCCCTCACAGGAACTCGCGGGCGTGTTCGCAAAATTCAAGAACTGGCTGCTTGGCATCTACCGGACCATAAAGGGATTAGGCAGTCCCATAAACGACGACGTGAAGCGGGTATTCGACCGGCTGTTAACCACGGAACCTCAAAAAACCGTGATCGCCCCGGAACGAAACCAGCGCCCGTCACTTGCCGATATCCATGGAATCGATGCCCAAGAGACTCCACCCAACGAGGCCGAGCCTCGTGGTGACCTGGTCAACAACGAAGCCGACCGCTACATTGCGGAACCCCACGCAGAGATAGCCCATGAAATCCAAGCCCGGACAGCCGAAGTCCAAGCCGAGCAAGCAGCAACCGCAGGAACAGCCGCCGAGCCTGCAGGAGAAGCTAGACCAGACGAGAATGGATCAGCAGTATTGGGCGCAAGTGGCGGCGGGACCGAACCTGTCGCCCCAGGCGGCGGCGTGGGCGAGGGACGCGGCGCAGTCGAAGAAGGCGGCGGCGGACCTGTACGAGAAGGCAATGAACTTCCAGCCGGCGAGCGAGGACCCGAACCTGCAAACGCTACTCGGGACCAACCCCTCGCTCCAAACCCCGCAGCCTCCCTCGGGGCAAGAGAATCCCCCTTCCTAGACAAAGCCGGCAATATCCGGCTGGAAAATCTCACCAACGACCAGGATGTGCGCGAGGCGATTCGCGACGCGGCTTCGGAGAACGACGACTTTATCGGCGACCGCCGCGGCGTCGTCACGGACGGTCAGGTGCAAGACTTGGCCAACGACCTTGGCATGGAGGGCGCCGAGGCGCTGGTCAAAAAGCATGTTGTCGGGCAGGCGTACAACGCCGAACAAGTTTGGGCCGTCCGCAAACTCTTGATCCAATCGGCTACCGAAGTCTCGACGGCAATGAAGAAAGCCGCTATCGGAACCGACGAAGATTTGATGGCCTACGCCATCGCAAAAGACCGACATCAACTGATTCAGGCGACGGTCGCGGGAATCACGGCAGAAGCCGGCCGCGCGCTCCGCGCGTTCCGCACCATGGCGGGAGAGGAAGGCGCACAAGCGACGAACGAATTCATAAAGCAGGCTACCGGCAAAACTCTGTTCCAGTTGAAAATGGAGGCCAAGCTAGGTGCCCAACTCGACAGCCCCGCCAAGATATCGAAATTCCTCAACGACGCGCGGGATCGCTCGTTCGGTGGGATGGTATTGGAATACTGGATCAATGGGCTGATTTCTGGCATCGCGACCCACGTTACCTATGTCCAGGGCAATATCATCTTGGCGCTGGAAAAGGCCGGTCCTGAGACTGCGATTGCCGCCGCGTTAGGCGCCGCAAGACGTGCTGGCGGCAGGCCGGGCGAAGTCGTTCATATCGGCGAAGTCGGGGCGCAGCTTAAAGGCGCGATCCGCGGGCTTCCGGGAGCCGCCGAGGCGTTCCTTGAGGCGATGCGGTCAGGACAGACCACGTTGCTGCCAGGCGAACAGGCGCGGCCCCTAATGCCTTTCTCGGGGGATACCTCGCTGGCCGTAGCCAAGAGCATGACCGATAATCCCGTGGCGTGGCGGGAAGTGGGGGCACAGGCGTTTTCGATGATCCGGGGAATCCGGGATGGGTTCGTGGCCGGCGCCGCACTGCTCAAGGCCGGGGGAATCGAGGGAGCGCCGCTGATTGGGGCCAACTATTCGACGCTGGGGCAGATACCGGATTTGGCTGTTCGGGGCGTTACAGTCCTTCCCGTTGGCTCTACGATCCGCGTTCCCGGCCGCTCCGTCGCGGCTATCCACAGCTTTTTCCGGTCACTCAATTACTCGATGAACAAGAGCGCGGAAGCGTTCCGGACGGCATCGGAGGAAGGGCTTACGGGTAATGCGTTCGATTCGCGGGTGGGGGATATCTGGCAGAATCCGACCCCGGAAATCATGGAGCGGTCGCGCGAGACTGCCACGCAATTGACGTTGATGGGGCAGGGCGGCGAATTCGTCAAAGCTCTAAGCAAACTCACCAACGCGACGCTCGATCTTCCTGTGATTGGCAAGATTGCTCCACTGAAATTCATCGATCCGTTCGTGCATATCGGCGCCAACATTATCAAGCAAGCGATTGTCGAAAGGACTCCGGTTGGCATTCTTTCGCCTGAAATCCGCGCCGATCTGATGGGTAAGAACGGCAACGTTGCCCAAGACATGGCGAGCGCGCGGATGATCGCGGGCACGTCCATGGCGTTGTTGTTTGGTGGGCTGGCGATGGAAGGCTACGCCTCGGGCTCCGGTCCTTCCGATCCCCGACAGAGTGCGATGTGGAGGCTTGCTGGTAATCAAGCCCATAGCGTTCGTATCGGCGATATCTGGTATCAGGTCAATCGGTTGGGGCCGATGGGCATGCTGATGAGTACGGCTGCGGATTTCTACGACGTGGCGCACGAAGCGGCACAGGGCGACGTGCTTATGGCGGCATCGCATATTCAGCATGCGATTACGCAGAATATTTTGGATGAATCGTTCATGCGGGGGCCGGCTGATTTGATCAAGGCCGTCGAGGACCCCGGCCGATACGGCGAAGCGTACATCAAGAATTTCCTTTCCTCGTTTGTGCCATTCTCTGTGGGTATGGCGCAAATGGCGCGGGCGTCCGATCCTTATTCGAGACAGGCTCGAACCGTTATGGATTCGATCAAGGCCAAGGTGCCAGGATTGTCCGAAACCCTGTTGCCTCGCAGGGATATTTGGGGCGAAGAAATGCCGAGCTACGAAGCCTTGGGACATGCGGGCGTGACGGCGATCTACGAGACCCGCGTGAACCGCGATCCTGTGAATCAGGCGATGCTACAGCTTGGGATTTATCCCGCACAGCCTATCCGAAAAATCAGGAACGTGGACCTGACCGACCAGCAATATGACGACTATTCCCGTATTTCAGGACGGATGACGAAGATGAGGCTTGATGCTATAGTGAAATCTCCGGACTGGCAGATGTGGCCGAATCATATCAAGCATGACGTGATTTCGGAGGTCATCAGGCAGTCCAGGGAAACGGCATCTGGAATAATGATGGGGAAGTATACGCAGATTCCGGCTGATGCTACGGCGTTCAAGATGAAGAAGTTGCAGGATTAGGTTTTGGGTCATGATGGAGGAACGCGAGCCGACAGGATCATCGGTCACCAAACGGAAGGTGTATCGAGAAGAAGATTGTCGCGGCGTTTTGTTTGATTGTTATTTGATCGACGGGGAGTATCACGACAAAGCCATTTACGATCTTTCCCGTCGCAGGCGGAAAGTTGACCGAACCGTAACCCCGGCCTCTCGTGACCCAAATGCCTGACCAACTCCCTCACCCTCCCCGCATCGCCATAAAACCCAAGCGCGTCATCCGCAAACCACGCCACGGCAAAGTCAAAAACCACAAACGCTCGCCAACAATAAAGAAGGGATTGCACGGGATAACGTGATTGGACGTTGACCTATGAACGAAGCGGAGTCAGGGTCACTCACCCTCAAAGAATCAGGACCGCGCCATGATCCTTACCGTCGAAGAAATCTTGGTTGGCTTCATGGATGGCGTCGAAGGTGTTTGCGTGGTCGTGAACAGGGGGAGAAAGACGGAAACCATCATGTCGCTTGGCATGTGGACAGCCCTCAACGCAGGGTTGGAAATATCGAAGCGGGGGAGTAGTCTGTTGCTTGAGAGTATGGTGACGCCGCAGAAGGCTAGTCCGCAGGAAATAAAGAGGATGAATTCGTGAGGCATTTTGGTCACGCGAGTCCTGTGCAAACTGAGAGACCGGACTCGGTCACCGATCCGTCCGGAGAAAAGTTGACGGCGTTTCAGCGGTTTGTTTTGGGGCTTGGCATTGTTGGTGGCTGCGTGTTGGGGGTATCAGTGGCCAATGGCTATTACGTGTGGTTTCTCAAATGATGGTGCATCCCTTCACTGTTTTGAAGCCGGAATATACTGCGCTTCTTGCGCAGATGACAATCACGAGGCAGACCACAGTTAATGCTGTCGCGAATAGATTGCTCGGCTACGTCGATGCTGGACGCTACGATGTGGGCTGCAAGGCCACTGGCGTTCCGATCATTGTTGCCGCCGCGTCTTTTGAGCGGGAAGCATCATCGAATTTTAATCTCAATCCGGCGCAAGGTGCGCCGCTGCACTCGCGTTCGACGATCATTCCCCATAATGGCCCTTTCGACGATTGGCCGACAGCGCAAATCGCCGCCTACAAAATCGATGGGCTCGACAAGGTAGGAGCGGCGAACTGGTCATGGGAAATGGGCTGCTACGAGGAAGAAGGATTTAACGGATTTGGTCCCCGTAACCACGGCAAGCATACCGGCTATCTGTGGGCTGGCACCAACATCTACACCGGCGGCAAATACATTGCAGACAACGATTGGGACCCGAACGCGATTGACCAGCAACTTGGCGTGATCCCGATGATGTTCCGTATGGTTCAGATCAGGCCAGCGCTCGCTCTGCCCATTCCGTTTCCAGTTGCGACGGCCATGATCAACGTCCCGGTCCCGAAGCCACCGCCAGTTGGCCTCCACGATGCTGCCGCGCTGCAAGCCGCGCTGAACAAACTTGGCGCCGATCCGCAGCTTACCGTCGATGGCAACTACGGGCGCAATACCCGCCGCGCCGTGATCGCGTTCCAGACGGCGAACAACCTTGTCCCCGATGGTCTGGCTGGGCCAGCGACTTGGGCTGCAATCAACGCGAAAGAGGCACCATGACGGAATATCCCTACGCAGGCGACGGGCGCCCATACACCGGGCCGAGCTATCGCGCGATGGCGATCTTGGGCATCCTCTTTGCGTTGACGGTCGGCTTTCTTCTTGCGCTGGCAGAGTACGCCGCGGCGGCTCCCGATCAGCCCCTCTGCCGTGGCTGTCCTACCGCGTCTGAGGCCAAGCGACTTGCCGATTTTCTGGCGAAGCAATCGCCGCCCGTTGGAAAAGAGCAAGCCCCGGCGCCCGCGCCAGTTGTTGATCCTCCCCCCGCGCCGACCCCGCCGCCTCTTGTAGCGCCCGCCACGCCAACGCCTTCGCCGGTCACTCAGAATACCGTCACCACAACCGGGCCGGTGTCGAGCGATACAACGATCAGCATTGGAACGCTTGCCGGCCAAGTTCTCACGTGGGCTGCGGCGGCTTTCGGTTCTTTGGCGGCGACTGTGTTTACGGCCTGGGGTGTTCGGCTGTTCAAACTCGCGGGCGTCCAGATGAGCGACGCCGCGCGGTCTCGCCTTCAAGATATTATCGTGAACGGCTTGAACGTCGGTGCGGCTGCGGCAACGCAAAACTTGGCTGGCAAAGACAAAGTGCAGATCAAGAATGAGACTGTCGCAGCGGCTATCGCCTATGCTCAAAATCACGGAGCGGACGCCATCAAACAACTCGGACTTGACCCGCAAAGCGGTGCGGCCATTGAGGCAATCAAGGCTCGCATAGAAACGGCAATCGCTGATCCGACTGTCCCAACTCCCGCCGTCCTTGATCCCGCAAAGACTTTGCCGCCGTCTCCGGCCCCTGTGGCTGCGCCAGTAGTTGCTCCGGTCGCACCTGCTGCGCCAAGACCGGTCTGAGTCGTGAGCAATTTTCTCCTGGAAATGATTGGCCACGCGGAGGGTTTGAGCGAAGCACAAATTGCCAAGCTCGAAGCGGACGCGCCAGCAATCCGGCAACTCGTTGCAGTTCTGATCGAAGCAAAGCCGCTCATTGAGCAGGCCGTGATGCTTTATCAGAACTCGCAGCCAGCATTCCAACAATGGCTCGCACTTTATCAGAAAGCCAAGCCGTTGCTCGAACAAGGCTGGAAAGAGTTTCAGATCGCGGGGCCGGACGTGCAGATGGTCATTGGCTTATTGGTGAAAGCGCAGGCCGCACCCGCTGCGCCGCGGGCGGACTCGTACTGAGGTCGTGTGAATTTCCGTGCCGTGTCCGCACCCCGTGATCTGGAATGACTCAAAAAGGACTCAAACTTAACCTGTGATGTTGTAATTTAGTCACGCCTTTCTCTGTTAAGCAGTCTGCGTAAAGTCAATCTCAAACGGAGAAGATCATGCGCAAATTGCTTGGAATTCTTGGGGGCCTTGCGCTCCTGACTTCGACCGCGATGGCGGCGGATATGCCTCTCAAAGCCCCTCCGCTCAATCCAATCTATACGGGCTACCCATACGGCAGTTCTGGCCTATTCTACGGCGCTTATACGGAAGGCGGGGGCGGACCAGTCAATGCGTCCGCGTCCAATACGGTCACTGGCGTTTCGACAACTGGTCTCGTCGAACTCAACGCTGCGGCTGGTGTGACTATCGGCTATGCCTGGGGCTCGCCGAATAGCAACGTCGCCTACTCCGTTGAAAACGACATTGGCATGACGAACTTCAACGGATCGTCGCAGGGACTCAGCGCCAGCGGCCCGCTCGAAGGGGAAGTTCGCGTCGTCGCGTTTACTCCGCTCGCCAATCTCACGCAGTACATTCCCGGTTTTGCGTCGTTGGGCACGCTTCCGCCTTTCAATGCGCTACCGGCCGGCGTGACAGCGAGTCACACGCAGATCGGGCTTATGGCCGGCATGCATTGGAATGACATCTCTCTCGATTTCCAGGGCCTGTCGTCCAACAAGGAGTTCCGAGCGGCGCCGATGATCGGCCTCGTGCAGATGGAACAACTGAGCAATGGTCTGGCGCTGCGGACCTACATCAAGACGATTTTTCCGAGCCAGTCGCTCACCGTAGGCCCTATCCCGACGAAAACCGCTAACGGCGGCCTTGGCCAGCAAGTCATCGCTGGCGCGAGTCTTCTGTTCTGATACTTCCGGATGGGGGCCTAGCCAGCCCCCATACTTTCGTACCGGGACTAAAGGATGAAAATGCGTGTTGCAGAAACTTTCAACGCAAGGATGGAGAGACCCCATGGCCGATTTCTTTCGGGAATTGACCTTGACGAAAGAACGGGTAGCGGCATGGGTTTTTAGGCTTCTCATTGGCATCATCGGCGCCATTACCCTTGGCATTATTTCCATGGCGTGGGGGTCGCTACAAGATGTTAAGGCCAAGTCAGAAACAGCAGTTCAGTTGCAGTGGACGGCCATCGGCAAGATCAACGATGCGCAACAAGCGGCCTCGACGGCGCTAGGCGTTCTGACTACCAAGCTGGACGATCATATCAAAACCGAATCCGATATTGACATGCAATTGAAGGACCTTGCCAAGGACCACGAGCAGCGCCTACGCGGGCTTGAAAGACCGCATGGATAATGGCGGACGACAAATCGTGGCTGAATATAGGAGTGACTGTCGTTGCGCTTGGCGTTGGTGCACTTTGGGCAGTCACTCAAAATCAGTTTGCTAATACTGATAAAACTATTTCCGACATAGGGCGGCGGCTTGCTATCGCGGAGGCAACGCAGGCAACTCTCATCGCCAAACAAGCTCACGATCCAGTCGAGGATCGTACATTTCAGGCGGTATCGAAAGCGACCGACGACCGAGTCACGCTGCTACAAAATCAAATCACGGACATCAACCGCCAGATCGCAGCGGCGCTTATCATCATCGACAATAATGCAGGTATCGCGCGAAAAACGCCGCCAACCCTGCCGCCATGACCGATGCCTTCCATCGATCTTCCCGCCAATGGCAAGTGCCCCAAGTGCGGCGCGCATATCAAGATGACTCGGTATGAACCTCATCCGGTGAAGGACTTGGCCTACGCCTATTACGATTGTGAGAAATGCGGGAAGGTCATGGCTAAGGTGATCGACATCGGTGTCCCAAACAAAAAGTAAGAGCGCCGTTCCATTTTCAGAAACGACGCCCCTACGAAAGTCTCACAAAGGTTTGGGTTGTGCTTGGTTGCGTGGTGATCCTCTACATGCAGATACTCCGCGAATGGTGAGTGACACCTTGACGGGTAAGTGTCTCGCGGTGTGTGCAGGTTGTCAACAGTTTGTATCACGAGAGGGCCTTCGCGGGATGGGCGCCGGACTCGGTCATCGTCTCGCTGCGAAGAAAAGCAAGAGCGCGCTTTTCGCCCTCTGGCGTGTACGGAAAGCCGCGGCCGACCCAGAAGATCGATCCTGTTCTTTCGCATTTTGGACAGTAGAATTCGCTACGTGCGCCGTCGCACGCGAAGCATTTCAACACCGGCAGGTCGTTGCGCATATATCCCCTCTAGACAGGTAGAACAAAGCCTGATACAGTACCTATATGCTCCGAAGCGTCGGGGCATATGGAGAGTGCCATGCCCCGCAAAGGCCCGAATATCCGAGAGTTCAATAAGCGGTTCCCGACCGAAGATAGCTGCCTAGACCACCTTATGCGGGTCCGGTTCGGTGAGCGGTTGACCTGTTTCAAATGCCAGAAGCAGGCGACCTATTACCGGGTCAAGGAACGCCGCTGCTTCACCTGCGAGCATTGCGGCTATCAGGTCTACCCGACTGCCGGAACGCCCTTCGAAAGCACCCGCACGCCGCTGCGGGACTGGTTCTACGTAATGTTCCTGTTCTGCGCTTCGCGGAACGGCGTGGCTGCGAAAGAGGTGCAGCGCCAGCTGGGCGTCACGTACAAAACCGCTTGGCGCATGTGCAACCTGATCCGCAAGTACATGGGCTACGTCGATGGCGACTACCCGATGGGCGGTCCCGGCAAGACGGTCGAGATCGACGAAAGCTTTTTCGGTGGAAAAGACAAAGCCGGTCACGATGACAAGGCCGTGGTGTTCGGCATCGTAGAGCGGGGAGGCGACGTTCTAACCCGTCATGTCGCCATGCGCCGCAAGTCGCATATCCTCCCGCACGTCGTGACGTTCGTTAAGCCGGGTACGAAAATCTATACCGATGAAGGTTCGGCGTTCCGGTTGCTGACTGAAAAGTACGGCTACGAACACGCTGCGGTCGATCACTCAGCGCACGAATACGTGCGCGGCGACGTTCACACGAACACAATCGAAGGCTTTTGGTCGAACGTGAAGCGGGGGATCAGCGGGACTTACGTGCACGTTTCGAAGAAGTGGTTGCAGACTTACCTTCGCGAGTTCGAGTATCGCCATAACCTGCGCCGGACACCTTATCTAATGTTCGATTGTCTTTTGCAGGCTTTCCCGAAGGTTCGGGTCGGGTAGCCATCGCGTGCAAGAGGCGGTCGAAACGGACTTTTGGTTTGTCAGTCATGCAAAACCTCTTCCAAAACCCAATCGCCTAAGCTGGTTGGATGTTTGCTGAGTTGCACATTGAGCGTGGCGGGCCGTTCTTCTTGAGATAGCACCTTGATAGTGTAGCGATCCGGCCCGAGCAAAAGATTTCCTCCTGTCCAATCTCCGTTGTCCCGAAGCATAGGAATAAACGCTCGGCATTCTTGTGGATTGTCGGTCTTTCTATAGCGAATCAGTGGAACCATTTTCGGTTCTCCCGATCGAAGATCGAAAGGCTTGCCAATAACGTGTGGGTGCCCACGGCCATCTTCTAGAATAAGTTGGCATTTACTCAATGATTTGTCGCCACCCCTTAATTCTGCAAAAAAAATCCAACAATCGCGCGAGGGCGCGTCTCCATCAAACGCAGCCCCATCATGCACTCTCGCTGTGAGTTCAGATTTATTCTGATTTCTCAGTGGAGGCGGCGCTTTGCTCCATTCTTTTAGGTAGTTGGCGTCCTTTTTCAGATGCCTGATTACCTGGCGAACGTCGCGCCGGGACACCTTTGGGTCGCTGTAATAAGCCTGATCATGGCCCCAATATCGAATGTCGGTAGCTCCGCTGTGCACTCCCATTTTGTTTAGGTCTGACTGCGGAAAAATCTCCCAATTTGGGGCCGGCGCGCGCCTCACATAAACCTTGGCATTATGAAGAATCTGCATTCCGGCGTTTTGTAATATTTCGTCCGGCGTCTTGGTGTGTCGTTCAATAAATCGCCCAAGATCGGTTCCTCTCAATTCGCCGTAAACTGCAGCAGCTGCCTCATGTAAAGGGATGAGGCCATGTCGCTTCCTTGCCGCTTTAATGAGTGCATGGCCGGGTGCCCAAAACAGTAGGCATGCAGCAGCGACCAGAAGCGAACCTGGAAGCAGCCACGCCCATTTATCGAACCAGTCCGGGAGCGCCGCGGAGCACGACGGCCAAAAAGAAAGCCAGCTACAGAAATTTTCGCCGGCATTATGGGCGCCGACCTGCAGCATCAAACCGACCGCAAAGCCGAGGAAAGCAAAGAACAGGCCGAAAACAATTTTAAGCATGCACACCTCTCCCTTAGCCCTCTAGGGCTGGTGGGGGTGAGCATTGAATATCCCCTAGACATGGCTACCTGTCTAGAGGGGATAAGTCTGGGTCGTTGACCGAGTCCGGTCTTTCAGTTCGCGTTGCCCTCTCGTGACCCATTTTCTGGTCTCCTGTTGAACACCACCACGCTCGGCGGCGGATCATCATATTCCGGCGGCGGCAGTTTCTTTTGTGCCTTGCGCTCAATCCTGCGTGCCATCGTTTCGGTGGCGATAGCAGCCACGCCCTGCCATTGCCGGTGCATGTATTCTTCGCCCTCGCGCGCGTCGTCGCGTTCCTTCTCGGCTTCCTCCGCGCGATGACGCCAGTAGTCCCGATCAGCAGTCATAACGTCCAACGCGGTCCGCAGCGAATCGGCTTCGGCCTTGAAACGCATTTTGTCGGCATCGGTCTGCACCCATTTTGTTTCCAGGATGCCTGCAATCTTGGCGGTTTCTTCGCTGGTTATTTCATTGATGCTCATTCCTATCTCCTTTGGTTAGGTTGTGTTGCCGACAGTTCTCTTGTTAGCGTGACTTTGTTAACGAAAAAATATGAAGCGAATTTTCCGCGGCAGAGGCGTGCTCTCTGGCAGTGATGGTCGCATGACGAATTTTATTGAGAAGGCTGGGCAATTTTTTCTCAATGAAGTCCTCTCGCGAGTGCCAAGAATGGGTGTGAACTTGGCTATCGCTGAATGACCACCACTTCCGAAGTTCCTCGGCAAAATCCTTATCCGTCATTTCAAATCCCCTGCTTGTTGGCCATCAGCATCCGAAATTCTGCGTGTGCCTATCCCGTGCCATCGATTCCATATTTTCCATTCTGCCGACAACTTGTCGTATGGACAAAGGCGTGGGTCTAACCCGTCGAGTCCGGCCTGGTAGCCTGACGTGAGGGCTTTGATATAGTCGGAGTGTTCTTCAATCATCGACATATCGCTTATGACTGCGCTTGTGTGGGCTGGGCGCTCGGATCGCCACACCATTCCGGGCCGCCGGAGTGAAACTCTTGGCACCAGGGACACCTCATAGGTGCAGGTTCTGCGGTATCGTCGAGCATCCATTGAGGGGCCGGTGGCTGGATGCTGATGCTGATCGGCCCGATAATAATCTCGCCACCGTTGACACGGATCGCCGTCCGGTGCCAGCCGCAGAGAATAAATGCGAGGCCACAAGACTGGCCCCAGCTATACATGATCCACCAGCCACAAGGCTTCCACACCCGTTGCTTCTGCCACCATCGTTTCATGATTCTTTTCCGACTGTCTGCTCAATAGCAGCAATAATTTTGTCCTGTATCTTGCTGGACGGCACGCTCCCGTCATTGCAGGCGTAGCCCCAAGTATAATCGATTATAGCCCGCTCTCGCGCTCTCAACGCCGCGATCACCTTCGCGTCGTAGTGGGCGTCTTTAATATAGCATTCGATCACGTCGGCCGCCTTCGCCATTACGTAGCCCGTGCTATCATGATCAACGGCGGCGGCGCGGAGTTCTTCGACTATTGTTGCCATGTTTCTTCCTGCTGTTCAGGGACTAGTCGCCGTAAAATAGTGAGTTACGGCAAGTGCCGTCGTTACGAATGCAGCAAAGATAATCCAGCACGCAGTTATTTGAATGCGGCGCTCACGTTTCCGACAATGGAACTGACAGCGCGGTTGCTCCGTGCAAAAGCAGAATGGATTTGGTGGCACTATTTTTCTCCTGCTATCTCGGCGTCAGCATCCGTGTACTTGATTATGATGGCACACAGCCCAGCGATGATCTGACCCAAACCCTTATGTTGTTCGTGCTCGCTCATCGCCAACTGCGTGGCCACGTCCAGCGCACCGTCGAGCATTTCGTGCTCGGCATCGGTCAACTGCGCGGTCGGCGACATTGTCATCGTCAGTACCTAAACCCCGCGCATGAGGCGCTTACCCTCGCGCTCGATCCACAGAACCATATTAGCGAGTTTATCCAAGCACCATGCAGCCCACAGATGACCGTCGCGCCGCGAGCGTTGGATATCCGTTGCTAGTTCGCGCCGAAAGTTGGCGGCGCGGTCTTGATCTTCCTGGGTCCATTCATCCA
>Ga0210406_10004736_pt1 | contig 14448 bp, 10 predicted proteins | sample IncBWC30MmetaG_FD_155454 | JGI IMG/M metagenome (GOLD analysis project Ga0210406, IMG submission 155454) | Forest soil microbial communities from Barre Woods Harvard Forest LTER site, Petersham, Massachusetts, United States - Inc-BW-C-30-M | ecosystem: Environmental > Terrestrial > Soil >... | reverse complement strand
TGTAGGTGCAACCCACGCCGGTATCGTGAAATCCCGTGACCTTGGTGGAGACCGCCGTGGTGCCGATGTCGCCGTTGATCACCGTCAATATTCCAGAATTCGTCGTCCCGGCAGAACCGCCGAAGGTCCCAAAGGGCGCTGCCGACGCGAGAGAGATGGGCACGGGACACGCGGCCGCGGTGGCCGCAACGGTAAAGTTCCAGGTGAAGTTGCTGAGCATGGTATTGGCCGGAACGGCCAGGTCCTTCACCCCGGTGGCCCCGCCTTCGATCGTAGCCGTATAAGTGAGGCCCCCGGTCAACGCGCTCTGCGGCGTGAAGGTCGCGATCCGTCCTGTGGCAGGGTCGAGAGCGACTGACGCCGCGACGACCGGGGTGGAGGCGGGCGCAGGCCCGACGACGGTGAATGTGGTGGGCGTGAGCGTCGTGGGATCCATGCGCAAACCGGACGGCACCGTGAAGCTGGCATTGATGCCCGCGGTCGGACACACGGCAGTTGCATTGGCTGCAGGGTTGGTGGAGAGCACCGCGACATTTCCGGCGGCGCTGGGAGCGGCCGCGACAAAAGTCCACACGTAGTTGCTGGCCGCGGGCAACGGTGCCTGATTGCCCGCGAGCGCGTTGCCCGCCAGATCCGTGATCGCCGTGGTCAGCGTGGCCGTATAGGTATCGCCCACAACGAAATTCGCGGTCGGCGTAAACACCGCGGTCCTCGTACCTGCGGAGTACTTCACGCTGCCGACCGGTGCGACGCAAGGTGCCGCGCAGGTCACGGTAAAGCTCGTGCCGACGATCGTGGCCGGCGCCATGTCCTTGGTGAAAATCGCAGCGATCGCGGTATTGCCGGGCACACCTGGTGTCGGCCCCGGAGTTGTCGTCGCCGGATTGGTGACCGACACGCGAGGCCGGGTAAGATCCGCTGCGGTCCCCACGGTCGTAAATTGCCAGGTGAAGGGAGCCGCCATCGCGAGGCCGTTGGCAAGACTCGTGGCGCCGGTGATGGTGCCGGTATATAGCGTGAGCGTGGAGAGCGTGGTTCCGGGGGTGAGCGCGAACGTGGCGATGGTATGGGTCGCGTCGAGGCTCACCACTCCCGTGGCATTGACGCAGGGCGCTGCGCAGGTCAGCGTCATGCCGGCCGTGCCCGTGATCGGAGCGACCGGCTCATTCAGGGTTGCGCTGATGAAAGAGGTGCTGACCAGGACACCGGTCGCACCGTTCAGCGGCGTCTCTGCGGTGACTGCGGGTACGAGACCGGCGATTCCAGTGCTGCCGAAAATGCGATCTTGTCCGCAGCCTGCTACGAATATTATCAGTGTCGCGGCAATGAGCCACGTGCGACACCGTGGACTCTCAATGATGTTCATGTGCATCCCCGCGTCCTTGTGATTTGAAATAAAAATCGCCGTGCTAAAGATCTTGTACTGACTGGAAACGGCCGGCGCACTATGGGACCTTGAAAATCAAGCGTCTGTACGGCAACCAACATACACGGGCGCGGCAATGTGAGCCCCGTCGCAAGTGCGCGCGAATTGAATTTCTTACATCACTTCTTGGCGCGCGTTGCGCCGGAAGACTTGCGGAGGTTGACCGAAGGATCGTAAAAAAGCTTCGCGCATCCGTCGACGATCGACAAAGCCCGTTTCCCGCGCGACGACATCAATAGGGTGATGGCTTTGCTCTATCATCAGGCGTGCGGCTTCGAGACGGAGTTTCTCCACAGCCTTGGCGGGAGATTGTCCTGTCTCCGCTTGGAAGGCGCGACTGAACTGACGCGGACTCAAGTTGGCCACTTCAGCCAATTTGTCGACAGACAAAGAGGAACCGAGATTTTTCTCAGCGTAGGACAGCGCGTTTTGAATGCGGTCCGATTTCGGCGACAGGGCAAGCAATTCGGAATGTTGGGATTGACCGCCGGCGCGACGATGCTGCATTACCAGCTTCTTTGCCACTGATCGGGCGGCCTCCGCACCGAGATCTTTTTCAACCATTGCCAATGCCAGGTCAAGGCCGGCCGTCGCGCCTGCCGATGTCCATACCGGACCATCGATGATGAAGATCCGATCATCCTCCATCTTTACGTTGGGGAAACGTCTTTGCAATTCCTGAGCGTAGTACCAATGCGTAGTAGCGCGGCGACCGTCGAGCAGGCCCGCTTCGGCCAGGATAAATGCACCGGTACAAATCGAGGTCACGCGCCTGGAAAGTTTCAATCCTCGGCGCATGAATTTCAGCAAGCCGGGTGTCACGGTCGGCGATGCGTCCTCGGTTCCAATGACAATGAGCGTGTCAAAAGCCCGGCCGCTGAAGCGTTCCGATTGAAGCGCCATGCCCAACGATGACCGGACAACCCCACCGTGCTCGGAAAGCACTCGAATCTCGTAGACCGCTTTTCCGGCAACGCGGTTTGAATATTCAAACACCGCTTGAGCGGCAAGTCCGATGATTTGGAATCCCTCTTGGATCACAAAACCGATACGTTGCATGGGAGTCTCCATAGAACGCCTATGTCTCGAAAACGTACTATATACGTCATTTAAGACATCCGCCACTCGAGTTAAGGTTGTCCCATCCGCCGCTTATGGCGGCCGATCAACCAAAGGAGACGACAATGACTACTCGAAGCAAAGGCACCGCACTCATCACCGGGGCTTCCTCAGGTATAGGTGCTGTTTATGCAGACCGTTTGGCGCGCCGCGGCTATGACTTGATTCTCGTTGCACGCAACCGCGATAAGCTGGACAAATTAGCGACCCGGCTGACGAACGAAACCCGGCGTTCCGTCGAAGTGCTACCCGCCGACCTCAGCGACAAGGCTGACCTGGCGCGCGTTGAAGAGGTGCTGAAGAAAGACGCCAGCATTACGGTACTGGTCAACAACGCAGGCATTGGTACTTTTGCGCCACTGCTCAACAGTGATGTGAATAAAATGGATGAGATGATCTCGCTCAATGTCAGCGCGCTTACCCGGCTCACCTACGCTGTCGTTCCGGGCTTGGTGGCCCGCGGCGCGGGTACCATCATCAATATATCCTCCGCTGTTGCCATCTCGCCGGAAACCCTGAATGGAGTGTACGGAGGCAGTAAGGCATACGTTCTCGCTTTCAGTCATTCCTTGCAGCATGAACTGGCGCCGAAAGGGCTGCGTATTCAAGCTGTTCTTCCGGGTGCCACTGCTACGGATTTCTGGGACGTAGGCGGTTACCCTGTCAGCAATTTTCCGGCCGAGTTCGTGATGACGACTGAGAATCTGGTCGACTCTGCCCTGTCGGGACTCGACCAAGGCGAATTGGTTACCATTCCGGCGCTCCCCGACAAAGCCGAATGGGACAAATTCGAAGCCGCTCGTCGCGACATGTCGACCCGTCTGTCGCGCAGCGAACCGGCAGCGCGCTATGGTCTGAAGGCCCTCGCCAAAGCGTTGTGAAAGCGATCGGCGCCCGGTTTATATCTGGCGCCGATTTTCGACAATCTCGCTGGTTGGCGGGAGTTTAGAAGCGATAGAATCAGGCGATGCGATATCTTGCCAATCTCTTCAAGGGCGCGGCGTTACAATGCATCGAAAGCAAGATTTACACACTGCCAGTTCGTCGAAGAACCGGCGACTAGTGCTGGGAGGACTCTGAAAATGAGCACGAAGCAGTTGATCGCGTTAGGTATGGGCGCGGCGATGTCCGCGCTGATCATGTCACCCGTGTTTGCGGCGGCGAATCCCGCGCCCGGCCTCTACAAAGCACCGCTTAACAACTATGGCCAGCCGGATCTGGAAGGGACCTGGACCAATGCGACCTTGACCGTGCTCGAGCGCCCGAAGGAATACGGCGCACGCATGGTCATGACCCCCGATGAGGTCAAGAAGGTCGAAGGCGATGATGCAAAGATGTATGCCGCGGATGCCGCGCCACGGGACCCCAAATTCAAGACCACCGATCTGCCGCATGAGTGCGGCAAGGGTTTCAGCGGCGCGGGCTGCGGCTATAACTTTGCCTGGATCGATCCGGGTAACAACATAATGCGGGTCAACGGTGAACCGCGGACCTCGTTCATCACCGATCCTGCCGATGGACGTGTGCCGCCGGCCAGACCAGGCGTCGTGGTTGAAAACCCCTACTTGCACTACGGCGAAAACCCCGAGAATCAAACGCTGGCGGAGCGATGCCTGAGTTCGTTCGGATACAGCGCAGGTCCGGTGATGCTGCCGCTGCTTTACAACAATAACTATGAAATTGCGCAGAGCAAGGACACGGTGGCCATCGTTGTTGAAATGGTTCACGACGTGCGGATCATTCGCATCGGCGGGAAACACCGCACCGATGGCGAACGCCCCTGGATGGGTGATTCCATCGGTTGGTACGAGGGTGCGACACTCGTCGTTGAGACGACCAACTTCCCGGAAGCCACCGCGCTGCAAGGAGCATGGAAGGAATTGAAGGTCACCGAGCGATTCACTCGCGTGGCACCTCACCGCATCCTTTATAAGTTCAAGGTCGAGGATCCGAGCGTTTGGGATCGGGCGTGGAGCGGCGAATACGAATTCAGCCCATCGAAAGGGCGGATCTTCGAGTACGCCTGCCACGAAGGCAATTACGCGCTATCAGGCATTCTCGCCGGCATGCGTGCCGACGAGTCCGCCGCCGAGAGGGCGAAAGCGGCCGGAGCCGACAAGACTGCCAAAGTGCCTGCAGTGCAGGGCGTTGGGAAAAAACAGTAAAGCTTGAAAGGGCGCCGCCCGATCAGTGAGGAGCGCAAGCGTTCTCCGCGCCTATATTTTAGCAAACTCCCCTCCCGATTATCAGACTGCCGCTTTCTGAAGATCGCCCATAAGATGCGCGCGCCAATACACCTGGAATGCAAGGAGCGCACGATGTCCCATACCACAATCGCGATGAACGGCCTGCTCGACGCTGAGTATTTCGATTTCGAATCAACCCAGGTCCAGGATACTTTCCGCATCTTCGTAGCTAGTCCACCCTTTGCCGACAAAGAAAAACGCTACCCGGCTATTTACGCCGCGGACGGCAACGGCGCATTTCCCCTGGTTTTGAGCACACAGAGAACACTCGCCTGGGGCGGTGAAGCTCCCGCCGCCTTCGTCATCGGCGTCGGATACCCCACCGAAGGCGGGTACCTGCAGGCCATCGCGAAACGCAATCGAGATTACCCACCCACCGACGGAGGCGACTATGCGCGCGCCATGCTGGGCCCCACATTTGCGCCCGGCGGCAGTGCCTTCCTGCGATTCTTGACCCAAGAACTCAAACCCGAACTGGAATCCCGCTACGCAATCGACGCCGGCGATTCCACCTTCTTCGGATCATCACTCGGCGGGTTGTTCGGCGCATGGACACTCCTAACGTCACCGGCGACGTTTCAGCGCTTCATTCTCGCCAGCCCCGCCATCACATGGAACGGTGAAGAAGTCTGGCGTTGGGAGCAAGCGTGCGCCGAAGTACGCAGCGACCTGCCGGCAACGGTATTCTTGAGCGCCGGCGCGCTGGAGGCCGCCGATGTCACGCGCCGCTACGCGCTGGAGACAGCCGGAAACAACCCCATGCTCCGTCCCCGGATCAAAGTCATGATCGCCTGGTTTGAAGAACATGGCTGGCCAAGAACCGCAGAGATCGGTCCCGAATTCGCAGACAGATTGCGGTCTCGCAATTACGCCGGCCTCAAGATCCATTGCCATAACATGCCCGACGAAACTCATATGTCCGTGCCGCCGGCGGTGATCTCCCGGGGACTTCGATATGTCTTCGGTCACTGGCGGCCATAACAGCGGATATCCGCGTAAACTCAAGTCGTCGATCACAGGGCCTCTTTTCGAGCTGTGACGTTAGGAGTTGCGCTTGTTCCAGCCGGTTCCAATATTCGTAGGCTTGCGGTATTCAGCGTCGCGCGGTCATGGCTTTTTCGTTTCCTTCATCACCTGGGTCTCCCTGTTGGGCGTGGCCATTGGGGTCGCGGCGGTCATCATCATTCTGTCGGTCATGAATGGTTTTGAATCCGAATTGCGCTCCAGATTGCTGAGCGTGACTGCCCACGCGAGGCTCCTCAATGGGGGCGCGTCGATACCGGATTGGAAGATGAGACTTCAACAGCTGCAGGGCGCGCCAGGGTTGCTGGGCGCAGCGCCGTTTCTCGATACCGACGCCATGCTTTCGCGGCGACCTTCGATGAGCGGAGCGATTCTTCGTGGCATCGATCCGACTCTTGAACCTAGCGTATCGACCATTACCGATTCCATGCGCGAGGGCAAGTTGAGCGATCTTAAGCCGGGCCTAAACAGAATAATTCTCGGCCGAGCGCTTGCCTATCAGCTGCAGGTGGGCGAGGGTGACTCAGTAACCGCCATGATCCCTGGAAATACCGACGCGAGCGGTGGCGGTGTGCCGCGACTGCAGGAATTCAACGTCATCGGTACTTTCGAAGTGGGACTGCAAGAACAGGATGGCGTACTGGCGCTCATTAACCTGCAAGATGCGGAGGCATTTCGGGGCCTCGCGGGTCCCACCGGGATACAGCTCAAGTTCACTGACGTCCTGAACGCGCCTGAACTCGCACGCGCCGCCGCACAAAGACTGCCACCGGGTCTCACCTTACGGGATTGGACTCAAGACAACGAAGTATATTTTCATGCAATTCGTACCGAGAAGATGATGATGGGGCTGTTGCTCATGCTGATCGTCGCAGTCGCAGTATTCAATATTGTCGCAACCCTCGTGATGGTTGTGACCGATAAGCGAACCGATATCGCCATCCTGCGCACGCTGGGTTTGAGTCCCGGAGGTGTGCTCGGGATATTCATCATGCAAGGCGTGATCATCGGTTGGCTCGGTACTGCAATAGGCGCGGCCTTGGGTCTTAGCCTCGCTTTCAACGTCGATGTTGTCGTATCGTTTTTACAGCAAGTATTGGGATTCTATATTTTTGATCCCGATGTCTTCGCCGTGACGGGAATTCCAAGCGAGACGCACGTTGGCGAAGTAGTCTGGATCGTCGTGACCGCGTTACTGATGACCGTCGCGGCAACGATATATCCGGCCTTACAAGCCGCAAAGACTCAACCTGCGGAAGTATTGCGATACGAATAGTGCGCGATTATCTGCTTCACTGCCCCCCAGGCTGCGGCACATCTGTAATAAGATCTACCAATTGCCCGGCACGAGGTGTCGCACCGATAACGAACGTCAAGCTCGGTGCCGCTGCGACGTTGATGACAGCGTAGGGCCCACCGATAGATGGGTGTATGGCTCAATGGGGCTAGTGCATTTCAGCCTGCACAGGGTTCAGGAGGCGTGATGCTTTTGGCTCATTGCAACGCGGACTAATCTATACTTGATCCTTAGGTGAACATCAGGAGTCGCCGTGATTCGATTTGGGGCGCCTCTTTTGTTCGTGCTTATTTGGTCGACAGGCTTTGTTGTCGCCAGGGTCGCGGCCCCGCATGCGGACCTTCAACTCTTTCTGGTACTTCGATTTACGCTGACCGCCGCTGTGATGGGCCTGGCGGCGTCAGTCGCGGGCGCGAAATGGCCGCGAGGCCGGGAATTGTGGCCGCATGTTCTGGCCGGTGCACTCATGCAAGGGGTCTATTTGAGTGCAAGCTATTGGGCCATCGGGCGCGGCTTGGCGGTGGGTGTCATGGCGCTTCTGGGCGCGCTTCAGCCGCTGTTCACGGCGCTGTTTTTGGTCGCCACGAGACGAACGACGCTTGCAGCACGGGCATGGAGCGGACTTCTCATCGGATTCGGCGGCGTCGGGCTCGTCCTGGCGCCGAGCCTGGCCAACAAGGGGGTCGGCTCGCTGACGGGGCTCACAGTAGGCGCCGCGCTCCTGAGTGTCGTAGCTGTAACAGCCGGGACACTGATTCAAAAGTGGCTTGCCAAGACCGATTTACGCAGTGCCGCCGGCGTTCAGAATCTCGGCGGAGCTGCGATCTCCGCTCTGGTCATGCTGGACGCAGGAAGCGGGAGGTGGGACGGAACTCTGATCCTTTGGAGTTCGCTGGCGTGGGCTGTCCTGGTTTTGTCGGTTGTAGGCACAACGCTGCTCATGTGGATGGTGCGCCATGGAGACGCAACAAAAGTGACCGCGCTCCTCCTGCTCGTACCACCGCTCGCGGCAATTCAGTCTTTTGTTTTCTTCCGAGAAACCTTGGCGCCGCTCCAAATCGCCGGCTTCGCCCTCGCGTTGGGCGGGGTATTGCTGACCAGATCCGCCCGGTTGCGGATCTAGTGTTCCGTCCTACAGATAACTTAACTGGCGGTACGATCCGTCTCGGCACATAATCGAACGCATGATCGCCAAAGCCACGTCGATCGACGTTGCGTATCTTGCGGGCGTCTCGCAGTCCACGGTATCACGTGCTTTGCGCGGAAGCCCGACGGTCAACGAAGAGACCCGCAAGCGCATCCAGGAAATTGCGGAAAAATTAAACTACACCGTCGATAAGAACGCGTCCAATCTGCGCAGTCAGCGCTCGAATACGATCGCGCTCCTGTTCTTCAAAGATCCGACCCCGGACGACTCGCTCATCAATCCGTTCTTTCTGTCCATGCTCGGATCGATCACTCGTGCCTGTGCGCAATGCGGCTACGACTTGCTGATCTCGTTTCAGGAACCATCAAGCAATTGGCATGTTATCTACGAAGACAGCAAGAAAGCCGACGGCATCATCCTGTTGGGTTATGGGGATTTCATTGAATACAAGTCCAGGCTGGAGCAGTTGGTCGCGCAAGGCACGCATTTTGTAAGATGGGGCGCCGTGATGGAAAGGCAACCGGGCATCTCGGTGGGCAGCGACAATTTCAAGGGCGGCTATGACGCCGCAAAATATCTATTGAGCCACGGCCGCCACCGGCCTGCATTTCTCGGCGGTGCATCGAACCACGTTCCGGAATTTCTCGAGCGCTACCGCGGCTATGCGGCCGCAATCGAGGAAACCGGCGCGCCTCTCCTGCAGCAACTGCGAGTCGACGCAATCAGCACCCAAGAGTCGGGCTATCAGGCGGCGCGCGAGCTGCTGAGCCGCAACGAGCGCTTCGATGCGATTTTTGCCGCATCGGACCTGATCGCACTGGGGGCCATGCATGCGCTGCGTGATCACGGCGTCAGCATCCCTGCGGAAGTCGCGGTCATCGGCTTCGATGACATACCTCCTGCGAGCCTCGCAAATCCGCCATTGACGACCGTCATGCAGGATACCCGGCGCGCCGGACAAGCCCTGGTCGAGACGCTGCTGAAATTGATAGACGACGAACCGGTAACGTCCACGGTGTTACCCACGCGCTTGGTGGTTCGACAATCATGCGGGGCTCTGAATTATGAGCCTCAAATCCTGGCGGGCTCTGCAACTCGCAAAACCAAAGCGCCGGAGATCAAAAAACTCACGCCGCCGATGGCAAGCGCATAGATCGGAGCGCCGCCGAACACCCATTTCAGCAGCAGTCCGAGAAGGCTGGCGGCCACCAGTTGCGGTATGACGATGAAGAAGTTGAATATCCCCATGTACAGTCCCATCTTGTGCGCAGGTAAGCTGTCCGACAGCAACACATACGGTAACGACAGGATTGATGCCCATGCAACGCCGACACCGACCATCGGCACCAGAAGCCAGTAGGGGTTGCGGATCACGAGGAAGGACAGCAGCCCAACACCGCCGATCCAGACGTTGATCAAGTGGCTGAATCTTAGGCCGACGCGATTTACCAACAGTGGTATGAACAGGGCGGCGACCGCGGCGCAGCCGTTATACGTGGCGAACAATACGCCGACCCAATTCGCGCCCTGGTTGAATGCGTCTGAACGCGGATCGCTGGAACCAAAATGCACCTGCGCCACGGCAGCGGTGGTGTAAATCCACATGGCGAATAATCCGAGCCAGGAAAAGAACTGGACCGGCGCAAGGCGGCGCATGGTGCCGGGCATCGCCTCCAGATCCCGCATCACCGTGCCGAATCCGCCCCATCCCTGGGTGAAACCGTGCGCCAGCAACGCGAGCCCCCACAGCAGCGCGCCGGCACAGACCAGGTACATCTGACGGTCCAGGCCGAGGCCCCAGATGATGGCGACGCCTAGCAATCCGCAAGTGGTCCACAACACCCCGCGTTGCAGGCCCGAAGCACGAACCCCCTGCTGCGAATGCGCCTGCACCGGAATGGCATCGCTGAAGGCTTGCAACTCCTCCGGAGGATATTCCCGAGTGCGCATCACGGTCCAAAGGATGGCGAGCAGCAGCACCGCCGCACCGATGTCGAAGGCATGGCGTACGGTGACTGGGATCATGGCCCGTCCGTCCGAGCCGGCGCCGCTGTTGCTGAACCCGATTTGCGCCATGATCCAAGGCAATGCACTCGCAACGACCGCGCCAACGCCGATGAAGAAGCTTTGCATGGCATAGCCCAACGGACGTTGCGTCGGCGCCAGCTGGTCGCCGACGAAGGCGCGAAACGGCTCCATCGACACATTGATGGACGCGTCCAGCACCCACAACAAGGCAGCTGCGAACCATAATGTCGGCGCGCGTGGCATGAGCCAAAGTGCGCTCGCGGCCAGTACGGCGCCGATGAGGAAGTAAGGTTTGCGCCGGCCGAGCCGTGTCCAAGTTCGATCCGAGAGATAGCCGATCACCGGTTGAACCAACAGCCCCGTCAGAGGCGCCGCGATCCACATGATTGGGATTTGATCCAGGTCGGCGCCCAAGGACTGAAAAATCCGGCTGACGTTGGCATTTTGCAGGGCAAACGCAAATTGCAATCCCAGAAATCCAAAGCACATATTCCAGATCTGCAGGAATGTCAGCGTAGGCTTGGCCGGCCTGGTCCCATCGGCTGGGCGGCCAGGGGAATGTGGATCGCTGCGGATGACAGGAGTGGTCAGGGCGGGCATCGGGTGATCAGACCAGAGAGAGGCGGAAAACGCCACTCTTCGGCCCCACCCACGGATTCGATGATCTGCCACTGATCCTTGGAACTTGAGCCCCAAGGACTGGAGTCCCAAGGACCGGCGTCCCAAGGACGCCAATTGCGCTCGCTCATTCCCAAGTTGAATGCGCACAGAAGCCGGTTCCCGCCCGAACGGCGTTCGAACACCACAAGGTCCGTGGGCGCGTCGATAAATCGCAGAGAGCCTGAGCGCAGGGCGGGGGTGCGGCGGCGCAGATCGATGAGCCGACGCGTGAGCGCAAGTTGAGAACCGGGGTCATGTTGCTGGCGGTCCACGGCGAGTGCAAAGTGTTCCGGGCTGACGGGAAGCCATGGTGCTGCCGTCGAAAACCCGGCGTGCGCCGCCGAAGATTGCCAGGGCATGGGCGTGCGCGCACCGTCGCGTCCCAGCGTGGATGGCCAGTTTGCAATCGCCTCCGGGTCCTTCAGATCCTCGAAACCAATGTGGGCCTGCGGCAATCCCAACTCTTCCCCTTGATACAAGAAAATATTGCCGCGCAGACACGTCAGCAGCAGCATGGCGAGTCGGCAATACTCAGCGCGGTAGTCAGGCGTGGACCAGCGCGACGCCACTCGCGGCGCATCGTGGTTCGAAAATGCCCAACTGGGCCAGCCCATGCCTTCCGTCTCCGGCCACGCCCCGAGCGTCGTTCGAATCAGTTCTGGGGTCAACCGGTTCGCATACAGGAAGTTGAACCCATACGCGGTATGAAAGCGTGCGTTACCGGAAGTCACCAGTTGCATCTCCGCTTCGCTGCCCTCGCCGCCGATCTCCGCCACGGTGAATCGTCCGCCGTACTCGTCGGCGACCTTTCTGATCCGCTCGATGAACCGCGGCAGGTCCGGATGCGACTTGTTGTAAAGCGACTGTTGGAAGTCGACCGGCCGCCGACGCGGCCGTTTGCGGGTAAGCGCGGGGGGATTGTCGCGCAGCAAGAGATCGTGCAGTGCGAAGTTCACGGCGTCGAGTCGAAACCCGTCGACGCCTCTCTTGAACCAGAAACGCGCGCACTCGAGCAACGCGTCCTGAACCTCTGGGTTGTGCACGTTCAGATCGGGCTGCTCGATCAGAAAATTATGCAGGTAGTATTGGCCGCGCCGCGCGTTCCAGGTCCATGCGGAGCCGCCAAAGACCGATTGCCAATTGGAGGGGGGTGAACCGTCGACTTTGGGATCGGCCCACACATACCAATCGGCGCGCGCGTTGGTTCGGTCGGCGGCGCTTTGTCGGAACCACGGATGTTGATCCGAGGTATGCGAATATACCTGATCGATGATGATTTTGAGCCCACACCGATGCGCCGTTTCGAGCAGACAATCGAAGTCCTGCAAGGTCCCGAAGATGGGATCGACATCGCAGTAATCGGCAATGTCGTAGCCGAAGTCCTTCATCGGTGAGGTGTAGAACGGTGATATCCAGACGGCATCCACGCCCAGCGATGCCACATAATCGAGGCTCGCGGTGATGCCGGGCAGGTCGCCGATGCCATCGCCGTTGGAATCTCGAAAACTGCGCGGATAGATCTGATAGATCGCGGCGCCGTGCCACCAAGGACCTTCGGGCCGCGCCTCCAGGATCGGCTCAGCGGGGCGACTCATGGAGCCGCTACCGACGCGCAAATCAGGTAGTCCAGTGCGGGAACCAACACGTGATAGCTGCCTGGGGCCGATTCAGCCGGCGCGCAGCTGCCGCGCAAGCTGCGAAAGCGCTGCGAGTGCGGGTCAACTTCCACCTGAGCGTCGATGGCTTGCATCGACGTGTTGAACGCAATCAGAATTTCCGTATTGTCCGGTGCATCCAGCCGCGAGACGGCGAATATTCCCGGCGTGCGCGCGTAAGCGCGTACAACTTGATCGCCCCCGCGCAACGCTGGGTTGGCGCGCCGAAGCAACGCCAGCGCGGAAATAGCTTTGTATAGCGGGTGATCTGCACTGAAGTTGCTTTGCGCGGTGGTGGCCAAGGTGCCGATCAGCCGTTCGGCGTTATAGGTCGCGGTTTTACTCGCGAACATATCCTGGCGAGAATCCTGGTCACCGCCGGAGCCCGCAAAACCCTGCTCGTCGCCATAGTAAATAACGGGGACCCCGCGCAGGGTCATGAGCATGGCGTAGCCCAAGGCGACGCGTCGCAAAACCTCGCCGTCGGTGGCATGAGGCCGCGCCTTTCGCACGAAATAGCCGAAGCGACCCGCGTCGTGATTGCTGATGAAGGTGGGCAACTGCCGCGCGCCGGTCGCTCCGCCCTCGTACAAGGCGTCGTCGGCAAAGAGTTCTGCCAGGCGCTCGGTTCCGATCGATCCGGCCACGGTCTCGCGCACGCCTAACGCAAATCCGAAATCGAGCACTGCCGGCAGAGCATCGACGCGCGTATGCCGCGCGAGCTTTGCCGGATCGAACTCGGGCGTGTAAACCTCACCGAAAATGTGGAAATTACGTATGCCCCTGGCAGCGGCCCGCGCGCGCATCGCCGGCACGAAGCGCTGCCAGAATTCCGGATTGACATGCTGGGCCGTGTCGATGCGAAAACCGTCGATGTCGTACTTGTCGATCCAGTCGCCGAATATCTCGATGAAACCGCGCACCACGCGCGGATTCTCGGTCATCACATCGTCGAGGCCGAAGAAATCGCCCATCGTGGAACTCTCGCCACGGAATGTCGAATTGCCGCGGTTGTGATAGTAGATCGGGTCGTTCAGCCATTCGGGAACCTTGACGTGCTCCTGCCCCGGCGGCACGAACGGTGTATAGGCATAGTCGGGGCGCGTCAGTTTCGCAAAGTTCTCGTCGGTTTGATACGGCGCTGCATCGCCGAGGAATCCCCGATTGATTTCTTCGCCCGCGAGGCCGCCGCGCCGCGTGTAGGGAAAGTCCGCACGCGAGCGGTAAGGGCAGGCGCTCGAAGAGCACTCGCGATAGGCGATCACATCGGCGGTGTGATTGACCACAATATCCATGTACAACTTCATGCCGCGGGCATGAACGGCGTCCGCGAGGGCGTGCATATCCGCGTCAGTGCCGAAATGCGGATCGACGTGCGTAAAATCGGTGATCCAGTAGCCGTGATAACCGGCAGACTCATGGCCCGGTGCGCCCTGCACCGGTTTATTTTTGAACACCGGAGCCAGCCAAACCGCGGTCGCCCCCAGCGCCTGTATGTAGTCCAGACGCGAAAGGACACCCTTTAAATCGCCGCCGTGATAGAAGCCCTTGGCGGTGGGATTGAAACCCGTGACCAGTGGTCCGCCAGTAAGACCGCCGCGGTCATTGGTGGTATCACCGTTCTCGAAGCGGTCGGGCAGGAGGAAATAAATGATCTCGTCGGCCGGCAACCGGTCGCGATAATCCTGCGCCGGCTGCGCAACACCGCACGGCGCAATGAACAACGTTAGTAGCGACGCTGCGAGAGCGCCCACTGGAATACATTTCACGGCGCGGACTTACAGTTTGTATTTGGCGCCCAGGAAGAACACTCGGCCATAGGTTTCGTAATCACGCACGCGCGACTG
>Ga0210406_10004734_pt1 | contig 14453 bp, 20 predicted proteins | sample IncBWC30MmetaG_FD_155454 | JGI IMG/M metagenome (GOLD analysis project Ga0210406, IMG submission 155454) | Forest soil microbial communities from Barre Woods Harvard Forest LTER site, Petersham, Massachusetts, United States - Inc-BW-C-30-M | ecosystem: Environmental > Terrestrial > Soil >... | reverse complement strand
CTGCGCACCCCGAGAGAAGTTGAGGGGCGTGTACGACACTGAGTTTGGAAGCATTTGGCACGACGATTTCCCGGACGGCTCTTTGAAAAACGACTACCTAAGCATCATAGGCTCGCTAGTCAAGCCTGATGAGCCTAGAGCTGCCGTCAACATCGCGGCTATGTCCGATGAACAAGCGCGGACGGTCATACAGCAAATCTGTTCGCTTTCCCAAGCCACTGCTTACGCGCTGGGCCGACAGAGCAATTCCGAGCGGTAGGAGAACGTGAACATGAAAAAGGGAATGAAGCTGAGCGAGTTTACGCCGGTCATAACTGAATACGAAGACGCTTCCGGTTTCCCCGACGAACAGAGTGCCGATTCTTATTGCAAAGAAATGAACAACCAGAGTTTTGGGTGGACAGTTGAAAAAGTGAAACTGAATGAGGTGGACAAGTGGAGAGTTGTTTGGCCCGGAGAACGTATCCTTGACATGTGGGAAAAGACGGTCGGCAACGTCACCGTGACTTATTCGACGGAAGGCACACTGAGTGTCGGCTATACTCACAGTTGTGATTGCCGACGAGGAGAGTACATCACAGGAACTATCGTGCATACATCAGGCAAACGGTTGACGCGGGACGAAATTGAGAGACTGCCCAGCTTTACTGAATGGGTGTCGCAGTACAGCTGACGGTCTTAGCACATCTGCTTCAGCCAGAAGTCTGTTCACCCGCATCCCGAACCGGTGAATGAACGCTGTTGCGGCCTTTATTTGTTCAAAGGTGCTACTCATCGGGCAACCATCCAAGACTTTATGAATTTCATCCGCTTTGCCTACAAGCAGGGCAGTGCGACCAGGACTTCAGACGGATAGCGAAATGCCCGCGTAAAATCAGCGTTTTGTGCATACTGTGCAGAGCGGATTTTGCGAAGTAAAGTTAGGTACAAACTTGAGTACAAACGAAGGCAATTTTGAGGGCCTGTTTTTGAACCTAAGGGAGTGTTAAGAAATAAAGTTTACAAAGTGACTGGTGTGACTTAACTTATCAGGCCCTGTGAGGCTGGACTGTGTAGTTCCAGTCGCCGTGAAACCCGTGGGGTTTCACCCGCAGGTTGTGCATTTCGTCGTCCGCGATCTTCTGACCGGGTTCGTATTCGCGAGTGTCGAGTAAAGCTTTCACCCAAAGCCCGCTCTTCGTGGTCGTGGCCCCGATTAGATTGACTACGGTCTCATAGCTGAGCAGCGGCTGGCCGCGCCAATTCATACTGATGAACATAGGCGATGCTCGACCTTGTTCCACTTACTCGTGCCGGGCGGGTAGTGGCACACGGTGATCGCTATCCCCAGCCGATCGGCCAGCGCCTGCAGATAGACTTTCCAGGCGCGCAGTCGCGAGCCATTGCTACCGCCAGCATCCGCGCAGATCAACATGCGCCGCGCTTGCGGGTAGGCTTTCCGTCCCATCAACTGCCACCATCGACGAATGCTGGCCACGGCAAATTCCGCCGTGTCATGCGTGATACCCACGTTGACGACCGCTTCGTCTCGCGTCACGTCATAGGTCCCGTAGGGGATGGCCTTGCCCACACTCTGAGTCGGAAAATCATGGACGTTGACCTGTTCGGGGTCGCCCGCCGGCTGCCAGCGACGACCGCGATTATCAAAAGATCCCACTAATTCCTTCTTTTTGGTGTCTACACTGATGACCGGGTCATGGCGGCGAACGAAGTGCCGAACTTGATCGTTGAGGTACCGAAACTGCCGGTCACGATCACGATGTTGCGTGCCCTCGATCGTTTTCACGTTGGCCTGCAAGGAGTAGCCCAATTCTCGCAGACAGCGTGCCACGGTGACGTGCGAGACCGTGTAGCCTTGGCGCGCTAGCTCATCGGTCAAGTTGCGCGTTGACTTGTTGGTCCACAGCAGGTAGCTCATCGGGTCACCGGCCGTGCTGGCTTCGACCAGCCGTGTCAGCACCCTCTTAACGTGGGGATCCACATCCTCAACTCTCTTGCGTCCACCGCCCATCGCGCGAATGCGCCCCGTTTCCGGGCGCGAGGGCAAACGGCCGGTTTCTAACTCCGCCATGCCTTTCAAAATGGTGGGCCGTGACATGCTCGTCAGTCGTGCCAAGCGACTGACCGCTCCGCGTCCTTGTTCAAGCGCCTTCTGAGCGACAAAGACACGCGCTTGCGCTTCATTCAACGTGCCTAACACATGAAGCCAGTGTCGCTCGTCCGTCGGAAGTTTCGCTCTCGTCGCCATCGCTGTATAGTCTCGCACCGGCGATAGAATAGCGAGTAGGGCTTCAGTTTGTAAACATTATTGTTTAACAGTCCCTAAGTAGCGCCGAATCAACAACAGACACTTGAGCTACAGGCCCTAAAACCGCGGCGAACCACTCATAAGCATCTCATTGTACGGCGGTTTAGCGTATTTCGCAATTGTGCGAAATTCTTGATAGTGACTCAGTTTGAAGAGAGCGGCGTCGGACTACACCCGTTCGTCGAACACAATCCGAGAAATTTCGTATCACGCATCCCTTTCATCCGCTCTGTGGCCGCGAGTTTGAAGCTTTTGCCCGCAAAGAATACAGCGGTGAACAGAGAGTCTGTTTCCTCGACGAGAAAGGCCGCCAGTGTGAGATTCCGCTGAGCTGGACCGATCTGGCTGCGGAAGATCCCGTTACCATCTTGGCTTCCGGAAAAGGATGCCCTCAAGCGACACGGCACGCTCAATCCTCATCCGAACGTCGTGACAGACCCCTTTTCCAAACTGGCAATTTCTTCGATCGCGACGACACCGTGCAAGTCAAGTACGAGATGCTTCGCCTGCTTCGCCGCGTCACAGTCGACAAGCAGGCAGTCACTCAGTCCGCTACAGCATTCGGCTTTTCACGCCCAACCTACTATCAAGCGGAAGCTGACTTTCAGCGAGATGGTCTCTTCGGGCTATTGCCCGAGAAGCGGGGACCCCGGCAGGGTCACAAACTCACGTCGGAGGTAATTCGTTGCAAAACTAGTGGCCAGGTGGTCTTGATCGATCTCCCCGTGCTCCTCCACTGTGGAAACAATGAGATAGCCATCATCGTGTCGTCAGTGAATTTCCAGGGTGGAGCGGGGATCGCTCTCCCGTTGATCAACGAGAGGGCCATTTCCTCCCGAACGAAAAAGCGCTCGCCCAAGGCATCGCCACAGCACAGACCCTTAGCGACTCATAAGCACGACCTAAACGGTCTCTGCGACTTTGTTCTTGCAACACAGTCATTCGGGCACCGTCTATACCTCTATGCCATCATTTGAGAATTCGCGGCGTACCTCGTCTCCCAGGGAATCACAGACTGACGAAGCATGAACACCCTCCCCGTGGCCCGGCTATTCCACGGTTTCCCATTTTCCAGTCTCCGGATCCTTGCATTTCAGTTTTCCGTCTTCCGTTCTTCCCTCCACCTCAACGATTTGGATTCCGGTGTATCCTCCATCTTGCGGGCGTTCTCGCAGCCACCCGGTCCCATCGCACAACAGGGGGCATTTCTCGAAAAACATGGCCTCTGCGTTGAAGTGTCCCTTATGGGTTGGGACACATTTGGGTGCGTAGAGGTTCTTTGGCAAAGAGCAACCGGCCCAGGAGGTTTGATTTCCTGATGTCGATCCTCATCAAGTTCAGAAACTCAAAGTATATGGAACCATGCTTTATACCGTCTCGATTGAGCGCCGGATCCGTATTGTTCTTGACGATGCAGTCCATCCAGAGTTCGATAGCATGGCAAAAGTTCCCAAGCGGGAGAACCGGCTCACCGTAGAATTGTTCCAACCGCCGAACGAGTTCGTGAGCTTCTTCCTTACTTCGCATGGCATCGTTCTTCACGGCTCGTTTCTCCTAAACGGCGCTGTTTTTGTTGGTCACCGGATTGACCGCAAGAGCGTTGGGAGTACTACCAGCGGAGACGGTCGCCGTAACGGTCCTGCGCTCGCCCAACCGGGGTAGCGAACCCATCGATGGATGCTGCGCGAAGCCTCGATCGATAAGACCTGAATAAGGAGGCCGTTGCCTGGATCCGTGATGGGCTGCTGTAGAGTGGCACCCGGCAGGCCTTTGAGAGTGCGGCCCTCGAATCCGTTGATTTGCACGAATTCGGTGCAGGTCCCGCTCACCAAAACGGTGGCCGGCGAGTGCTTGGCCAGTCTGGAGAGGGTACCATTGAGCGACTGGCCCTGGTCGCAATTCGCGACGAACGGTCCAGCCATAACACCGGTGCCGGTGACGGTCTGGGCCTTTGCGCCTAGAGCGGCCAAACCAATGATGATCAACAGAATAAGGATGCGTTTCATTGTGAGGCTCCTGAAGGATCCAGATTTTCGAACGTGGACCCTGCGTGAAGCCTAAGGAGCCTGCTTAAGCACCGCAAGCGACAAGGTGCGACAATCGTGTGCTCTGGAGAAGTGTCGTACTTTGACGCTCACCAATGACCCTCAACAGAAATCTCGAAGCCGCTTGGAAATACCACAACGCTACGAAGCATTCCTACGCGAGCATTCATAACAATCCGCATTTCTTGGATTGGACTAATCAACCCTTGCCATTCAAGGCTTATACCGCCCTGGAGCCATTGGCGTTGCCGCGAGAGGCACGCCAAACCGGCGTGGCTGCCCTTTCCGCGATCGCCGAGAGCATCCACGCGGACTCTAGTGCTGTACCAGACCTCGAGGCGCTGGCCCAACTGCTGTATCTAACCGCTGGCATCACTCCACATCGGAAGTATCCGAGCGGTGATATTCATTTTCGCGCCGCAGCATGCACCGGTGCCCTCTACGAAGTCGAGCTCTATGTTGTTTGTGGAAATCTTGTCGATTTGGAAGCAGGCATGTATCACTTTTCGCCGGCAGAGTTCGCCCTGCGCAGACTACGAACTGGAGACTATCGCAGTGCACTGGGTGAGGCTACCGGGAGCGAAACAGCAGTTATGCACGCTCCGCTCGTCATCATTTGTACGTGCACGTACTGGCGCAACGCGTGGAAATATCAGGCCCGAACTTATCGCCACTTTGGTTGGGATAACGGCACTCTTCTGGCCAATCTGCTAGCCGTCGCCACCGCTCTTGGAATACCTGCCAAGGTGATCTGCGGATTCGTGGACGCAAATGTGAACCGGCTGCTCGATGTCGATGCGGATCGTGAGGTGGTCTTTTCTCTCGTAGCCCTTGGCCATGTCGCGGCTTTAGCGCGGCAATTACCTTCCGAGCTCTCCCCCGTCCATTGGGAAAGTGTTCCGCTCTCTCGAAACGAGACTGTCTACCCAGCCATGCACGAAATTCACACTGCCTCTTCGCTCCAGTCGGCTGCCGAGGTTGAGACTTGGCGCGGTCACGCGCCGCTGGCAAAACTGCCGCCGACAACGGGACCTACCGTTCCGCTCCATCCTTATTCGGATGCGGAAATGCCTCGTGATCCGATCGAACAAGTCATCCTGCGACGCGGCTCCGCGCGCAAATTTGCGCAAGTGCCTATCAGCCTACCTCAGCTCTCCACCCTGCTGGACCGTGCTACCCGTGGTATCCCAGCGGACTTCCTGGATACACAAGGGGCACATCTGAACGACGTCTACCTAATTGTGAACGCCGTCGAAGGTCTCGAATCCGGAGCCTACGCCTTCCACCATGACGGGCATGTGCTCGAATGCCTGAAACCAGGAAACTTTCGCGCTCAGGCTGGTCATCTGGGTCTGGACCAACAGTTGCCAGCCGACGCCGCCGCGGACATCTTCTTCCTGACGGACTTGGAAATGATTTTGCAGCGATTCGGCAATCGCGGATACCGGGCGGTGCAACTCGAGGCTGGCATCTTGAGCGGCAAGCTGTATCTTGCCGCGTACTCCCAACGATTGAGTGCCACGGGTTTAACGTTTTACGATGATGAGGTAATCCGCTTCTTTTCCCCTCACGCTCGCGGCAAGAGCGTGACTATGTTGATAGCGACAGGCTATAACGCAACATCAGTGCGTCCGAGATAGCTATTGGTGAATCCGCTGGTCACCGAACCAAATGCCCGTTCGAAGAAAAGTGGTGCCACGGAGCGCGGCTCGCGCTCCGATCGCCTCGAATGCCGTTTTATTGAGAGTTAGCCCGGCATGACGGCTGTTCGCCCAGGCGTTACTGAGCCCGCCCTTATCACGATTGGCCGGAGCCGAAGTGCCAGGAGAGTCCCACCGAAGTGAAACTCAAGACCAACGCGAGAGCGATCCAACTCGCGCCAACATTCTTCCAACCCTGAAAATCAGCCCCAACGCATGACAGCAGCTCAGCCGGAAGTGGCTGAGGTGCGGTTCCCCGGAACAACACGATGCCTGCTATAAAGACCCACACAAGGGCGGGGCCTGCGGCGCACAGTCCTGGCAGGGCGCGCTTCCACGGAAACGGAATCGGAGGCGGTGCCGATATCTCGCGCCGTACGGCATCCATGACTGATGTCACAAAGCCCGGGGATGGAATGACCCTGCTCCTTGGACAGAATACGATCGAGATCGTCGCGGCGGCGCTCGCCTTTATTGAAATGGGCAGCTCTGCCGTGCTTGGTCTTCTGGCTGCCGGTGACGACTGCAATTTGGTTGTACCTACTCGGGTGGGCACGGAGCGTCTCAGGAACTTTCTCGCCGACGGAAATCGCCACGACTGTAATCGTCGGGTTTACGTCGATGGCGGGCATCGTTAGAGTGCTCGGTGGTGGCGTCGATGAATCTTACCCGCTCTCCGATGCTCAGTCTGGGAAGCCACCAAGGAAGTTCTGAGATCAGTATTCAAAGTATGGATCAAGCGTGAAGAGCCGCGAGAAGTATCGCTGTTTCCATTCGGGATGTAGGCGGTCGAGGAGCAAGCCTTCCGAGGCGCCCAACGAATAGACCACAACCCGCTTCCAGATGGCGAGATCGGCTCTTTTCAATTCACTAAGAGTATCGGACCGAGCCTCCCGCGCATAGCTCTGGAATGTTTCGTAATCCGGAAGAGCTGCGTACTCCGGCGTTGGCTGGTAATTTGCCGCCGCTTCGGCAGACTTGATCTGAACATAGCGCGCGATCCCTTCCTTCCATAGCTGGAAACTCAGATATTTGCGATCGTCAGGCGAGAGCTGCGCGAAGAACTCTTTGCGCGCCATGAGGTACTGACGGGCAAGAGCTTTGAATTCCTTGAGGTCGGGCTCGTTTAGCGCTGTTAGCAATAGATCGCGTAGATGGGGGAACAATTTTCCGAGCTCAGGATTATCGTAAGGGAACGGATAATTTAGCATCCACATCCCCGTGTTGTCTCCATGAGCCAGGTCGAGACCGCCCACAGCTTGATAGAGGCCGGGCCTGCCGTCCTGCAACTGATGAAAGTGTTCGTGCATAACCGTGAAGACCCAAGGTGTGCTGGTCTTGGCTTCCGTGTTTTCGGGCTCGCCGATCACAATGATTGAAGGCGGACCGAACGCAGGAAAGGTCGCCTGGAGGGCAGTGGGGAACTGACGGGGACGGGCATAGAGGTCGTCACCGATCTTCTGAAAGTCTTTGGGCGGAGATGGATGATGAGTAAGGAACTCAGCGTTCTGTGTGACAAGTAGGAGCGGCGCAGGGGTACCACTCCAGCCGGGCCAAACAGCGTCCTGAAGCTGAGCGGCCAGGCGATAGAACTCCCGAATGCGTACCGCATCGTTGGGCGGAATTTCAGGTTTGGAAGTTGGTGCAAAGACCACGGTTGCCAGCAGGAGCGCGGTGAAGGGGTTTCGCATACATGATCCTAGACGGCTCAACCCGGATTCGGTTTTGCGGGCCCCTGAAGTTTTAGCATGATGAGATTCGCAGCAATGCCTCATAAGGGGACGCAAGTCACCAGCCATTGAACCGCTCTGAGAATGACAGCAGAATTGCGGGACTGACAAATACCCCATTACTCTGTTCGTTCGTCTAAGTTGTCCTACGGCCCGTGAAACTTCATGAAAATCGTACAACGTCAGGCAAGGAGCTATGACGTTAACTTCTTTGATTTCAGCACGATTTTATTTACGACCAGGGTTTTCGACCCTAGTTGTCGGTCAAGCCTCGGGCCACTTTGACCCTCAGTATCGCGTCTGCGTGAATGCTAAGGACCAGCCATCTCTTGACGTGTACGATGGGCTATGCGGTCCGACGCTCAAGGAGAGGTGAGAAATGACCAGCTTCGCCTCAATCGTTTGCCGGGTGGCTCTGTTGGGTTGGCTGTGCGGGAGTTGTTCGGCCTGGCCACAGAGCATGCAAGCGAGCGGGGCCGGTTCTTTCCTCTCGATCGAAGGAGCGAGAATATATTTTGAGGAATGCGGGACGTCCCCGCAAACCGTGGTACTGCTTCACGATGGCGTCCTTCATTCCGCCGCGTGGGACGAGGTGTGGCCCGAATTCTGCAAACACTTTCACACCATCCGATATGACCGTCGAGGCTATGGACGCACTTCTGCGGCAACCTCCTGGTATTTCGAGACGGATGACCTGGCGGCACTCTTGCGTCATCTGAAAGTGAACCGCGCAGCAATCGTCGGAAGTTCCCACGGTGGCGAGATATCGATTCATTTCACTCTCGACTATCCTGAGATCGTGCAGCAGCTTGTCCTTGTGGGTGCCGTGGTGGGAGGCATGCCCTATTCGCAGCATTTCCTGGATCGTGGCAATGTTTTGGGCAAGCCTTTGGAAAAAGGGGATGTGCAGGGTGCCATCTCACAAGCGTCCAAAGACAAATACCTAATCGCGCCAGGCAATGTCGCCGCCAAGAAACGCATGGCCGATTTGCTCTCCGCGAATCCGCAAGATTTGACTCGTGCCTACTTTGAACTCCCGGAAAAACCGGCCTTGCCCAGACTGCGCGAGATTCCCGTACCCACACTTGTGCTCGTAGGAGACGCCGATATCCCGGACGTTCATGCCCATGCAGGCGCGATCGAAGCTGGAATACCGAGGGCGCGCCGTGTGGTAGTCAAGGACGTCGGGCACATGATGTATCTCGAAAAGCCCGCGGAATTCAGCCGCTTGGTGATCGGTTTTATCGAGCAGAATAGAGACGGAGGGTAGTGGCTTTGAGCGGCAACGCCAGACAAGTCCCGTTCCGGGAAACGTTACCCGGCTTGGCAACTTCAGCCGAATCTAGTTCGCTGTACCGAGACAGGGACCGAACCCGATCTCCTCGCTGGAGATTAGGTGGGAAATTGCTACTTCTTTGTGAAAATCGACTTGGGGATCATGCAGTGCACGCCCTTGCGGATATCCACTACCTGGGAGACGCGGCAATCGCCGACGATCGAAGTGAGTGAATAGGCTTCCTCGCGCGACATTGGCACTATCTTCTGTTCCGCCAGGAAATTCACTGCTTCGCGTGCGGCAATCTTCATGGCTTCGTTCAAGTCTTCGTCGAATCCCATAAAGATCCAATGTGTGGGTGTTTCCGCGCGCGGCCAATCGATGTGAAGATCCTTGCGCACGATGGGTTGGATTTCAATCTCCCTATAGGAACATTCCAGAGCGGTCAGGTTCACTTCGCCGTTCCCCTGCAAGCAGTGGGAATCCCCGGTCCAGATCAACCCGCCTTTCTGAAACACCTGGAAATACAGCGTCGAGCCCACTTGCAGTTCGTTCACATCCATGTTGGACCCGTTCTTCCACGGTCGCAGCGTGCTGGTGCGGCCTTTGGCGTCGTGGATCGGAGGCCCGGCTTTTTCTTTGGGCTCGTCGGGGTCGGGCCCGACAGCGATGGTACCGGGGAACGGTTTCAATTGGAGGATGATCCCCGGCTTGAATTCCGTTGTCAGGGTTTCTGTGTCGAGTTTGAAATACTGAACATGGCCTTCGGGAAATTCGGAGGCCAGCAAACCGACTGTGGGAAACTGCTTGCCGGGGAGATTGAAATTGAAGCCGGACTCCTTCACGACTATTCTCTCGATGCGGATTTCCAGCGTGTCGCCCGGCTCCGCTCCGTTCACGTAAATCGGCCCGGTCACCGAATGGGGCCCGCCGCCGGGATTCGCGAGACGAAGCTTCACGATTTCCTCGATGGAAATGCCCGGTTTGATCTCGTCCATCGAGTGGCGCAGCGTCTCAATGGAGATAGTGTCTCCGGAATCAACGACGACCTTGGGTTTCTCCGTGGGATCAAGCCAGCCCCACTGTGCGGTACCTTTATTCGCTAGCAATACATGATGCTTGCCAGTGGATTTTTCTCCAGTGGCTACTTCTAAAGCAATTTGCGCCTGTGCGCCCTCGCATACAGCGTTGGCAGCAATAAACAGAGCCGCGGCCAAGGTTTTCTGCGCTGGGATCATGGTGCGACTCCTCTTTGTCCGGATTTCCCGTTTGGGCGCTGAGACTATAGAGGCGGAGGGCCCAAGATGCTCTCAGAGAATACAACGCAATCAAGGGAGAAACGCGTTGTGGCTACTTGGCCGTAATCTTTAGATTGGAAAAGTACCCCTCCGTGCCAGGTCCGACCCACAAGGCGACTCCTCCGTCCCGCGGATCGAGCTTGAGATCATTGACGATCAGGCAGGGCTGCTCCGCTCCATGCACGTAGAGCCGCGCTTTACGGCCTTCCACCTCGATCTTGTACTTGGTCCAAACGCCGGGCTGCAAATCGACGTACGACTCATACTTTTCGGGAGCCTCCTGGCGCGATTGGGCGAAGTCAAAATCCGGATACGAACTGTATTGTGTGGAGTGATTCCGCCTGATTTGATCGTCGGCTCGACCGTTCGTGGGTCTCAGATAAATGTACTCGTAGCGTCCGTCGCTCTGGATGCGAAAAGCGATGCCAATAAACCCGCGCGCGGCGGCAGACGCACCAGCGGCAGGTTGGCCGGCCAAATCCACTTCGATCACGCCGTCACGAAAAGACACGTCCTTGACTAAGGCATACGACGTGGCGTTTGCGGCCTCGGGCTTAGCTACAACTTGGGTCGCACTCTGGCCTTTATAATTGGTCTGCGCGATTGATACGTTCTTCCCTACAAGTCGATCGGCATTTTGAGCTGCAAGCGGAACGACAACGAGAGCGAATAGGGGCGCGCGTGCCATAGTCATCACAGAAGAGAAGCGTGTGCTCATATGAGTCCTCCAGTCGCAGTCAATGCGGACCCGTCATTCGAATCGGAGCGCCGTTACGGCATCGCCGCTGCCGACCCGGCGAGCCGGATGTGGCAACTGAAAACACCGCCGATTAGCGGCATCGCTGTTAGGTCGGCTGGGCGCCGCGCGGATCATATACGATTCCCCTTAGCACGTCAGCGTCCACTCCTAACCCACCGAAGCGACCGCGCCGACGGCTGGTTGTCTTTGAGGCTGGCTGGTTTTGTATCGGAAGGTGCCCGTAAGCGAGACCGGAGTGTCCGCATTCGAACAGAGGCCGCGCTCCCGTATCGTCGTCTGACGTTGACAGATCGTGTGGCTCCCGGCGCGAACATGCCCTGGATTGCTCACTTGCGGACTACCCTAGACGAACGAACCCACGATTTTTTCGAACGGGCCTCAACTAGGAAACCTGGTCACTGCCTGCCAGCTGAACAATAGTTCGGTCCAAGTGACGGAAGTTAACGAGGCAGCCTTCCAACTATCGGTCTGCCGACGATGCGGGAGTTGACCAGCTCGGTCAACGTTGCAACGCTAGGCCGGAGCGATGGAAGGGAGGGCGTCTCATTCCCGTTCGTTCATTGGCCGCAGTTCGGTCGAGAGGCGCGCTGCCTGCGCGAGAAGGTAATTGCGCTCCGGGAGGCTCGCGGTCTTGCCTGCCGCCGCCCGGTAGTGCTTGACGGCACCCTCGCGGTCCCCCGCGAGTTCCAGCAAATGCGCCCGCACCGCGTCCAGGCGATGATGTTCCGCGACGCGCGCATCGTCTTTGAGCGCATCCAGCAGCTCCAAGCCCTTTGCCGCGCCGTGCACCATCGCCGCCGCGACGGCGCGATTCAACACGACCATAGGGTTGTCCGACAGGCGGCTTAGCAGATCGTAAAGCGCCAGGATCTGCGGCCAATCCGTGTCCTCGGCTCGGGCGGCCTCGTCGTGAACGGCGGCAATGGCGGCTTGCAATTGGTATGGGCCGTCGGCGCCTTTTGTTGACATCCTCCACGCCATTAATGGCGTGGAGGATGTCAATGATCGTCGCGTTGTACTGACAGCGTCCCGTCGACCAAATAAAACGCAACTCCTTGCATTGGGGCCGCTGTTTCGCCGATGCGACTGAAGACGGCCGTAACATTCGCATTGCCGCTCGCGCCCTCGAATCGGCCGGTTTCCCCCGTAAACGTCAGTGTGCCAGTGGCGTCCCTGAAGAGATTGGCATTTGGAGTACCCGCGGTTAGATCGTAAATCGCCGTCAAGGTATCTCCATTCAGGGCCGTGAATGTGACAGAACTGATTTGGAATCCGGACGTTCCACGCCCCTGGCGTCTGGCTTCCGGACGTTCGCCTATGACATTTCCCCAGATGGTCGGCAAGTGGTTTTGGAGGCAGAGAACGGCGAAGGGAAGCCGCAGCTCTGGGTGACGCCGTTTGAGCGGAGCTCGCCGCCCATGCAGGTCTTGAATGTGGAGGGTCGGCAGCCCAGATTTGGGCCCGGCGGTGAAATCTTCTTCCGTGGCACCGACGGGTTTGTTTATCGTGTTCGCCCGGATGGGACGGATTTGCACGAGGCACTCGAACAGCCCATCCTCATGCTACGAGCTGTTTCGCCGGACGGCCGGTGGCTTTTGGGATGGTCTCGGCCTCCAGGCAACGGGGTGACAGCCGTTCACGCCTTCCCGCTGGGAGGCGGGCCTCCGGTCCGCATTGGCAATAGGATTAGATGGCAGTGGTCGCCTGGTGGCAGGTTCTTGTCCATTGCTCTGCCGTTTGCGGAGGGCCGGACTTACATCGTTCCCTTGCCTCCGCGCCAAGCGTTACCAGCAATCTCAGCGGACGGATTTCTTTCTGAGGAAGACGTGGCCCGCCTACCAGGAGCACGTAGGATCGATGCCCTAAGGGCCGTACCCAGTCCGATTTCTGACGTCTACGCGTTCTTTCGCAGCACGACCCAGCGCAATCTGTACCGGATCCCCATCCCTTAAGTCGCAGGTGAGCTTGCAGCCGAGGGGCCGGTAGTCAACGGCGCCATGATGGCTCAAAGCTCCTCCATCACTGTCTCCTTTACTGTATGAACCCGACATTTGGCGGCTGTCCGCTGCCCTCCGGCGCCTCTTTGATCGGCCCGAACTGCGATTCATAGCGCTCGATATTTTCTCTCAACGCGCGCCAGATGCGCTTTGCGTGTCCCGGACTGACGATCACGCTGGTCAGCAACTTGCCCTGAGCGCCGTTCGGGAAAATGTAAATAAAATTTAGCGTGAATTCCTCCAGATTGTGATGAAGCATCACCAAATTGCTGTACTGGCCCTGCAATTCTTTTTCGTCCGCTTTGATCTGCACTTGCCCTGGCACTGGCCGCTGCTCTTCCATCGTCTTCTCCTCGTACTCGGCTTCCTGTTTCACGGCTTGTTCGAAGGTATCACAGCCGTTCCTCTTGCGCTCGCCCGCATCGATTCCTGCGCTGCTCGACAGAGCCTGGCCATGTAACAATCCGCCTCAATCCGCCCTAGTGCTATTGACAAATTCTCTTGTTAAGTGTAGTTTAGTACGAAGCTTTACCGTAGTTAATAAAAATTCCGTTACCAAGTATCAGTTAAAAGAATCATGCTACCGACGTTCCCTCCCCAACTCGAAACCGAACCCGCCGCTGGCGCGGCATCCACCTCTGCTGAATCACCGGCCTCTGCAACGCCCAGCCTGGCGGGCCTGCCCTCTTTGCCCGAGGCCCATCGCTCGATTCCCATCTCCCACACCGCGTCGTGGATACGCAAAGTGCTCGCATTTGCCGGGCCCGGCTATCTCGTTGCTGTCGGCTACATGGACCCGGGCAACTGGGCTACCGACATCGGCGGAGGATCGAAATTTGGCTATACGCTTCTCAGCGTCATTCTCATCAGCAACCTCATGGCGATGTTTCTGCAGGCGCTTTCGGCCAAGCTGGGCATCGCTACGGGGCGCGATTTGGCTCAGGCTTGCCGCGAGCACTACTCGCGTCGTACTGCCATCGCTCTTTGGATCGTTTGCGAAATTGCTATCGCCGCTTGCGACCTTGCGGAAGTGCTTGGCTCCGCCGTCGCTCTCAAGCTGCTGTTCGGTCTGCCGCTTCTCGCGGGAGTGATTATCACTGGACTCGATGTCTTGATCGTTCTTGCCCTGCAGGGGCGCGGTTTCCGCATCATCGAGGCCTTCGTCGTCACGCTCATTGCCACCATCGCGGCCTGCTTCGCTTACGAAATCTTTTTCTCCCATCCCATCTGGCGAGAAGCCGTCGTCGGGCTCATCCCGCGCGCTGAAATTCTGCGCAATCGGGAAATGCTGTACATCGCTATCGGCATCCTCGGCGCCACTGTTATGCCGCACAATGTT
>Ga0210406_10004733_pt1 | contig 14457 bp, 10 predicted proteins | sample IncBWC30MmetaG_FD_155454 | JGI IMG/M metagenome (GOLD analysis project Ga0210406, IMG submission 155454) | Forest soil microbial communities from Barre Woods Harvard Forest LTER site, Petersham, Massachusetts, United States - Inc-BW-C-30-M | ecosystem: Environmental > Terrestrial > Soil >... | reverse complement strand
CGTGCTGGCCACACGCCATCTGGAACGCATCGCGGATCACGCCACGAACATCGCCGAAGACATCATCTTCTGGGTGCGCGGCCTTGACGTGCGCCACGGACGGGGTTTGACGGTGCGCCCGGAATCCGAAATGACCACCATGGGGCTGAGCTCCGAGGTTACCGAGAATTCACATGGCCTTCATTCGGATGTGATTCCAAGCTGCGAAACTCAACGCGTTTGAACTTCACTCAATGTCCTACCTCGGGGACCGGCGCACCCCTGGCACTGGTCCCCTTCTCCTCCCCCTAAGGCACGTGACGGCAGGCATCCCCTTGACCCGAAGCCAGAGTCCAACTACTGTTGGGAGGTAGGCAGCAAAAAAATGCTGGACCAGAGACCATCGATTCAGGCAAGCCATTTGAACGTATGGGTTTGTGTGCTCCTGGCGGCATTGATGCTCTACAACCCCTTCGCGGCTCTCTACTTTTCCCATGACACGATTGAAGTTCACACCCTGCAGCGGAATCGCGCGTCGGTTGGCGCCTCGGAATTGCAGCACTTCAGTCCGGTTCAGGACGATATCCAGCAAGCGGATATGGATTTGGACTCAAATCGCGAAGAAGTCGCGGCGCCAGCAGGAAGCTATGTGGCCCGGGGGTTCGAGCGAGAAGTAGAAGTACCGCAATCGGGCATTGTATTCAAAGTCTGGTCGCGGCCCCCACCTCTGGTTTAACTCCGCCTTGCTTGCCGGCCCTCACGAAGAGTAGCCGGTAATTCCCGATTTTTCATCTCATTATTTTGAAGTCTTCCCGGTTCCCTTTACCGAACATCGGTGGGGATGAACCTTTCGCACTGTTCGCAAACGACTGTCATAACAAGGACATGCAATGTCAAAAAACGGGAAATTGGTAATCGCGGGCCTCGTCTGTTTGGGGCTGATCGCATTGTGGGCCGGATTGCGTCATGGAAAGACGGAAGCCGACGACGCGGATCCGGCGGGGAAGACCCACGGAGGGACCGTGGCCGCGGTGGTCAAGGTTTCGCGGGGCAAATTGGGGGTGCCGCTGACCCTGGCTGGCGCGTTTAAGCCATTTCAGGACGTGGACGTCCACGCGAAAGTGGCGGGCTACATCAAGAAAATTTATGTGGACGTCGGTTCCCACGTATCCGAAGGCCAAACGATTGCCATTCTGGAAGTACCCGAACTGGCGGCACAGCTTGCCGGTGCCGATGCAGCCGTGCGGCGGGCGCGGCAAGAAATCGGCCGCGCACAGGGAGACGTGGAGCGGGCCAAGTCTGGCCACGTGGCTGTGCATGCCATGTATGAGCGGTTGAAGCAAGCAGCGCAGCAGAAAGTAGGGTTGGTAGCGCAACAGGAAGTGGACAACGCGCAAGCGAAGGATCTCGAGGCAGAAGCGCAGGTGTCTAGTGTGGAATCGGCGTTGAATGCGGCGCAGCAAGCGCTGGAAGTGGCCGAAGCGAATGCCAAGCAATACACGGCGCTCTCCGAATATACACGGATTGTGGCGCCGTTCACGGGCGTGGTCACGGTGCGCTACGCGGACACGGGCTCGCTAATAGCCGCGGGCACGGCAAACAGCACGCAATCGGCGCCAGTGGTGCGCATCGCGCAAATTTCCGTGTTGCGATTGGTCCTGCCGATTCCGGAATCGATCGCGGGAGAGATCCGGTTGAACGATCCGGTGAAAGTGCACGTGCAGGCGTTGAACGCGGATTATGTGGGGAAGGTGTCGCGCTTCGCGGACTCGCTCGATCCCCAGACACGCACGATGGAAACCGAAATCGATTTTCAAAACGCCGATGGCCGGCTTCTTCCCGGGATGTACGTACAGGCGATCGTAGCTCCTCCGGACAGTCGGGACATTTTGACCGTGCCGTTGGAAGCGGTGGAATTGGGCGCGGACGCAAGCGAAGGAAGCGTCCTTTTGCTGAATTCAAAAAACGTTCTGGAAGAACGCAAAGTGCAATTGGGCCTCCAGGGAAGCATGAGGGTAGAGGTGCGCGGAGGACTCAGCGAGGGAGAGCGCGTGGTGGTCGGAAGCCGGAATGAGTTCCGTGCTGGGATGAAAGTGACGCCGAAGGAAATCGACACCAGCCGGCCGGGCGACGCGGGGGCGAAGTAATGCCAAAGTTTGCCCTGGCGTACCCTTATTTCATCATCATGCTGTGCCTGGTCGTTGCGGTCGTCGGAGTGACCACCGTGGGCCGCATGCCGGTTGACCTGTTCCCGCAGATCAATATCCCCGTTGTCGTGGTGGCGACGTTTTACTCCGGGATGCCCCCGCAACAGATTGAAGCGGACATAACCGATACGTTTGAACGATTTTTCACATTGGGCAGCAATATCGACCACATCGAGTCGCGATCGTTGACGGGCGTGAGCCTGATCAAAATCTATTTTAAGCCAGGCACCGACGCCAACGCCGCATTGAGCAATATTGGAAACCTGGCGATGGCGGACCTCAGGCGATTGCCTCCGGGCACCCTGCCCCCTGTGGTTCTGAAATTCGACGCCTCCAGTTTGCCGGTTTGCCTGATTACGCTCGAAGGCAAGGGGCTGAACGAAACGCAATTGAAGGACCTGGCGCAATTCGAGGTGAGAAATCAGGTGGCCAACGTTCAGGGAGCGTCCGTGCCGCAGCCGTTTGGCGGAACCTACCGGCAGATCCAGGTGTACGTGGATCCTGTAAAGCTCGAAGCCCATCAACTGAGCCTGATGGACGTGGTGACCGCGGTCAACAATTCCAACCTGATCCTGCCGGCGGGAGACGTGCGCATCGGCAACCGCGATTACAACATTTATGCCAACAGCCAGGTGCCGACGCCGGACGACGTCAACAAGATCCCGTTAAAGAGCGTGGGACTCGGCTCCGTGCTGGTGGCGGATGTTGGAAAGGCCGAGGACGCCGGCGCCATCCAGACGAACATTGTGCGCATCGACGGGCAGCGATCGGTATATATCCCGGTTCTGAAGCAGGGCGGCGATAGCAACACCATCGCGATCGTGAATGGCATCAGGGAGGCGACCAAGCACCTAACTGACATTCCGGACGTCCTGAAAACGGCTGTGGTCTTCGACCAGTCCATTTTCGTGAAGACCGCGGTCAAAAATCTGTTGAAAGAAGGCGGCATCGGCCTGGTCCTCACCGGACTGATGATTCTGCTTTTTCTCGGCAGCCCGCGCGCGACCTTTGCGGTGTTGCTCTCGATCCCGCTCTCCGCGCTGACGTGCTTTCTGGTGATGAATGGGATGGGCGGATCCATCAACACCATGTTGCTGGGCGGTTTGGCGCTTGCGTTTTCACGTTTGATTGACGATTCGGTGGTGGTGCTCGAAAACATTTTCCGGTTCATGGAAAACGGGGCGCCGCCGCGCGAGGCAGCGGAAAAAGGCGGCATGGAGGTGGCGCTGGCCGTGTTGGCGGCAACCTCCACGACTTCCATCGTCTTTTTCCCGGTTACTTTTTTCTATGGCGTCAGCCGGTATCTCTTCGTCGATCTGGCGCTGGGCGTGGTGCTCTCGATTTTCGCTTCTTACATCTTTGCGATGACGGTGGTGCCGCTCTATTGCGCAACTTTCATCCGGTTGGGCGGGCATGGAGGAGGAGGGCACGAGGGAGCACATGAGGAGGGGCATGAAAGCCCAAAGGGTTTGTTTGCGCGGGTCGTACATCGATTCAACGAGATTTTTCAGAAGCTGCTTCTCTTTTACGAGCAGCAAGTGACGCGAGCGCTGGTGCGTCCCGGACGAACTGCTCTGTTCATCCTTGGGGGCATCGTTCTGCTGATCGCCGGCGTATTCCCCTTCGTTGGCCGGGCCTACTTCCCGCGCACGGATCCCGGCCAATTTGTGATTGATCTGAAAATGCCGACGGGAACACGGTTGGAAGTGTCGGACAAGTACGTGGCGAACGTGGAGCAGGAAATCCGCGCGGTGATCCCGCCGCGCGAACTGGACATGATCGTCTCCAACATCGGCATTACGCCGGACCTTTCGGCAATCTATACCAGCAACTCCGCCATGCATACCGCGTTCGTGCAGGTCAGCCTGAAAGAGGGACACGAGGTCGGAAGTTACGAATACATGGAGCGCATGCGGCGCAAACTGGCCAACGATCTGCCGCAGGTGAGCGCTTATTTTCAAGCCGGCGGGCTGGTGGATTCCGTGGTGAATCAGGGATTGCCGGCGCCGCTGGACATCCAGGTAACCGACAACGACTTTGGCGAAGCTTATGCAATCGCGCAGCAAATGGCGCTGCAACTGAAGGGCTCGCGAAATGTTAGCGACGTTTTGATCCCCCAAGACATCAATTACCCCGGCCTGGAACTCAACATTGACCGCGAGCAGGCCAGCCTACTTGGGCTGACACCCAAGGAAGTGGTGGACAACGTGATTACCGCGCTGACCTCCAATGGAGTGATCGCCCCAAGCTACTGGATTGATCCGCAAACCGGGAACAATTACATGCTGACGGTGCAGTACTCGAATGAAAAAGTGGGTTCGATGACGATGTCTGATTTCCGCAACATCCCGTTGCGGGCGAACTCCTCGAAGGCGTACACCCCGTTGCAATCGGTTGCCCGGATCGTGCCGATAAACACGCCGACCGAGGTGGATCACTACCAACTGAGGCGAGTGATCGATATTTACGTGATGCCGACCACGGAGGACTTGAGCAAGGTAAACGCCGAGGTCAATAAATTGGTGGGCGGCTTGAAACTCCCAAAGAACGCCCGTGTGAGAGTCCAGGGGGCGGTAGTGGGGATGAATGAATCCTTCTTCCGTTTTGCGATCGGCCTGATGCTTTCGGTGATCCTGGTTTATTTGATCCTGATGGCGCAGTTCCGGTCGTTCATCGATCCCTTCATTATTCTGACCGCAATTCCGCCGGGCCTGACGGGAGTGGTGCTCATTCTGTTCCTCACTCACACAACGTTGAACATCATGTCCCTCATGGGCGTGATCATGATGACGGGAATCGTGGTATCCAACAGCATCTTGATCGTGGAGTTTTCCGGCATTTTGCATGAACGTGGAATGGCCCTGCAGCAGGCGGTGGTGGAGGCTTGCAAAGTGAGGTTGCGGCCGATTCTGATGACGTCGCTCGCAACTGTGCTGGGGATGATTCCAATGGCGCTGGGCATCGAAGCGGGAAGCGAACAATATGCGCCGCTGGCCCGCGCGGTCATTGGGGGCTTGGGAGTCTCCGTGGTCGTGACGGTGTTTCTGGTGCCCGCCGTCTATCTGGTGATCCACGGAAGAAACGGCGCGGAAACAGCGGAGGTGGCATCGTGAAGGCGGTTATTCGGTTGGCTGTGATGTTCGCCCTGCTGGTTGCGTGCGGAGCAGCGCAAGAGCCGCTGGGCGCTCCGACGGGGAATTCAACTGCGACCAGCGACAATGAAAAGTCGCTCACGATCCGGGAAGCCGAGGCCATTGGAGTGCGCAACAACCCGCAGATTACTATTGGGAAATTGCGCGCGCTGCAGGCGCGGGAATTTGTACGCGAGGCGCGGTCGGCGCTGATGCCCAGCGTGAATTTAAGCATAACCTCCGTGGCTGCCAATGCGGGCTCGAGACTCGCGGCCGGATATCTGACAAATTCAATTCTATATTCGCGAACCGCCGGGGGCGCGTCCGTCAGCCAATTGATCACGGATTTCGGCCGGACCACCAACCTTGTCTCCAGTTCGCAGTTCCAGGCCAAGGCGGAAGACCAGAATGCCATCGCGACGCAACAGGACATTATCCTTGCCGTGGATGAAGCCTTTTACAACACGCTGGAGACACACGCGCTCTTGCAGGTCGCGGAGGATACGGTACAAACGCGCCAGACTCTTGTGGACCAGGTGCAGGCCCTAACGGATGCGAAACTCCGATCCGATCTGGATCTCAGTTTCAGCAAAGTGGACCTGGCGCGCGCGAAACTGCTGCTGCTCGAATCGAATAACAACTATGAAGCGTCAATTTCCACTCTTTCCGCCATCCTGGGATACCGCGACCGCCAGAATTTTAGAGCCGTTGAGCCGGAGCAGCAGACATCGGCTCCGCCCCTGCTGGATGCCACCCAACTGATTCAGAAAGCCATACAACTTAGGCCGGAGATTTTGGCACTGCAGGATGAAGTGACTGCCGCGGAGAAATTCGGACGTTCGGAACACGATCTCTGGTGGCCGACCGTGAACGCCATGGGAGTGGTGGGCCAGGCCCCGGTGCGCAACGATCAGATCCCAAGCTGGTACGGCGCCATGGGAGTGAATATCAATATTCCCGTATTTAACGGCTTCCTGTTCAATGCGCGGGCCAAGAGCGCTGACCTGGATACGGAAATGAAGCGCAAGAAGCTGCAGGATTTGGAGGATAACGTCGCCAGGGATGTGCGCAACAGTTGGTTGGACACGCAAAAGGCGTTTGCGCGGTTGACAGTGACGCAGCAGTTTTTGGAGCAGGCGAACCTGGCACTGGAACTGGCGCAAGCGAGATATAAATTGGGTCTTAGTTCGATCGTGGAATTCAGCCAGGCACAACTCCAGAAGACAGACGCCGATCTGCAGGTTACCGATGCGAAATATCAATACCGGGTGACGCAGATTATGTTGGCTTACCAGATGGGCGAAAGGCGCTGAGCCGGCCGGCGGGCATTGCAGATATTGGAAAGCAACTCTCCAACATTCGCTGCGGACTACCTTGTGCGCTGCCTGCCTTGGGCCATAATTTGGATACTCCATCAGCCCTCTAGCCCCATACAATCCCCGAAGTTGTGGGTCTCCACTGTCCATCTCGATCGACTGTAACAAATCATAAAGCACTGAAAAGACGAAGGATAGATTGGAAGTCGCGGCGATTGTTACAGACTATTCATGTTGGATTGATATAGCCGTAAGAGTCGCCACATAACTTGCCAAACGGGGTGGTACGCATTTCCCGGGAACGTGTTCGAAATCTGCTGCAAAAAAAGAGAGAGGCAATGAGAAAACTAGCATCACTCGCACTATCGCTGTTCCTGCTGACCGGAACGGCCTTCGCTGATTCACCCAAAGACTCACCGAAAGATTCGCCGAAGGATGCTCGCAAAGAAGCGGCGGCAACGGCCGCGAAATCTGCGGCGGCAAACGCTCCAACCAAGACCAACGCGGAAATCGCCGCTCAGATGGAAGAACTGCGCCAGGCGCTCCAGGCGCAACAGGAACAACTTCAGATGCTGAAGGAAGAATTGGCGAAACGCGATCGCCAGATCGACGAAGCACGGGAAGCGGCGGCGTCTGCCAACGCGCGCGCGGCGGAAGCAAACACCAAGGCTGTGGAAGCAGTGACGACGTCGGCGGAAGTGAAGTCCACGGCGACGGCGCTGAACACCACGGTTGCCAGCATGGCGGCCAGCAACGCGGCGGTGGTGAATTCGGCGGTAGGCACCGCGAGCGGCCAGCAGTCCGGTTCGGAAGAAAAGGGACCGATGGCCATTCGGTTTAAGGGGATCACCCTCACGCCCGGCGGATTTCTTGAAGCGGCCACTATCAACCGGCAACGGGCGGAGAGTGCCGATATCAACTCGCAGTTCAACGCTATTCCGTTCAGCGGCAACGCGCTGAGCCGGGTAAGCGAAATGAATTTTTCAGCACGGCAGTCCCGGCTGAGTTTGCTAGCGGAAGGGAAAGTCGGTACGGCGAAATTCAGCGGCTACTTTGAGTCGGACTTTCTTGGCGCCGGAACCACCTCGAACGAGCGTGAGAGTAACTCGTATCTTTTCCGGATGCGCCAGGGTTGGGGCCGCGTGGATTTTGACAATGGCTGGGCGTTGACCGGGGGCCAGCAGTGGACCCTCGCAACGGAAAACAAAAAGGGAATCGTGAACCGCGGCGAAGCGTTGCCGTTGGTGGTCGACCCACAGTACAACGTCGGGTTTACATGGGCGCGGCAACCCGGGTTTCGCGTGACCAAGACGTTCAACGACAAATTTGCCTTGGCCGTTTCGGCTGAGGAATCCCAGACCACAATCGGCGGCCGCGGATTCAGCAGTGTTACAACCAGCGTGTCGGGCACAACCGCGGCGACGACCGCGCAGAACTTTTTCGCCGACGCTCCCGGCAATAGCGCGGGCCTCTTCAACGCCTTTGACCCCACGGGTTATTCAGTGAACAAAATACCGGATTTTATTTTCAAGGCCGCGTTTGATCCGGGCTGGGGTCACTACGAAGTGCTGGGCATCGTAAGCGATTTCCGCGCTCGCATCTATCCTTGCGCGGTCCTCAGCCCGACTGCCACCAATGCCGCGCACACCTCCATCCTCGTCGGCAATCCGATCACTTCGCCATTCTGCACTTCCGGCGGAGTCCTCCTTACTGCTCCCTCTGCGGCATTTGCATATAACGACTCGAAGACTGGCGGCGGTTTTGGCGTAAGCGCGTCCGTTCCTCTGTTCCACAAGAAGGTCGATGCCAGCATCAAGGGCATGTACGGAACGGGAATTGGCCGGTACGGTTCCTCGCAGCTGGCCGACGTGACGGCGCGGCCGGATGGCACGCTGGCGACGATTCACAACGCGCAGTGGTTGGGCAAACTTGAGTGGCACGTGACGCCGAAGGTCGACATCTATGGCTATCTGGGTGGCGAGTATGCCTCCCGGGCTGCCTACAGCGGTTACTCCTCGGTGAAAATCACCACCACACCCGCGATTCCTGCCACGAGCACCACGCTGGCCATCCCTGCAACGACAACCTTCACCACGGCCACCAATGGCATCGGCGGGTACGGTTCGCCGTTGGCTAACAATACTGGTTGCTCCACCGAAACTGTGCCCACCGGAACTGGGCTGCCCGGCACCGGCGGCACTTGCGCGGGAGACACCCGGTACATTGGCGAAGGCACACTCGGCTTCTGGCACAGGGTTTACCAGGGGGAGAAGGGCCGCATTCAGTGGGGTGTTCAATATTCCTACCTCTACAGAGTGGGATGGTCGGGTTCGGGCGGCGTAGCCGCCGGAGCACCGGCGATCGCTCCGAAGGCCATCGACAACATGGTTTGGACCTCGTTCCGTTATTACCTGCCCTAGTTCAGGGTCGAGAAACGGATTGTAGGCAAGAAACGGGAGGGGTGCTCCGAGGGGGTGCCCCTCTCTTCTTTTTAGGTTAAGGCCATTCTGCTTGGGACGTAACGTTAAGATACTAAATAACTTGCTGGTTATAATGGAAATGTTTCGGAATTTTAACAGACTCTGTAGGGATTGTAACAATGCTGTAATGGCGACTGTTCAGACTAGCTTGTAGGCGGCCTAACCTCGAAACAGCAGGAGAGCAATCTCATGAAGCGAATTGCCGGAATTACAATAGGTGTGCTTGCGCTGTGCGCGATCGTGCTTGCGGACAATGCATTGCTCATCAACGGAGCGGGTGCAACATTCCCCTACCCCATCTATTCGAAATGGTTTGACGTATACCACACGAATAATCCCAACTTTCAGTTTAATTATCAGTCGGTAGGTTCGGGTGCGGGCATCAAACAGGTAACCGAAGGAACAGTGGATTTTGGAGCGACCGACGGCCCGATGAACGACGATCAGCTCAAGGCGTACCAGGATAAACATGGGTCCGGGATTCTGCATTTCCCGACCGTGTTGGGTGCTGACGTACCGACCTACAACATTCAGGGAGTGACGGGTGCGTTGAATTTCACGCCGGAAGCGTTGGCTGGAATTTTTCTCGGCAAAGTGACGAAGTGGAACGACCCGGCCATTGCGGGCCCCAACAAGGGCGTAAGCTTGCCGGCGGCCGATATCGTTGTAGTGCACCGCTCCGACGGCAGCGGCACCACCTACATATGGACGGATTATCTTTCCAAGGTCAGCGAGGAGTGGAAGAGCAAAGTCAGCAAGGGGACATCCGTCAATTGGCCCGTGGGTCTCGGGGGCAAAGGCAACGAAGGGGTAACGGGTCTAATCAAGCAGACGCCCAATTCGATCGGGTACGTCGAGCTGATTTACGCGGTACAGAACAATATTCCGTATGGGTCGGTGAAAAATTCCTCCGGGGGGTTCGTGAAGGCGGATTTGGCGAGCGTTACCGCAGCCGCTGCGGGTGCGGCTAAACAGATGCCGGACGATTTCCGCGTGAGCATCACCAATGCTCCCGGGAAGACGGCCTATCCCATTTCCAGCTTCACCTGGCTGCTGATCCCGCAGAAATTTCAGGACGCTCCGAAGCGCGACGCCATCAAGGGTTTCCTGAAATGGATGCTGGCCGACGGCCAAAATTCGGTGGAAGCACTTTCCTATGCGAAGCTGCCGAAGGAAGTGGTTGAAAAAGAGAAGAAGGCCATCAACAACATCCAGTAGTTTTGCCGGAGAAATGTGGCGACGACCACTACAGCCATGAAGAGCGCGGGCCCCGTGTCGGGCTCGCGTTCGTTTTTAGCGAAGTTGCGCAACGGCGACGAAATCGCGCGGCTGGTCACCTTGATTTTTGCGACCACGGTAGTGCTGATCACGGCGGGGCTGGTATGGGAGTTGTGGGTAAACTCCGCATTGCCACGGCAGAAATTCGGGTTCAGTTTTTTTGTGACTTCAGTGTGGGACCCGATCATGGACCAATTCGGTGCGCTTCCGTTCATTTACGGCACCATGGTCACGTCGGCGGTTGCCCTGGTGATTGCGGTCCCCCTCGGAATCGGAGCAGCGATCTTTCTGGCGGAGTTGGCGCCTCCGCGTGTTTCGGACATCCTGCAATTTTTCATCGATTTGCTCGCGGCTGTGCCGAGCGTCATCTACGGCCTGCTTGGCGTCTTCATTGTGGTGCCGCTGATGCGGACGGTGATCTATCCCGCGCTGAATAAGCCCTTTGGGTACCTGCCGATCTTCAAGGGGCCGTCGTATGGCGTCGGCTTCATGACCGCCGGCATTGTGCTCGCGATCATGGTGATCCCCTACATCATCTCGGTATCGCGTGAAGTTTTGCTTTCCGTGCCGCGCGATCAACGGGAAGCCGCACTGGCATTGGGTTCCACACGCTGGGAATCGACGTGGAAAGTCGTGGTCCCCTTCGCGAAGACCGGCATCATGGGTTCGATTTTTCTGGCACTCGCCCGCGCGTTGGGCGAAACAATGGCGGTGACGATGGTCATCGGCAATACGCCGAAGATTGCGGCTTCGCTGTTCGCGCCGGGATATTCCATCGCCGCCGTGATCGCCAATGAATTTACGGAAGCCACAGGGGATTTGTATTTGCAGTCGCTGATCGCCCTGGGACTTGTCCTGTTCCTGTTGACATTCATCCTCAACGGACTGGCCCGCCTTCTGATCGTCGTCACAACGCAAAAAGGCAGCGAGGTGGGCGGATGACGAACGGGAGACTCCGCTGGCGAAAATTCGTGAGCAACTTCATGCTGGCGATGACCGGGGTCTGCGCGTTCGTGTCGGTTCTGGTGCTTTTTTTCATTCTCGGATACCTGCTGTTCAACGGCGGCACTTCCATCAATTGGGATTTCTTCACAAAATTGCCAAAGCCGGTCGGAGAAACGGGCGGCGGGATGTCCAATGCAATTGTGGGCAGCGGCAAGATTCTGCTGCTGGCCTCGCTGATAGGTGTGCCCATTGGTTTCCTGGGCGGCATCTATCTTGCAGAGTTCAGCGGGAAGGGCATGGCATCGGTTGTGCGTTATGCCGCGGACCTTTTGAATGGCGTGCCGTCCATTGTGATCGGCATTTTTGCTTACAGCCTTGTGGTGTTGCCGTTTAAACATTTCTCGGCGTATGCGGGGGCCTTCGCGCTTGGGATGATGATGATTCCCATTACGCTACGGAGCACGGAGGAATTCCTGAAGAGCGTGCCGCGAATGCTGCGGGAAGGGGCCATGGCGCTGGGCGCGAGCAAATGGAAGACGATCGCGACGGTGATCGTTCCGGCGGCCTACCGCGGCATCATGACCGCTATTCTGCTGGCGCTGGCACGCGTGGCGGGAGAAACAGCGCCGCTGCTCTTCACCGCATTCGGGAATCGATTTGAGAGCCACGGATGGTCGCAGCCGACAGCCACGCTTCCGGTGATGATTTACACGTATGCGGTTTCACCCTACGACGACTGGCACCGGCAAGCGTGGGCCGCTGGATTGGTTCTGCTGGGGCTCGTTTTGATCATCAACATCCTGGCGCGCACGATATTGTCCCGCGGTATCGCGGTACCGAGGTCTTAAAATGCAAGCGTCCGCAAAGCCGGAGTTTTCCGTGAACATCGTCACCAATTTGACCACACCCGCCAGCCGCGAAACGGCTGCCGCGCTTCCCATGCGGATGACTATTTCCAAGCTGAACTTCTTCTATGGCCCGAAGCAGATCCTGTTCGACATCAGCATGGGGATTGCGGACAAGAAGGTTACCGCGCTGATTGGGCCTTCGGGGTGCGGGAAGTCGACGCTACTGCGCACCCTGAATCGCATGTACGAAACGGTCGGCACCGCGCGATTGGAAGGCGAAATCCTGCTGGACGGCCAGGACATTCTTGCACAGGACGTGACCGCGCTGCGCCGCCGGGTGGGAATGGTGTTTCAGCGACCCAACCCGTTTCCGAAATCGATTTTTGACAATGTCGCGTACGGTCCGCGGATCAACGGCTATAAAGGCTCATTGGCCGATACTGTCGAAAAGAGCCTGCGCCATGCGGCATTGTGGGACGAAGTGAAGGACCATCTGCACAAATCGGCGTACGAGCTATCCGGCGGGCAGCAGCAGCGGCTTTGCATTGCGCGAGCCCTGGCGGTCGAGCCGGAAGTACTGCTGATGGACGAACCGTGCTCGGCGCTGGATCCCATAAGCACGGCAAAAATCGAAGAGCTGATGGTGGAATTGAAGAATCTGACCACCATCGCCATTGTCACCCACAACATGCAGCAGGCGGCGCGCGTCAGCGATTTCACGGCATTCCTGCTGACCGGGCAGATCATCGAATTCAGTCCGACGCCGCACCTCTTCACCACACCGAGCGATCCACGGACGGAAGCGTACATCACCGGGCGCTTTGGATGAGTCGCGAAAAGTCTTTGCGATTCGGCAGTATGAGGTGATTCGTAAAACGGAAATGGGAAGGGTTCCATGGAACGCCACTTTGAAAAAGATCTGAACGAGCTGAAAGAGAGGCTGCTCTGGATGGGCAGCCTGGCGGAGCGCGCCGTCCACCAGTCGGTTCACGCCGTGCTGGAATCGGACGAACAGCTGGCGAAGCGGGTTCTGGACGAAGAAGACGCCATTAACGAACTGCAATTGGAAGTGGACGATCGCGTCGTGCAACTGCTCGCCTTGCACCAGTTGATGGCGGTGGACCTGCGGCTGGTGCTGGCAGTTTCACGCATCAACAACGACCTGGAGCGCATTGGCGACCAGGCCGTGAACATCGCCCAGGGAGCGCTGCGCATCCTGAGGCATCCCCGGGTGAAGCCGTATGTGGATTTGCCGCGCATGTCCGAGTTGGTGGAAGAGCAGGTGCGCAATTCGCTGAATGCGGTGGTGCGCCGCGACGTGGAGCTGGCGCAAAAAGTGATGTCCACCGATGATCAGGTGGATCATTACCGCGACCAGATTTTCCGGGAACTGCTGACCTACATGATGGGCGATTCGAGCGTGGTCTTTCCGGCGTTCGAGCTGATCCTGGTGGCCAAGAATCTGGAGCGCATCGGGGACCACGCCACGAATATTGCGGAAGACGTGATTTACATCGTGCAAGGGCAGGACATCCGGCACCCGTCGGTGGATCGCCGCTAAGCCTTAATAGGCTTTCGTGATGCCAACAAGCCTGCAGCGACCAGCAGGCTCAGAATGGAAAGAGCGATACCTGCCGACTGATCGTTCGTGCGCACAAAACGCACCTGAATCTCGGACTTGCCCGCTTCAATCGGAACCAACATTTGATCCAGGTCGTCCGGCTTTTCGGGTTTGACCGTTTTGCCGTTCACCGTCACCTGCCAGGCAGGGTAGTTGAGCAGGCGGAGAGCCACGCGGGCTGGCGCCGAACTTTCCACGAAAAGCTTGTGGTCGTCCGTTCGCCAGAGTTCGACCTGGATTTTGGCGTCCGGCGGCTTGCCGCGAGAATCTTTCGAAGCTTCCGGCAAGATTGCGGCGAGCGGAGCATGTTTCGGCAGATCAAGGTGATCATCGCCGAGCGGGTCATATTCATCCACCCCTTCGTAGCCTGTGCCCCCGGTGATAGCCGCTTGCTGAGTGGGCATCTCATCCGGATCCCACCAAGTGTTTTGCGTCAGGAAATAGCCAAGCGGAAACGAGAGCATTGCTACCCCGACAAACCAAAGCCAGCCGCGGCGGCGTTCGATGGCCGCGGCCAGAAAGCAGCAGCAAATCACGGCGACGATGGACATCCAGCGCCAGGGGAATTGCACGAACCGCAATTTGGGCAGGAGGTTCCAGAGAGGGGTGGTCGGGCGAAACATCATGAAGGTGGCGACTGATCCGAGAAGGA
>Ga0210406_10004732_pt1 | contig 14460 bp, 15 predicted proteins | sample IncBWC30MmetaG_FD_155454 | JGI IMG/M metagenome (GOLD analysis project Ga0210406, IMG submission 155454) | Forest soil microbial communities from Barre Woods Harvard Forest LTER site, Petersham, Massachusetts, United States - Inc-BW-C-30-M | ecosystem: Environmental > Terrestrial > Soil >... | reverse complement strand
GGACATTGTGTTCCGGTTGACGCGGAGGTCCTAAAGGCGCTGGGGGACGCCGACGTCCGTCGCAAGCTCGAAGATTTAGGCTTTGCGATCCGCGGCAGCTCGCCCGACGAGCTCGGCGTGATGACACGCGACCAGCCCGCGAAATACGCTCGCCTGATCAAGGAAATGGGCATCGCCAACGAATGATGCTCGCGTCATATCCTTGCGCCTTATCCTTGCGCTCTCACCGCGCCGGGTTGGCCTTAGTGTTGCGGCACCTTTAAAAGGTTCAAGACAAAATCGGTCGACAATGTGTCGCAAGAGGTAGTTTTAACACCTTCGGATGTGCTTTTAGTTGCGTACTACCCCGATCTCCGCTGTACTCAGGCGCAGTCGTTTGCGTCCCAAAAAGGTACAGTTTGATCATTGATTCACTGGTTTCAGCCGGCGTGGCTCTAGGTGGTTTTCCTTTTTGGCATCTCAAGGGCTGCGAAAAGGCTGTTTTCCGGTTGAAAATGAACCGACCGTTGACTACGGAAGGGCGACGTGCCCTGTGGTTCCCCAGGAGTTTAACCGGCGTGCCTCAGGAAAAGCTAGAAGATGCTCGCCGTCTGTCGAGCAACAAATTGTCGGTGCTGCGTCAGCATCCGATCTTCCGCGGTCTTGGACCTGAGGCGCTTGACCAGCTCTGCCGCTACGCCAAGTACACTGTGCTGAAGCGGGGCGCCACCATCTTCTCCAAGGACGATCCCGGCAACAACGTCTACGCCGTCATCAGCGGAACGATCAAGATCAGCATTTCCTCACCGGACGGCCGCAACGCGATCCTCAATCTGATCGGTCCCGGCGAACTGTTCGGCGAGATGGCGGTATTGGACGGACATCCGCGGTCCGCCGACGCGACCGCCAACGGCAATTGCGAAATCTTCGTGATCGATCGCCGCGACTTTCTTCCGTTTGTGCGGAGTCAGCCGACGCTTGCCATGAAATTCATCGAGCTGTTGTGTGAGCGGGTGCGACGGACCAGCGAGCAGGTCGAGCAGGTGATCCTGCAGGATTTGCCGGGGCGGCTCGCAAGTGCGCTGCTTGGCCTGACCGAGAAGCACAAGTTGGAACCGGAATCGCGCACGATCGCCATCACGCAGCAAGAGATCAGCGAGATGGTCGGCATGACGCGCGAAAGCATCAACAAGCAGCTCCGCGCATGGGCATCGCGCCGTTGGGTCAGGCTGGAGCACGGGGCGATTGTCGTGCTTGATACGGCACCGCTTCGGGAGCTTGCGGACGCCGGAGCTGACGCCTAACCACCTCATGCGAGGCCCGATCGCACGCCCGTGAAATGCGGGGCGGGCGTCATGACGGTAATATTTTCTTCCAAGCGCGAATTAGTTCGCTTTCCTGTGTCGAAGTTGCGCGCGGATCGCCTTGCCGCAACCCGCTCACAGGAGGCTTCATGCCGCAGCGCAACCTGATATCCGCTCGTCACCGTTTGCCGTGGGACAGGGGCGCTGTCGTGCTCGCTGTGCCCAGTGTGCTGCTGATGCTGCTCGCCATCCTGACACTGCGGATTCCAGGCGCTAGTGCGTGGGTATCGGAGATCGCGCAGGCCGAATTCGTGGGATCGGACCGGCCTGTCCTGATGCCGGCGCAATTGGCCCGGCCCCTCGGGGATGTGCCCGCCACCGGTGTTAATTGACGTTTGGAGGCCGCCGGCTCCTGGCGATATGTGAGGATTGCCTGCGACTTTTGGCCGCCCGAACGTTGGACGCCCAATCGCGGTCAGAGATAGCCTTCGCCGGCCTCGGCGGCAAAGCGGCCGGGGTCGCCCTCCCAGACAATGCGTGCATGCTCCAGCACGTAGACGCGGTCGGCGTGGGGAAGCGCGAAGGTCACGTTCTGCTCGCCGAGCAGAACGGTGATCGATGTGGTCTGCCGCAGCTTTTCGAGCGCCTTGGACAATTGTTCAAGGATGACTGGCGCGAGCCCGAGCGTCGGCTCGTCGAGGATCAGAATTTTCGGCTGCATCATCAGTGCGCGGCCGATCGCCAGCATCTGCTGCTCGCCGCCGGAAAGCGTTTGCGCAAGCTGGTTCTGGCGCTCCTTCAAAATGGGAAACAGCTCAAACAGCCAGGCAAGCTGCTTGGCCGCCTCTTTGTCGGCGAGGTGTTGCCCGCCGAGGTCGAGATTTTCCCGCACCGTCATCTCGCCGAACAATTCGCGCGATTCCGGGCACTGCACGATGCCGCTCCGTGCGATGCGCGCGGGGCTGATGCCGCGAAGCTTCTCGCCGTCGCGGATGATCTCGCCGGTATAGGGAAGAAAGCCGGAGATCGCGTTGAACAGCGTGGTCTTGCCGGCGCCGTTCAGGCCCACCACCGAGACGAACTCTCCGTGATGGATGTGAATAGAGACATTCTCCAACGCCTGCGCCTTGCCGTAATGCACGCTGATATTTTCGACCTGCAGCGCCGGCACCTTGTCCGTGAAGCTGGTTTCGGGGCGGGCATGGGTTTCGATGGCGCCGCCAAGATAGACGCGCCGCACGGTCTCGTTGCGCATCACCTCGTCGGCGCGGCCGGTGATGATCTCCTCGCCGAGATACATCGCAAGCACGCGGTCGACCAGCGCGGCCACGCTTTTCACATTGTGATCGACCAGCAGCACCGCGCGGCCTTCGTCGCGGAAACTGCGGATCAGTTCGGAGAAGATTCCGACTTCACCGAGCGTGAGCCCTGCGAAGGGTTCATCGACCAGCACCACCTTGGGATCACGCGCGATTGCCTTGGCGAGTTCGAGCCGGCGCAGATCGGCGAAGGGCAGGGTCGGCGGACGGCGGTCCATGACGGCGCCGAGGCCGACGCGCTCGGCGATCCACTTCGCGCGCTCGGTCAGCGCCTTGTCGGGGAACAGCATGAACAGGCTGTCGGGCAGCAGCGCGACCATGATGTTTTCCAGCACGGTCTGCCGGTTCAGCGGCCGCGAGTGCTGAAACACCATGCCAAAGCCCTTGCGCGCGATCTTGTGCGCAGGCAGGCCTGCGACGTTCTCGCCTTGGAAAATGACTTCGCCGCTGGTCGGGCGTTCGATGCCCATGATCGACTTCATGGCGGTCGACTTGCCCGAGCCGTTCGGGCCGATCAGACCGAAGATCTCGCCGGGGCGCACATCGAGGCTCAGGTTCTTCACCGCAGTCAATCCGCCGAAGCGCTTGACCAGGCCGCGGACCTGCAGAATGGGGTGCGTCGAAGCATCCATCACGAGCGTGCCTCCCGCGACAGAGCCGCTCCGAGGAAGCCGCCGGGGAAGAACAGCACGACCAACAGTGCGACGAAGGAGACGATGAAGGTTGCGAGTTCGCCGGTAGGTCTTAAGAACTCGCCGGCGACGATCAGGAAGATCGCGCCCAGCGCGGCACCCAGCACGGTCCGCCGGCCGCCCAGCACCGCGGCGACGATGACGTTCACGCCGACTGCGACGTCGACCACGGTCCCGACCGATGCTGTGCCGAAATAGAATACGAGCAGCGCGCCAGAGAGGCCTGAGAAGAACGCGCTGACGATGAAGGCGAACAGCTTGTGCTTGACGATGTTGAAGCCGAGCGCGCCGGCCTGTACCGGGTCCTGGCCGCTCGCTTGCAGAACGAGGCCGATCGGCGATTGCGACAGGCCATACAGAATGGCAGCGCTGACGGTCATGAATCCGAGCGCGATCCAGTAATTGGCATTGGCGCTGATCGTGATGACGTCGGGGATCGTGAGACCGATCTCGCCGCCGGTGAGATCGGCGAAGACGACGACGAAGTTCTGCAGCATCAAGACCGCGACCAGCGTGGTGAGCCCGAAATAGGGCCCGCGCACCCTGAGCGCCGGCAGCGCCAGCACGAAGCCTGCTACGACGGCCGCAAGCGCGCCAAGGATGATACAGATATAAACCGACCAGCCGAACTGGTTGTTGACGATGCCCGCGGTATAGGCGCCGACCCCGATCAGGAAGGTCGGGCCGAAATTCACTTCGCCCGCGAAGCCGAACAGCAGGTCCCAGGCCATGGCGAACACGCCGAAGTAATAGGCGACCGTGAGCAGGCCCAGGACATAACCGGAGACGTAGAGCGGCAGGGTCGCCGCGATGGCGACGACCACGATCGAGATCAGGAACAGCCGCGATTTGAAGAAATCACCCACGCTCATCGCCTCCCGAGCAGGCCCTGCGGACGGATATACATGACGACGACCAGAAGCAGCAGAGCAGGGATGGTCCGGTAGGCGGGCGAGATCAGATAGGCGGTCAGCGTTTCGAGATAGCCGACCACGAAGGCCGCGATCAGCGAGCCGGACACGCTGCCAAGTCCGCCGAGCACGACGATCGAGAACGCGCTCGCGGTCAGCGGCCCGACGCTGTAGGAGCTGACGCCCAGGAACATGCCGAGCAGCACGCCGGCGATGCCGGCAAGCACGCCGTAGATCGCCCACACCACGATATAGATGTTCGTCAGCTCAAGCCCGAGCAGCGTGACGCCGCGCGGGTTCATCGACGCCGCCAGCACCGCCTTGCCGGTGCGGGTGCGGTTCACCAGCAGCCACAGCAGCGCGATGACAAGGCAGCAGACCACCGCGGTGAAGATTTCGTTTTTGGGCGTGCGCACGCCCAGAATATCGACCACTCCTTCGACGATCGGCAAAACCGTCTTGGCGTTGTTGGTGAAGAAATAGGCGATCAGCTCCTGGATCATGATGCCCCAGAGAAGCGTGCCCGTGAGCACGAAGATTTCCTTCTCCTCGTTGGGGATTCGTTTCGATCGCTGGATCGGCTGCACCACCGCGAAATAGGTGGCGAAGGCCGCCACGAGCGCGACCGCGACGCCGATCAGCGCGCCGGCGTAAGTGTCGGTGTGCAGGATGCTCGCGGCGGCCCACGCCGCCACCGCCGCAAGCACCATGATGGCGCCGTGCGAAAGATTGAGTACGCCGGAAACGCCGAAGATCAGGGTGAAGCCGGTGGCACCGAGCGCGTAGAGCGCACTGACGGCAAAGCCGTCGATCAAGATCTGAAAAGCAAGCATGTCTGTTGGCCGCGGCCTCCGCTGCCCTCGCTCGAGGACCCAAGCAAATCCGATCAGGCTCCGGACCGCGCCCGGAGCCTGGTTGCACCATTGTCAGTTCGAAGTGACCTTGATGAAGCTCGGGAACTTGATCTGGGCCTTGGCCACCTCCTTCGGCCACACGGCGACCTGCTGGCCGTCCTGCCATTGCAGCATCAGGCCGGTAATCAGGCCCTTGCCGTATTTGATCGAGTGCGTGAACGGGTCGTCCTTGCCGTAGAACTGGATGCGGCCGATGGTGCCTTCCCAGTCGGTCTTCTCCAGCGCGTCGACGAGCTTGTCCGCCTCGGTCGAGCCCGCGCGCTTCACGGCGTCCGCGATGTAGTAGACCTCGTCATAGGCGGTGTAGCCGGCATAGGAGGGGAAGTTGCCGAACTTCGCCTTGAAGCCGTCGGCGAAGGGAATCGACTTCGGCGTCACCGGGACGCCTGGCCCGGAAACGCCCTGATAGAGCACGCCGTTCGCGGCGTCATTGGTGTCCTTGCCGAAGGTCGAGTTGGTCGCCTGCGAGCTGATGCCGAGCATCGGGATCGGCACCTGCTGATTCTTCCACTGCACGGTCGGCTGCACGCCGACATGGGAAATACCGGTGATCATCACGTCGGGCTTGGCGGCCTCGATCTTGTTGAAGATCGGCGTGAAGTCGGTGGTGTCCGGCGAAAAGCGGATGTGGTCGAGCACCTTCAGCCCGATCTTGGGCAGGCATTCCTCGTAGCCAACGTCGAGCGGCTTGGTCCAGGCGGCATCCTCGCTCATGATGACCGCCGTGTTCATGTGCTTCTCGTCCACCAGGAGTTCCTTGGCCGCATCGCAGACCGAGAGCGCAAGCGCGGCCGAGGTCAGGTAGCCGTGAAAGGTATATTTGTTCTTCTCGTAATCGGCATGCACGCTCTTGCTGATCTCGTTGGACGCGGCGCCCGGCGTGATGAAGGGTGTTTTCAGCCGCGAAGCCCAGGGCTCCAGCGCCAGTACCACCTCGCTGATATAGCTTGCGATGACGATATTGACCTTGTCCTCGTTGACCGCGCGTTGGAAGGCGCGAACAGAGTCGGCTGAAGAGGAGTGATTGTCATAGGTGACAATCTCGATCTTGCGTCCGTCGACGCCGCCCTTGGCGTTGATCTCGTCGGCGGCCATCTGCGCGGCCTGCGGAATAGAGGCTCCCGCGATCGCCTGCGCCTCGGCGATGACGCCGATCTTGATAGGGTCCACGGCAAGTGCTGGGGTTGTTGCCATCAGGGCGAGGGCGCTTGCCCCGAGGAACCCATGCAATGATCCAACCAAAGGAGACTGTACAGTCTTTTTCATTCGCGTTTCTCTCTATTTATTAAGTTTCTTATCTCGCCGCCATTGTAGCCGCGCATGCGCCCTCAGCAAGCGAAACTGCATGTTGTTTCGCGCGCTAACGCCGGAACTAAAGTCGATGACCAGAATCTGGACAGATCGCTGCCGACGACGGCGGCATCAATCCATGATTGCCACTGCTCTTGTCCACCCGGCCGAGGCGCGCTCGATCTTCACCGGGAAGCACGACACCATGAATCCCTTCGAAGGCAAGAGCTCAAGGTTGTGCAGCTTTTCGAGATGGCAATAGCCGATGTGACGGCCGGCCTTGTGGCCTTCCCAGATCAGGCTGGCGTCTTTGGTCTCGGCGTATTTCTTCGCGGTGTAGACAAACGGCGCGTCCCAACTCCAGGCGTCGGTGCCAGTGAGCCGAATACCGCGCTCGAGCAGATACATCGTCGCTTCATATCCCATGCCGCAGCCTGAACTGACGTAATCGGGCCGGCCATATTTGGCGCCGGCCGCGGTGTTGACCACGACGATTTCGAGCGGCGAGAGCGTATGCCCGATGCGCTTCAATTCGTTCTCGACATCCTTGGCGGTTGCGACATAGCCGTCCGGCAGATGCCGGAAGTCGAGCTTCACGGCCGGCTGCAGGCACCATTCCAGCGGCACTTCATCGATGGTCCATGCGCGTTCGCCGCGGTTCATGGTCGGATGGAAATGCCAGGGCGCATCGAGATGCGTGCCGTTGTGAGTGGAGAGATTGACCTGCTCCACAGCCCAGCCCTGGCCGTCGGGCAGATCTTCCGCCTTCAGCCCCTCGAAGAATTGCAGCATGCGCGGCAGGCCCTGCTGATGATCGATGTACTGGATGGTCGGATGAGTGCCTGGCGGATCAGCCGGCACGTCGTTCTGCAATGGCACGGAAATGTCGATCAGTTTTCGCGCCATTGCGCTTGCTCCTGTCTTGTTGGATCAGGCCGTCACGCCTGGAAATTGAACAGCTTTGCCGCCGTGCGGCCGAGGATATCAGCCTTTTGATCATCGCTGAGCGATGCGGTGGCCAGGATCGGGTCGACCGGGTGCATCTCCCAGGGATACGGATAGTCGCTGCCCAGCACGACCTGACTTGCTCCGACCTGCGCCACGAGATGACGGATCGCCTCGGGCGTGAAGATCAGCGAGTCGAAATAGATCTGCTTCAGATATTCCGTCGGCTGCTTCGTCAGCTTCACTTCGGCATTGCAGCCCTTGGGGCCGACGAGGCAAGCATGGTCCGAACGGTCGGCATAGGAGGGCAGGAACCCGCCGCCATGAGCCGCGATCACCTTCAATCCGGGATAGCGATCGAACGTGCCCTCGAAGATCAGATGCGAGAGCGCGATCGTCGTGCCTAAGGGGTTGCCGATTGTGTTACCAAGCCAGCCATTGCCGGCGAGCCGCTTGTTGAGCTCGGCCACGCCCTGCGGATGAATGAACAGGGGAACGCCGAGTTCTTCCGCCTTGGCCCAGACCGGACGGAATTTCGGATCGGAAAACTCGACACCGTTGACGACGTCGCCGATCGCGGCGCCCTTCAGCCCTTGCTTCTTGACCGCGCTCTCAAGCTCCTGCACCGCGAGATCGGGCGCCTGCAGCGTCAGCGAAGCGAAGGCTGCGAACCGGTCCGGCTTGGAGGCGCAAAGCTCGGCCAGCTTCTCGTTCTGGATCTTGACGATCTGTGCGGCAAGCTCGCGATCGCGATCGTACCAGAACGGATTGATCGACAGCACTTCCATGTCGATGGCCTGCACATCCATCGCGGCCAGCCGCTTTTCGATTTCGACGAACGCCTCGGGCGCGCCATTGACCGGCGGCAGTTGGAACTTCTCGGCGTCGGCGCCCAGCAGCGCGCCGGCCTCGCGGAAGTGACAGTGCGCGTGCACGTCGATGGTCTTGATCCGCTTTCCGGCGACCGTCACCGGCAGTGTCTGCCGTGCCGGTTGCTGGGCATGCGCGCGGTGCAGAAGCCCGCAGCTACAGAAGACAAGGCCGGCGGCGGCAGTGGCGCTGCCTCTCAGAAAATCACGACGCGTGGTTGCCACGAGTTCCTCCCAAATGTTTTCATTATGAGAGTAGCGTATGACAGCCGGCAGGTCCGCATCAAGACGACGTGCAGCGCGCATGACGAACAGTGTCGATCCGATCACACCGGCTTGATGCCTGCCTTCATGACAATGTCGCGCCATTTCGGGACTTCATCGTCGATGCGCTTCTTCATGCCGTCAGGACCGTTGGCGATGACCTCGAACCCATCATTGCGCAATTGTTCGGCGATTTTCGGCGTCTTGAGATTTCGATCGATTTGGCCGATAGCAGCTCGACGACGGCCGCCGGGGTTTTCGCAGGCGCGAGAAAGCCCTGGAACGTGTCCGAGATGAAATCCTTGTAGCCGAGCTCGACCATGGTCGGCACATCCGGCAGGTCGAACCAGCGATGCATGCCGGTCACCGCAAGCGCCTTCAGCGTGCCGGATGCGATATGCGGATGCGCCGGCGGCAATGCGGCGAATGCGACCTGCGTGGTTCCGGCAAGGATCGCCTGGATCGCCGGGCCTGCGCCGGAGAACGGCACATGGGTCAGGTTGACATCGCAGACGATCTTGAAGAGCTCGCCGGACAGATGCGGCGTCGTGCCGATGCCGGGGCTTGCATAATTCAGCTCGTTCGGATTGGCCTTGGCGCGCGCGATGAGATCGGCAATCGAGTTCACGCCGAGCTTTGGATCGACCAGGATCACATTCGGCGAGGTGCCGAGCTCGGCGATCGCGGCGAAATCCTTGTAGGGATCGTAGGGAATCTTGGCGTAAAGGCCGGGATTGACGACATAGGCGCTCGACGTGATCAGCAGCGTGTAGCCGTCCGGCCCGGAATGGGCGGCGATCCCGATGCCGATATTGCCGCCGGCGCCGGGACGGTTCTCGACCACGGCCGTGCCGCCGACGGCCTCGCCAAGATGCGTGGCAAGGATGCGCGCCATGATGTCGGTCGGCCCGGCCGGCGCAAACGGCACGATGATCTTGATCGCGTGATCGGGATAGTTTGCGGCTCGCGCCGGGCTGGGTCCAACGACGGGCTCAAGACTTCCTGCCGCAAGCGCTCCGACCAGGCGTCCGCTCGCGCGCAGAACCTCGCGGCGCGAGCGATGCTTGGGGTTCCTCTCTCGCATTTCTTCTCGCATTTTTTCTTGCATTTTTATCATCCCGTCGGATGCCGTCACATGTCGAACACCGCGACCGCGCGGATCGGGGAGGCCGTCCCCTCGCGCCATTTCATCGGCAGGCCAATGAAGGTGAACTGTCCCATGCCGAGCAACGCTTCGAGATTGCACAGGCTTTCGATGTGGGTGATGTCGAGATCGAGGCAAGCCTTGTGCACCAGGAGATTGACGTCGCTGTCCGGCCCCGGACGCATCGAGTCGATGCCGAAATGCACGATGCCTTGTCCGGCGAGCCATTCAGTGGCGGCGACATTCACGCCGGGATTGTCGGTCGAATATTCCTTGCGTGGAAAGGTGCGTGCGTGGTGCCCGGTGCAGAGCAGCACGGTGCCGCCCTTCGGCACGCCGACACTGGCCTGCTTGACCGCGGCTTCGAGATCGGCGGGCGCGATCTCCGCGCGCGGCGGGATGTGTCGCAGGTCGAGGCAGATGCCCGGCACGATGCATTTTTCCAGGGGATATTGATCGATCGGAATCCCGCTCGGGCCGAAATGCCGGGGCGCATCGATATGCGTGCCGCCGTGATCGGGCATCGAGATGAACATCGATGACAGGCCCCATACGTTGCTCGATTCCGCGAACGCTTCCTCGTGGTTCTTCCACATGCCGTGCATCACGGGCGGGTGTCCGGGATAGCTCGGCGTGCGGTGATAGAGCTCGCGGCTCAGGTCGACGATTTTCATGCGGCGTGCCTTCTTGGGTGGGAACTGCGTCAAGTTTAGCGCAGCACCTGCCGCGGCAGCCAGAGCGATATCTCGGGAATGTAGGTCACGAACATCAACACCAGGAACATCACCGCGTAAAACGGCCAGATTTTTCGCATCACCTGCTCGATCGTCACTTTGCCCACCGCGCATCCGACAAACAGGATCGCGCCGACCGGCGGATGGCACAATCCGATGCCGAGATTGAGCAGCATGATCATGCCGAAATGGACCGGATTGACGCCGAAATTCTGCATCACCGGCAGTAGGATCGGCGTCGCGATCAGGATCGACGGCGCCATGTCGACCAGCGTGCCGAGCAGCAGCAGGAGAATATTGATCAGAAACAGGATCACGTATTTGTTGGAGGAGATCGACAGGAAGAACGCCGTCATCTTGGCGGGCATCTGCGTCAGCGCCATGATGTAGCCGACGCTGGACGCGCAGGCGATCAGGGTGAGCACCATCGCAACCGTCCGCAGCGTGCGGTGCAGGAGCACAGGCAGGTCGCGCCAGCGATAGTCGCGATAGATGAACATGGTAACGAAGAACGCCCAGAGGCAGGCGACCGCGCCGGCCTCGATCGCGGTGAAAATGCCACCCAGGATGCCGCCGAGAATGATGACCAGCGTCACCAGTCCCCACGCCGCGTCGATCGTGATCCGAAGCGCATCCTTGATCGGCACCGTCTGGCCCTGCGGATGGCCTTCGCGATAGGCGATCACGAGACACAGGATGATCAGCGAAAAGCCGAGCAGCAGGCCGGGAAACACGCCGGCCATGAACAGCGCGCTGATCGAGATCGTGCCGCCGGTCGCGAGCGAATACAGCACGGCGTTGTGGCTCGGCGGCACCAGAAGGGCCTGCACCGACGAGGTGATGGTGAGATTGGTGGCGAACACGCGCGGATAACCGGTGCGCTCCATCTGCGGGATCATCACCGAGCCGATCGCCGAGGTGTCGGCCACCGCCGAGCCGGAGATGCCGCTCAAGAACGTCGTCGCCAGCACGTTGACGATCGACAGCCCGCCGCGCAGGCGGGTGAAGCCGACCAGCACGTCGGCAAAGGCGACAAGCCGCCGCGCCATGCCGCCTTCGGCCATGATGGCGCCGGCGAGCACGAAGAACGGGATCGTGAGCATCGCGACCTTGCTGACGCCGTCGGAGATTTTCAGCATCAACGCTTCCAGCGGAATGCCGATCGAGAGCGCGCCAGCGATCGCGGCCATCGCCAGCGAATAGGCGATCGGCATGCCGATCAAGAAGCAGATCACCATCGTCGCGAGCAGGATGAAGATGTCCATGATCGTCTCTCACTCGAACGGCGCGGCTTCGGTGTGCTGAGCGATGGGATCTGGCGGCAGCCCGAGAAAAATCCGCTCGATGATGAAAAGCAGCAGGCAGACGCCGCCGATCGGAATCGGAAGGTAGGTGACGCCGACCGACAGGAACGGGAAATCCGGGATCGTGTTGTGCCAGGTCACCTCGACGAGCCGCTCGCCCCAGACGATCATGAATATCGCGATCAGCGCCATCAACAATTGGACGACGAGATCAAGCCATTGCCGCCATGGCGAGGGAAGCTTGTCGGCGAAATAGGATACGCTCATGTGCAGATTGAGCCGGTAGGCGGCGGCGGCGCCAATGAAGGTCAAGACGATCGTCAAGAGGATTGCGAGCGGCTCCGGCCAGGAGGCGGCGCTGTTGAGCACATAGCGCGTGAACACCGCCCAGGGGATGACGGCGGAGATCAACACCAGCGCCGTGGTGCCGACCACGACGCATAGCAGGTAGAGATAGTCCATCGCGCTGCGAAACAGTCCGGCCATTACCAAGCCTCCCGAGTGTCGCCGCCGCGCTAGCTGATGGCCTGGATACGCTTGATCATGTCCTGATATTTCGGGCCATACTTGTCCCACACCGGCTTGACCGCGTTCTGGAACGGCGTCTTGTCGGCGATCTCGATGATCTCGCAGCCGGCGGCCTTGGCCTTCTCCATGGCGAGCTGCTCATATTTGTTCCAGAGCTCGCGCTCTTCGAGCTGCGCTTCGCGGGCGAATTTCTTGATCAAATTCTGATCGTCGGGCGACAGCGTAATCCATGTCCGCTTCGAGAACGCCAGGACTTCAGGGATGATGAGATGCTCGGTGAGGGAGTAGTATTTCGCGGCGGTGTAGTGATTGCTGAAGACGTAGCTTGGCGGATTATTCTCCGCGCCGTCGACGACGCCGGTCTGCAGCGCGCTGAACACCTGATCGTAGCCCATCGCGACGCCGTTGCCGCCCAGCGCGTTCATCATGTCGATGAAGATCGGATTGCCGATGACGCGGATCTTCAGGCCCTTGATGTCGCCGATCGACTTGATCGGTCTCTTCGAATTGTAGATGCTGCGTGCGCCCGAATTCATCCAGCACAACGCGACCAGGCCGGCATTGGCATTGGCGCTGATCTTGTCCAGCAGCTCCTGGCCGATTCCGCCGTCCATCATCTTCTCGGCCTGCGCCATGTTCTTGAACAGGAACGGCATGTTGACGACGTTGATGTCGTCGACGATCGGCCCGATCGTGCCGGCGCTGACCCGCAGCAACTGGATCGCGCCGATCTGCGTCTGCTCGATCGTTTCCTTTTCGGCGCCGAGCTGCGCCGAGGGAAACATCTGGATCGAGAGACGCCCGTTGGTAGCGGCCTCCAGCTTCTTGCCGAGGTTCTCCGTCGCCGCGACCGTGGGATAACCGGCCGGCTGCACATCGGAGGCCTTGAAGACCGCCTTGGCCTGCGCGGATGCCGGCGAAAGCGGTGACAGCGTGGCGGCCGCGCCGAGGCCTGCGCCAAGTTTCAGAAAATCGCGGCGTTTCATGTTCAGTCCCTCCCTCATGTTGTCAGTTGGCCGCCTGATTTTTCGCGGCTCGTGTTGGCTTGTGCTAATTTTGTGTGTCGAAATACTCAGGATTGACGGTTTGCGTGGCGGAGATGTCGCCAAGCAGCCGTTCAAGATGCTTTTCCATGGCGGCTTGCGCGCCTCTCGGATCACGCGCTTCGATCGCGGCCAGAATGACCTCGTGCTCCGCGATCACCTGTCCCATCCGGCCGAGCTGCGGCAGCGTCAGCTGGCGAAAGCGATCGACATGAACTTTGACCTGCTGGATCAGCGTCCAGATGCCCGGATATCCCGCGACATCGGCGATCGCCGCATGGAATGATTCATCGGCCTGATGAAAGCCGTCGCGGTCGCCTGCGGCGTCGGCCTCGCGCTGCCGCTGCACGATCGCTTGCAGGCTCAGAATTTGGCTGGCGCTGGCACGGCTGGCGGCAAAGCGGGCGGTGGTGGCCTCGAGCGCCTTGCGGATGATGATCGCTTCGGGAAGCGTGGCCAGCGGAATCCGCGAAACGAAAATGCCGGACTGCGGAAAGATGTCGACCAGGCCTTCGTCGGACAGTTTCAGGATCGCTTCGCGCACCGGCGTGCGGCTCACGCCATAGGCCAGCCCGATCTCGGCTTCCGAGACCACTTCACCCGGCCGCCGCTTCAACGAGACGAGTTCGGCGCGAAGCTCGGCATAGATGCGCGACGACGCGGTGGCTGCGCGAGGCCGGCCGCTCCGGCGCGCGCCGTTGGCAACCGGACGGAGCGCTGCATTGACTTTCCTCGTCACGCGTGCGGGCAGGGCTGATCTCAAGAGCGGTTGATCTCAATGGCAGCTAATATATTAGTATATGAATTGACCTTGATGCAATGGTAATCGGCGAGGGCAAAGGACAGAGGAGGTTGGCCGTGACCGACCATCGCAAGCTGTTTGACCTCTCGCGCAAGATTGCCGATGCGGCGAGCTATGTCAGCGGCAGCACGCTGTTCGTTGACGGCGGCTGGACCGGCATCGACGGCCCGCCGGCAGGGCTCACGAAACTGAGCGGGTAGCCGTGGCTATTTTCGGCCGCTGATGAGGTCGCCCGGATGCGGACCTCTTATGCGTTAGCGCCGGTCAGCAGATCGCAGCAACCATTTGGAATTGTCGTCCCGGCGAACGCCGGGACCCATAGCCACAGGCAGATGTCATCGAGCAGGCTGGGGCTGCCACTATTGGAAACGATGCAAGCCTGTGGTTATGGGTCCCCGCGTTCGCGCTAGGGCATGCA
>Ga0210406_10004729_pt1 | contig 14472 bp, 14 predicted proteins | sample IncBWC30MmetaG_FD_155454 | JGI IMG/M metagenome (GOLD analysis project Ga0210406, IMG submission 155454) | Forest soil microbial communities from Barre Woods Harvard Forest LTER site, Petersham, Massachusetts, United States - Inc-BW-C-30-M | ecosystem: Environmental > Terrestrial > Soil >... | reverse complement strand
AAAATGGAAAGTTCTGGTCGTCTGGCATCTGGGTTTCATGCCCCGGCGTTTCGCGGAAATTCGCAAACTACTGCCCGGCGTCAGTGAAAAAGTTCTCACCGCGCAATTGCGTCAACTCGAAAAAGACGGCGTCATCCGGCGCAAAATCAAGCCCTCCGTCCCGCCGCAGGTCACCTACTATCTCAGCAAAGCCGGCGACGAACTTATTCCCATGATGACCGAGCTGTGCCACTGGGGCACCCGTAACCTCGGCATCCCGCCCAATCTCCCCATGCTCCGCAAAGCTTCCATGCGCATGCGCTCCAAACCCCGCCCTAGAAAATCGCTCGCCGCCTGACCTGTCCTCGCCCTTAAATCCGCTAGCTTGAACCTCTTTCTTGTCGTATATTTCCTGCTACAAATCCTTTCCCAGAAGGAATCCTTGAATGTCTGCCGCTTCACTGCCATTGCAACGCTCATCCCGGTTACGTCCTAAGTACCTTTTATTTGGATTTATCGGCTTAATGATGGCCTACGTTCTGGTCCACAATGAGCGCTTTCTCATAGACCGCACCGACCGCGAATGGGCTCACATCACCGCTTTCAGGTGGTATCTTTTGCCGCACGGCATCATGGGCGCGTGCGCTCTCCTGCTCGGGCCGATGCAGTTCTCCGATCGACTGCGACAGCGTTTTGCAAAATTTCATCGTGTGGTCGGCCGTTTCTATGTCGCCGGCGTCTTCATCGGCGCGCCTCTCGGCTTTTACATCCAATATTACGAAGAGCGCATGGGTGGCACGCGTTCCTTTAGTTTCGCCGCGTTCACCGATGCCGCCATCTGGATGCTGACCACTGCCATCGCCATCTACTTCATCCTGAATGGAAAAGTGCAGCAGCATCGTCAGTGGATGACCCGCAGCTTCGCCGTCGCTATTGTCTTCCTTGAAGTGCGGGTAGTCCTGGGTGTCACTGGCCTGGAAAAATTAGGTGACTCAGTTGCGGAGACAGTGGTCTGGATGTGCGTAGCTTTCTCGCTTCTCTTCGCGGACTTCGTACTGCAATGGCAGGACCTTCGCCGTCCGCGTCCGGCGCCGGCAAGAGTTCCGCCGGTTCCGGCAGTGCAAACCGCAACCGATTAGCTTTTCTGCGGCCAGGATCCTTCGCAACAGACTTCGGAGCGGTCGCCTTCTGAGGCGGGCGTTGCTTCTGCAATCATAATTTCTTCTTTTCTTCGCCACAGAGGGCAAAAAAATGACCACCGATCTGAAAAACAGAATCGCGCTCATCACCGGCGGCACCACCGGTATCGGCCGCGATACTGCCGTGCTCTTCGCAAAAAACGGCGCGAAGGTAGTCGTCTCCGGCCGCCGCGAAAGTGAAGGCAACGAAACCATCGCGCTGGTTCGCGCCGCTGGCGGTGATGGCTTCTTCGTCAGATCCGACGTCTCCAAACCCTCCGACGTCCAGTCTCTCGTGGCAAAAACTGTCGAAAAATTCGGCCGCCTCGATATTGCCTTCAACAACGCAGGCATTGAAGGCCAATGGAAGCCGATCATCGAACAGTCCGAAGAAGACTGGGATTCGGTCATCAACATCAATCTCAAAGGCGTTTGGCTCTCCCTCAAATACGAAATCATTCAAATGTTAAAGCAAGGCAGCGGCGGCGCCATCGTCAACATGTCTTCCGTCGCCGGTCTCATGGGTGCCGGGGGTGCCGGAATCTACGTCGCAAGCAAACACGGCGTCATTGGCCTCACCAGAACTGCCGCGCTCGAATACGCTACCAAAGGAATTCGCGTCAACGCTGTCTGCCCCGCTGTGATCGAAACCGCAATGGCCGAGCGCGCCTTCGGCGATCCCGCAGTCAGCAAACGCATTCTCGCTCAACACCCCATTGGCCGTTTCGGCAAACCCACGGAAATCGCCGAAGCCGTCCTCTGGATGTGCTCGGACAAATCCTCTTTCATGACCGGCCACTACATTGTCCTCGACGGAGGTATGCGAGCCGGCCCCAATCCTAACGTCTGATCCGCCTTCTGTTTTTCCTGTAGCAGGGGCTTTATGTCGTCGCGCTTTTCTTCTCCCGCGACCTCCGTGCACTCTGCGTTAAATTCGACTGCCCACATTAGGCAGGCCCACACCATGCAAACCTTCCTGCAACCCAAACACCTGTCAACCCAAACACCTTGACTCGCTTCTTCGCCAAGAGTAGCGTACGGGCGAATGCCCCGCACCACAGGAAAATCTCAAAAGAAGGAAGAGGATAATGGAAAAATATTTCTCGGCTGCCGGCTATTGGCTAGGTTTGATTTGCACTGTCCTCGCGATCATTTCTCGCGTTCTGCTTGCCTTTGATTCCAATCCGCCTCGTATCGGCGTCGCCGATGGACTCGCTCTCTCCTACATCAGTTTTTTCCACGGAGCGGCCCTGTTCTTTCTGCTGGCCATCGCCAGTTGGTGTCGCACCGCGAAAAACTGACAGGCGCCTACCGAAGATCCGTACTTAAGCCACCTGTCGCTTCAGGCAGCGGGCACGCCGTTATAGCCACTCGAAATACACAATTCTGCGTATTTTTTAGCTTTTAGGATTCACGGATGATGTCAGTCTGACGCATTCATCTAACCGCATTGGAGCGCCCGCTTTATGGCCATCAGGGAATTACCCGCTCTGCATAGCGCATCCGATGCTTCGCCTCAACCTGTCAATCAGTCGGCCCACTCGGTCCAGTTTTATTTTAGCGACAGCATCCTGGTCGATGAACTCGCACGCTTTGTTGGAACTGCGCTGGTCTGCGGCGACGCCGCCATCGTGATCGCCACTGGCCCGCATCGCGAAGCGCTGGCTCGTGAATTGAAAGCGCGCGATTTGAATACCACCAGAGCCCTGGCTGAAGGCCGCTTTATTTGCCTGGATGCCGCGCAAGCGCTCGTGCGCATCATGCGCGATCAAATGCCCGATCCCGGGCTTTTTTCAGAATTTGTGGGCTGCTTAATTACGCGCACCAGAGCCGCGACCAAATCTGAGCATTCCGGTCTGGTCATTTTTGGCGAAATGGTTGCCATGCTCTGGACCCAGGATCGATATGAAGCCGCGGTTCGCTTGGAAGAACTCTGGAATGCTTTAGCCAAGAAATATTCCTTCTCCCTCCGCTGCGCCTATCCGATGGATGCCTTCTATCGACGCGAGCACTCCGAGTTTTTCGGCAAAATCTGCGGTGAACACGCCGCTATCCTTCCCATCGGTTCTCGCACGCTGGTCCTCAGCGATCAGGAACGGCTGCGCACCATCGCCGAGTTACAGCAGCGACTTGAGGTCCTGGAATACGAAAGCCACATCCGCGAGACCGAACGGCGTTTCCGCATACTGGTCGAAGCGGTCCAGGACTACGCTATTTTCACGCTGGATGCGGACGGCCATGTAAACAGCTGGAATGTGGGAGCCGAACGTCTCAAAGGTTACAAAGCCGATGAAATTCTTGGCCGGCATTTTTCCGCATTTTATCCTCCGGAGGACCTTGCGGATGGCAAGCCGCAGCGCGAGCTCGTCATCGCCATCCGGGAAGGCCGCGTCGAGGATGAAGGTTGGCGACTCCGCAAAGACGGCTCCAGGTTTTGGGCCAACGTTGTCATCACCGCGACCAAGGACGCCCATGGCGGCATCATCGGCTTCTCAAAAGTAACTCGCGACTTTACCGAAAGAATGCAGGTCCAGCAGGAGCTCCGGGATTCCCAGCAAAAATTACTGGATTCTGAAAAGTCCCTCCGTGAGCTCTCGTTCCATCTCTTGCGTACTCAGGACGAAGAACGTCGCCGCATTGGCCGCGATCTTCACGACAGCCTCGGCCAGTATCTTTCGGTGTTGAAGATGAAGCTGGACTGCCTGCGCTCCGCTCCCGCCAACCTGCCGCCCGACGATCTGGCGGAATTAAACCATTGCGCACAAATTACCGAAGATGCGGTCAAGGAAGTTCGCACAATTTCGTATCTGCTGTATCCTCCCATGCTCGAAGAAATGGGTTTGAACTCTGCCATCTCGTGGTATCTCGATGGGTTTACCAAGCGCAGCGGCATTCAGACCACATTTGCAGTCTCGCCGAATCTGGCTCGCTTGGACCCGGATGTGGAACTCGCTGTCTTTCGCGTCTTGCAGGAGTCTCTCACCAACGTCCACCGCCATTCCGGCAGTCAAACCGCATCCGTCCGCCTATCGCTGGATGACGATAGTTTTGTCATGGAAATCTCGGACCAGGGCAAAGGCGACCATCCCTCCGATACCCAGATCAGTAAGGGCGCCAGCGGACACGGCGTCGGGTTGCGTGGCATGCGCGAGCGCATGCGGCAAGTCGGCGGTAAACTGGATTTTTGCTCAAGCCCCAACGGAACCGTCGTCACCGCGACCGTTCCCATTAATAAAACTTGTGCTGCTTGCGCCACACCCTGAGGGCTCCCTTCATGAATGCGAGAATTCTGATCGTGGACGACCACGAAATCGTAAGAGAGGGTATTCGCAATCTTCTTGCGCGCTCCGGCAAGAGTTGGGAAGTCTGCGGGGAGGCCTGCAATGCCAGTGACGCGATGGTGTCCATCAAATCGTTGCGACCTGATGTGGTGGTCCTTGATGTCACTATGCCCGGAATCAGTGGGTTGGAAGCTGCCCGCCTGATCGGCAAGCTCGATGTTGCCACCCGCATCCTGATTTTCACCATGCACGAATCACCCAGAATTGCCGTCGAGGTTCGCGATGCCGGAGCGCATGGTTACGTTTCCAAATCCCAAGCCAGCCGCGATCTTGTACTCGCCATTCAGACTCTCCTCTCCGGCGGCACTTTTTTCGCCGTCCCTTCCGGCCAGTCCACAGACTCCACTGCGCATCCTAACCACGGCCTAACCTTTCGCGTCGCCTTCCCGTTGGCAAAGCATCTCCGCCCCCGCTCCTCGTAGCCCCGCCGGGGCTCTTCCCGCTCTTTCGCATTCTCTTTCACTTTTCCAGAAATGAGTCCTGCACTTACGCCACCACGTAGGAACTATAGTTGCTACGGCTCACACCCCATCGGTATCGGTTTCCGTATCCCCGGCTTTCCGCCGCCATTTTCCGTTTTCTCTTTTCCCATTCCTCTCCGAGGCTTCTCTCAACCCGCAATTCAGCGTCTACTCCGGCGCTTCCCCGATCAAATTTGCTAAACTATTCCTGACAACTCCATATGCCGATGTCCACGCTCAACCAAATCGCCGGCCATGACACCACCGGCTCGCGTCATACGCGCCGTAAAACTTACGGAGTAAATGTCGGACACGTCCGCGTAGGCGGCGGCGCCCCCATCGTTGTCCAGTCCATGACCAACACGGACACCGCCGATGTCGCCGCAACTCTGAAGCAAACTTTGGAACTTGCTGAAGCTGGCTCAGAAATCGTTCGCTGGACGGTCAATGTTCCCGAAGCCGCTGCTGCCGTTCCCGAAATCAAGAAGCGCCTGCTCTCGGCCGGGTGCAACGTGCCGATCATCGGCGATTTCCACTACAACGGCCACGTCCTGCTCACCAAATTTCCGGACTGCGCAAAATCTCTCGACAAATACCGCATCAACCCGGGCAACGTTGGCGCGGGCCAGCGCCGCGACGAACAATTTTCGACAATCTGCAAAGTCGCGCGCGATAACGGCAAACCCGTGCGCATTGGCGTCAATGGCGGCTCGCTCAATCAAGAGTTGGTGATGCTGAAAATGCAGGAGAACACCGACAAAAATCTCGGCAAAGAATCGGAAGAGATTATCAACGACTGCATGGTTTTGTCAGCGATACAATCCACGGAGCTGGCTCTGGAAACCGGCCTGCGCCACGATCAAATTATTATTTCCTGTAAGACTTCGCGCCCGCGCGACCTCATCACCGTCTATCGCGATCTGGCCAGCAAAACCGAGCAGCCGCTGCATCTGGGATTAACCGAAGCGGGCATGGGCACGAAAGGCTTAGTCTGGTCTGCCGCATCGCTCGGCGTGCTTCTCTATGACGGTATCGGGGACACCATTCGCATTTCGCTCACTCCGCGCCCTGGCGGCGATCGCCGCGAAGAAGTTTACGCCGCCTGCGAACTGCTGCAATCGCTCGGCCTGCGCTCGTTCTCGCCCAGCGTTACCGCGTGCCCCGGCTGCGGCCGCACCACCAGCTCCACCTTCCAGGAACTCGCCGAACGCACGCAGGATTACATCCGCGAAATGATGCCCACCTGGAAAACGCAATACCAAGGCGTCGAAACCATGACCCTCGCGGTCATGGGCTGCATCGTGAACGGCCCCGGCGAATCCAAAGCCGCCAATATCGGCATCAGTCTCCCCGGCACCGGCGAAGCCCCGCGCTGCCCCGTCTACATAGATGGAAAGAAAGACGTCACCCTCGAAGGCACCTACGACGAACTAGCCGCCGCCTTCCAAAAACTGGTGGACACCTATGTCTCCACCAAATACCCCCGCAAAACTGCGGACGTAGAGTCCCTCCGGTGAAAATTTCAAGAGAGGATGTGGTGCGGGTAGCGGAGCTGGCCTATCTCGATCTGAGCGAGACGGAGCTGGAAACTTACCGGGCGCAGGTTGACGAAATACTGGAATACATCGGCAAGCTGAACGAGCTCGATACTGCAAATGTCCTGCCGATGGCGCAGGTGCTGACCGACGAGCAAACCGCCGACGCGACCTTGCGCGATGACGTTGTAATTCCTTGTAGTACTGCTGCGGAGATTCTCAAGCAGGCGCCCGATCCGGAGCCGCCGTTTTTCCGCGTGCCCAAGGTTATCGAGCGCTAGTCGCCGTTGCGGCCCCGACCCGGTCGGAGGTGGAATTTCTTATGTAGTGGCCGGTCTTTAGACCGGTTCTTTTTCGGTTTTTCAAAATGACCACTCACTGGACCATAGACGGCGTAAAGGAAGCACTTTCGGCGAAGAAAATTTCCGCGCGCGAGCTTGCGACAGATTTCTACGAGCGCATTGAGGCTCGCAATGTGGAACTGAACGCCTACCTGGCGCTTTCGCCGGAGCGCGCCTACGCGCAAGCTGACAGAATTGACTCACTCGTCGCCGCGGGCAAACCGCTGCCGGCGCTGGCCGGAGTTCCCGTCGCGTTAAAGGACGTGCTCAGCACACGCGGGATCACCACGACCTGCGGCTCGAAAATTCTTGAGCATTACGTTCCGCCGTACGATGCTACAGCTGTCACGCGCCTCGAAGACGCAGGTGCGGTCATCCTAGGTAAGACCAATTGCGACGAATTCGCCATGGGCAGCTCCAACGAAAACTCGGCCTATGGCCCAGTGAAAAATCCCGCGGCCCTTGACCGTGTGCCCGGCGGATCGAGCGGCGGCTCCGCTGCGGTCGTTGCGGCAGGACTCGCGGTCGCCTCGCTCGGCACCGACACCGGCGGCTCCATTCGCCAGCCCGGGGCTTTGTGCGGCATCCCGGCGATGATGGGCAGCTACGGCCGCGTTTCGCGCTACGGCCTGATCGCGTTTGCCTCTTCGCTTGATCGCATCGGTCCGTTCGCCAACCGCGTGAAAGACGTTGCCAGGATTCTGCAAACCATTGCCGGGCGTGATGCCAACGATTCCACGTCCGCCACTGCACCCGTCCCAACCTACACCGATGAAATCCAGAGGTCAGTAAAAGGTCTGCGCATGGGCATCCCGCGCGACTATTTCGGCGAAGGCATGGACTCCGGCGTTCGAGACAAAGTGGAAAAAGGCATCGAACTGCTGAAGCGACTAGGCTGTCAGCCCGTTGACATTCGTATGCCGCACACCGACTACGCCATCGCCACCTATTACATCATCGCGACGGCCGAAGCCAGTTCCAACCTCGCGCGTTACGATGGCGTGCGCTACGGGCTACGCGTCGACGATCCCACGCTGATCGGCATGTACCGCAAGACGCGCGGCGCCGGTTTCGGCGCCGAAGTAAAACGCCGCATCGTTCTGGGCACCTACGTCCTTTCGGCTGGCTACTACGACGCGTATTACATCAAAGGCCAGAAAGTACGTGCACTAATTGCGCAGGACTTGCGCGATGCGTTCACAAAAGTGGACGCTATCGTCACGCCGACGTCGCCCGTTGCGGCTTTCAAACTCGGCGAACGTACCAGCGATCCACTGCAAATGTATCTGGCCGATATCTACACCGTTACAGGCTCGTTAGCTGGCGTTCCGGGCATCTCCGTGCCGTGCGGCAAGATTTGCGGAGAACTGCCGGTCGGTTTGCAGCTCTTCGGTCCGCCTTTCGGCGAATCGCGCATCCTGCAACTCGCGCATGCGTTTGAGCAAGCCGGGGGCGGTTCGCTCTGAGTAATATTTTTGTGAGACTCTGCCCATGCCCGATCTGCAATATGCACTCCACAAACTGAGCCACGCCCAGCAAGGCCTTTTGCTGGCTGCAGACGCGGTTGGCGAGAAGGATTGGACGATGCTTGCGCGCGCAAATTCCTGGTCGGCGGCGCACGTTATTGCGCATTTGTGCCAGGTAGAACGTTCCGTGCTGGGCTATGCCGACCGCGTGATTCGCAAAACACCGTTTCAGGTTCCCTACTTGCAGCGATTTCATATGCCGTTGGTGGTGGTCGAAAAAAGGTTAGTCCGCCGGAAATCGCCGATTCCGATGGATGCAGAGCTGCTCGCGGGCAAGGAAACCATGCTGGCGGAGTTGCGCAGTGTCCGCGGACGGACACTACTGTTCTTGGACGAGACGCGCGACCGGGATTTGAGCGCCTATTACTGGCCGCATCCATTTCTCGGCAAACTCAACTTTTATAACTGGTTTACATTCATTGCCGTGCATCAGATTCGCCATACAAAACAGATGTTAGAGATTGCGAAAAATCTTCCAAAACGCGTAGTTCCTTCGTAGAAGTAATAGCATTCGCGCCGCGATAATTGTTTTGTTTGCGGTTTGACAGACCGAAACACACCCGACCCTGCTGAATTTCATCGCGAAAATAAAGGCAAAATCCACGAACTACCGGAAAAGTACTAGAGCTAAGGTTTTTTACTTTTCGAAACGGAACGACTATTGCAGGGAGAAAGTGAAGCGCTTAACCTGCAACCAGCATCTAATTGCTGTGTTAGACAAGGCAGATGCTTAAGGCAGAGAGCGCGGTCCAGGAGCAAGACCATGGTCACCGTCAAGTCGAGCCAGAAAATCTTCACCGATTCGGAAGTGGCAAGTCTCACCGGAATTTGTGTCGATCACATCCACAACTTCGCCAAGAGCCGCCATCTGGGGTTCATCGCGCGCGCCGCTGAAGCTGCAGGCGCACACGCTGACCAGTGGCTGTTCAGCTTGTCGGATTTGATGGTGCTGGTGACGCTATTCCCGAAGTGCACGCACTAAGGGGCCCCGCCAGGTCCGGCGCGCTGCGGCGTCGAATCGGATTGACGTTGCCTTTCGCGATTTCGTGTTGCAATAGTTGGCGGTTTTGTTCCCTGCCGTTCCTCAGCGATTCGGTTTCCGAGCTTCTCCCCTTCCAGCCCTTTTGCCAGGGCAGTCCTTCGCCATAAAAACCGGCAGGCTGATCTCCCCCCTTATTTTTGCCAACTGGCTTATTTTCAGTAACATCCGGCGGCCGAACCTGTAATAATGCCGGTTCGCATTTCTAAAGGTCGAACCGATGAGTCGGCGTTTTGATGTTGTCGTTCTTGGAGCGGGTGCCGCTGGTCTTTTTTGCGCGGCGGAGGCTGGCAAACGCGGCCGGCGAGTCGCGGTGCTGGAGCGGGCGGAGCGGGTTGGGAAAAAGATCCTGATTTCAGGCGGTGGGCGCTGTAATTTCACCAACATTCATTGCACGCCGGAGAATTTCCTTTCTGCGAATCCGCATTTTGCAAAGTCGGCGTTGGCCCGGTTCACGCCCGCCGATTTCATCGCACTGGTCGAGAAGTACAAGATTGCCTACCACGAGAAAGCGCTTGGACAGCTTTTCTGCGATCACTCTGCGACCGACATTACGGGGTTACTGGAGGCCGAGTGCGCCGCTGGCGCAGTGAAGATATTTCCGAACCAGCGCGTCCAGCAATTGACGAAAACGGCGGAATTTGTGGTTCGCACCGAAAAAGAGGAGTTTCAGGCTCCGGCGGTAGTGGTGGCGACAGGAGGACTGTCGATTCCGAAAATGGGTGCCACGGCATTCGGGTATGAGCTGGCGAAGCAATTCGGGCTGAAGATTCAGCCCACGCGGCCGGCGCTGGTGCCACTGGTCCTCGGACGGCAGGGGCAAAAACAGTATTGCGATCTGGCGGGTGTGTCGGCGGAAGTGATTGCCAGCACTCGGAACGCGGTGTTTCGGGAGAAGATGCTGATCACGCATCGCGGGCTGAGCGGGCCGGCGATTTTGCAGATTTCTTCGTATTGGGAACGCGGCAAGGCGATCACGCTGGACTTGACTCCCGGGCACGGGATCGCTGCTGCGGTACAACGGGCAAAATATCGCAATTTGCCGGAGTTGGTGGCGGCGCTTCAGGGTAACTTGCCCAGACGGTTTGCGGAACGCTGGGTGGAGCTGCACCAACCGGAGTCGCTTTCGAATGCCGGGCTGGAAAAATTTGAGCGGGAAGTGCATGCGTGGAGCGTGGTGCCCGCGGATACGGAAGGTTACGAGAAGGCGGAAGTGACGGCGGGCGGCGTAGATACGGATGAGCTTTCCAGTAAGACCATGGAGAGCCGGAAGGTGCCGGGGCTGTTTTTTATTGGCGAGGTGGTGGATGTGACCGGACATCTCGGCGGATTTAATTTTCAGTGGGCGTGGGCGTCGGGAGCAGCGGCGGGTAGGGCGATGTGAGCAAGCGAAAGACGAGAATTAGGATAACGGCAGAGGCGCAGAGTTTCGCGCACAAGAAAGAACCCGGAGCGGAATAAGCTCGTGTCTGCGCAGGCCGGCCGTTGGCATCTAAAAGAAGGATGGCGACCTTCAGGTCGCCGCTATAGTTTGGATTCTAATTCGGCCCAGCGGGCGTACAAAGTGTCTACCGATACTTGGGCTTGTTCTAATTGAAGGCTGGCGGCATGGAGTTTGGCGGGGTCGCTGGCGATTTCAGGGTCGTGCAGGGCTGCTAGTTTTTCTTGTAATTTCGCTTCGGCTTCCTGGATAGATTTTTCCATCAATTCGAATTCGCGGGTTTCTTTAAAGGAGAGTTTCTTTTTGGATTCAAGCTGCGGACTGGCGGAAGCCGAGGTCTGTGCGGCGCGTGGCGGAGAACTACCGTTGGTTGCAGCCGGAACTGGGCCTTTGCCGCGAGCGCGCTCGTTTTGGTCTTTCCATTCTTCCCACTGGAAATAATCGGCGAAGCGTTCTGCGCCGCCCAAGCCGTCAAGGCCGAAGACGATGGTGGAAACGCGATCGAGCAGGAAGCGGTCGTGGGTGACCAGGACTAGCGCGCCGGAGAACTCCAGCAGGCTTTCTTCGAGGATTTCGAGGGTCGGGATGTCCAGATCGTTTGTGGGTTCATCGAGAAGCAAGACATCGGCAGGCTGCAGCATGAGTTGAGCGATCAGGACGCGGGCGCGTTCGCCTCCGGAGAGGCGCCCAACCGGGCGATTGAGATCCTCGCCGGTGAACAGGAAGCGGGCGGCCCAGGAGGCCACGTGAGTGACGCGGTCCTGGTAAATGACGGAATCGCTGTCGGGTGCCAGCGCGCGGCGAAGCAAAACGTCCGGATCGAGGCGGCGGTTCTGATCGAAATAGACCACCCGAAGATTGTCGGCTTTGCGGATTGTGCCGCTGGCGGGTTGAAGTTCGCCGAGCAGGAGACGCAGCAGCGTGCTTTTGCCGCTGCCGTTGGGACCGACCAGGCCTACACGCATGCCCGACGTGATGCTGAACCGGATTTTTTCGAAAAGCCTCCGGCCGCCAAAAGAGAAATCGACATCGTCGAGTTGAATCAGCTGGCGCGTTTGCCGGTTGGTGGCGGAGAAATTGATGTTGGCCGAACTAGCGCGGGTGCGGGCGTTCAAATCGGCAAGATCGCCCATGAGTTCGTGCGCTTTATCAATGCGCGCTTTGGATTTGGTGGTGCGAGCCTTGGGGCCGCGGCGCAGCCATTCCAGTTCGTTGTGCACGCGATTTTCGAGCGCTTCCTGGTGCTTTTGCTGGGCGTGGAGATAGTTTTCCTTGGCTTCGAGGAACTTGCTGTAATTGCCGGCGACGCGGAGATAGCCATCTTCGTAAGAGCGGCTGAGTTCGACCATGGCGTTGGCGACGTTTTCGAGGAAATAGCGGTCGTGGCTGACAACGACGCAGGCAAACTGCGCGTATCGCAGAACGGATTCCAGCCACTCGATGCCTTCAAGGTCGAGGTGGTTGGTCGGCTCATCGAGTAGAAGGATGTCCGGTTCTTGAACCAGAGCGGCAGCGATGGCCAGACGTTTGCGCCAACCGCCGGAGAGCGAGTTGGCAATGGCGTCGTGATCCTCAAAGCCGGCACGACCGAGAACTTCGGCGAAACGCCCGGCGCGTTCATGATCCGGCACGTGGCCTTCCTGAAAGGCTTGTTCGATGACCGAGCGAACGGTTTCGTTCGGCGCAAATTCCGAGACTTGGACCACGGAGCTCAAGCGGGCGCGTTTTCGGAGAGCGACGTCGCCGCTATCGGGCTTGACGCGGCTCGCGAGGATTTCGATCAGCGTGGATTTTCCGGAACCGTTGGGACCGATCAGGCCGATGCGTTCACCTTCGGAAACGGTGAAGGAGATGTTTTGGAATAGAGGCGCGACGCCGTAGCGTTTGGAAAGGGATTGGGCGCTGAGAATCGGTGGCAAACGAGAAATCTCCGGAAAGGCTATTCAAATAGATCGCTGAGTAACCGATCGCGAGTGGTTCCAAGATACAAAGCAACGTCTCCCAGGATTTCTGCCAGTGTTCCGACCCGTAGCGCTTTGTGAGCTGGGACGGTGGCGTGGTCCTCAGCCCCTGTGCAGGCGAATGACGCTGGGCTCGTTTTTGACCTCGAAATGGCAGGAGACCGCGTCGCGAATCATTGCCTCAAGTTCTTCCATGGTTTCGGCTTGGGTAAAGATGGATTGACCGAGAGCTCGAGCCTGAAATCCCCCCTCTGGCGATTCTTGAACGGAGAAAATGATTTCGCTGGGCTGGCTTATTGTCGTTCATTTATTCAGTATATCTTAACCGACCGGGTGGATACTTTACAGGAACGCAAAAGCGGGGTACAACCCTGTCATCGAGTGGCTACATTGCTGAACCTGCTTGCGGAAAAGCCAACCGGGACGTGTGGAAGACAGGCCTGGAGGTGAACATGTTTGAGCTAGCGTGGAAGCTGTTGATTGGCGCAGTGGCTGGCGGAATTGCGCGGTACGCGCTGCCCGGGAGGAATCCGGGAGGCTTGGTTGCTTCGGTCATGGTGGGGCTGGCGGGATCGTTCCTGGCTGCGTATGTCGGAGAGACATTTGGCTGGTACCGGCAGGACGAAATCGACGGAATGATCATGTGCGGAGTCGGAGCGATTGTAGTGCTGACGATTTTTCGTTTTTTGAGCGGCACTGCGGCGGGGAGCGCGGGACGGGAGAACTACGACCTGTAGGAACTTGCGTTTCCGGAAGGAAGCGGCCGCTGCGGATGCGAAACTAAGAGGGTGCCGCTAGAACAGAAGCCCGGACGTGAAAGCGACGTCTGGGGCACCCGGCGGTAAATCGTGGAAGACAATGATGGCAAAAATAAAAAGCCTCGTCGGAGAAATCTGTGGGTCACAGCTACGCTCCAGTGGCGGCCGCGAACCCGATGCGGGATAGCCCGCCTATAGCGTTTGCGTTCGTAGCCAGTTGCCCTTCGAAGCAGTTTGCCCTCTCAGGTATGCTACGCCGTTTTGCCGGAGCCATCCGTGCCTCGTGCCAATGAACCCGCAATCGGGGATACTTTGCGATCCCGCAAGCCTGGTTCTCTACGGGCAATGCCAAGCCAGTTCGAGACCTCATGCGCGATCTAGAAAAGGTGAATGGCGGCGGACCTTAAGCGAACCGTTTTCTGCCGTTGAATCGATGTATAATCCACGCATGCAAGGTATACACTGGCGCACAATTACGCTCGGCTCGCTGTTGCTCATCGCAATTTGCTCAAGAGGAGGACAGGAAGTGCCATCTCCGCAAACTGAAAAGTCGAAGCCGCCCGTCAAAGCAGAGCAGCGCGGGCGCATCCTTGGAATCGGCGGTGTGTTCTTCAAATCCGCTAATCGTGATCAGATGCGCGAATGGTATTCGAAGCATCTTGGACTGGCCGACAAAGGAGCAGGCGCGATGCTACCCTGGCGCGAACACGACGACCCGCAGAAGGAACACGTCACAGTTTGGACTGTTTTTCCCGCTTCCACTGACTACTTCGATCCCAGCCACTCACCGTTCATGGTCAACTACATCGTGGACGATCTGGATGCTTTGCTCGACCGCTTAAAACAAGAGGGAGTAAAGATTGATCCCAAACGAATGAATGAATCATACGGTCGCTTTGCCTGGATCTATGA
>Ga0210406_10004726_pt1 | contig 14475 bp, 9 predicted proteins | sample IncBWC30MmetaG_FD_155454 | JGI IMG/M metagenome (GOLD analysis project Ga0210406, IMG submission 155454) | Forest soil microbial communities from Barre Woods Harvard Forest LTER site, Petersham, Massachusetts, United States - Inc-BW-C-30-M | ecosystem: Environmental > Terrestrial > Soil >... | reverse complement strand
CTGGTCGCCATAAGCCTTGGTGATGTCCGTCATCGCCGCGCGCAGGCTCCCCGCCGCGTACAGGCGTACCACCGGCGTATCGGCCGCGGCGGTCGACGCGGCCATCAACGCCGCCAGCAACGCAGTCATCAAAGCGCTATAGAGCCGAATCATGATGAATCCTTGTATCCTGTTGACTGATCAACCAACCAATCGCTCGCCGGCTCGGCGCGCCATCCACGCCGCCGCATTGACGCCGATGATGATGGCCATGAGCACGATACCCAGTCCCACTGCGAGCGAGAGATTGCCCTTCGATGTCTCCAAGGCAATCGCCGTGGTCATGGTACGGGTAAAGCCGTCGATATTGCCGCCGACGATGATGACGGCGCCGACCTCCGCGGCCGCGCGCCCAAATCCGGCCAACATGGCCGTGACCAGGCTGAAGCGCGCTTCCCACACCAGCGTTGCGGCACGGGCCAGTGGTCCGACATTCATGGCGGTGAGTTCGTCTTTATACTCGGCCCACAAATCCTCGATCGTCTGGCGCGTCAGCGCGGCGATAATCGGCGTGACCAGAATGGTCTGCGCCACGATCATCGCTTGCGGCGTGAATAGAATCCCCAGAAACCCCAGCGGACCGGAACGCGACAGCGCCAAAAACACCGCCAGTCCGATCACGACGGGCGGCAGACCCATCATCGCGTTCACTGCCACGATCAGGCTGGTGCGGCCCGGAAATCTGCTCAAGGCCAGCAGGGCGCCGGCGGGAATGCCGATCAGCGCGGCGCACAGAACCGCGCACAGGCTGACCGCCAACGACAGCCTCACGACGGCATAGAGCGCCGGGTCTGCGCTCAGCACCAAGTGCAGCGCCGAGACCTGGTCGTGCATGCTCAGAAATCGATGCTGGCGGATGCCAGCACGGTGCGCGGCGAGCCGAAATGCGCGAGCAGACTGCCGGTGTTGGCGCCTGTCAGGTTGCTCGGCGCGATGGTCGACCAGTAATGCTTGTCAGCGACGTTATCCACCGCGAGGCGCCAGGTCACGGTCTTCGACAACACGGTCGAGGTATAGCGCGCACCGAGGTCGAACAGGTTGTAGCCGGCGACGAAGAATGAATTGGTGTCGTTGGCCGCACGCGGTCCAGAGAACTGCCAGTCGAAGCTCGCCACCAGACCCTGTATCGCCGGAATTTGATACTCGAACAGCGTGTTGCCTTTGACCTTCGGCGCGCCCACATAGATCTTGTCGTTGGTGGTCGCCAGCGGCGTGTGTTGGAGTTTGGCATCGAGCAAGGTCACGCCGCCGTACACCGTCAAGCCGCTGACGACTTCGCCGATGGCAGACAATTCCAAGCCGTTGTTGACCTGCAAGCCGGTTATTTCAAAGGCGTCATCCGCGGGATTGATGTTGGCAAAAGGCCGTTGGATGCGAAATACCGCTGCAGTAAAGTCGATTTTAGCCAGCGATGCTTTGTAGCCAACCTCGTATTCCTTGCTTCGGTAGGGCGGCAGGCTCTGCCCCGCGTTGACCAGGCTCTGTCCGGCGTTGACCGCCCCGCTCGGCGCCAGGTCCCCTGCCTGCAGACTGCTGGCAAAGGTCGCATAGATCGTCATATTGCTTTGCGGCTTGTACATGAGGCTCGCGGTGGGGCTCAGCCCATGATCCGCGTATTCCGGCAGCTCGACGGCTTTCGCATTGAAGTTGTCGGTGTGAAACCAGTCCTGGCTCACCGCGAGGCGCGTCGCCCAGGCATCGGTGAAGCGAATGGTGTCGCCGATGTTGATGCCTTGCTGATACGTCGTCGAGGAATCGAAATTCAGTCCCGTGTTCGGCAATCCGGCAGCGGGGAACGGGAAGATGACCGGACTGTTGATGTTCGCGGAACCCAAGAGGACGCTCGCCGGCGTCGCCGGCGTAATCACCGAATAGGATTGCGCCTTGTAGCCGGCGGTACCGATGGTCAGGTCATGCGCAATCCCCCACGTTATGAAGTTGCCGTCGAGATACGCAGCATCGCTGGTCATGATGAAGCGCGGCGCGAAACCGTTGGCGAGCGATGAGGTGTAATTGCCGCCATTCGTCGTCAAGTTGTTGACCGGCGTGTTGATGTCGCGCGAGGCATCTTGATTGAGCGCGCCCACGACCAGATGCCAGTCGGAATTGAAATCATGCTTCAGCCGCACGCTGCCCATGCGCGTCAACAGATCGACTCCCGCGTAGTTCTGGCCATAACCGACCTTTTCCGGGTCCGGTGCGGGCGGCAGGTTGATTTTTTCGCCGTAGCTGAACCAGCCCGGATAGCCGGTATCGACCAGGTGATAGTAGCTGTAGTTAGTTTCAATGACGGTGTCCTCGAGCGGACGCACATCCACGGCGAGGCTGCCGAGAACGCGCTTGGCGTGGCTGCGGTCCACCCACGCATCACCCTCGCCGAACAGTCCGTTGAAGCGGTAGCTCACCACGCCGTTGCTGTCGATCTTGCCGCCCAGGTCCACGTGCGCGGTACCGATGCTATCGCTGGCGTAGCTGACGGTGACTTCGCGCAAGTCCTGGTCAGTGGGACGTTTGGAAACGAAGTTGAACATCCCGGAAGGGTTGGCAGGACCGTATAACGACGCGGACACGCCGTTGACCACCTCGATCTGCTGAAACTGCTCGATGGCGTTCGCGACGGTGATGAAGAAAGTCATGCCGTCCATGCGCGAATTCTGAAAATTACCGCCCTGCATGCCGCGTGTTTGCGGTCGCAGGATGTCCGCGCCTTGTTGTTCCTGATAGGCGACCAGCGGCAGATATTTTGAAACGTCCTTGAAATTCGTCGCCTGAGAATTCTGCAGCAGCTCTGAGGACAGGATGCCGATCGAATATGGCGTGTCGAGCAGCTTCATGGAGCCCAAGGGCCCGAGCGAATCGACGGACTCGACGCGGTAGTTGTCTTCGGCTGGTCTATTTCCCACCACTGTGAATTGAGGCAGCGCAGGCTGCGTCGTGGAAGGCTGCGTCGTGGTGGTATCGGCATCTTCCGCGTGGGCGGCGGCCGCGAAGGCCATTGAAAAAAGAACGCAGTGCAATGCAGGACGAATCGATCGGCTCATTATGATTAAAGTCTCATGGAATGGATTGAGGGCGGCGCGATGGCCGCTTGTGAGCTGTGCTCGACAAGCAGTGGAAAAAGCGCGTGAAAACTAGCATGGGGAGCAAGGGCCAACAATATGCACGACGGAGCATATGTTGCTTGGAAAGACTCACTCCGCGTCGAAGCGCTCGACCCCGGTGTAGCAATGGAAATGCCGATGAACCGCGCGCCCAAACAGCGCCATCCCGAATTTCTTCGCCAGATCGTAACCCATGGTGGAGACGCCGTTGCGCGACACGACGATCGGCACCCCTCTCAGCGCCGCCTTGATGACCATCTCACCGGTGAGTCGACCCGTGGTAAACAAGATTTTATCGCCGCCGTCTATGCCGTGCAGGGCCATCCAGCCGCTGACCGTGTCGAGCGCATTGTGCCTCCCGACATCCTCGACCGACACGAGCAGATGCTCATCCTGAAACAGCGCGCAGCTGTGCACTGATCTTGCGTGGCGATGGATGCTGTCGTGCTGGCGCATGACGTCGAGCACGCGGCGCAAAGTACTCTGCCGGATACGCGCCTGCGCTATTGCCGGCAGCCGGATCGTGTCGAGCTGCGACATCAAGCCGGCGACGATGGATCCTTGCCCGCTTCCGCTGCCGACGATCCGGGGCAAGGTTGCCGCAGCAGCCGGCGGCACCGAGCGGCTCTTGACGACGCCTGACCCCGTCTGCCAGTCGACCGCGATGGATTCCAGCGCAGCGGCACCCGTGATCAGCCGCTGGTTGCACAAAAAGCCCAGGACCAGAAGCTCCGGCGATGCGCCCAGGGTCATGAGCGTGACCAGTTCGCGATCATCGAGACGCACGGTGAGCGCGCGTTCGGCGGGAATTAAAATCGCGCGGCGCATGCCCAGTTCGTCCATGATCTCGATTTCGCGCACCGGCTCACAGAATGTCGCCGTCAGCCGCGGGGCATTCGCGATCGGCTGCATCAGACGCGCCTCCGGCTGTATTTCGAACGCTTCGATCTTATCGAACGCCTCGATCTTATGAGTCGCGATGGCAGCCTCCGCCCGCAGGCGCTACGATGTTGGCAGGTAGCGTGCGCCCATGATCCACAAAAATGAAATCACCGGACTCATCCTCGCGGGTGGCCGCGGTTCGCGTATGGGCGGCGTCGACAAGGGATTGCAGCAGCATCTAGGCGTTCCCCTCGCGTTGCACGCGCTCGAAAGGTTGCGGCCTCAGGTCACGGCGTTGATGCTCAACGCCAATCGCAACCTGCCCGCGTATCAGGCGATGGGCGCTCCGGTGTACCCGGACGAGATCACGGACTATCCCGGGCCGTTGGCCGGCATGCTCGCCGGTCTTTCTAATTGCCGGACGCCGTATCTGGTCACGGTGCCCTGCGACACGCCGAACTTTCCGCTGGATCTGGTCACCCGGCTCGCCGACGCTCTGGCGAGCATGGACGCCGCCATGGCGACCGCGTACACGCTGGAGGATGGCAGGCCGCGGGCACAACCGGTCTTTTGCCTCATGCGCGCCTCGCTGCGCGACAGCCTGTCTGCCTTCGTCGAGAGCGGCGAGCGCAAGACGGGACTGTTTGCCGCCAAACATCACGGCGCCAAAGTCGTATTCAATGACGCCGCAGCGTTTGCCAACGCCAATACCCTCGAGGAACTCGCGAAGCTGCAAAACCCCGCGCCGTAGCAACCTGTCTGAGTATTCCCGGGGCTCAATCCTCGCCTGCCATCGCCGGCTCCAAAATCTGGCCGCCGCCGTAACTGACCTGCACGGGGGTGGTCCCACCCAAGGTCACGCGCACTGCGCAGTATTTGAACTCAGGAATCTTGCCGAACGGATCCAGTGCCGAGTTGGTGAGCTTGTTGATCGCCGCTTCGTAGTAGCAAAAGGGAACGAATACGGCCCCGTGCGGCGAACTCTCATCCGCGCGCGCGTACAGGCTGACCGTGCCGCGGCGCGACTCGATGGTGACGAGATCGCCGGGCTTTGCGCCCAGGCTCGCCATATCGACCGGATGCAGCAGCGCCACCGGATCCGGCTCGATGGAATCCAGCACCCCTGAGCGGCGCGTCATGCTGCCGGTATGCCAATGCTCGAGCTGGCGGCCGGTGATCAGCACCATGGGATACTCGTTGTCGGGCCGCTCATCGGCCGGAATGATGTCGGCGGGCACGAATCGCGCTTTGCCGGTGGGTGTCGGAAAAGAGTCGATGAACACCACGGAGTCCCCGGGGTCACCTTCCTTTTCACAGGGGTATGTGACGCTGTCTTCGGCCTGCAGGCGTTCCCAGGTGATGCCGCCGATGCTGGGCATCGTGTGCCGCATCTCGTCGAACACCTTCGCAACCGCCTTCTCTCCCGTGCCGTAGGACCACTCGAGGCCGAGCTGGCGTGCGAGATCGATGATGATTTCCAGATCCTGACGCGCCTTGCCCGGGGGATTGAGCGCCTGGCGCCCGATCTGCACGAAGCGATCCGTGTTGGTGAACGTGCCGGTCTTCTCCGCGAACGACGAGGCCGGCAAGATGACATCGGCGAGATAGGCGGTCTCGGTGAGAAAAATATCCTGCACCACCAGCATGTCGAGCTTGGCGAGCGCCTCGCGCGCATGATCCGCATCGGGATCGCTCATGGCGGGATTCTCACCCATGACATACATGCCCTTGACGTTGCCGGCGAGGATGCCCCTGATGACCTCCACCACGGTCAATCCGGGTTTGTCATCCAGCTTTTCGAGCGGCACGCCCCAGGCCTTGGAGAAGCGCTCCCGTGATTTGGGATTGTCGACGCGCTGATAGTCCGGATACATCATCGGGATGAGTCCCGCGTCAGAAGCGCCCTGCACATTGTTCTGCCCGCGCAGGGGGTGCAGCCCGGTACCCGGCCTGCCGATCTGTCCCGTCATCAACGCCAGCGCGATGAGACAGCGCGCATTGTCGGTGCCATGGATGTGCTGGCTGATGCCCATGCCCCACAGAATCATCGAGCCGGGACTGGTGGCATACAGCCGCGCGATCTCGCGAATCGTGTCCGCCGGGACACCGCAAATCGGCGCCATCAGGTCGGGACTGTAGCCTTGGACGTTTTTGCTGAGTTCCGCATAGCCCAGCGTGCGGTCGGCGATGAATTTCGCATCGACGAGATTTTCCTCAATGATGACGTGCATCATGGCATTGAGCAGCGCCACGTCGGTGTCTGGCTTGAATTGCACGAAGCGATAGGCGGTACGCGCCAATTCACTGCGCCGCGGATCCATGACGATCAGCTTGGTGCCGTTGCGCATGGCATTCTTGAGGAAAGTGGCCGCCACGGGATGGTTTACCGTCGGATTCGCGCCGATCAGTATGACCACGCTCGCCTGCGTGACATCCATGACCGGATTGCTCACCGCACCAGAACCGATCCCTTCCAGCAGCGCCGCCACGCTCGAGGCGTGACACAGGCGCGTGCAGTGATCGACGTTGTTGCTGCCGAAGCCGAGGCGCACCAGTTTCTGAAATAAATAAGCTTCCTCGTTGCTGCCCTTCGCCGAGCCAAAACCCGCGAGAGACTTCGGCCCGTAGGTATCGCGCAGCTTGCGCAGCGTGCCGCCGCCCAAGGCAATGGCCTCCTCCCACGTCGCCTCGCGAAATATCTGCATGATGTTGTTCGGATCCATCTCGAAGTCACCGGATTTCGGCGGCGCGTCGGAACGGCGGATGAGCGGCACCGTGAGCCGCTGAGGATGGCGCGCATAATCGAAGCCGTACCGGCCCTTGACGCACAGGCGCGAGTGATTCGCAGGACCGTCGCGTCCTTCGACATACAGAATCGCATCATTCTTGACGTGGTACGTAAGTTGGCAACCGACGCCGCAATAAGGGCACAGCGATTTCACCGACTTGTCGGGGACAGTGAGCGCGACCTCGCGCGCCGGCATCAACGCGCCGGTGGGACATGCCTGCACGCATTCGCCGCAGCCCACGCATGTGGAGGCGCCCATCGGGTCATCCATGTCGAACACGATCTTGGCGTGCTGGCCGCGCGAGGCCAAACCGATGACGTCATTGGCCTGTTCATCGCGGCAGGCGCGCACGCAACGCGTGCATTGGATGCAGGCATCCAGGTTCACCGCAATCGCGGCATGCGACAGATCCGCCTGCACGGCGGGCCGCGGTGCGAACCTGGGCTTGCCCACCTTCAGCTTGACCGCCCATTCATCCACTTCGTTGTGGCGGGTGTATTCCCGTTCCGGCATGTCGGACTGCAGCAGTTCGATCACCAGCTGCTGCGACTTGAGCACGCGCTCGTTGCCGGTCGTCACCTGCATGCCTGCGGTGGGCGATCGGCAGCAAGATGCGGCAAGCACGCGTTCGCCTTTGATTTCCACCATGCATGAGCGGCAGTTGCCGACCGCGTCCATTCCAGGCTTGTAGCAGAGGCGTGGGATGGCGACGCCTTCGCGATCGGCGATCTCGATCAGTGTGTCGGTGGCCAGGGCGGTAACTTCACGCCCATCGAGGACGAACGTGACAGTGGCGGCGTCGGTTTGCGCACGCATTTCGCGAGTGACGGCGTTCATGGTGTTCTCATTAACTCAATTCATTGGGAAAGTATTTGATGACGGTGTCGACGGGGTTGGGCGCGGCCTGTCCCAGGCCGCAGATCGATGCGTCGCGCATGACCTGCGAGAGCTCTGCCAACAGCGGCTTATCCCAAGTGTCCCCGGCAATCAGCATGTTGGCCTTCGCGGTGCCGACGCGGCACGGCGTGCACTGACCGCAGGACTCATGTTCGAAGAAACGCATCATGTTGCGCGCTGCCGCCTTGGCGGTGTCCTGCGAGGAGAGAACGATCACCGCGGCCGATCCGATGAAGCATCCATAAGGCTGCAAGGTGTCGAAATCCAGCGGCACATCGCCCAGCGAGGCAGGCAGAATGCCGCCCGAGGCGCCGCCGGGCAGGTAGCCGTAGAACGTGTGGCCGGGTTGCATGCCGCCGCAAAACTCGTCGATCAATTGACGCACCGTGATGCCGGCAGGTGCCAGCTTCACACCGGGATTTTTCACGCGGCCGGAAACCGAAAAGCTCCGCAGACCCTTGCGGCCGTTGCGCCCCTGCGAGGCAAACCACGACGCGCCCCGTTCGAGCAGCTCGCGCACCCAGTAAAGGGTTTCGAAGTTATGTTCCAGTGTCGGGCGGCCGAACAAGCCGACTTGCGCCACGTACGGCGGCCGCAGACGCGGCATGCCGCGTTTGCCTTCGATGGATTCGATCATCGCCGACTCTTCGCCGCAGATGTAGGCGCCCGCACCGCGGCGCAATTCGATCTTCGGCAGCGGCACCGGCGGATTGTCTTGAAGCTTGGCCAGTTCGGCTTCGAGCAATGCGCGGCAGCCGTGATACTCATCGCGCAAGTAGATGTAAATGGCGGCAATATCGACCGCCCACGCGGCGATCAACATGCCTTCGAGGAAACGGTGCGGATCTCGCTCCAGATAAACGCGATCCTTGAAGGTGCCGGGCTCCCCTTCGTCGATGTTCACCGCCATCAAGCGCGGCGCCGCTTCGCCGCGCACGATGCGCCACTTGCGGCCCGTCGGAAAGCCTGCACCGCCAAGACCGCGCAGGCCGGAATCCTCCATGGTTTTTAATACGCTCTCCAGGTCGCGCCGGTGCTCCATGCAGTCGCGCAGCAGCGCATAGCCGCCCTGGGCCAGGTACGCTTGGTAATCGATGTAGCCGCTCGGCTGGTCGTATAAATTTCCCGCTTCCACCTCGGTTTTCACCGACTCGAGGGTTGCGACCGGGACCGGCTTTTGATGAACCACGGCCACCGGTGCCTGCTCACAGCGTCCCACACAAGGAGCCGGGATGACGCGCACTTCTCTGCCGAGGAGCGCGGGCAGCTTCTGCAGCAGCTGCTTGGCGCCGGCCATTTCACAGCTCAGACCATCGCACACCCGCACCGTCAAGGCGGCCGGCGCCGGCAATGAACCGTCCGGATTTTCCTTCACCACGTCGAAATGGTGATAGAACGTGGCGACTTCATACACTTCGGTCTGGGCCAAGCCCAACAGCTTCGCCAAGGCCGCCATATGCGGTGCGCCGAGCTGTCGGTAGCGATCGTTGATCCGATGCAAATATTCGATCAACAGGTCGTGTCGCCATGGCGAGGGTCCGATCAGCTCCTGGACTTCGGCGAACGCTTGGGGGATCACCGGCCGGCCCTTGGGGGCTTGGCGTTTTCGCTGTTTTGTGGCACCCGCTCGTGCTAGGGGAATCACCTGACTGGTCAATTGTCGACTCCTACCTTGAGGGTCTTCAGTATGGTGTCAGCTGATATATGTGTCCAATCGATTCCGTGGCAATAATCAAAGGTTATTGATTGATAGGCCCGAATTATCGACGACCGGAATGGATGCCCAGAATGGGGCGCTCGCAATGGGGGCGGTGTCTTTTAAGCGGCCGGCGCGAGACACTGATCAGCCGCGGTGTACGCCGCCTCGGACGGATACAGCGCCATGAGCTTGCGCATCACGCCATTGGTCCAGCCGAAGCCGTCCTGCGTCGGATATTCGCCGCCACCGCCCTCTCGTCCGGTGGCCATGACATCGTATTTCTCCACCAACTTGCCGCTCTCGCGGTAGACGCGATTGACGCCGAGCATCCATCGGCAGGCGATGGTCTCTGCCAACGGCATAATGGCGTATTGGCGTAGACCGAGGACACCGATCCACTGCAACGGCGCCCAGCCGTTGGGGGCATCCCATTGCTGTCCGGATGTCAGCGGTGTGGTGACGATGCCGCCTGCCTTGAGCAGATCGCGCGAAACTGCCCGGGCCACCGCCGCAGCCTGTGGCTTGGCGGCCAGCGCGACGAATAGCGGATAGAGCGTCGCGGCGGAGACGCGCGGTACTTGCGCCCCCTTCACCCACTGATAATCGTGATAGACGCCGGCAGACTCATCCCACAAATAGCGATCGACCGCGTCGCGCCGCGCCTTTACCCGATGCGTGAACTCTCTGACGCAGGCCCCGTCTTCGGCGCGTGCACAGCCGGCGTTGATGGCATTTTCCAGACCGAACAACAGGCTGTTCAGATCCACCGGGACGATTTCGGTGGTGTTGATGGTGGAGAGACTGCGGCCGTCGGCGAACCAGCGGGTGCTGAAGTCCCAGCCGCTTTCGGCCGCCGCCCGTGCGTCGCGATAAAGCTGCGTGGGCATGCGGCCGCTGCTGCGCGCCAGTTCCGTGTCTTCACGATAGGACTCATCGCGCGGTGTGTCGGCATCATCCCAATAGCGGTTCAGCACCGCGCCGTTGGGCATGGCGACGACCCGGCGATGCGCGGCGCCGCGCGCCAGTCCCACCTCTCCTTGCATCCAGAACGCGTACTCACGGCGCAGTTGCGGCAGGTAGCGCGCGTACGACGCTGCCGGATCGCTCGCACTCAACAATCCGACCATCGCGTAAAAGAACGGCGGCTGCGAGCGGCTGAGGTAGTAGCTGCGGGTGCCGTTGGGCACGTGACCGTAGGTGTCGATCAAGTAGGCAAAATCGCGAACCATGTGCTCGACCAGATCGAGGCGGCCGCTCTCGACCAGACCGAGCATGGTGAAGTAGGAATCCCAATAGTACATTTCGCCAAATCGTCCGCCCGGTACGACGTAGGGTTCGGGCAGCGGCAGAAGTGAGGAATAGCGCGGCGTCGTCGTGGTCGAACGCGTGAGTTGATCCCACAGCGCGTCGATGTGGCGAGCGATGCTGACCCGCTCCGAGGAAGGCGGCGGCACGGTGGCGGCCGCCGGCAACGAGAAATTCGCCGCGACAAAGGTTTTCAGCGCTTCCTCGGTGACCGGCTTGGCATCACGATAGCGTGCCAGAATCTCCGCCGGCGATGAGTTGGGCGCGGCATCCGCAAAGGTCTTGCTGTCGGCGAACAGTCGCGCACTCTCCACCGCATCGAACAAGCCCTTGAATGCGACCTGCGGGGGTTCCGGAAACACCGCGGCGGCCGGCTGCGGCTGGCGCGATGAGGCCGGTAGCAGCATCAGGCACAGCCCGGCAGCGACCAATCCACGGCCTATCGATAGAGCATGAGAACTCATGAGCACCCCCCGAACGCTCGCCATCGTGCCATGCTATTGCACGAAATTCGAGAGCGACCTCAACAACAGGAGCGTTTCGATGGCGAATAAAAAAGACCTGACTCGCCGCGAGTTTGTGTCGGGCGCAGGGCGTGCCACCCTCGGCGCAATGGTGGCTGCGAGCGCGCCGCTCATCGTGCCGAGTCGTGTGCTCGGGCGCGGCCGGCGCGCGCCCAGCGATACGGTGAATGTCGCCGTCGTCGGATTCGGCAGCATGGGCGCGCAGAATGCGCTGAGGGTGGCACAAACCGACCATATTGGTGCTGTCTGCGATGTCGACTTCGCCTACAGCGAAAATCAAGTGAAGCGCCTGTTGACCGATGCGCAAGGCAACCCGCGGCCCGAGGGCGTGAGGCTGCAGGAGCAGTTCATCAAGGCGAAGCGCTACGGCGACTTTCGCGAAATGCTCGCGAAAGACAAGAGTATTGACGGCGTCTTGGTGGCAACGCCCGACCATCTGCACGCGGTGGTCGCCAAGGCGGCGATGGATGCCGGCAAGCACGTCTATGTGCAAAAGCCGCTGGTGGCCACGGTGCACGAGGCCCGCGTTCTTCGCGAGCAGGCGCTGGCCAAGCCTAAGCTGATGACCCAGATGGGGAATCAGGGTCATTCGAGCGAAGGTGCCCGTCTGATCAATGAGTGGATCGGCGCAGGCATCATCGGCCCCGTGCACGAGGTGCACGTCTGGACCAATCGGCCGGTGGTTTACTGGCCGCAAGGACTGCCGCGCCCGACCGGCATGACGCCGGCCGATGTGCCCGGCGGTTTCGGCAATCTGTGGACGTTTCGTCATGTGCAGGATGTGCTCGCCGCCGCCATGGGCAGCGGTGGCTCACCCCCCGCTGGACTCGATTGGAACATGTATCTCGGGCCGATTGCGGAAAATGTTCCCTATCATCCCGTGTACCATCCCTTCAACTGGCGCGGCTGGCTCGATTTCGGATGCGGCGCACTGGGCGACATGGGCGCTCATCTCATCGATCATCCTTTTTGGGCCTTAGGCCTGACCTACCCTTCCAGCATCGAGGCAACCTCGACCCAGTGGGGCACCACACCCGCGGCCAACACCGATCCCGCCACCCCACCCAATCGCGTGCAGCGCATACCGGTGTCGTATCCGATATCAACCTCCGTGCACTATCAGTTCGAGGCGCGCGGTTCGCAGCCGCCCGTGAAGCTGTCGTGGTACGACGGCGGCATCTATCCGCCCCGCCCGGACGCTCTGCCCGACGATGTTGTGCTGGCGAGCGAAGGCGGTGTGATTTTCATCGGCGAGAAAGGCATTCTCTTGCACAACACCTACGGCGCCAACCCGCGGCTGTTTCCGGAGTCGCTCACGGAAGCGGCCGCCGCCGTACCCAAGAGCATCCCGCGGATCGCGTGGAGTCATGAGCTCAACTGGATCAAAGCCATCCGCGGCGAGGCGAAGTCGAGTTCCCCGATCGAGTATGCGGCGCAACTCACCGAGACGATGTTGCTGGGTCTGGTCGCGCTGCGCGCCGGCCAGGGCAAGAAGATCCTGTACGACGGCGAACGCGGACAGATCACCAACGTCCCGGAGGCAAATCAATATCTGACGCGCGAGTATCGCGCCGGCTGGGCCATTTGAGCCTGCGGGCCAATTAGGCAGGAGACGGCCTACCGAGCCATGTAACGCCGCGGAGGTCTTGTGATACGCAGCGGATTCAAGCGCGATCGGCGCGAAATACTCGGCGGCTTGCGCCCACCTCGCGCTTGGGCAAGGCACGTATTTCGATGCGGCTCGGCGAGGTTTCGACCTCATCGACGCGCAAAGCTTCGCCACCGGCGGCTGGGGGCCGGATGAACACTTCGTGGCCCAGGGCAGCGGCGCGCTCGGCGCCAGCCTGATCGATGCGGGCGTTCGCTCACATCGACACTCAGCGCTACAGCGTCATCAGGACATCGTCTAGCCGGAATTATTCACGAACGGGCGAAAGCTCGGTCGGAAGCCGGATTGGAATACGCCCCGTTACCGCTCGCTCAGCTCACGCACCCAAATGTTCCGAAAGCTGATGGGCGCACTGGGATCGCGGTGGGATTGCAGTTTGATGGCTGCGCGATCGTACTTGCGGTAGCTCGGCTTCCCGATATAACGGGTCTCACCCCATAAACTGAAGTGATTCTGGACCAGCACGCCGTTGTGGAAGACGGTGACATACGCCGGCGTTTCGAGCGTTCCGTCGGCACGGAACACTGGGGCTGTCCATACCACGTCGTAGCTCTGCCACTGCCCTGGTTTGCGGGACGCATTCACCAGCGGTGGATTCTGTTTGTATATGCTGGCCGCCTGGCCGTTCACATACGTTTTGTTTTCAAACGAGTCGAGAATCTGAACCTCGTATCCCTCGTCGCCCGGGCCGGTGGATGCGAGGAACAACCCGCTGTTGCCGCGTGCCTGGCCTTCGCCCGTGATATCCGCCGGAATTCGATATTCCAAATGCAGTTGATAATTCTTGAACTGGCGTTTGGTTTCGATATTGCCGAACGCCTTGTCGACAACCATCGTGCCGTTCTCGACACGCCATCGAGCCGGCGAGTGATCATTGACCATGACCCATTGATCCAGGTTCTTGCCATCGAATAACACGATGGCATCAGAGGGAGCGGCGCTGCCATTTTCGCCCGGGGAAACTATCGGCGGAACGGGCTGCCACTGTTCCGTGTCCTCGGGTTTGGCGGCCGAGGCGTTGTCGTTCGAACGAGCCACACCTGCGGCCAGCAGCGTCAGGCTGCACACATAGAGCATGAGCGTCTTCATAAGTTCATAGCCTCTCTTGGTTGGGGTCACAAAGACTTGCGAGTCAGTTTTGCCCGCCCGCCCGCGTCGCGATCGATGGTGATGTCATAGCGTTGCCCGCGGAACACAATGTCTTTGAGCGTCATCGATTTCCACTCCGGCGGAAGCACGGGCGCATAGGCCCCGACCAGACCTTTCTCGGCGATGCGCAACCCGCTGAAGCCATAGATGAGATTCTGCAGAAAACCACCCGAAGCGGTGATGAAATAGCCGGTGTTGTTGTTCGCCGTTTCCAAGCGCACATTGAACGGCGGCTTGATCAGATTGCTGGTGAAGTTGCTTTGCAGCCAGGCCACCGCCAAGGGCGCATCGCCCACCGCGGCAGCGGCAATCGACGCCGGCGCCATGCCCATGCCATGCGGTTCGCGGTGCCCTTCCCTCACCGAGATCATCGTGTAGTCGAAGTCATTGCGGCGGATTTTCGCCGTCATCGGCAAGTCGA
>Ga0210406_10004725_pt1 | contig 14477 bp, 15 predicted proteins | sample IncBWC30MmetaG_FD_155454 | JGI IMG/M metagenome (GOLD analysis project Ga0210406, IMG submission 155454) | Forest soil microbial communities from Barre Woods Harvard Forest LTER site, Petersham, Massachusetts, United States - Inc-BW-C-30-M | ecosystem: Environmental > Terrestrial > Soil >... | reverse complement strand
AACTACACTGAGGTAAAAACCGTCACCGTCAAACTATGAGCCCAGATCCCGTCGCTCATCGCAGGGGTGCGGCCGCAAGGCGCGCCCTTTTCGTTTGCCGCCCATGCCGTAACACATCCTTCGTTTGTAGGGGCGCAGCACGCTGCGCCCCATTTCGGCCAGGTGTCGACTGCGCCAGGCACCGTCATTCCCAACGGAGTGAGGAATCTCTCTTCCTTTGGTCCGCACCGGCGCTTCCGTTACGAACAATCAACGCCCGCGGTCGCGATAGAACCGGTTCACCTTTTTCATTACTCGCTTCAGCGCTTTGGTTTGCTCAGCGCGTACCGCCACATCCTGTTTCGCGGCTACAAACTTTTCCTCGCGCCCCAATTTCTGGAAACTTTCCAGCCGCTCCGCAGCAAGCTCGCCCGATTCCACGGCCGCGCGCACAGCGCACTCCGGCTCGTTCACATGTTTGCAATCGCGAAATTTGCAGCTCGCCGCAAGTTCCGCAATTTCGCCGAACGCCTGATCGATGCCTTCACTTGCATCCCACAGTTGCAATTCGCGCATGCCCGGCGTGTCGATCAACACTGCGCCGTCCGGGACAACTATCAGGTGCCGGGTGGTGGTGGTGTGGCGCCCGCGATCGTCGCTTTGGCGAACTGCGCCGGTGTCCAGTAACTGCGTTCCGAGGATGGCGTTAATGATTGAACTTTTTCCGACGCCCGAAGAGCCGAGCAGCGCTGCGGTTTTTGCCACTGGCATTTTTTCTGAAGTAATTTCTCCGGAGGAACTTCCTTCCGGAGCGCTCAGCATCATCTCGCGAATTTCGTCGATGCCATCGCCGCGCAGTGCACTCGTCAGAATTGCGCGCACGCCGATGGCCGCAGCTTCCGCCTCACGGCGAAGCTCCTCCGCGTTTTCAGCGAGGTCGGATTTGTTCAACACAATCACTGGCTGCGCGCCGCTTTCCCACGCCAGCGCGACGTAGCGTTCGAGGCGACGGAGGTTGAATTCGCTGTTGAGTGAGCTGACGATGAACACCACATCAACGTTCGCGGCAACGATTTGTTCTTCGGTTTTTTTGCCGGCGATCTTGCGCGAGAATTTGCTTTTGCGATTCAAGACGCGGTGAATGGTTGCGCGACTTTCATCTTTGCGCGTGCTGGCCAGAACCCAATCGCCAACCGCGGGAAAATCCGAGCGGGCAGTAACCTCGTGACGGAATTTTCCGCTCACTTCAGCCATGAATTCGCCTTGCGGGGAAAGCAGGCGAAACATTTCGCGATTTTCTTCGGCCACGCGCGCGGCAGCAATTTCCGAATTCAGTTCGAGCTCTGTGAGCTGTGCTGAAAAGAATTCACACCAGCCTAAATCATGCAATGCGTACACTGAAATCTCCTCTTCCCGAATCTGCCATGGCAGAAATCAAGGTGCGCCCTCCCGTAGCGGGGCAGAAGCAGCCGGTTACGCAGGCTGAGTTCGAAATCAAAATCACCGTGGAAATATTAGCTCAGGAGAAGGACAGAGAGACGCACTCTTCCCGCGAGGGAGTTAACGGTTCGCATAGGCGCCTCCTGAAAGTAATTTGGACTGCCGCAATCCAGCAATGACAGGTTAGCAGAAATCGCGGTTGATCACTGGAAAATAGTTCGACAGGCGGACGCTGCTATTCCTACAATCTCCGGCGTGAGCCTGACCATTCGACAATATGAGCCGCACGATTTCGCGGCACTGTACAAGCTGGACCAGGCGTGTTTTCCGCCAGGAATTGCATATTCGAAAACGATGCTGCGTTATTTTCTGGCGCAGGACGGAGCGGAGTGCCTGGTGGCGACCGATAGCGGAAAAATTGTGGGATTCATGCTGAGCGAAGAAAATCCGCCGCTCGCGCATATCATAACTTTGGACGTTGCGGAATCGCACCGAAGACACGGAGTGGGGACGGCGTTGGTACGTGAGAGCGAAGCGAACTTGAAATTTCGCTGCGTTCGAACCGTGCTGCTGGAAACCGCAACAACGAATGAAGCGGGGATTGCGTTCTGGGAGCGGCGCGGATACCGTAAAGAAGCGGTACTGAAAAATTATTATTCCGGGCGGTTGGACGCGTTCGCAATGCGCAAGAAGCTGATCGCAACGCCTGGCCCAGGATAAGTGTTGACCCGCCGTAAAAGGTTGTAACAGCACGCCAACTTCCGGAGACGCGATTTGAGCGATTACTTGCTGTCCGTAGTACTCGGCATCATCGAGGGCCTCACCGAATTTTTACCAGTCAGTTCCACGGCGCATTTGCGAATTGGCGAAGCGCTGCTGCACATTGATCTCGCGAGCGGCTACTGGAAGATGTATACGATCGTGATTCAACTGGGCGCGATTTTGTGCCTGCCAGTTTATTTTCGCGAGCGCATCGCAAAGCTGCTTTCGACATTTCCAAAAGGCGAGCGCGGAGACCGCACGGTCCTGACCCATCCGTTGAGCCTGACGCTGGTGGCGTTCGTGGTGACGGCAATTCCTGCTTTTCTTCTGACAAAAACGATCGGAAAGCATCTGGAAAGCCTGGTCATTATGGGCAGCGCGCTGGTGATCGGCGGGATTGTGATGTGGGTGGTGGACGCGAGAAACGCAAAGTCCGAGGCCGCGGGCGAAGGCGCTTCGAACTCGTTGATCCATACGTGGCATATGGAAGCGATGAGCCTGGGGCAAGCGATTTGGATTGGAGCTTGCCAGATTCTTTCGGCGGTTTTCCCGGGAACTTCGCGATCGATGTCCACGATTGCGGCGGGACAGTTGGCGGGGATGTCACGCGCATCGGCGCTGGAGTTTTCATTTTTTCTGTCGATTCCGACGATGGTGGTGGCTACTTGCTACGACCTGCTGAAATCGCTGCGGGGAAAAGGCGAGAACGCGATTGGAGTAACGCACATTGATGCGCATGGCTGGATTGTGCTGGCGATTGGGTTTGTGGTGTCGTTCATCGTGGCCTATGCGGCGGTGGCATGGTTTCTGGCATGGGTAAGGAAGCACGGATTCGCGGCCTTCGCCATCTACCGGATCATAGTTGGCAGCGCGGTCCTGGCGTGGGCGCTGGGATACCTGAAGTAGATACAATGTTGACACCGGCTCTTGACGTAAGGAGCCTGGACCGGCAAGCGCCAAGGACGAAGCGCAGAGGCGGGATTTCGGACGCGGAATTGCGCGGCAAACTTCGCGCGCTGATCGGCTGACAACCGGAGTTTAGAGATAGAACATCGCGATACTGGCGGCGTGATTTCGTGCAAACCGTCTGGTATGATGGCTTTGCTTTCGCAGTTCCTCCAGGCAAACGGCCGATAGCGCCAAGCCGCTTGTCGCACTCAGCCTTCCCCAAAAAGCTGAGGAGATCTCGTGCGTTTTCTGACACCGACCGGAAACAAGCGGCTCAATGAGCTGATTGGATTTTTGTGCCTGACGCTGGCGCTTTTGATCGCCGCGGCACTATTCACATATTGGCCCGCAGACGCGTCGTTCAGCGTTTCGGCCAGCACCGCAAACGAAGCGCCTCCACACAATATAATTGGGCCGGTCGGAGCGTACAGTGCCGACTTAATGTTCCAGGGACTGGGATACTCGGCATTTCTATTGCCGCTGGCCCTGTTGTGGCTAGGACTAAAATGGTTTCGCAGCAAGCAGATTGAGTCACAAAAAGCGACGCTTTTCGGATATGCATTGTTGCTACTGTCGCTTCCTCCACTCTTGGCGCTGGTTCCCTTCCCGGATGTTCGAGGCGCGATACCCGCTGGCGGAATGTTGGGCACTCTGCTTGCAGGCGCCCTTCTGGCGGGCTTCAACAAAGCTGGCGCTTATATTGTTTCGCTGGCCTTGCTAGTGACGGCAACGTTTTTGACGACAAGTTTTTCGTTTGCGAGCTCGCACGCGTGGGTAACTGGCCCGCGCGGTCCGGTGGGAGCCGTGGGAAAGCTGGGGATTCTGCAGAGAGCGCAAGCCAAATGGCAGGACTGGCGCGCCAGTCGCGAGCAGGAACGGATGCGGCGGAGAGTGGAAGCCAATCGTCTTGAGGGCCGGAAGCCCGTCGGTAAAGCTGCGGCCGTCAATGAACTGCCGCAAGCCATTCAGTTGCCGGACGAGAGCGACATTTTCCGGAGCAAAACGCAGAGTGACGAAGAAGAAGAGGAAAAGGGCGGGCCGCACAAAGCGCCGATTCTGTTTTTGAATCAGGACAAGCCGGAAAAACCGACGAAAAAAATTTCCGACGCAAAGATCGCCAAGACAAATGCAAATTACAAATTGCCGCCGATCAATCTGCTGCGCGAGGGAGAACGTTCGCAAAAGCTGGATGAAGAAGAGTTGAAGGACCGCGCGCGGGCAATTGAAGAAAAGTGCCTGGAATTCGACGTACAAGGGCGCGTGACGCAGATCAATCCTGGCCCGGTGGTGACGACGTTTGAATTCAAGCCGGAGGCAGGTATCAAATACAGCCGAATTATCGGGCTGACGGAAGACTTGTGTCTGGCGTTGCAGGCAGAATCGATTTTGATCGAACGGATTCCGGGCAAGTCCACGATCGGAATCGAAGTACCGAATATCAACCGGCAAACGATTGCGCTGCGGGAAATCATCGAGGCACAGGAGTTTGTGGGCTCGGCAAGCAAATTGACGCTGGCGATGGGGCGCGATTTGCATGGACGGATCCGGGTGACGGATCTGGCGAGCATGCCGCACTTGCTGATTGCAGGTTCGACGGGAACGGGCAAGAGCGTTTTCATCAACTCGCTGCTGATGTCCATTTTGTACAAAGCGACGCCCGACGATGTAAAAATCGTGCTGGTCGATCCAAAGCGGCTGGAACTGAATTTATATGAAGGAATTCCGCACCTGATCGCGCCGGTGGTGACCGATCCGAAGATCGCGTCGAACGTACTGCGCAATGCGACGCGCGAAATGGAAAACCGGCTGAAGCTGCTGGCGCAAAAAGGCGTACGGAACATCGAGCAGTACAACCGGACGTTCCAGAAGCAGCAATCGCTCTCGTTGTTTGAAAACGTGGAAGAGACGGAACATAAACCGCTTCCCTACCTGGTGATTATTATTGACGAGCTGGCGGACCTGATGATGGTGGACACGAACAATGTGGAAGAGTCCATCACGCGACTGGCGCAAATGGCGCGGGCGGTGGGCATCCACTTGATTCTGGCGACGCAGCGCCCGAGCGTGGACGTAATCACCGGATTGATCAAGGCTAATTTCCCTGCGCGCATTTCTTTCCGCGTGGCCAGCAAAGTGGATTCGCGAACGATTCTGGACTCGAATGGCTCGGAATCATTGCTGGGACGCGGCGACATGCTGTACCTGCCGGCGGGTTCGGCGCGGCTGCACCGAATTCACGGACCGCTGGTGAGCGAGGACGAAATTACCGGTGTGTGTGATTTCTGGCGGCAACAGGCGCAAGCCAAGTACAACGAGCAATTGCTGGAAGCGCCGAAGGACGAGAACGGCAAGCCTGAAAGCGGCAGCGGCGGCACGAGCGAAGCGGGTGATGAAGAAGCCGACGACGTGCTCTACCAGGACGCGGTGCGCGTGGTGTGCGAGATGGGCCGGGCTTCGACTTCGACTTTGCAGCGCAGACTGCGAATTGGCTACGGCCGCGCGGCGCACCTGATTGACATCATGGAGAAAGACGGCATCGTGGGCCCGCCGGACGGCACCCGGCCGCGCGAAGTGTTGAAGGGCAAAAGTTGGATGAAGGAATACGACGAGTCAATGCAGTAGAAGGGCGGGAGCAGGTAGGAGTCGTAAATTATCAAGCACCGCTTATCCATTGCAGCTTTATTCCTAAGACAGGACCTGTACCGTTGGACAGGTAGTACTGTGCCGACGGGCCAGTAGATGGCCTAGTTCTGATTCTCTGCTGGTGTTCAGTAGATTGGCAGTGTGTGGCAACCGTAGCCTGATTGGGACATGCAATCTTACGGCCCACGGGCTTTACTGCTCGACTTTCGGTTTTTCGTGGTTTTCCCAGAAACCATTTCTGATCACCTTGGACGGCGGCAGAGTTGCCGATATCTTGCTTACAGCCTCTTGATTCTAGTGGCGGTGATTTTTTCTTCCAGCGCCGCGCAAGGACAAGGACTGCTACAACGGGGAACATTGGCGAATACGCCATCGAGCGTAGGTTTTGGCAGCGTTGCCAACGGCACGACGAATTCGCAGACGGTGCAACTAAAGAACACCGGCGGGTCGAACGTGACGGTGTCGAGCGTGAGCGTAAGCGGCACGGGATTCAAGATAAGTGGGCTTTCGACGCCGTTCACGCTGGGTGCGGCGAAGACGCTGAATTTCACAGTGGCGTTCAGCCCGACGGCTTCTGGCAGCGTTACGGGCACGGTAACAATGAAGAGCAACGCGACCAATGCAACGCACACCATTGCCTTGGGCGGGACCGGAACGACGGCAACGCGGACGATTTCGCTGGCGACAACGAGCTTGAATTTTGGCAATGAAATTCTGGGAGGATCGATTCCGCTGGAAGTGGCGGCGAAGAACACCGGAAACTCGAGCCTGATTATTTCGCAGATCAACGTAACCGGCTCGGGATTCAGCGTTACGAGCGGCATCAGCGGAACCACGATTTCCGCGGGGCAGACAGCAAATCTCAATGTGGTATTCGCACCCAAGACGACCGGAAGCGTGAGTGGCACAGTGACGCTGATCAGCAACGCAACCAATTCGCCAAATTCTGTTGCAGTGTCGGGGACAGGTGTGAGCAGCACCTCACACTCGGTGTCGTTAAATTGGGCGGCGAGTACCGGCTCCGGGGTGGTGGGCTACCACGTTTACCGGTCCTCGGTTTCGGGGAGTTCGTACACGCGAATTACATCGGGGGCACTCAGCGCATTGAAATATGCGGACGGCACGGTCAGTGCAGGAAAGACGTACTACTACGTAGTGACCGCCGTGAATTCAAGCGGAGTTGAGAGCGCACACTCCGGGCAGGTGACTGCGGTAATCCCATAAATTCGCTCTGTCGATGCAATAGACGGCGCGCGACGGGTATTTGACTGGACGCAACGCGCTCTCTAGAATAGCTGAGTTGAAACTATTGCCGGGGTAGCTCAGTGGTAGAGCGCCGCCCTGAAAAGGCGGGCGTAGCCAGTTCGATTCTGGCCCCCGGCACCACCCGTTCGCGCCACTGCACGATCCCCAAAAAAGTCAATCTTTCCGTGGTAGCGATAACTAAGTTTTCCGTTCTCGTTGACCGGCTCCATTTTGAACGTTCCGAAGTGCTCCGCGAGCGCGGCTCTCGTCTGCTCTACGTTCTCCGGATTAGAAACAAGCTTCCGCAGATTGGCGAGGCGCTCCATCGCGATCGCTCGCAGGTTGCCGAGTGTCTCAGTCAGTGAACCGGGACCGGGTTCAAGAAGTCGATCCATTATGACTTTCAATTCCCCCTCGCGCTCGGCAACCGCCGCCATGAGACTCTTCGACGCCTGCCCATCAGCAATCGCCTGAACCAGCCGGCCAATCTCGGCTTCGACCTGTTGCTTCCGCTGTTTGAGTCCGCGTAGCTCAGTGTCGAGGTTTTGAAATTGCTCCTGCAGCGCGGCTTCTAATTTCGCGACGACGTAATCAATCGCCTCAGTTCGCAACACCGACTCGGCTAGTCCGCGGAGCAGGCTCTCTTCCAACTCGTCACGTCTCACGAGCAGAGTGTTTGTGCAGATCGAATTCCCGCGCTGATGGTTTAGGGCGCAGCCGTAGCGATCAGCACCATGGCGCCCGCGCCCGCAAACCAACGCGATACTTCCTCCACACTGGGAGCACTTCAAGAGCCCAGAGAACAGATACCGCTTGGGTCCAACAGCGAGGCCACTTCCTTCTCGCCCAAACATGTGCTTAACGGTTCGAAATCTGCGCTGCACCGAAGCGAAGAGTTCATCCGAAACGATGCGTAGGTGCGGCGAGTCCATCGTTACCCACTCGGATTCTGGACGTGACCTGAATACTCTCTTGCCGGTTCCGGGCACGCGAACTTTTCGCCGCGTATTCCAAACCGTCGTTCCTGAGTACTTGCGATTGAGAAGAATGTGCCGGACGGACGACACGCACCACGAACGTGAGAATCGACCCTTCTGAGGCTGAGGTGAGGTAACGCCCTCTGCGTTAAACAGGTGAGCGATTTTCTTCAGCGAGTAGCCCGACTCTGCGTACAGGTGAAAGATTCGACGGATGATCTCCGCTTCGGCTTCGTTCACTTCCAGCCGTGCGCTTCCATCTTCGGCCTTCGTCGACCGATACCCAAAGCATCTCCCGCCAGTGTGCGAACCGCGCAGCGCCAACCCCTGCATTCCTCGATGAGTCTTTTGGGCCAACTCGCGCCAGTACACAGCGTCGATAAGGCCATGGACGCCGATGAGAAGCTCAGCTTGCGGATTGTCCGTGTCCACTCCCTGCGACACGGCGACGAGCCGAATGCCGGCGAAGGTCAGCCGCTCGTAGAGGTTCAATGCGTCGGCCAGCTTGCGCGTGAGCCTGGAAGAATCGTCGATGAGAATGCAATCGAACGGCCGCGCTGGATCCGTGGCCGCGGCTATGAGGCGCTGCAAGCCCTCGCGCTCAGTGCTTGCGCCACTGATGGCTTCGTCGGAATAGACATGCTCAGGAAGGATTGCCCAGCCTTGCCGCTCAGCGTGCTCTCGGCATTTACGTACCTGGTCAACGATACTCGTCGGGCTCTGGCGATCACTGGAGAATCTGGAATAGACGGCGCAGCGGAGTCGGCTCACTGGCTTACCTCGGCTGAAAGCTCGTTCGCGGGAGAGTCTGACACAACTCTGAACTTTAAAGCATTTTCTTTTTTTCGTTCGGCGCGAAGCTCTCTCACCAAAGCTGGAATTATCGCGCGATCGATGAATGCCCGGAGCGCAGGGTCAAGGCGCGCACCAAGGCGCTCAATCTCTTTTTGACGATCAGTCACCCATACCTCTGTCTCCTTTTCGATGATTTCCCGGTTGCCCTTCCGGGTCGCGCCCTACGTCACGCCAGCACGATCGGCTTACTTCCAAAATCAAGTGTTTTTGGAGTGCTCTGCTTATCAGAAAACGCTTCAGTTAAATCAGGAACTTACAGCAGGAGCCTCTGCTGAAGGGGTTTTTGGAACGGATCCCGGATCCGCAGCCTCGCGCATTTTCCGCTCCAAGTCAGCCTTGGAATCCAGTATCCATGTCGCAACCTTTTCCCCCGGTTTCCTTACGCTCAAAATAAACTCTTCAACGGCCGCAAGCTGTGCTTTGAGTTTGGCCAGTTTTTCTTCCTGGGGTAGGGCATTAAATATCGCGTCCTTGGCTTCTCGGCTGGCTTTTAGCTCGGCTCCAAGCTTTGCATCCCGTGCCTCGAAGTCTTGGAGCCTGGGATAATTGTCGGTTTTGGCTTTCGATTCAGATTCCTCAACCGCCCGCTTCGCCGAAAAAAACGGCGGTGGCACTCGGATGCTGTTCTCTTGGCAATGCTGGATCGCCCGCTCCATAGTGGCGCTCAGCGGCTCACCATCGAGGCGGTCACGGTGGATACCCTCCCAGGCCGATGTAAACTTCTGAAGGCCACAAGGCTCGATGCCGATTGCCTCCCATGGTTCCGGGTTTCTTTCGGTTTTTGGTTTTTCACTTACAGGGGAAGCAGCAGCACTGCCCTCTCTTCTACTGTCTCTTCTTTGTGAAACCCCTAAGTCGTCTTCTTTGTATTTCCCGCTACGGGCACTCTCTCTGCCCATTTCGGGCACTCTCTCTGCCCACGGTGGTAAATCTCTCTGCCCATTTCGGGCACTCTCAGAGATTGCCCGTTTTGGTAATTCTCTAGGAGTGGGCTTCTGCCACTTCTTCGACTTTAGGAGCGTGTACCGAAACCCGTACGGTGTCCTGAGGAGGTTTATATATCCACTACTCTGCAGCATCCGCCGCCAACGGCGGACTGTCTTCACCGGGAAGTTAAGCTCTGCTGCAGGACGGTCATCAGGGATCGGAATTCCACCAAGAACCTTTTCCCGTCCCTCCTGATCGCGCGTTGTGCTCGCGACGAGCCACATGAAGAGCCACACCGCGTCCTTGAGGATCGGTGCGTGCTCGAAAATTCCTTCGTAGACGGGAAACCAAAAGACGCTTGGCTCGGAAATCTTACGAGTTTGCCCATCGGTTTTTCCTTCTTCGCTTGACAGCCGCTCAAGCGCGAGCGTATTCTGCGCCATGTAACCTCTCCCAAGATTAAGCACCACGCCCCGCGTCTCACCGCGGGGCTTTTCTTTGTCTAAATCGAAGCGGCCGTAATTCCCCACGCGCTCTCATCTCTCGCGAGGATTCCTGCGCGCGAATGAACTCTGCCGATCTAGGATCCCCCAACGACTGTATCCACCTCATTTCGTTCGGGTCCGCCGTAAGTCTTCGGACCACTTTCTGCAGCCAGGTGTGACTGATCCCAAGTTGGCGAGCCCATGCACGCCCCGACGGCCTGCTGCGATCGCGGCACGTCAACCACCAGATTACGAGACGCTGGACCATTAGCCCCTCTTCTTGGCTGCGCCAGGGCCGGGGCGGATGCCATCGCGGACTCGCGCGTGCTTTTGCGAGGTTTTTCATCGAAGCATCGTACGGATAATCACGCGAATCCCATCTGTATATAGAGGGCACGTCTTCTCTCCTCTCTCTGGTTCTTGCGGTGTTGCCAGCTCCTTGCGGCTATGCCGAGTGCGGTTCTAAAGGACTTAGCGAAACGGCAGGAAATCGCTGGCAAATTTCCGCTTTCACTTTTCCAAAGTCCACTTTCCCTGGATTCAGCTCAAGGAGACGCTTTAGCTCCTCGCGGTAGTTCACAAGTTCGGACAGCAAGACACGAGACACGGCAGTCTCCTGTGCAACGAAGTAGCGGACTTGGCCCTCATCGAGCAGAAGCACTCCACCAATCTCCTCAAAGCGCTCAACGAGTTTCTGTAGACGCATTTGGTGAAACTGAGCTTTTGTGATTTTCCGCACCTTCAGCGGCTTTGGTCTCCGGCGTGGTCTCCGATCTTGCAAACACTTGTGCAACAGGTTTTGTGCTTCGGGGAACTCGCCGGCGAGCATTCTCAGCATTTTGACCTGGTGACTATCAAGGGGTCCGAGTTTGAATTCCTGCTGAGCCTTCGCAATCATTTCTAGCAAGGCGGGTTCTAATATTGCGCCAGCGATTTCCGGGCCAGATAGTCTTCGGCCTTCTTCCCGCGCGCGAGCCTGAATGTGCTCCGCTCTCTCTTTGGCGAGACGTATCCGCTCTTCCAATCCCCACCCATCAATGGTGTTGAGGAAGTGTGTTAACAATTGGTGCGACGTTCTCAACTGAAGAGCGAGGAACCGGAGTGATGGCCGCAAACCTTCCGGAGTTTGTTTCCATTCGATCAGCGCTTGGCGCAACTCTGTTGCGCGGGATTCGTCCTTAGGTTTTCGCCCAGCCTCACTTTGTTTTGGTAACTGTTCGGTTTGGTATTCGAAGTTCACGGCGCAATCTCCATTCTTGGAAGTTCGAAGCCCGCTCACTGCTTTCGACTTCTAAACATTAGAGTCCGAGTTAATGTGCCCCTGGTGGGGTGGCGTCTCCCGGGACATTCCGAGGCGGCGTCAGTGGCAATACCGTGAATGCTTGGCCAGGCAGCTTGCTTAGTCGGAATTTAATTTCCGCGGCTTCGGTGGATGCGGACGCTCAAACAGCCAGGACTCATCGAAGTTAAGCGAGGCCGCGATCCTCTCGCGCTCTCCGCTCGAAAACTCGGAGCGACCGTTCATGCAACGACTCAGCCTCGACTCACTCATATCAGCCGACGAGGCGAGCTTGTACTGCGCCAAGCCGCGAATGTCAGCCGCATACGCGATGTTTGGAAATTTCACAGACGTTTCCTCCTGCTACAACTTGCTGCATCGTCCTTGCCAAAATAAAAAAGCCGCCTAGCCTAGCGGCCGGACGGCTTACCTTGGGAAAGGATTTTGAACCGAAGGAGCTTGTGCTCTTCTCACCTATACGCAGCAGCAATACGGAGCACGCTCACTTGGCCGTGCTAATCGCATGATTCTGAACGCTTTTACGCCTCTTGGGTATGGCGACAGTTACGTAAGAACCCATGTCACGAAACTCCCGCGGAGGGTTCAAACGTTTAAACCATTCACAAATCAACTTTCGGTGTTTTATGCGCAGGTGATCTGCGGCATCGTCCATGGATCCCTTAACATCGCCACAAACTTTACAGGTCAGTGTTAACGAGGGCGAGCATTGCTGTTGGATGGCGACGCGTGAAACATGCCTGATAACCCACTGCGCCGAGGGGTTAACTGTCGGAGATTCAAAATACTCCCCGATCATTTTGCTCAACTCGTCCTCGGCAAATAAGCGTCGATTGGTATCCTCATCGCCAATCTGCAGTCCTCTCACATGAACTTTATGAGATTTGCGGTCATCGGCTGCTGGAGAGGGATTCACTCTGCTGCCCTGACTGGGTTCATCCACAAATATGCTAACCGGGTCCAACTCGTACGAGCCCCGGCCACCAGAGGCGCCTTCCGCATGAGACTTCCCGGTTGCGTCGGTAATCCGCAATGCTTCTTGAATGCCCCGCGACCTGGCTTGTCGTTCCGCCGCCGTCATCGGCTCTTGGTGAACCGAAGGCCGTCCTGCCTTCCTGACCTTTTCGATCATGCCTTGCAGCACAACTTGTGCCTGTGCTTCGATCTCGTGCATCGGTACGACTGGCTTTTGGACGGCTTTCGACGCGCCAAGTCCAACTGGCCTCTTGGGGGGTGCTGGACGCTGGTATGGTCCGACGTGGTTTCGCATGCACTCTCCGGTTCGCCTCGCGCTTTCCCGTTCGCAGTAGGCTATGACCTTGATTTCTAACATCAACTTCGATTGCGCGAAAGCCTAAATATGAATTTGTCTGATTTTTCTTCTTGGCAAGTTTAATCAAATACGCTACAACATGTAGCGATGAAGCGAACCTATTCCACCAAGCAAGTGGCAGAACGGGCCAAGATACACGCTGTAACCCTGCGTCGGTGGTTGTCCGCTGGTAAGATTCGACCTTCTGTAGCCGTCCCTTACGACGGCCGGACACTATGGCGCTGGACCGATGCAGACATGGAGAAGCTTCGCGAATACAAAGCTGCTCACTACCGAAAGGGACGTGGGCGGAAAAAAGGCAAGTCTAAAGCTTAGAAGTGCGGGGACGCGAGCGGTGTTCAGACCGCACGCGCCCCTAACCAAGCAACCTGTATTGGAGGCCGCATGGCTAACAGAAGTGTACCGCAGCAGTCCCGTGTCGCAATTTACGCGCGAGTCAGCACAGCAAACAGCGGGCAAGATCCCACGATGCAAACACGCGAGCTTCGCGAATACTGCGAACGCCGCGGATGGCAAGTCAGCGGAGAATACGTCGACGTTGGAGTTTCGGGTTCAAAGGACAAACGCCCCGAGCTTGACAAACTGTTGATCGATGCGCACCGACGTCGTTTCGACGTAATTCTCGTCTGGAAACTCGATCGTTTCAGTCGTTCTCTCCGCAATCTTGTTAATTCCCTGGCCGAACTCGATACACTGGGCGTGGATTTCGTGAGTCTTCGAGACAATCTCGACTTCTCTACTCCTTCCGGCCGGCTGATGTTCCAAATAATCGGCGCGATGGCCGAGTTCGAGCGAGCTCTCATTCAGGAGAGAGTGAGGGCCGGCATGCGCAATGCCCGTGCCAAAGGGCGACGAATCGGTAGACCACCGCAAACTCAGTTGTCGTCAGCACTGAGGTCGGACATTGCGAATGCCTACCAGTTTGGCGGGACAAGTCTGCGGTTGCTGGCTAAGAAATTTGGGACTTCCCTTGCGTCCGTTCAACGATGTGTTCGCGGTAGTCGAATGCGCGATGAGGATGGCATTACCGGCCCTGTACCGCATGAACCTCCAACCCGTTGATTTCGCCAGATGCTACAGCGCGTTGATTCGTAGGCCTCTTAGCTGCGTCATAGGTCACGATATTGCACGGTATTCGGCGGGTTCTGTTCTCGATTTGTTCTCAGCTCGGCAGATGCGTAATTTCATTAACTACCGACCACTCGGTCGGCAAGAACCCACTGTACCATCGCGGACTCCACATCTCTTCCTGCCAACTTTGTTGCGAATGAGAACAATCGAAACGTTCTACCCGACAATTCGAAAGTTGATCCTCCACTGAGGACCGAAGGCGTCGTCATCATGCTTTGGCCGATCACCTACCGCTCATGCGCAACAGATGTTCGGGATAACGATCACCCTGGACCGTGATTTTCGAGGCCGCACTGTCGATTTCGCGCAGGTCGTCTGATGTGAGTTCGATTGCGAGCGAGCCATTGTTCTCGTCGAGGCGAGACAACTTGGTCGTGCCCGGGATCGGAACAATCCACGGCTTCTGCGCAAGCAGCCACGCCAGCGCGATCTGCGCCGGTGTCGCCTTCTTCTGT
>Ga0210406_10004724_pt1 | contig 14479 bp, 9 predicted proteins | sample IncBWC30MmetaG_FD_155454 | JGI IMG/M metagenome (GOLD analysis project Ga0210406, IMG submission 155454) | Forest soil microbial communities from Barre Woods Harvard Forest LTER site, Petersham, Massachusetts, United States - Inc-BW-C-30-M | ecosystem: Environmental > Terrestrial > Soil >... | reverse complement strand
GTGGAGCGCCGAGTAATCTCTCCCTCTCCGCCAGTCGCGACATAAATTTGCGCCCGTAGCTCAGCTGGATAGAGCGCCTGGCTACGAACCAGGAGGCCGGGGGTTCGAATCCCTCCGGGCGCACCATTGCTTGCCTTGCCTGAGAACCCTCTGTTCGACGTCGCAATTCGAACTCCCGGCAGACAACAAGCCGAGTTCGGCAACTTGGCAACTTGGCCGCAGGCCAAGTTGATCGCCCGTAGGGCGACCCCGAAGGGGTGAGCGCGCACCTGCAATAGCCCCCAGTAGACCCGGCCAAGCGACGACGACCGATCTAGTGCGGCGCCCCGAACGTCTCTAACCGGCTCGATAGCGTGCGCACTACCGCGGGCCACTCGGTATTTGGCCAATGATCGGTTGTTGAATCCAGAATTGGTACATTCCGACAAACGTATCCGGATTGTCGGCCTCAAAGCGTACCCAGTTACGCAAATTAGTGCCGGACGGATCATCGGCAAAGCGTGCGCGGTACTGATTTAGTACACGGGGATCCAACTGGAAGCCGATGAATTGGAGCCCAAATTCAGCCAGGAACGACTCGATCTGACCTAGCGTCAGGCGGTGCTCCTGCACGTGAAAAAGAAGGTCGCGACAATCACTGGTCGAATAGAAATCCGGCACATTACTAAGCCATTGCAGCTCGACGCTTATGTCCTGGACGATCAGATCCTGACGGAACCGACGAATGTCATCGGGGGTGCTTGCATAACCGCGGGCTGCAATAAATTCACGCGCTTTGACTACGTGCCTGCGCGCAAGTTCGCTGTAGAAGCCCAATCTCATGAATCCTCCGGGCCGCAATCGCGATAGCAGGGTTCGCCATCCCATGAAGGGATCGGCCAGATGATGCAGCACTCCACCTGATTCGATGATGTCGAAGGTGCGCGCGATGTCACCGATCTTGAGAATGTCGGCCTGTGCATACTCAATGTTCGTCATGCCCAGCTCCCGCGTCTTTCGCTTGGCATAGCTGATGCTGCTCAAGCTCAGGTCTATCGCCAGAACACGAGCGCCGCGGAATCGCTGGGCAGTGAGTATCGAATGGCTACCGGTGCCGCACCCGGCGATCAGCACCTCCGGCGCGCTGTCATCAGGCATTGGCGTAAACGGCGCGAACGGGAGCGCGCGCCGCAATTCGTCATTGAAGTGCAGTGCGCGCTCGCGTATTGGCACTTTCACCCAGCGCGGGTAGGGATTCTGTTCGTATTGGTCGCGCACCTCCTCGGAGACTCCGCCGGTGATCGAGGTCAAGCATTCGACGCCTGCGCGCAGCTCCCGCTCTTCGAGCGGTTCTCGAATCTGTTGGCGCAGAACCCCATCGACTGGGCCACGCTCACTGCGAGCAAGAAGCCGGCTTGCATCGCGCAGGGTGTTGAGAGGGAAATATGCAGCTACGGCCAGCACGAGAAATGGCGATATGACTGCGTCAGTGTCCAACAGCGCCAGTAACTTCGTGCGGCATGCAGCTGCGGCGATCAGCTCAGCGTCGTCACAATCAAAGATGTATTCGTTGATGAAGCATTGCCGAGAGAGTGCGGCATAGAACTGCAGCGCCGCGACGTCCGAATGGTCTGGCGCCTGCTTGTTCGATGCGATTTCGAGGAGGACATGGCGCGCACAAGTTAAGAAGCGCTCGAATTCGATTGTGCTCACAGGTGCTGCTTCAAGCAATGCGCATAGTAGTTGGTCCGCTGCAAGGGCGGCGAGGCTGTCGGAATCAAATAACGCCGCTTTTGGCAATCGTATTGGCCATGATCGGTTGGCGAGGCGTACGCAACCGGCAATCCTCTCGTCGAGCATGATCAGACTGAGCGCCGGCTGGCAAAGCTCATACGGCATTCCCCATGGCTCGATGATGGCCGTTGTGAGCGCTGCGCGGATCTGAGGGTCGCTGGTCCCAAACCTGGTGCGCGCGACGCAACTAGCGAAGACTTCTTTGGTCGTCCACGTCGGCGCACGCTCGAGCATAGGCACGATTAGCTGCAATGCCTCAGGAGACTTGCCACGTGAAAGAAGAGTCATCGCCAAGTCGCGGAGAATTTCGGCGGATTCGGGCTCGATGGACAAAGCGCGGTGAAGGCTCGCCTCCGCCGCATCGAGCTGCTCAAGGGTGCTCAACACGGCGCCCAGTTTGTGGTGGGCTTGAGCAAAATCAGGCCTGATCTCGACCGCGCGGCGCAGGCTATCGGCGGCCTTCTCATACCGCCCCTGGGTCGTTGCAAGCACACCCAGATTGAAATGGATTTCGGCATAGCCTGGACTGATGATCAGCGCGCGCTCGTAGCTCTCGACTGCTTCAGCGGTGCGACCTAGGCTGTCAAGTGCGTTTGCCATGCCCACGAAAGCATCCGCAAAGTCAGGCCTGATTCCTATGGCAGCCTGGTAGTTGCGCAATGCTAGCTCGAATTCGCCGGCGCGATAATTCAAATTGCCCAAATTGAAATGCGCTGCCGCATAGTGCGAGTCGCAGGTAATGGCGAGTTTGTACGCGCTGCGAGCGTCATCGAACCGAGCGCCCGCGAGTAGGATATTGCCCCGGTTGAGGTGAGCTCTCGCGCATTGCGGATCGGTCTTGATCGCCGCTTCGTAGCGCTCCATCGCCTCAAGTATCCGTCCCTGTTCCTCCAGCGCATTTCCTTCATCTATCATTGCGATTGCGGGATTCACAGATGCAACCGGCTGGCTGTTGTCAGCCTCTGCGGCCGCTACCTTCACGGGAGTCATCTCGGCATTTCGCATCCGTTGTCCTTTACGGGATTGTATCGCTGGTTACGAGCCGTTCTGGTCGATTTTCGGTCCAGTTGAGACTTTGGGACAATTGCTCTTGACCGGCCCGGTGCCAAAACGTACGGTTGGGTAGTCTCCAACCGAGGAAATCGAGTCGGTTCGATCAACGGAATTCTGCACCCGTGACAGGCGTCACCTTTGCATATTCTCTGCCGCCATTATTCTCAGCTTGTCAAAGTGACCGATCGGGACACGACCATGAACCTGACCAGCGGAGCCAACAATAACAGCGCCACAGTAACTTCAGGAGACTCCGTGGTTGCACTCATCGAGAAGGGTAATGCGTTGGAGGAGCAGGGAAGACCTGAAGAGGCAATGGAGTGTTACGAAGCTGCCGTCCAGGCGGATCCGCGATGCGCGAGGGCTCACCTGAACCGCGGCAACATCCTACTTGCGGGTGCCCGTATCGAGGAGGCTCGTGACGCCTATCAACTCGCCGTAGCCTGCGACCCGCATTATGCAGCAGCCTACTTCAATCTGGGAAATCTCAATTGTCGCGCCCGCGAATACGAACAGGCTTTGCACAACTACGGAATTGCTATTCGCATCAAACCTGACTTTGCGGATGCGTTCGTAGCGATGGGGAATGCGCTTGACGATTTGGGGCGTACCGCCGAAGCAATAGAGAGCTACCAGCGCGCACTAGCGATCTGCCCTAATTACGCCGAGGTGCATTTTAACTTGGGCGTACTTGCTATGAACAAGGGCGAACAGACTGAGGCTGCTGACCGCTATAAGAAAGCCATCGATCTCGGGACGACAAATCCCATGGCTAGCTACTTACTGGCGGCCTGGAGCGGGAAAGACGTGGGATCGATGCCCGGTGCGTCCGTTACAAGGTTATTCGACGACTACGCGTCGCGGTTCGACACTCATCTCGTTAGCACATTGGGTTACTCGACACCGAAGTTAATGCGAGAAGCTGTTGGCCGGCTGACTCGCGATGAGCGCCGCTTCCAGCATGCGCTTGATCTTGGCTGCGGGACCGGACTGATAGGAGCACACTTTAAGGATATCGTGGCCGAAATTGACGGTGTGGATTTGTCGCCGAAAATGCTTGAACAAGCCAGCCGCAAACAAATCTACAGCAAATTGGATTGCGATGAGATCGTAGCTTGGCTTGAGCGCACGGCAGCGGAATCACGCACTTTTGACATCGTATTGTCGGCCGACGTATTCATCTACGTCGGCAACCTAGAACCTGCCTTTAAAGCCACCAGGAAGATCTTAGCTGATAATGGGTTGTTCGTGTTTTCAGTGGAACATCTAGCACAAGGCTCGTTTGAACTGCTCCCGACCGGCCGCTATGCGCATAGTACAACTTACGTGCGCGAGCTGGCGTCCAGGCACGGATTCGTCATTGATCTCTCGGAGCAGGTGACATTACGTAAGGAGAAGAACGTCATAGTCCGAGGCACAATCTTTGTGCTGACACGGCCATAAAGCTCGCCCGACGTCGTGCATGAATACCGTACGGACACGAGGTGGAGAAGCATTGCGGCAGCTTATCGCGGGTCGCGAACGGCCCCTCCGAGGAGTCGCCAAGTGGGCTCTCCGTACTTAGAATGCTGTGTCGTGTCTACCTGTTCGCGTAGAGCATCCCTAAGGTGGCGTAACGAGTAGGCATGACGCCGAGAACTCTTAATCAGCAGTGGCTCGAAAACCTGTCGCCGCCCGAGGAAGCATCAGTGGTCGATATTTTGAGATGGCCAAACCCATGGGATGCACTGATATGACCGTCAATCCCCTACCGAGACTCTACATTGAGACGCTCAAGAGCTCGCTTCTGAACGAGTTGTACATCGAAAATGAAACGAGAATCGTTCAGATGCTCGCGCGCAAGCTGAATAAACTGGACTCCACATTCGAAGATATCTACCATCCGGTCGCGGCTTTGCAGGCCTCGATTTACGAACGTAAACAGGATGGCAGTACGATTGTTTTGAACAGAGGAAATGGGGACGGGTCTTTCACACCCGCGGAGGAACTTCGTAACTATACGGAGTTGGCGCACACCATGATTGGACGGAAGCGACTCGATAATGTCCAATACTGCATCGAAGAAATCATCAAGTCGGGAATACCGGGAGATCTCATCGAGACGGGAATTTGGCGCGGTGGTACGACCATATTCATGCGCGGCGTGCTCGCAGCCTATGGTATTACCGATCGGCGCGTATGGGCGGCAGACTCGTTCCAAGGGGTCCCGCCACCGACTCATCCAGAGGATGCGGGCTATGATATCAGCGCGAAATTTCTACCCGTGCTTGCGGTCGGACTTCAACAGGTCCGTGAGCTCTTCCAACGGTACGGACTACTTGATGAACAAACGGTCTTCTTGGAAGGTTGGTTCAAGGACACGTTGGCGAAGGCGCCAATAGAGACGTTGGCCGTGCTGCGTCTTGATGGCGACTTGTACGAATCAACTGTGGATGCCTTGAATCCTCTCTACGCAAAGGTCGCGAGCGGCGGTTTCATCATCGTTGATGACTACCTCGCCGTTCCGCAATGCGCACGAGCAATCACTGACTTTCGCGCCACCCACAGCATTGCTGATCCGATCCACAAAATCGACGATATGAGTGTCTATTGGAGGAAATCGTGATGAGCGCCAGTCAGTTCGCCACCCAGGAGCCTCGGGACGCCGCAAGGGAAGCGACTAGCCGGCGCACTAAGTACAAACGGTCAGCGCCCAGTGCCCAGATTCATCACCTATGGCGTAGCAACTAATCAAGAACTTGCGCATGTCGCCACGCCTCAATTGACTGAATGTAGCGTGCACGCGATGCCCGCAGATCCCCAGGCGACGATACTCGCCTCGTTGTGTAAGCTCCTGGACTTGGGACAGGCTTTGCGGACGGCGGAGATCGACAGGTGAAAATTGCCGCAGACCGAGTGGTCGCGATTCAATATACGCTCGGAGACGACGGCGGCGCTGGAGGCCATCATAACTAGCGGGTCGGCTCCACCGTGGTGGCAGGAGGCCATCACTCAGCTTGTTGCCGGGCATCTGTGCGCCGCAAGCCTGTTGTGCGAGCCCGCGTACCGGCGCGACCCGAACGATGGCGCGTGTCGTGCCTTCGCCGACCGGCTGCTGGCAACGGTCGAGGCGGACTGCGCTGCCTTTAAGGGTACCGCGACGGACCAGGCCTTCGAGCGGCTGCGGCGCACCCGTTGGGAAATTGTGGAAGCGCTCGTGGCGCTGCAGCCGGATTCCTGGCCCGGCAGCTGGAACCTGTTCGCGCGCGCGCATGCCGCGTTGCTGGGCACGGGCATGCGAGATTTTACGCGTACCGCGAGCGAGGACGAAGTTCTCGGGCGCCTCAAGGCGCATCTCACCTCAAACTCCATGCTACCGGTTGCACCGGGTACGCTACTGTCGGCGATGCTGCTGGGCCGAAATTTCGAACTACCCATGGTCCGCACCATCGAACAACTCCCGCAGTGGTTGCGGCAGATCTACTTCGTGGAACTGTTGGCGAGCCCGACCGTCTTCAATCGCATCGGAGAGGCCGAGCGCTACGTCGACTTTCTCGAGGATGTGACGGAATACGTGCATGAGCGCTGGGTTCGCACACCTGGTGCCGGCGATAATCCTGTAATCGCTGAGCTTGCGGCTCTGTACGCGACGCGCGTCACTCTGATCCAAGCCTATTTCAGCTCGCGTAATCTACGGTCCCTCTATAAGAAGCGCGGCGAGATCATTTCCGCATTCATGGTCTCGCGGGGCTTTAAGACGCTGGCCACGTTTCCACCCGAGGCTTCGCCCGGCGAGCGGAAGATCCGGCTCGGGATCTTCGCGCAGCATTTCTCGCCGCACACCGAAACCTACTTTACGCTGTCCCATTTCGAGCATCTGAATCGTGCGCGCTTCGATGTGACGCTGTACGCAATCGCCTCGAGCGATCAACCGCTCGAACGCTACTGCGTGTCGCGCGCCGATCGACTTGTGATGCTCCATCCAACCGAAGTCGTCAGCCAGATGCAGCGAATCCGCGACGATCGCCTCGATATCCTGCTCATCAGCTCGAATATGACCGCGGTCACTAATGTCGCCCTTCTGTTGGGTTCCGCGCGGCTGGCGCGCATTCAGGTGGCATCGGTCAGCTCGCCGGTGACCAGCGGCGCGAGCCACGTCGATGTGCTGCTATCGGCGGACTGGAACGAACCCGAACCCGATGCACCTCTGCATTACACCGAGCACCTGGAGCGGCTTCCGGGCTCGATCAACTACTACGCCTACCAACACGATCACGATCCCGCGACGATCGAGGTGAGCCGCGCGCGCTTTGGGATCGCCGCCGATGCCCTGGTGTTCTTCTCGGGCGCGAATTTCTTCAAGATTCTGCCCGAGCTGTCCGAAACTTGGGCGCGGATTCTGGCAGCGGTGCCGGGTAGCGTGCTGCTGCTCATGCCGTTCAATCCGAATTGGAGCAACAGCTACCAGCGTCTGCCCTTCGTCAAGCGCATCAAAGAGCAGCTGCTCGCGCACGGCGTCTCGGGCCAACGGTTGTTGATCATCGACGCGGTGCCGTCGCGTGCGGACGTGCATCGCATCATCGCGCTTGCCGATATCTACCTCGACGCCTTTCCGTTCGCCGGCGCCTGTTCGATGCTCGATTCCATTCTGGCGCAGATTCCGGCGATCGTGCGCCGCGGTCGCGTGGGCCGCTCCAACCACGGCGCGGCACTGATGCAAATGGTCGGACTGGATGAGCAGACCTGCGATTCGGAGGCTGAGTATGTCGCCAAGTCGATTGCTTTGGCCACCGACGGCACCGAACGTCGGCGCATTCACGGAAGGCTGCACGAGCTCGCGCGAGCGACGGTTCCGGTTTACTACGACACGCCGCTGTTCGCGTCACGCGTAGGCGCCGCTTTCGAGTCGCTCAATCAATGCTATCACAGCCGCTACTCCCGGCTCGCGGCGGACGGCACGGCATTGCGCCGCTCGCTCGAGCGCACCGCCGGCCGGGTCATCGGAAGAAACGTCGAACTCAACGCCTTGACCGACCTTGGCATCGTAAATCTGCTCATTGAGCCCTATTTTCGCGACCAACTGATCGATCGGCCGAGGTGCATGGTGGATGTCGGTGCCTGCCATGGTGCCATGGCAGCGCCGCTGCTGGTACATGGCTGGCGAGCGGAATTGCTCGAGCCGGATCCGGCGGCACGCGAGGTTCTGGAGCGCAGTCTGACCGGCTACGCCGCGCAGATTCGGGTGCATGCGATCGCGGCCGGCCGCCAGTCGGCTGATGCGGTCGAGTTTCATCAGTCCGCCATTCAGGGACTCTCGGGGCTGGGCGAATCCCCTTTCGGCGCCACCGCGAGCGTGCTGCGCGTCCCATCCGTCACCTTGGAAGACTTCCTGGCACAGCGCGAAATCGCCGATGTGGACTTCCTGAAGATCGACGCAGAGGGCTACGACTTTGATGTGCTTGAATCGCTCAATTTTCACCGCGTCAAACCGGAACTCGTGCTCATCGAATATGGTGCGCACTTTGCGCGCCAGACTCCTGCCGCCGTCAACGCAGCGATTGCGGACATGGCGGCCCGCGGCTACGGTGCGCTGGTGTTCGGTTACGCGGACGATGGTAACTTCAAGCGCGCGCGCTGGGTCTACCGACTGACCGAATTGTGGGTCGACCCAACGTCGGTGGCGCAGGACGAGGCGTCATTCGGCAACATACTGTTCTACCCCGCCGGCAATACTCGGTTGCTGATCACGCTGCAGGTACTGCTGGACAACTGCGATAGCCCGGGCGAGGTTTGGGCGGACGTGCCATCAGACTTACAGCGGGCCTTGGCCCAGCAGCCATAAGTCGTGATCCACCATATTCCGGATCAGATCATCGAAGCTCACTGAACGTCGCCAACCGAGTTCAGTCTCTATCAGCCGCGGGTCACCGCAGAGTGCCGGCTGCTCGCGCGCCTCGAGCGCCACGACGTGCTCGCGCCAGTCCAGTCCGCAATGGCCGAACGCGGCCGTGAGCAGATCCTCGACTGTGTGCAGAGTCCCTGATGCGACGACGTAGTCGCGGGGTGCCGGAGCGCTCGCCATCAGATGCAGAGCGCGCACCACGTCGGCAGCGCTGCACCAGTCGGCACGCGCGCGGGTATTGAGGACCTCCAGCCGGCCCGGCCGTCCCATGCTGATCGCGGCAGCCGCCTGCGTGATCTTGCGCGACACGAACTGGCCGCGACGCAAGGGCGATTCATGGTTGAACAGGATCGCGGTACCGGCTCGCAGACCGAAATCCTCGCGCAGTTGCGCCAGCAGTTCGGCGCTCCACGACTTGAGGCGGCCATAGAACGTGCTTGGACGCCGCGGAGTGAGTTCGCAAACCCGATGGTCCGCGCCGGCGGCGGTGTACATTTGACTCGAGCCGGCAAAAACCAGGCTCGGCTTCGCACCGCTTTCGAGCACCGCAAAGGCGAGCGCCTGTGTGGCGGTGAAATTGGTCGCCATCATTCCCTGCATCGCGATCAGTTCGGAGTTCACTTGGGTTTCCTGGGACGAGTGGTGATATGCCGCCAAATGATAAATTTCATCAGGCTGCCAGCGCTCCAGCACCGCGCGCATGGCGAGCGGGTCACAGAGATCGGCGCAGAGAAGCGTGGCGCCGTTCGCTGCCATCAGCTGCGCTCGCGCCGCCTCGCGCACGATTCCGACGACGCGGTAACCCAGACCCGTCAACCACTCGCTGAGCAGGGTCCCGTCCTGCCCGCTGGCGCCGGTAATGAGAGCCGTCTTGGCTGACATGGCGAGCCGCGACTAGACGATCTCGATTTCTGGGAACGGAAAGATCAGCTTGCCGCCCCGCATGAGGAAGTCCCGCTCGCGCCGCACGATGCCGTCCTTGAAGTGCCAGGGCAGAACAAGGAAATAATCCGGGTTCATCGCACGCGCCTCTGCCTCGGAGATGATCGGAATGTGGGTTCCAGGGGTGACCCGGCCGTACTTGTCGGAATTGACTTCCGCGATCGCCGCGATTTCGCGCGACGAGAAGCCGCAGAATTGCAGCAAGACGTTGCCCTTGGTGGAGGCGCCGTAGCCGAGGATCTTCTTGCCGTCGCCGGTGAGCGCGCCGATCAACCGCACCAGATCCTGGCGATGTCGGAACACGCGTTCTTCGAACTCGCGATAGGGCTTCGGGGTACCGAGTCCCATGCGCTCCTCCTGCTGCAACAGCCAATCGATGACCGCCGTATTGGGGCGAATCGCGGTATTGGCGCGGTGAGCGGCAGTGACGGCAAAGCTGCCGCCGTTGATGCCGTTGGTCACCACATCGACAATCTGCAGGTCGGCACCATCGAGGATTTTGCCGATTACGCCGAGCGAGTAGTACTCGAGATGTTCGTGGCAGATCGTGTCGTAGGCAGTCGTGCGGAGCATCGAGGGCATGTAGCTCTGCTCGAAATGCCAGATGCCGTCCGGAGCGAGTACCTGCGCCACTTCGCGCACAAAATCGACCGGCGACTCCAGATCATAGAGCATGGCGATCGACGTCACGATCTTGGCGCGGCGCGATTCGACGCCGGCATAGGCACGCGCGGAGAAAAAATCCGGCAATACCGTCACGCCCTCCGGATAATACGCGCGAAACTTCTCCGCTGTCGGGTCGACGCCGATTCGACGGAGCCCAGCGACCGAATAAGCCGAGAGCGTAGTGCCGTCATTGCTGCCGATATCGAGCACGACGTCCTGGGCATGAAGCGCAACGCGCCGCTCCAGGAAGCGCACCTTCTGCGTAAGATGATCGACCATCGACTGGTTGAGCCCGGACCGGTAGCCGTAGTTCGCCCCGTACAGTTCCCGAGCCTCGTACGTGTGCCGCAGCTGCACCAACCCGCTGACCGGATTCCAGACCAGTTCCAACGGTCCTTCGGTCAGTTGCTCATCCGCCGAGCGCGGGAAAACACCGGTGAGGGCCTGCCGACCGAGATTGAGCACCGATACGAGGTGATCGCCGCCGCCTGCCCGGCAACACTGCAACTCGCGGTAATTGGACATCCTCGCCTCCCTCCATCGAAAATCAATCGAGCGCATGCCCCGCCGTCAGGCTGCGCATATAGCGGGCGACCTCCCCGCCGCCGCCGCGGCGATCCTGCGCCTCCAGCAGGTGCGCCACCAGATCATACGCGCGGTATATGTCGTGCATGATAGTCGCGAATTTCAACAGCTGCTCGCGAGGCAGAGCGTCGATCTGTCTCAGATCGCGCACGTACACGGCGGCTTCGGCGAACAGCAGCTGACTGCCGGCGCTGAAAGGGTCGTTGTTGTATTGCATAGGCTTGTATTGGCGGCTGAACAGCCCCACGAAGTTGTGGAACATGAATCCGTGGCGTCGCAGCGCCACGTCGACGTCGCCGAACAGCCCCTGGCCCTTGTACATGGGAATGAACTCGACCTCGGTATGGATGACGAGCGCCTGTGCGATCGTTTTCGGTCCGCCGCTGATCGCGTCGATCTCGGCGCCCTGGATGTCGAGTTTGAGATAGTCAACGGCGGCAACGCCCGCGTCGTCGAGCCGCGTCGTTTGCACGGGTTCCCGGCCGCGGACCGGGAGATCCAGGCGCTGAAAACGGGCTAGCAAGGCCGCATCGGGCTCGTATAGCGATGAGGTCAAGGGATTCTCGCACACGAAGAAAGTGCGCGAGGACCCGTCACCGATGAAGTATGGCAAGTAGCGTTGATTCGGCGCCGCGGCGGCATTGCGCGCGGCGCATGCGTCGGCGTTGGGTTCGAATCCGCAGACTATCGTTTGTGGATACTTCAGTAGTGGTCCATAGGCGTCCGTCCCGGGGCCCATCGACGCGGCCCCGATGTCGACCACGGAGATGGTCAACTGCTCCTTCAGAAAATCGAGAAACAGAAACATAGGCTGTCGGCTCCGCCGCGAACGCGATTTGGTTGTGATGGCGGCATCATGCCACGGCGCGGACTCCCCGTAGGAGACTCTATTTCGCAGAAAAGGACTTTGATTCCGGGGTAAGGGGTTTGATTTTCGACGCACACCACGCCGGACCGGCGAGCGGCAAGCCGACGACGGCGATGCCTTCGGTCGGCTCGAATGCTCATACATCGCCGCTGGAACCCATCTCTTGAGCCATCGGCAGTGTATCGACGCCATCGTTGGCACCAATGTCGATGACTTTTTGGTAATATTCGCGCCCCTGACGAGGGTTGCTGTCAGGGTCTTCTTTGCGCACGTAGCTAAGTTGGATAGTGCGCCTGGCTACGAACCAGGAGGCCGGGAGCTCGAATCTCTCCAGGCGCACCACAGCCAGAATTGTTGACCTGTTTCGTTCAAGGGAGGTGAAATGCTTGGCAGCGTTCTGAAACAGTTAGGTGTTGCACTCGCCCAGTTTGTTCGATTCCACACAGCGCGGATCTTGCGTCTCGATCGACCCAAGGCCTCGGTCGCGCCGAATGCTCCTCGAGAGTCCATGCCGGCAGAGCAGACAATCGATGCCTTGAACGATCAAGCCGGTCTCGATGCGCGGTATTTGCGTCCCTACCGGTGGCCATCTTACCGAGAGGATGTGGTGCCGGAAGAACTGTCATCGGATCCGCTTTATCAGCAATGGACCGCAACCTCCGGCGGCCACAAGTGGTCGCAATACTTCGCAGTTTATCGCGACGTGTTTGGCCCGCTGACTTCGAGACCGATGCGAATTCTCGAAATCGGAGTGTTGAACGGCGCGGGATTGCGTCTCTGGAGGAGATATTTTTCGCATCCTGATACTGTTGTAGTCGGCATCGATATTGAACCGGGATGCGCGCAGTTTGATTCACCCAACGAGGGAATCCGTGTGCGGATCGGGAGTCAAGCCGATCCAAAGTTTCTGCAGCAGCTCATCAAGGAATTCGGTCCGTTTGACTTGGTTATTGACGATGGCAGCCACCGTAGTTCGCACATGATTGCGAGCTTCAATTGCCTCTTCGCCGAAGGCCTCAAGGAATCCGGCATTTATTTCGTCGAGGATCTGCATGCGAACTATTGGCCGGCGTGGCGCGACACGCGGCGAAGCTTCCTCGATGTATGCAAGGAACTTGTCGAGCATATGCACGCACATTATCGGCAAGGATCCCCGGCTTTGTTTATGGTGGCCAAGGCGTCACATCAATCGATGGCGGCGCTTGAAGTCCCGATTGTTACCACGATGATCCGCGAGATCCGTTTCTTCGATTCGATCGTCGCCATCTACAAGACTCACCGACAATACATCCCATACTATTTGCTCGGTTCTTGATGATCACTACACGGGTCACAGCTGCCAGTTTGTCCAGTGCAAGAAAGAACAGCGAAACATCGCCCCGGTGTCGCCGGACGAGCTGAAGACTTCATGTTATTACCTTCCGAATCTTGCCATGGCTCCAAAGCGTGGGCAGGCCCATCAAAACTGGTACACAAGCATGCAAATTGACGATCGCTATCTTGGATTGCTAAAAAACGTAATTCTCAACGAGATATATATAGAAAACGACCTTCGATTGCTTTACGTTTTTGCCAATTTACACACTCGCCAAAATATCGATTTGGAGGTATTTCGAAATGTGGCCAGCCGACTCCCTGATTGGTTCTCCGCGGTAAAAGCGGCCCGGCAGGAAGGTGGAATATGGTGGCACGTCAAGATCAAGAATTCCGATGGAAGCAATGGGACGCTTGACTTGCGCAACGTGTGTGAGTTCGCACACACGATGGTGGGACGCAAACGCCTGGACAATATCGAAAATTGCTTGGCCGCCATCAGAAGGGACAACGTGCCGGGCGACGTCGCAGAAACCGGAGTGTGGCGGGGTGGGGCGGCGATTTTCATGAAGGGTTGCCTGACCGCCTGGGGTATGCAGGATCGCACCGTATGGGTCGCCGACAGTTTTGAGGGTCTACCGATCCCCTCGCTGCCCGAGGATGCTGGTTATGATTTCAGCGTCACGAAGGTACCCATTCTTGCCATTAGCCTCGAAGAGGTGCAGGAAAACTTTCGTCGTTACGATCTTTTGGACGAGAAGGTGAAATTCCTCAAAGGATGGTTCCGAGACACTTTGCACGTTGCGCCAATACGGGAATTGGCCCTGCTACGTTTGGATGGCGATCTATTCGAATCAACCATGGATTCACTGAAAGCCTTGTATGACAAGGTCTCTCCGGGGGGCTTCATCATTGTCGATGACTTTAACGATTTTGAGCCTTGCCGCCGTGCCGTTCTGCAGTTTCGTGAGCTACACGGCATCAAGGATCCGATTGAGGTAGTCGATTGGAGCGGCGCGTTTTGGCGAAAGTCTCACAAAGGGAAGTAGCGCTGGTAAAATGCTTTGCAAGGGATGGGCTTTAACAGTGAATTCGAATCGCGAGTCCAACGCCACGCGAGGTCAAGCGCACATGCCGCGTGCGCCGTGCATCCTCGCCTTTCGCGTTACGAGGCCAGCTGCGGCACCGCCGCGCCCGTAGGCGGATTGGTGGGCCGCGCGGCCGATTCGAGGAAATCTTGGAACGGGCCCATGGCAGACTGATCGTCGAATAATACCGAACGGCGCTGCTGAATCTCCTGCCGGATGTGCGCATGGTACTGGCGATCGGTCACTAATCTGACCGCCAGATTCACATAATCAGCCTTGGTCTGAACAATCAATTCCGTCAATCCCATG
>Ga0210406_10004722_pt1 | contig 14481 bp, 10 predicted proteins | sample IncBWC30MmetaG_FD_155454 | JGI IMG/M metagenome (GOLD analysis project Ga0210406, IMG submission 155454) | Forest soil microbial communities from Barre Woods Harvard Forest LTER site, Petersham, Massachusetts, United States - Inc-BW-C-30-M | ecosystem: Environmental > Terrestrial > Soil >... | reverse complement strand
AGAACATTCACCGAGAAAAGTTCTCAAGTGAAGATCAGCCTTGCTCTTGTCGCGAAATACCTGGGATGAATAAACCGTAACCAACGATATGTGCGGCCACGGAAATTTGGGATCTTTTTCCAGGGCGCCATTAAACAGCTTGATCGATTCAGGAGAGTCACGGCCGAGGAGCGCCAGTCCGTACAAATAAGCCGCGAGGGCACTTTGCGGGTTCGTCATGAACTTGGCTTTAAGCTCTTCAATCACCTTGGGCCGCTCGGTCCGGTCCCACATCGTATTGATATATCGCCGTTCAATAAAAGGATCATCCGGGTGTTGGTGACGGAGTGCACCAATCGCGTCAAGTTCTTTCTGGTGGAATCGCCACTCGAGTTGATCTGGAGTTTGCTTCGGGAGAGCATCGAGCCCTGCTCTTACTTCAGGCGTCGGATCACAAGCATCCCACTGTTGGGCGCGCGCTTGGAACGAGATGCTTGCGAACAAAATCAAAACGAAGAAACTACTGACCAAACTGTCCTGCGACCAACGGGTTAGCCGTAGAGATTTATCTATGGTTGGCAATTGCAATGCTGGTACCCGCGCTTACTGTTATTGCTGCGAATTCTATCCGAGGATGTTGAGTGCGGCAACGGCTTCCTCCCTCTTCCCTCCCCCCACGGTCCCTTTCCTCTCCCCTCCCCGCCCTCCCGTTCGCCCGCTCGTCGACGTGCGCAAGAGCGCATCGCCGAAACCGGATGAAACGAAACTCCCCCACTGTTCACTATCACCGCAGGTAAAGGTTTTTTTACCTGACTGAGGGAACTTCCTGCAGATTTTGGGGAGAATGCCTTTGAATTCCGACGTATACTTGCCCCCAGTCTTGGGGTCGCGTGCTGACTTCTCCGCCGACGGGTTCTGGGAACCTGGGCACGATCGAATCCGGAAATTGGGGCCCGGCAAAACAACACTCGAAATCCTGTCTTGAGTTTTCGGCCTGCAGGAGGGATCAGTGCAACGATCAGTGCAACCCCCGCCGAAATTCGGGTTGGGACTAATACGCGCATGCTCGGGGGCGGCGCTGCTGTTCCTCCTGGGGAGCTCCGTTTCTTGGGGACAGCAAAAGGACTCCGCTCCCCCGCACTCGGCGGAAAATTTCGAACCGCCCGTTAATGCCCTTTTTTTCTCTGCCGAGAACGACGGTTCCTGGACATTTCACAAGCGCGTCAACGAAGTTACTCTGTTCTTCACAGCGACCGATCGTCATCACTTTGTCCAAGGGCTAGTCCTCGACGACATTCGCGTCTACGATGACCACCAGCCGGTTGCCCGCATCTCCGCCTTCCAGCATCAGCTTGAACTGCCGCTGCGCATTGGCCTGGTAGTCGATACCAGCGGCTCGGTCAATCCCCGCTTTCGTTTCGAACAGCAGTCCGCCATTCAGTTCCTGCGGCAGATCGTGCGCAAGCATGTGGACTCCGCCTTCGTCATGGGATTCTCCGATCATGTGCGCTTTGCGCAGGACTACAGCGATGACTCAGAGCGCCTAGCCAGCGGCGTCATGGCGCTGCGCAACGGTGGTGGCACAGCGCTTTTTGATGCGATCCGGACCGCCGGCCTGAAGTTGGCAGCAGTCCAACCAGAACAGCAGCCCCATGTCGCCATCCTTATCGTGCTCAGTGATGGCGAGGACAATGCCAGTAAAACCAGCCTCAAGCAGGCGCTCGATGTTGCCAATAGCGAAGACGTCACCATCTACACCATCAACACTCGGATCGAGAGCATCGAGCCCCGCCTCAGCAACGGGAGCGCCGCAGGCGACGCGATCCTCAAACGTCTGGCGGAACAGACTGGTGGACGCTTCTTCTCGCACATGAGCGCGACGGGCGTGGCCCGTGCGTTCTCCAGCATTGAAGAGGAAATTCGCAATCGTTTCGTAGTTTCTTATCAACCACAGAATCTTGTAGAGGACGGGCGCTTTCGCCCGGTCCAGATCATCGTCGAAAGAGCTGGACGTCGCTATCACGTGCATGCACGCAAAGGTTATTACACGCGATTAGCGCCCACCGAAGGGAGTCTTCCATGAAACGCATATTGCTCTGCATTGCGGTTTTGATTTCCGCCCTGAGCCCGAGCGCTCTTACCCAATCCAGGCCTCGCAGCGGCGATTCCAGCGTCCCGGACCCGAGGGGGGTGACGGTCCCCGATCCACGGACCGATGGCCCCGATACCATTCCGCGCGTGTTGTACGTTTCCGGGAAGGTGGTCGTGGAAGACGGAACACCGCCTCCCGACCACGTCCTGATTCAAAGCAACTGCGATGGCACTATTCGGACCGAAGGCTACGCTGACCCTAAAGGGACCTTTTCGTTCGAATTCGCGAATACCAGAAACCGGGCGCTCTCCGACACCAGCATGGCTTCCGACACGCCGCGCGACGCCACCTCCTTGCGGCAGAATCCGCCCAGTGACTGGCGGAAATGCGAATTAAAAGCTCTGTTGGCGGGCTACTCTTCTCCGGTTGTCGATCTCGGAACCAAACCACCCGCGTTTGGCAACTTCAACATCGGAACCATCGTCCTTCGTCGAGTTGCCTTCTCCAACGACGCCTCCGTCAGCACCAATACCGCCCGGTCGCCGCCGGAAGCCGTTAAGGATTATGAAAAAGGCCTGGACGAAAAAAAGAAGGGCAACCTCGACGCGGCCCAGCAACGGTTCCGAAAAGCCGTCGCAACTTATCCCCAATTTGCTCTCGCCTGGCTCGAACTCGGTCGGATTCAAGTGCAGCAAAAAGACGTCGCCGGCGCGCGGACTTCTTTTCGTCAGTCCATTACTTCTGACGCAAAACTCATGGCGCCCTATCAAGAACTGGCCCAACTCGCGGCACGCGAAAAACAATGGCAGGAAGTTGTCGACAACAGCGAACAGCTGCTGAGGCTGAATTCGACTGGCTATCCCGAGTTCTGGTTCTACAACTGTGTGGCGAAGTTCCATTTGGGCGATCTGGCGGGCGCGGAAAAGAGCGCGGTTCAGGGCGTCAAGATCGATGTCGATCGCCGCATCCCGAAAATGGAGTATGTCCTGGGCACGATTCTGCTTCAGAAACACGACAATTCAGGAGCCGCCGAGCATTTCCGCGATTACCTTCGCCTCGCGCCCAATGGACCCGACGCGGCGGACACTCAGGAGAAGCTCGCGGAGATCACGAAAGCGCAATAGCCAGTCGATCCTAGCGGAGCGCGTTCCTCTCAGTTCTCGATCCCCGCACGCCGCCCTCCCGCGACGCCGCTCGTCCGCACGTCGCTCGCGTCCTTTCATACGCCGCGCTTCCGCTCGCCGTTTACTGGTTCGTTATGAGCGTTAACTCATTCGTTACGGGGTGGGACAATTTTCCCCGCGCTATGCACTACCCCGTCAATGAGGGTCAGGGGTAGTGGAGCGAGCGGGAAAAATTGGGCCACCCCGTAACGAACAAGTTAACGGTGCTAACTGATCGATAATCACGCGATCGACGTTCGACGAGTGGCGTGCGGGAGGACGGTTCACGCTTCTACTGGAGCTTCGCGTATTCCGCTTTTGCTTGCTTGAGGATGGGGATGTCGGGGTCGGCGTCTTTCCAGAGCGCAAGGAAATCCTGATAGGCAGTGCGAGCTCCCGAGGCATCGGCAATGGCAGCGCGAGAGCGAGCCAGCCCAAGGTAAGCGAGCGCCCCAAGGGGCGAATTCTGAACAATGCCACGATGGTCAATGATTCTCTCGAACTCCTTGGCTGCCTCCTGGCCCCGACTTGCTGCAACATAGGCGTAACCTCGAAAATAGATGGGACTCAGGGGCGCCACAGTCGGGTACGGGTTACCCAGTTCGTACTGCTGCGCCGCCCTCAGCAACTCCACTGCTTTAGAGGGGTTGTGCCGGTTGATTTCCATAACGGCGTGAATCACGGGCAGCCAATAGAAATTCACGATCGTGTCTTGAGGATAGTTTTTCGCTATATCGTCCGCAATCCTTTGCGCCTGCGCGGAATCGCCTGCGCGAATCAGGGCCAGAGCCGCGCTCGCCTGCACATAGCGGCCATGGGGAGCTAGTTGCAGGGCCTTACCGGCAGCTTGCCTGGCAAGGGCAGAATTCCCGACCTCAGCTTCACGGAACGCTTCGTAGACAGCCCAAGCCGCCGCTGTTTCCCCGCTCCCATTGCGCTGGGCTGACTCCACCGCCCGTTCCGAATACTCTCGCGCCTTCTTCAGCCGGCCATGATACGCCTCGGTTTGAGATTGCAGTGACAATAAGGCGTCCTCGTAGCCTGCCTTCCCCAAGGCCAGGGCGAGCTGCTTTTGCATGCCATCTTCATCGTTTCGCAAAAATGCGAGGATATAAAAGTCCATCGCAAGGGACTCCGGAGCGACCCCGTGTGCCAAGCCCTGGCCGAGAACTCCTTTGGCTTCATCCAGGCGGTTCAGGGCAAAGTAGGAAGTTGCAATGTTGTCAACGGTGATCGTCGCGTTCGGTTCCAGGCGCAGGCCTTGCAAGAAGTCCTGAAGACCCGCTTCATAGTCACCCCGGAGTTGTTCGTCCACACCGGCATCGTTATAGACCCCCGCGTCGCGCGGGTAGGTCTGTTTCCGGAGATTGACAACTTGTTCGTCTTTTACCAAGTCTCCCGTAACGTAGGACGATTCTAGAGTTGAGATCGCGAGCCGCTCGTGCTCTGTGACCCGGTCGCGAAGTTCATAAGCGCGATGGGCATACTCACTTGCCAGTGAGGTTTCTCCGATATTTCCATGCATTACCGCCAATAGTGAGTAGGCCTGAGCAAAGTTAGGGTCCAGCTCGATGGCACGTTTGAGGAAGGGAATCCCTGCAGCACTTCCTTTCTCATCTATTGCCTTGACGCCCAAGCCAAATGCCTTTAGCGCTTCCAGTGAACTGGTAGTGGCCTGCGGTAGAGGTGTGTCGAATTTCTGAATGGAACCCAGGGATTCGCCTAGTTTTCCACGAAGTTCAGACGCGGCCTTCCCAAGCGCCGGAAGGACATTATCTTTTGCAGAAGCATCGGCGCCCACCCGCAAAAGCGAGTCACCGGTAGAGCAGTTCACGGCTTCCAACGAAACCACGTACTGCGTGCCCAGTTGGGAGATCGTCCCCGTCAGCAGTGCCTTTGACTGCATGCGCTGGCAAACCTCGCGGGCTATGTCTTGGGTCAGCGGTGTATTCGGTGGGCGTCCCATGTACCTCAAGGTGTCATGCACCTGCTCATTGGATACGAGGCTCAGAAAAGGAGACTGCTGGAGCGAAACCGCCAACGCCTGCTTGAGCGCATCGTCGAAAACGGGATCCCCCGTTGTATTTACAAAATCAGACAGAAGAATGGTGTCTTTCTCCGAGACATGCGAGGTTCTGCTAGACCGCCAGTAGAAACCCACCGCGACGAGAGCAACCAGGACAAGGCACGCAGCCAGGAGCGATTTCCAATGGCGAAGTAGTCCCTTATTCCCTTCTGCAGTCGGGATAGGTGTGGAAACACTCTGCTGGCTGGAAGGCATCGGCGATTCTTTTGTTCTAAGCGCAGCCGGAACCAAAGGCGCACTCGCGGGCATGCTCACTTGGGCTGTGCGGCTGGAGTCGCTGTCGCGCTTGAGCCGCTGCAGCTCCGAGCGCATGTCGGAGGCGTGCTGATAACGGAGTTCTCGGTCCTTCTCCAGGGCACGTTTGATGATTCGTTCCAGTTCGGAGGGCAAGTCGGGATTCAACCGCACAGGATCTATCGCGACGCGGTTCACGATACCTTCGCAGATCATTGCCGAACTTTCCCCACGAAACGGCACCGTCCCCGTCGCCATCTCGTACAACACGGCACCGAACGAGAACAGATCCGTGCGGGCATCGAGTTCTTTCGCTCGCACTTGCTCGGGTGACATGTAGGTCACCGTTCCGATCATGGTGCCTGGACTGGTCAGATGTTCCTCGCCGATCGCGGTCTCTTGGAGCGTTGCTCCCGTTGCATCAAAGACTCGGCCGCCAACCGGCGTCACCTTAGCGAGACCGAAGTCCAGCACCTTGGCGTGCCCGCGCTTGGTCACAAAGATGTTGGCAGGCTTGATGTCGCGGTGGATGATCCCTTCGCAGTGAGCGCCGTCGAGTGCGTCGGCAATCTCGATCGCCAGATTGAGCAGAACCTCGGTCTCCATGGGTTTTCCGGCGATACGATGCCTAAGGGTCACGCCGTCCAGGAACTCCATAACGAGGAACGGATGGCCATCGTGCTGCCCGATCTCATGGATCGTGCAGATATTGGGATGGTTGAGAGCTGAGGCCGCCTGTGCCTCCCGCTGGAAGCGGGCCAGGGCTTGCGGGTCTTTGGCGACATCTTCGGGCAGAAACTTCAGCGCCACAAAACGGTGGAGGGTGAGATCCTCAGCCTTGTACACCACGCCCATCCCGCCGCCACCGAGCTTCTCGATGATGCGGTAGTGCGAAATGGTCTGGCCGATCATGGGCGCGAATCTTTAACGTCGCGATATCAGGTAGGTCAATAAAAGCCGGAAAGTTGTCCGCTCTGCAAGAGGTGGGCAAAGAACGTTTGCTGGCCGCTCAGATGCCCATGTACCAGGAGTACCCGAATTCCGGATCGGCCGCTCCCCATCCCTTTCCGATATTCTTGACCGTGTCCGTTACTAGGATGCGGCTGAGATACTTCTTGCTCTTCTGGCCCAGCTGTCGCGGCACACGCACGCGCAGCGGAGCACCATGCCTGGTCGGAAGTTCTTGCCCATTCATGCCGAGCACCAGCAAGGTTTGAGGATGAAAGGCCTCTGGCATGTCAACGCTGTCCCAATCGTCGTCCAACGCGAAGAACACTACCCATTTTGCTTCTGGTCGCACCCCGACCAGATGCAAGACATATGACAGTGGAACTCCACTCCACTCTGCAATAAAGGACCATCCCTCCTCGCACGCCTGATGGGTGATCTGGCTGCGTGACGGAAAACGCTTCAAATCAACGAGCGAAAAAGTGGACGGGTGATCGACCAAACCATCCACCATCAGGCGCCAATCGGCAAAGCCGTTTGCCAGTAGACGCTGGTAGGCTTCAGTCTTGGGAGGTTCGCCGTTGACCGGAATGATCTTGGAGATCTGACTGCGATCGAACTCACGAGCGAGGGAATGGCGCGACATCAAAATCCTCTGCGCTCCGTACGTGAGAGCTTCCCCCATCCCTAAGATGCCCTGATGATCGGGCGCCAGGAATCCATATTTATCAGCGATGCGCCAGGCACCACCAAGGCCGGCAACACCTGCCGCAGTGACCAACCCAGAGGTGATCAATTTGCGGCGAGTGATCGACTCGCTCATATGTGCTCCTTAGTCGCAGCGACATGTCCTGTGATCATGGCGCGAACCCGCCCCGTAAATCCAGCAAGGCAAACCATTGCGACATGGACCACCAAGAATAGAAGTAGGACACAGGCTGTCAAGAAATGAAGCGTCCGCGCACTTTGCTGTCCACCCCAAAACGTGACTATCGATGGGAACACCGATGTAATCGCTGGCGACATAGCTAGTCCCGTCCAGAACATCAGAGGGAACACCACGAAGATGACCACGAGATACGCGACTCGCTGAAGCAGGTTGTAGCTCAGCGCATCCTCGTCTCCCGCGGGCTTCAGACGCAGATGATCCAGCATGAGCCGGCGAAGCTTCTTCCAACTCAGGTCATACCTCACGGGTAGCAGATGCCTACTGAAGTGATGGCTTAGCAACCCATCAACTACGTAAACGAGACCCGTAAATAACAAAATCCATGCGAACAAAAAATGAACGTACCGGCCTGGCCCACGCATGGGCACATCCAACACGAACGGTAGCGGAAGGTCGATCAGGGATGGACCATCACGAGCTCCCGTTTCACCCCAGTAAAGCCGTGGGTGCGCAAGCAGGATGGCGATGCCGCTAAGAACAAGCGCAAGAAAACTAAAGGTGGTCACCCAGTGCGTAATGCGCACCACAACTGAATGACGCGGAGCAGTCGAAAGCTCCAAGTCAGGAACAGTGAGCACCCGAGAATACGTGGATTCCGTCATAGAACCCCTTTTCTCCGTGCAACTGCTTGTCAGCGAAGGAAAACCAGGGAAAGAAAAATCGAAGCATATTAGCACGGACCCAGCGCACTGGCGCGACCATTCCCTTCCGGGGTCCTCGCCTCACGGATATGCCCGTATTGCTATGACACCGGCTATAGTTCGCCCGGAACACGGTGCAGCTACTGTCACAGTAGACAGAGATAAGACTCCCAAAGAGGTTGATGAGGGTAATGGCTTGGATCTCGCGTACTTCAATAAGCCTAGGCCTGACTATTTACCCTGCAAACACAAAGACTTAACGATCGAGCACGTTGCATCAAGATGCAGTGAATCGCGCGGAATCCCAAAACCAACTGACACCAGAACTGACACCGCATACCGAAATCGGGTTTTCGGGATTAGGTACGACATGGCGATTTCACACCAACTAATCCTCTTCGTACCTTACGAGTTCGCAAAGGAAGAGGCGTTGACTTCTCGCGGAATCTGACAACCGCGCGGTTTGCATCGTCCCGAGCGAGTCACGCCTAATCGCCGAACCATCAATTGCGCTTTTGTTTCAGCAGGTTAGCACGTCACAGGCTAATCAGAATCAAGTCAGAGCCAAGTCAGAACCCGCCCATTATGCGAGAACGCGAAGGCAGGCAGAGTGCCACTGTCAGCCGGAATCACCGGCCATCAGAAGGAGAATTCAAATGAAAAGCGCACGCACCCTGATCACGAGTTGCCTGTTGTTCACCGCCTCCGCCCTGTTCGCCCAGACCGAGAGCCAGCGCCTCATGAAGGTCAACGTCCCATTCGCCTTCTCCGTTGAGGACAGCTCTTTGCCGGCCGGCGAATACCTTATCCTCACTGTTACCCCGGAGCGCTCCATACGTATCGTGAGCGCCGACGGCAAGCACTCGGCCGTGGTCAACACCCTGCCAAACTACGCAAAGTCGCCTTCGGAGAGCAGCCGCTTAGTGTTCCATAAATACGGCGACGAGTACTTCCTGGCCCAGGTCTGGACGGCCGGTCAGAACGTGGCTCGCGATCCCCTGTCCAGCAAGCGCGCTATGCAGCTTGCCAGCAGCGGAGAAGGGCCACAGACCTTCACCACCCTCGCTCTCACCGATCACCGCTAACGAATCTGCTGTAACTGGACACATGGGGGGCGCATCCACCGTCGCGCCCTTTTTTTTGCTACAAGTTATCAATGCGTCGCCCGCGCGGATAGCAAGCGGAGCAAGGCCGCGATCACCACCGACTGTTCGCGATGCTGTGAGGGGCCGGGTGGCGCGCTCACGGCCATTTCAATGTGAGCGCGTAGATCTCTTGCGTGCCGATGTCGCGCGTGAAAATCGCTGAGCCGTCGGGGGCAACGCTGATTTGAGTACTTCCGTCCGGGCCCGACGCGCGGCGCAGATCCTTCAAGCTGGCCATGTTCTCCACTTTGTGATCGGCAAGCCGGATACGCACGACTTTCGGTTCGGCTCCTCCGGTTGTGTAATACACATACTGGTAGTCCGGCGAATGGGCCCAATTGATCACGCTAGCCGACCCGTTTTCCGGCACCAGGTCCGACCACTTTTGTGTCCTGACATCGAAGACCTCGAGCTTCGCATTGTTCCCGGGAGATGCCACCAGCACGTTCTCGCTAACCCACTGCCCTCCGACGAGGTCTTGCGACCCTGGGACAACGGAGCGCTTGCCCGTACGCAGATCAAGGAACTGCAACTCGAAATGTACGGCGTCACGCGCCTTCCCGAAAACCAACACGTTCCCGTCAGATGACCAGTTTGCAGCACTTGCGTCTTTCTCCACGACCTTTTGTGGCTGCCCTCCGTCTATGCTGATTACGTAAATCTCTCCTTTAGCATTCCCATAGGCAACCTGCTTGCCGTCCGGGGATATGAATGAGTAGTACACCTGCATGGGAGGATAGGTCAGTTGCAAGCGTTCCGCTCCGTCCGCGCGGCTCCGCCAGAGCGCGTGATCCGGGTAGGAAGTGTAGGCGACCCAGTTTCCATCCCGCGAGAACGTGGGATTAAAAGCCGAGATGCCGGAGAGGAAAGGAACGAATTCATTCGCCTTGGTGTCAAAGCGGACGAGTTCACCTCGCCCTTTGGTGCCGACCGCAAAGATCTGTTTTCCATCCCGGCTTATCACCGGAGCCGTGTAGGACAGCGGGCCGTTGGTAAGTTGAATCGCTTTCGGGATGCGTTGCAGGAACCCGGCTTGCATCGGTAGCAACCAAAGGTCTGCCCGTCCTTCATGCCGATCTTGAAATAGGATGTATCTCCCATCCGGACTCCACTCGGCGCCGCAGACACGCCCGCTATCACTAGCGTTCACAATCGGGTGGAGACCTGAACCATCGGCCATCGATTCGACAATCGACATCGGGATCAATGGATTGCCGGACCAAATCGTGAAAACGATCCTCTGTCCATCTGACGAAATGCTTGGTTGCAAAATTAGGCCTTCGATGCTTACCAGCTTGCGAGGATTGGAGCCATCCTTTTCGGCGAGGTAAAGATCACCTCCCCTACCGAAGAGGATGCGACCATCCGGGAAGAAGCTCGCATCCTGGAATCCTATATCGCCAAGTCGGCGCGGTTCTCCTGTCGGCAACGGAAGCTGCCACAAGGTACCGTCATGGGATGTCGCAAGCAGGGCAGAACCTTCCGGCGACAGTCCCCCGATATATGGATCCACAATTCTCGTAGGGACGACCGCTACTTGGCCGCCGGTCACCGCGACCTGTGTAATCTTGAGACTTCCGATTGTGCCTTCGTTGAAGTAGACACGCACTCCGTCGGTTACGATTTTGGTGAAGGATGACTTCGGCTCTCCGTCGTCGGTGAGTTGGGTTACCGCTTCCACAATTGGAACGGCGGGCGGACGGGTCCACCAGAATAAGAGAGCAACAGCGATTGCGACGACAGCTGCCGCAGCAGCGATCCTTGTCCGCCGTTGCGTCAAGATGGATGCTGCTTTGGCGCGGGTAACAGACTCGCCTTTGCCTTCCGGGAAACCTTCTACAGTCAATGCCGCATCGGAAACAGGCTGTGTGCGCAGCTCCGAGCCTTTTGCAGCGGTGTCCGTGACAGGCGCAAGAAAGCGATAGCCCCGCTTCGCTAGCGTCTCGATGTAGTGCGGATGGTCGGCGTCATCATTCAACGCCTGTCGCAGCTTGCGAACAATGCTGTTTAGTCCGACCTCGAAGTCAACAAACGTGTCGGAGGGCCACAGCTTTTGCTGCAGATCTTCGCGGGTCACGATCCTCCCTGCGTTTGCCACCAACTCGAGCAGCACGCGAAAGGGCTGCTCCTGAAGCTTGATCCGCACACCGTTTTTGCGCAAATCTCCTTCACACTCGGAAAGCTCGAATGGTCCGAAGCGGAAAACGCGGTCGCGTTGGGTTGATGTCTCCATTGGGACGGTTGCGTGCTCAGTATCATAACCCGATTGGGTGGCGTCAGCAGGGGATCCCTGGATATTCGGTCCCGCACGTCATGGCTCGCCCGCGCGCACGCCTCTCGCCGCCCGCTCGCCCTCCGCCCTCCGTACGTCGCTCCCGTTCTTCCGCTCGTCGCACGCCGCTCCTCGAACGCCGATTACCGATCAGTTAATTGGGTTAACTCGTTCGTTACGGGGTGGCCCACTTTTTCCCGTGCGCTCCACTACCCCGTCAATGAGGGTCAGGGGTATTACGCATTGAGGGGATTTTGCTACACCCCTAACCCCGCGGGGGAGTGCGGGGAGCAGGATCGCGAGGCACAACACGAGGGGCGAGGGCGCGTGCTCCGAGCGGCGGGCGGGAGGGCAGAGAGCGACGGGCGGGAGGAGCTTGACGCTCAGAGTGCGGGTCGCTGAGTGTGATGGGAATGTTTCGCCAACTCACCCGTTAGGACTGTCAAGTGCTCAATATGCGCCCTTGAGCGGGACCCTACCACGTTCGTCGGGATACTTTCCGGATGCTATCGTATTGGCATCTGTGCAGAGATCGAACGGCCAAGTGCGAAACGCATCTCCGGGTCGTGCGTGTTCATGCAAATACGCAAGGAACTCTTCTTGATCTTCAAAGAAGAGACGGGTTGGCGAACGGGACCCACGGTAGTGCCAGTGTTCAACGATCAAAATCGTTCGCTCCACGACCGCTCAAGAGGGAACAGACGGACTCGGTAGTCCTGTGCCTCATCAAAACTTTTAGGTGTGTCCAGACTTTTGTGTAAACGACCAGGTTTTGTTTTTGGGGATGGGGCGCTGGGGAAGGGGGCATTTCCCCTTCCCCAGCCCATCTCTGTAGAAGCGGGACGTGCGTTCATTGTGGAATTCTCTCCAGGGCCGGCATCCGTCCCGGCCACAGAATCGTGAAGTGGTTCAGTGCTTCCCGCCAGTGATGAATCGGCATGGTCCATTTCTTGGCGGCTTGCCGAAGCGCGAGAAACAGCAACTTCAGCGCCGCCTCTTCGTTGGGGAATCCGCCGCGGGTTTTGATGATCTTGCGCAGCGACCGATTCAGGGATTCCACGCTGTTGGTGGTGTAGATCGCCTTGCGGATGTCTGGCGGGTAATTGAAAAACGGCGTGATGCGCGCCCAGTTCCGCCGCCACACCTGGCTCACACTGGGATAAGCTTTCCATTTGCCCTCCAGTTGCGCCAGATGTTGCTCGGCCTCGGCCACCGTGCTCGCGCGATAGATCAACTGCAGATCGGCCGCCACCGGCTTGCGTGCTTTCCAGGGCACATAGTTGAGCGCGGCCCGCACCAGATGCACGATACATAACTGCACCTCGGTGCGGGGATACACCGCCTCGATCGCTTCCGGAAATCCTTTCAACCCATCCACGCAGGCGATGAAGATGTCCTTCACTCCCCGGTTCTGCAACTCCGTCAACACCTGCAGCCAGAACTTGGCTCCTTCGCTCTGCGCCACCCACAGCCCCAGCACTTCCTTCTGGCCTTCCAGGTTGACTCCCAACACCACGTAGATGGCCTTGTTCTGGATGTGGCCCTCGTCGCGCACTTTCACCATCAGCGCGTCTAAGTACACGATGGGATACAGCTCTTCCAGCGGCCGACTCTGCCAGGCTTTGACCTCCTCCATCACCGCATCGGTCACGTTGGAGATCAGCGTCGGCGACACCTCGATGCCGTACATCTCCTCCAAGTGGCCCTGAATCTCCCGCGTCGTCATCCCCCGCGCGTACATCGAGATGATCTTGTCGTCGAAACCCGTCCAGCGCGTTTGTCCCTTGGCCACGATCTTGGGATCAAAGGTTGCCTTGCGGTCGCGCGGAGTTTCCAGTTCCAACTCGCCGAACTCGCCCTTCAAGGTCTTTTGGCTTTTCCCGTTGCGCGTGTTTCCACGGCGGTGGCCCGCCGGCTCATGCTTTTCGTAGCCTAGATGATCGGTCATCTCGGCCTCGAGCGCTCGTTCTAGAATGGCTTTGGTCAGCTCTTTGAGCAGACCGTTTTCCCCGATGATATCCTCGGGCTTCTTGTAGTCGGTCAGCAGTTGATCGATCAGCTTCTTGTCGATTGCCATGGGCTCTTCCATTTTCTTCCTCCCATGGTCGTTTACACAGTTCTATTTACACCCTCGGAAAGAACAGACCTGCTTGTCAGAGATGATTCCCGTTGGCCTGTTTTCATCCGACCCAATGATGTACTGTCCAACGAGTTACGCTCCTTTCTCGCGTCTTCCGCATTACATAGCGCAGTAGAATCTCTGCTGCACAACAACGCTGACAGCCTGCACATATTTCAGGGAGCCGTCGTCCTGTATGCAAAAGGCCGCGATGCAGACCGGTTAATCGACAATATTGAGACTCTGGCGAAACTCGTAGGTCCCTTTCACCGCAACGCCAGTTCTTCTCCCCTGAAGACGCTACCGTCACGCTTTCACCATCTCATCCCTTTCATTCTGGAATGGGCGGAATCCGACGATCAAGAGCGAACTGCATTGCTTGAGCAGTCTTCTCGTGCCTCGCTTGGAGAGTTGGTGAGAGTTGTCTCCGCTGATCTCGCCGAGATTGATCTGTACTTGGACTCCTTCCGGAATGAGCCTATGTCGGATGCCGCCATCGCTCTCGGCCAACTTGCCGAATTTGTGGCGGAGGCCAAGCTTAGGTTGTCAACTCCAGGGAGCTCTGAACGCTGAGTTTTACGATTTCCTTTAATGTTGGTGCGTCAAAGGCGATGCCGCGGAGCGCCAAGGTTGATGTCGTTATCAGCGTGAACACTTGAAACCCTCAATCGCTGTGCCGGGGGGTTACGCGTCAACCAAGCAGCGGGTCGGCCTTTTTAGCCGATTGTCTCGACGATATCGGAGGCCGTTCGCCTGGCGCCTAAAGGCAGGTGCTCGACTTTGGATGGTTGCCGCACGCTGAAGGCGTGCCCTAACGCGAGTCAGATCCCACCCGCTACTGAACTTTTTTCAC